>ERZ1034365.469-NODE-469-length-22288-cov-4.097429_pt1 | contig 22288 bp, 26 predicted proteins | sample MGYA00520615_ERZ1034365 | MGnify/ENA primary metagenome ERZ1034365 (study PRJEB33736, sample SAMEA104284505) | Azolla filiculoides | biome: Urban; feature: Water surface; material: Ditch water | place: Netherlands | collected 2015-10-28 | depth 0-0.1 m ...
TAAGACGGCATTACAGAACCAAAGTCAGTTGAAGCTTTACCAGCTAGGAAGTCCCCTACCAGTTGCCCTGGGGCCTCATAGGTGGACCCACCAAGCTCATAAGCCTTAGACTCCAGCGCCCTCTGAAACTCAATACCAGCTAATGGACCACCAGGATAGTCTTCAGGAGTAATGCCAACAACAATACCGGCATTGGCATTACGTTCATTGCGAGAATATTGACTCATCCCGTTAGTCACGACACGATTAGGCTCAGATGTGGCGGCAACTACGGTTCCGCCTGGACACATACAAAAGCTATAAACCGCACGGCCATTCTTAGCATGGTGAACCAGCTTATAGTCTGCCGCACCGATCAGTTCATTACCTGCATGCGGGCCCAAGCGAGCTTTGTCGATCAAGGATTGCGGGTGCTCAATGCGAAAGCCTACCGAAAATGGTTTGGCTTCCATATAGACGCCCGCTGCATGCAACGCTTCGAAGGTATCGCGAGCACTGTGACCTAATGCCAGCACAACATGGTTAGCTGGTAAATCTGGATGCCCCTCAATCTTGACTCCAGCAATGCGATCATTCTGAATATCAAAGCCAATCACTTTTTGTGAAAAGCGAATCTCCCCTCCCAGCTCAATAATTTCTTGGCGCATTCTTTCGACAACACCAACTAAGCGGAAGGTTCCAATGTGTGGCTTAGCTACATAACGAATTTCTTCTGGAGCACCCGCTTTAATAAATTCAGCGATGACCTTACGCCCATAAAACTTTGGGTCTTTAATTTGACTATAGAGCTTGCCGTCGGAGAACGTGCCTGCCCCACCCTCACCAAATTGCACATTGGACTCTGGGTTGAGGACATTTTTGCGCCATAAACCCCAAGTATCTTGGGTGCGCTCGCGTACTGGTTTGCCACGCTCTAATACGATCGGTTTAAAACCCATCTGCGCTAGTACCAAGGCAGCAAAAATTCCACAAGGGCCAAATCCAATAACCACAGGACGTTCAAAGCTTTGATTTTTTAATTGCGAGGCATTGGCAAGGAAGTGATAACTCGTATCCGGGGATGGCCTTACGTGAATGTCATTAGCAAACTGCTCAAGTAATTTTTCTTCATTTTTCACCGATAAGTCGACGGTGTAGATAAACGCTAGAGCAACATTTTTTCTGGCATCGTAGCTACGCTTGAAGACATCAGTCCGGATCAAGTCTTGAGCTTGGATATTCAAGCGCTTCAAAATCGCCTCCTCCAATGCCTCAGGGGCATGGCTAATAGGCAGACGCAGTTCAGTAATACGGATCATGGGACTCTACGATACACAGTAAATCGGGGCAATTTTCTAAATAATACTGGGAGATCCGACTTGCCCCCTATTAAAGGCGATAATGCGCCATGGCTCTACGCGCAACTATCCACAAAGCCGACTTACACGTCGCAGACTCTGACCGCCACTATTACGGTAGTCATTCCCTCACCATTGCCAAGCACCCCTCGGAGACTGAAGAGCGGATGATGATTCGCATCATCGCCTTTGCTTTGCAAGCACAAGAAGATTTGGCTTTTACCAAGGGTTTAAGTGATACCGATGAGCCTGACCTCTGGGTTAAGGATCTCACCGACGCCATCAAACTTTGGATTGAAGTAGGTCAGCCCGATGAACGACGTATTCTGAAAGCTTGCGGTCGATCTGATCAAGTCATTGTCTATTGCTATGGTGGCCAGACTAGCAAAATCTGGTGGGATGGCATTGCGAATAAGCTGACTCGTGCGCGCAACCTACAAGTGATTTCTATTCCAGCAGAACAAGCTAAAGAGCTGATCAAGCTAGTGGAACGCAGCATGGTTTTGCATGTGAATATTCAAGATGGGGAAGCTTACGTTTCCTCGGATATGGGCCAAGTCACCATCACCCCAGAAATCTGGCGCAATCAGCAGCAATGAAACCGGTAGTCTTAGACACCAATATCTTGCTAGATATTTTTGTCTTTAATGACGAAAGGGCCGTTCATCTGAAGCAAGCAATTGTGAATGAAAGCATTGTCGCGATTGCAAGTCAAAAGACCATGCTTGAGTTTACTGACGTCATCTCTCGCCCCCTCTTCAAACTAGATGAGGCCACTCAAGTGGCAGTTCTATCCCAATGGCAATCAATAGCACAACAATATGATGATTCTGATTTAGCCCCTGCCCCCTGGATATGCCAAGATCCTGATGATCAAATCTTCTTAGATCTAGCCTATCGACTGAGGCCGGCGATACTCATCAGCAAAGACAATGCTGTACTCAATATAGCCGGTCGAGCTGCGCATGAAGATGTTCTGATTACCAGCGACTACAACGCCTTTAAGCTTTAGAGCTAAAGCGCAATCCTTTGGCTGCTTCAGCGGCAATCTCAAATGATCTTAAGCGTGCTTGGTGGTCATAGATTTGACCTGTAATGATGACTTCGTTAGCGCCAGTCTGGTCGAGCCAATACTGCATTTCTTTTCTTACCGTTTGCAAAGATCCAACCGCAGAGCAGCGCAATGCGTGTGCCGCAGTAGTCTTTTCGTGCGGCTCGCAGAAGTCATCCAAATCATCAATCGGGGGTGGTAATTGCCCACGGGTATTACGGCGCATACGAACGACATTTTGCTGCAAAGTAGTAAATAGATGAGCGGCCTCTTCATCGGTATCGGCGGCCACTACATTCATCACAAATGCACAATAGGGCTTAGCTAGCTTATCGGAAGGTTTAAATAATTCACGATAAGTCGACATTGCATCAAGCAACTGCTCAGGTGCAAAGTGTGAAGCAAAGGCATATGGCAAGCCAAAATGAGCTGCCAATTGAGCGCCATACAAGCTAGATCCTAAAATCCAAATCGGTACTTCGGTATTCGCACCTGGAATCGCCTTAACAGCCTGCCCCTCCTGAATGGGCCCAAAGTAATACTGTAGCTCTCGTACATCCTGCGGAAAGCGATCATCGCTTCCGAGCAAATCTCGACGTAAGGCTCTAGCAGTCATTTGATCTGTACCTGGCGCACGGCCCAAGCCCAACTCAATCCTTCCGGGGTAGATGGATGCCAATGTGCCGAATTGTTCGGCAATGACTAACGGGGCATGGTTTGGCAACATCACACCACCAGACCCAACAAGAATCGTTTTGGTACCGCCAGCAATATATCCAACCAAGACTGCCGTGGCAGAGCTGGCATTACCTGTCATATTGTGGTGCTCCGCCACCCAATAGCGGGTATAGCCCAATGCCTCCGCATGCTGAGCAACATCTAGTGAGTTACGCAAGGCATCCCCAGCAGTAAATCCCTGTGGGATTGGAGATATATCTAGAATGGAGTACGGGACAGCATTTGTCATTCGTAGATCATACTGAGAAAGCACTTTTTTGACATGAGTAAACCAAAAATGGCGGATGCCGACGATGGCCTCTTTAAGCCAGGAAGCAAGCTAAGGCACATTAAAACCGGTGGCTTTTATAAAGTAGTGCTACTTGCCAATGTTGAAGCCAACCTTGAACCAGCCTATGTCTACGAATCACTCCAATCGCATGACTTTTGGATAAGACCAAAGGCGGAGATGGAAGATGGTCGCTTTGAATTGGTCGATGCTTAAGATATCAATAGAGGAATTGAAATGACGGAAGATCGCATCACCAACCTTGAAATTAAACTCAGCTTTACTGAAGATTTGATTGATCAACTGAATCAAACCATTTATAAGCAACAGCAGCAAATTGAGTTTCTATATCGAGAACTAAAGTCCATCAAAGAGCAAGCCAATGGTGCTGACGGCGCAAGCAACAGCAGTCCAAAAGATGAAATCCCTCCACACTATTAAAGCCCTTGCTTTATCACTGGTTAAGTTATATCATTTTTGACATATATCAATATTGATATAATTTATGAATGACAACATGGAGCGTTCACACCCTAAACTCAACAGTTGACCAAGAGCTAGAAGATCTTCCGGCAGATATTAGAAGTCGGTTTGTCAGGGTTTCTGGTTTACTCGAGCAATTTGGACCCCAAGAAGTTGGAATGCCTCACATCAAATCTTTGGGTGCAAAATTTTGGGAGATACGAGTTTCCGGTAAGGATGGGATTGCACGAGGAATTTATATCCATGCCAGCGGGAAAAGAATGATCGTATTGCATGTATTTATTAAGAAGACTCAGAAAACTCCACCGGCAGCTTTAGAAATGGCAACAAGAAGAGCTAAACAGGCAAACTTAATATGACCAAAATCTCTAATTTACATAAAAAATGGATCAAGAATCCTGAATACAAAAAAGCTTACGATGAATCTCGTGTGGAATTTGAGATTGCACAAGAGGTTATTGAGGCGCGCATGAAAAGGGGGCTATCTCAAGAGGAGTTGGCCGTACTGATGAGCACCTCTCAATCTGCGATCGCGAGACTAGAAAGTGGCGCAGGATTGCCCTCCCTGAGAACCCTGACAAAACTTGCAGCTGCTACCAATACACACATTGAAATTCACTTTAAACCTATCAAAAACTCAAAGCAAAAGATAGCGGCTTAATCCACCACTAAAATCAGTTACGATTAAAGCTGAATTCTAAAAAAGAAAAAGGATGTTCTTAATGGGTAACTTGGTTCCGTTTTTAGTTCAATGGGGTTTAACATCTTTATCCCTTTGGGTCGCCAGCTATCTTTTTAGCGGCTTACGTTTTGCTGATGGCGGCTCACTACTGATTGCTGCCCTACTGCTTGGCTTTGCTAATGCCGTTGTGAAGCCTTTATTAATTCTCTTTACCCTGCCACTAACTGTTCTCACCATGGGATTGTTTTTGCTGGTAGTGAATGCCTTGGTGCTGATGCTGGTCTCAGCAGTAGTCAGTGGCTTCACGATCTCCAGCTTCTGGACTGCCTTCTTTGCCAGCATCTTTATTTCTCTATTCAGCCTCTTTATCAGCGGAATACTGCTTTAAGAATTACTGCGCCCCAGGGTAGATATCAGACCAGGGGTGCAGTGCATCTCTACAGGGGTGCACTTTTGTAGTCATTGATCTGGCATTCTCAGCCAAAATGCTCACGCCACCAGTTAAAAATCCAAGCCCAACCGAGACGGCACTATTGACGACCCCGGCCTGATTAATCCCCGCCTTAGGATTTGTCAGTGTGCCACCCATCTTTACTAGCCCTGCCAAATCAAGACCTGTAGTGAGGCCTGATTTTTCTCGTGGATTAATAGTCAGATTAACTGCTTCCGTTTTCAGATTGATAGAACCAGCTAAGACCACATCCAATCTATCTGTCTCCGCCCCAACTGTATTGGCTATATTGACCTGGCCATTATTAATTGGCAGATAGGCAACCGCACACTCCAAAACTGTTTCACTTGTTTTTTTACGCATCGGATTCATGGAATCCAATAAGGTGACCACAAAATCACCAGCATCGTTTAAAAAGTTGGTGCCCATACGAGCCTGATTAATGCTCAACTGAATCTTGCCATTGGAATTTGCTGCCATCTGGTGAAGACTGTTTCCGGATGTCTTGATATCAAATGCTAACTTCATAGCGCCGCCACTCACCTTGGAGCTTGGATCAAGCCGGGACAGTAAGCTCTCCAGCACGAAATCTTTTGTCACACCCTTAACTGCTAACTCAGGATTTGCTTTATTAATCTGGGAGAGATTGATCTGGATGTCAGCGCTGCCTTTACCCATTTGAAACGTCAGACTTGGAATCTCAATACTGCCGCCATTCAATTGCAAGGTAGCCTGAAGATTTTCAATTGGCTTGCGTTTTGGTAACCCCAACTCAGCAATATTAATCAGCACCTTCCCATTAGCTTGAGGTAGCGCATCAAAAGGAATGATGTCATTACTAAATAAGAAATTAGGCTGCGGCTTTTGGGTTTGGCGTACGGCTGGCAATGGCTTAGCAGTGTTTATAGATTGAGGGGATTGGTTAACTGCCTCAACCGAGCCGGGCCAGTCAAATGCTTTTGAGCTCAATGCTAAATTGAATGTGGGTATAGCCTTAGGAGCCTTACTTACCTCACCCTTCATCAACAGAGTTTTACCGTTCAGATTAAGGTTAAGGTCAACTGGGAACCGTATCGAAGAAACATCCCACTGCTTGAATGAGCGAGAAAGAGAGCCAACTTTTCCACTGAGGTCCAAAGCCTGTCCCTGAGCTTGCATATTGACCGAGATGCTTGTCTCATCACCACTCTCCTGGAGGGATAAACGCTTAATTTGATAACTTGAGATTGAGGCAGAAGGATCTTGATACTGAATCTGAGTATCCACAATCGCAATGCTATCCATGAAGATCAGCTTATCACTCACTGAAGCGCTATCAGCCTGACTGCTATCAGAAGCAGCAACAGGATTGGATGCATCCGCACTCATATCCCAATTGACTTTACCGGCTGCATTTTTCTGGAGAAATAACTCTAGGCCAGAGAGTTTTATGCTTCCAACCTCAATACGCTGACTGAGTAGCGGCAAGATCTTAATATCTAACTCAATGCGATTAAGGTTAAGCATCTCAGGATGAGATGCCCAAGATGCATTACTCAAACTTAAGCGCTCCGCTGACACAGAAATTCTGGGGAAAAAGCTCAGAGTAACGGGTCCAGATATTTTTAAATCTCGTCCAGTAGCCGTCTTGACTGAAGACGATAGTAATTTAGCGAGCTGTGCAGGGTCAACTGTTGATGCCGCATACCAAACTCCAGCAGCAATTAGGATAAACGCCCCGCCTAATGCACCGATGATGATCTTGGTTGATTTACTCATTGTCTATTGATTCTAAATTACCCCGCTAGTAGTGGACTAAAATTAGCGCCTACTTCACTTTTAATAGCGCCCCACTATGAACACGACTGCCAACCTTCCTAAATGCCCAGCCTGCCAAGAAGACATGACTTATCCGGATGGTGAGAACTTTGTTTGTGCTCAATGCGGTCATGAATGGCCGATGACAGCCGCTACAGAAGAGGATGAAGGTGTTCTGATTGTGAAAGATGCCAACGGCAATCTACTGACTGATGGCGATACCGTAACCCTCATCAAGGATCTAAAGGTCAAAGGATCATCCACTACCCTGAAAGTTGGCACTAAGATCAAGGGTATTCGCCTGGTATCTGGCGATCATGAGGTGGACTGCAAGACAGAGGCAGGCAATATGTTGCTCAAAGCCTGCTTTTTAAAGAAAGCGTAAGTATCAATAAAAGACCATCAGACCCAAATAGAGGCTCCGATGGTCTGAGCCAATTAGGTGGCGCTGGCTTTTTTCAAGACCGTGTAGAGCTGGTCCTTCAGTAAAAGCTTTTCCTTTTTCAGATTCTCGATTTCTTCTGGAGTACTAGGCTCAGTATGGGCTTCCATTCTTTGAATTTTTTGATCCAGATTATTGTGCTTATCAAATAAATGAGAAAAGTGACGATCTGATGTTTTCAGCTTACTAATTAACTCGCGATATTCAGGGAACATAAATTCTCTTTAGGTTGAGGTTATTCATAACTGCACCGTTCCAGTGTAGCAAGTTCGCATTTAAATTCAAGCACCACGCCCCTACTCCCAAAGCCCGAAGAATAATTAGGGATTGATCCTTGATATTGCTAGGTAAATCCCCATATAGGTATCAGCAAAAGTGGATAGAACTGAAGTAATATCCATTTGTGCGCTAAGCACATTAACTACCAATAGGAAGGGTAATAGACCATGGCTACAAAGAAGTCTCCAGCAAAAAAGAAAGTAGCTACTAAGGTGGTAAAAAAAGCCCCTGCAAAGAAAGCCGTTAAGAAAGTTGCCGCCAAGAAAGTGGTAGCTAAAAAGGCCGTAAAGAAGGTAGTGAAAAAATCAGCAACTAAAAAGCCTATCGCCAAAAAAGCGATTGCTAAAAAACCAGCAGCGAAGAAGGTGGTTAAAAAGGTAGCGGCGAAGAAGCCTGCAGCCAAAAAACCTGTGCCTAAGAAAGCTAGCAAGAAGTCTTCAAAGACAGCTGCACCAAAAAAACTCAAGGTTGATCAGTACGGACTCGAGGAAGATGATGAGTTCTACGGCCTGTACTTTGCCAAATCAACCAATAAAGGTCTGGTTGAAGTAAAACCGTGCACCTTCTCGCTCATGTACTGGTGGAAAGGCTTGCTTGGCTATCCTGACATGATTGATATCTCTAAAGATAGCAATACAGCAATGCTGCAATTTGAATCCACCTTTGGTGGCGGCGATTCTGGTGAAACTGAGTTGACAGAAAAAGATGTGTTCGATGTTGACCACATTATTGAGGTTGACGAACAAGAGCAGCTGGTCTCTCTCTACTCTTATGTTCCTATTCCCGTCCCAGAAAATTTGATTGGTGCATTAGGCCTCTCTATTCTGAATATCAACCCAGAGACCCGCTATGGCAGCTTAGAAATCTGCTCTACGGACAATGAGGAAGGTCAGAATGAGCACTTCCTACGCTATCGCGCTGCTACGTATTTACGTGGCGTGAAATCTGGCAAGGTTGAGGCCATTGAGAGCATGGTTACCAATGGCTCTGAATTTTTTGGATTGGCTTTAGATGCAATGTGTGTCAATAAATCGATTAAGAAATGGTTGCTTAGCTAAGCAGGTGTAACTTAATAGGTATTACACACAAAAATGTAGGTCATAGGAAAGCGGTCGTTCACTGTTTTACGAGTTTCAACAATAGTGGCGCTTCGCTTTCCTAGTTTTTTACACTCCTCTGCTGCAGCCGCCTGAGCTTCAGTATCTTTAGCGGATTTTGGGGCATGCACCCCAACCGTTCCATCAGACTGTCGATAGACCCCAAACTCACTTGGCGGTGTTCCGCATGCCAACATCACAAGGGAGACGGCAAGCACTGAAGCGCTTAGGACGATTTTCATAGGGGAATCCATATCTCTTAAGGAATAGAGTCATTCTAGTCACCTTTGGCGACCAAAGACCCAATGTGCAAATTGCACACGAGCAGAGACCCTGCTGTTGTTTTGAATTCTTTTTAAATATTTTTTGATTTGCTGTAGCTCATTTCTGATTTTCAGATGACCACTGTCGTGACCTGGCTACTGCTTTTGAATATGTTTCTAAGAAGCGTACTGACAGTCTCCACAACTGCGGTAAAACTCTAGTCTGTACGCTTCTTATGCTGAAAGCCGGCTTTCAGCGAATTCTTAATGTAAACGAAAACCCTCTAAAAGTCAAGGGTTTTCCCTAATAAAACTTACTTATAGCCAACCCTGTCTAGCAATCTTTGAGCGGCAATCTGGTTCTTACCAATAGCAGCAACAGAGATGTTTTCAGCCTTAAATGATCCCAACATTTTTAGGCCTTCATTTTCAATCTTGACTGACTTCACCACAGGCCACTCGTTATTACCGTTTGCAAAATATTCTTGCGCAGAATCGCTAGCCAAGTACTCGAGAAACTGAATGGCAGCTTGTGAGTGCGGTGCATTCTTCGCTACGCCACCACCTGCAATATTGATATGCGTGCCAGTCGTTTGCTGATTTGGCCAAACAAAACCAATCTTAGAAACGATGGCTTGATCTTCTGGCTTAGTGGAACGCAAAAGTCTAACTAGGTAATACGAATTCGTTAAAGCAACACCGCACTCCCCAGACGCAACCGCTTTGATTTGATCGGTATCGCCACCCCTTGGAGGGCGAGCCATATTGCTGACCATACCTTTTGCCCACTCTTCTGTCGCTGCCTCGCCACGACGTTCAATCATGGCGCCGATCAATGACAGCATATAAGGATGAGCGCCTGAACGCGTGCACACCTTACCTTTATTTACTGGCTCGGCCAACTTCTCATAGGTGTCAACATCATGCGGATTCACTTTGGCTTTGTTATAGACCACCAAACGAGCTCGAGTCGAGAAGCCGAACCAAGTTGAACCCTCTGGCTCAGGCTTGGATCGTAAGTTTGCTGGAATACGGCTCTCTAAATACTTCGAATGAATTGGTTTAAAGAATCCATCAATTTGAGCGCGCCATAATCGTGCTGCATCCACCATCAAAATCACATCAGCCGGACTATTGGCGCCCTCACTTTTTAATCTCTCCGCCAGAGCATTGTCATCAGCCTCAATACGGTTAATCTTGATACCGGTTTTTTTAGTGAAATCGCTGTAGAGCGCTTCATCAGTTTGATAGTGACGAGCTGAATAAAGATTGAGCTCTTTGGCGTCTTGAGCATGCAATGGCAATGCCATAAATGCGCCCAGAATCAAAGCAGTAGGAACTAAGAATTTACGTATTGTTGGACTTGTCATTGCTGTATTTGCGATCAGTATTAGATTACATCCAATGTATCACAAATACGAATGATTATCAATTAAGATTTAGAAATTACCCTGGAAAGCAGTAAAACTGGGAATAGCCCCACTAAAACAATCGTTAAGGAAGGCAAGGCCAGTTCAGCGAGGCGCTCGTCAGCAGCCAGTTGGTAGGTTGCTACAGCCAAGGTATCAAAGTTAAAGGGGCGCAATAGGAGTGTCGCTGGTAACTCTTTCATCACATCCACGAAGACGAAGAGGCCGGCAGTGATTAGGCTACGCTTAAGCAAGGGTACGTGAACTCGTTTCAGAATCTGCCCCTTAGTAAGCCCGAGTAGCGCCGCCGAGGCATCCATAGATGGCGTAATGCGTGCCAGCCCCGCTTCCACGCTTTGCAAGCTCGATGAAAGAAATCGAACTAAGTAAGCGTAGACCAGCACCAGCATGCTCGCAGACATCCACCAAGCAAGGTGAAATATTTCCAAGAAGGAAAGGATGCCGATGGCGAGTACTGCACCAGGCAATGCGTAACCAAAACCCAGCAATCGATTAACCCAGCTTAAGCGAGCATTCATTCTCACTGCATACGCAAAAAAGACAGCGAGTGCAACGGAAATTACTGCAGTCAGCAACGAAACAGATAAAGAATTGCCCAACCAATCGAGATATCGAATATCGATTGTGAGACCTTGCTTAAAGAGTAATTGCAGGAGTGCAAACGCTGGCAGCAGAAAACCGCATAGCAAGGTAGCACCACAAAAAGCAAATGCAAAAAAAGCTTTCTTGCCTTGTAAAGTCTTTGCTAGCGGTCTGCTTCGCGTTGAGGAGGCATAACGTAGTTTTGAGCGACTACTTTGCTCAATAAAGAAGATAAGCAAAACAAAACTTAATAGACCCAATGCAAGCTGCACAGCTGCTACACGGTCGCCAAAAGAAAGCCAGGCCTTAAAGATACCTGTAGCAAAAGTCTGGACACCAAAGTAAGACACAGCTCCAAAGTCGGCCAAGACCTCCATCAGCGCCAAAGCCATGCCGGCAAAGATGGCTGGTCTTGCCATTGGCAATACCAATTTTATAAATCCTTGAAGCGGGCTATAACCCAGCGTTTCTGAAACCTCAATCAAACGACCGCTGCGTTCTAAAAAGGCAGTGCGCGTAATGAGATAAACATAAGGAAAGAGGCAGAAGGAGAACGACCAAATCGCACCACTCAAGGAGCGTGGATCCGGGAAAAACCATAGCGAATCCATTCCTAGTACGGCGCGCAGCGTACTCTGTATCGGGCCTGAGAATTGCAGAAGATCGACAAACAAATAAGCCATGACATAAGTGGGTACGGCTAAGGGCAGAATTAAAGCCCACTCAAATATTTTCTTACCCGGAAAATCATAGCTAGCAATAATCCAGGCATTACCCACCCCCAGAATAAATACACCCACGCCGACACCAAGAATCAACACCAACGTCGAGGCAATGTATCCACCCAAGACAAAGTGCCATAGATGGCTAAGCGTGCCACTAGCTAAAAGATTATTTCCAGGAATTAGGAATGGCGCTGCCAAGCCGAATAGGGGCAAAAATAACAACAGGGCAAGCGGCACCACAATACGATTCATCAAATCCACAATCCGTTTAGACTCTAGCTATGTATTAAACCACTAGCATTAATGAGAAAATTATAGGGATGAACTCCGCTCACACACTGCTTTCTATCAAACAGCTGGAAATTGACTACCCCAGTCGAGATGGTCAAGGACGCGTAACAGCCGTCAACGGCCTCAATCTGGATCTTTCCCAGGGTGAGATTGGTTGCCTATTGGGCTCCTCGGGCTGTGGAAAATCTACGGTTCTCCGTGCGATCTGTGGGTTTGAGCCTGTAAAAGCCGGCGAAATTCTCCTGCGAGACCAGGTTGTGAGCTCTGCCTCTATCCATATCCCACCCAACCAAAGAAAAGTAGGCATGGTCTTTCAGGACTTTGCCCTCTTCCCTCACTTAAATGTTCTTGAGAATATTGCCTTTGGTCTGCAGCATCTCCCTAGCCAACAGAGATCTAGCGTTGCAATGGAATGGCTCGAACGAGTCTCTCTCTCCGATAAGGCCAATGCCTACCCTCATGAATTAAGTGGCGGCCAACAGCAACGTGTAGCCTTAGCCAGAGCGATGGCACCAGGGCCTGACTTAATTTTGCTAGACGAACCCTTCTCCAGCTTGGATATTGAGCTGAGAGAACGCCTTGCAGGGGAGACCCGAGAAATTCTTAAGGCAAACAACATTACTGCCCTGCTCGTGACCCATGATCAATATGAAGCATTTGCAATTGCCGATAAGATTGGTGTGATGTCTGAGGGCAAAGTAGTTCAGTGGGATCTTCCTTATGAGCTCTATCACAAACCCGTTAATCGTTACGTCGCCGACTTTATTGGCCGCGGAGTATTTGTGAAGGGCATCGTGCAAGCCAACAACAAAGTCAAAATTGAGTTGGGTGAACTGGAATTAGAGGAAGACCGCAGCAACGATCTTGGAAAAGAAATTGATGTGCTCTTGCGCGCTGATGATATTCAACACGATGACCACAGCACCTTGCTAGCGGAGGTCGTTCGCAAGACCTTCAGAGGCGCTGACTTTTTATACACGCTCAAACTGGGATCGGGCACTGAGATTTTTGCTTTTGTACCCAGCCACCATGATCATGCAATTGGTGAAAAGATTGGCATACACCTAGTGGCTGATCACGTGGTGACCTTCAGCGAATAAAGCAACGCCCTCAAAAGGCAAGAAAAGCATCACATGACATCAACAGCCTGCGTAGAACTAAAAGATCTTCAACTGAATACTGCAATTGGAACCTATGCTCCTGGGGCTACCATTCCCAATCAACATCTTCTGGATCTCATTCTATGGATTAGCCCAAGCCTGGTAATGATTGCAAGCGATGGGATGGAACATGTGTTTGATTACGATCCACTCGTTATTGAAATCGATCGCTTAGCTCAAGATGGCCACTATGAAACTCAAGAAAGATTGCTGACTAGAATTGTTGAGGCCTGTGCTCGCCACTCTGAAGTGGAATCGATTGAAGCGAGCCTCAGAAAAACGCCCGTGCTTGAGAATTCAGGAATGCTGGGTATCAGACTATCTGTCGATGCTGACACCCTGAAAGAAATCCGGGCTAACTTAAGACCATCAAACTAAGGTTACTTACCAAGAGTATCTGCAAGGTGGTCGTACTTCAAAAAGTTTTCACGATGCCTTCTATAAAACAGTAGGCCTTCATTTAAACTATCCACTGAGGCGCCCTGCTCTCGCATTTTGTCCCAAAGATTCCAATCCTCTTGCGGATGAATACCATCAGCATACCTTTGCTTGTAGCCTACCTTCTGACCTAAAGAGGTGCGATACATCATGGAGCCATGATGCTTACCCTCCCGATCCCAATACAAATCGCCTTGATAGGGATTGGTCTCACCCGGAACGCGATCATGAATCTCTTCCTTAAGCTCACCGGTTACAACAATGTCATAAGTGACGATATCCGCACTGAAATCAGACAACAGCTCTATTGCATCGGATCTGAGCCAATTATCAGCCCCAAGAAAAAGAACATACTCTGTGTCAACCATCATTAATAAGTCGTGAAAGTTATCGACAGTACCTAAATTGTGAGGTCTGAGAATATATTCAATATCAGGATATAAACCAGGCAGGTGACTACAGTCGTGAGCTCCATCATCTACAAAAATAATTCTTTTGGGCGCTAAGGTTTGAGAAAGCAAAGACTCGATGCAATGTGCAGCAAGGTGGCCATACTTATAAGATGCGATAACGACAGTAATCATATTGCTGTGCATTAGAGCATGGAACAACGATATTGTTTTAAGGGGTCAAAGGCCGCCTTAGAATACAAAGCATTCAGACCTGAAATTAAACCTTAAAGACCATACAATAGCCCTATGCTGATACAAATCATGAATCTCCTTCTTCAGGTCTTAGTAAGTATTGTGGCTGGGGCCTGCTTGCTAAGGTGTTATTTACAGTGGCTCGCCTTTAATCTAGGTTCAGGCCAAAGTCGAACCATTGGTGCATACGTGCTTCCACTCACCAATTGGATTGTGATTCCCCTGCGCAGGCTAATTCCCAGCATTGGTCGATTTGATGTCGCCAGTTTTTTAGCTGCCTACCTATTGGTTGCGGGAAAAACAGCCATACTGTTATTACTATCCGGAGCCGATCTCTCTAACATCTCGTGGCTACTGCTGGCCTTGATTGATTTAGCCGATCTAATGCTTTCAGGATTAGTTGGGATAGTATTTGCAAGCGTTCTTCTGTCGTGGATTGGCGCAGGCTCTCAGATTCAGTATCTGGTTTCACTGCTAGTAGAACCCCTACTCGCACCAATTAGAAAAACACTTCCTAGCTTTGGAGCTCTAGATTTATCACCCCTTGCCTTACTACTCATTCTGCAAGTGCTTCAGATTGTGGTGGGTAACCTCAGATAGCAATTCTAAGTAGATCCATCGGAGCAAGTTGGCGGAGAGGGAGGGATTCGAACCCTCGGTAGGTTTGACCCTACGCCTGATTTCGAGTCAGGTACATTCGACCACTCTGCCACCTCTCCGGTGTATCCAGCATAAAACTTAAACGCCAATCCTGCCCAAAGCTTTTCAATCTATTGGTCGCAAACGCCTGTCATGAGCAGTGCGCCAGAAAAGAATCCAAAAGGCTTCTTACCGTCTTTTGCAAACCCTTCGATGCTGAGATAGTCTACAAAGGCACCATCTTTTCCTGCAGCTTTTTGCGTCCAAATCACTTTATAAGAGTTGCCCTTGCTTCCAGATGCAATGACCTTAGGTTTTCCTAAAGAATCCATAACATCTCCAACAACTTCTCCAGTTTTCTTGATGACCGCAAATTCTTGACCAACTCGGGGACTATCTTTAACTATATCTAACTCTCCATTGCTTTTAATATAGGCATCAGTCAAAACCTCGCAGCGATAGGTTTTTTCAGTCGCCAAAACAGCTGGAGAAATTAATACTGAACAAAGCAAAAATAAAGGCAACGAGAGCTTATTCATTTGAGCTAGATCGCTTTTGATTTTCTGAAACATTAAATTGGTTTTAGCACTTCCAAACCACCCATATAAGGTCGCAAGGCTTTTGGAATGGCTATGCTGCCATCGGCCTGTTGGCAGTTTTCTAGCAGAGCTACACCAGTTCTACCCACCGCTAAGCCAGAACCATTTAAGGTATGCACTAACTCGGGCTTACCTTGGCCAGCTTTATATCTAGCCTGCATACGTCTAGCTTGGAAATCGCCCATATTGGAGCAGGAGCTAATCTCGCGATAAGCATTCTGTGAGGGGATCCACACTTCGAGGTCATATGTCTTCGTGCTACCAAAGCCCATGTCGCCAGTACAGAGCAATACTTTTCGGTAAGGTAACTCGAGCAGCTCCAATACTTTTTCTGCGTGTGATGTTAACTCTTCAAGTAACTGCATTGACTCTTCTGGCTTGGCAATTTGAACGAGCTCTACTTTTTCAAACTGATGTTGTCGAATCATGCCACGCACGTCACGACCATAGCTACCTGCCTCAGATCTAAAGCATGGAGTATGGGCAGCAAATTTCAGTGGTAACTCTTCAGCCGCAGTAATCGTGTCACGCACTAAATTAGTAACAGGCACTTCTGCAGTTGGAATCAAATAAAAGTTTTCAATTTTGGCTTCGCCCGCTCCATCCTCACCGCCCATTTGGCGAGGGACCTTAAACAGATCTTCTTCAAACTTAGGCAACTGACCGGTACCACGCATGGAGGCTGAGTTCACCATCAGGGGAACGTAAAGCTCTTCGTAACCATGCTGAGTTGTATGTAAGTCAATCATGAATTGCGCTAAAGCGCGATGCAATCTAGCAACGGGTCCTTTGAGTACTACAAAGCGCGAACCACTAATCTTGGCAGCAGATTCAAAGTCAAGACCCAAGGGTGCACCTAAGTCCACATGATCCTTTACGGGAAATGAAAACTCAGGGATCGCACCCCAGCGCTTTACTTCTTTATTCTCTGTCTCGTCTTTACCGACCGGAACGGCTTCATCCGGCAGGTTAGGAATACCCATTAAGAAATCCGCAATCTCTGCCTGCAAAACTGCTAAGCGAGCTGCACCTGATTCCATATCGACGTTAATCTGCGTTGCTTCTGCCATCTCAGCAGTAGCATCCTCGCCCTTACCTTTTTTCATACCAATCGCTTTAGCCAATTGGTTGCGTTTTGCTTGTAATTCTTCTGTGCGAGTTTGCAAAGATTTACGCTCGGACTCTAAGGTGTTGAACTTCTCAACATCGAGCTGGAATTTACGAGTGGCTAATCGGGCAGCAACAGCTGCGATATCTTTGCGAAGTAATTGCGGATCAATCATGTGATGCTCTATTCGTTAATGGGTATAGACGTTAGTTTAAGCGTAAGACTTCTGCGCCAGCCGGCGGATTGAAAGTAAAGCGACTGGCAGGCAAATTGATATTGAGCTGGATCTTGTCTAAAGTAACCAGAACCACGCTACCCAGGCCATCAATGAGCTCGAGCGCTTTAGGCAGGCCGTTGGCCATGCCCACTGAGATCTTGGTGTAAGGCAAGTCATTACCATTCTTTGCATTCGGATTTTTCTTGGGCACTAGAGCAACCCATTTCATACCTAAGCGATCTTCACCGTCAACTAACTCAAAATGCTGGTCCAAAGAAGTCTCACCAAAAAGAATTGCTGCTGGTGTAGCCGCTAAGGCTTGGCCGGCAGGTCTAAATGTCGCTTGATTTAAATCTTTGTCCCACAAAATCAGTTGTTTGCCATCGGCAATCAGTTTTTGCTCGTACGGCTTTTGTGTATCCCAGATAAATCGACCTGGACGCTGAAACACAAACCGTCCTTGAGTTTGGCGAATTACTTTTAAACCTTTGTCTTGCGGTTCATTTGCTTTAGGTGCACGCAACTGTTGTTGCATAAAGTCGCCTTCCGCAGTTTTAGAGTTACGCACAAACTGACGCAACTGCTCTGCACCGCTCTCACCTTCCGCCAATACTATGTTTGGAGATAAAAAAATTGTGAGCCCTAAGGCTGCTACTGAAATCAGTCTACGCAAGGGGTGGCCTTATTCAGAAGGACGATGGAGGATTTCGCGATTGCCGCCATTACCCATCTTTGAAACTAATCCAGCTTTTTCCATATCCTCGAGTAAGCGGGCTGCACGGTTGTAACCAATGCGCAGGTGGCGCTGCACCAATGAAATAGATGGGCGCTTGTTCTCTAGAACGATGGCTACTGCTTGGTCGTACAAAGGATCGGCTTCGCCACCACCTTCACCAGTCAATGCATCAATCGTAGATTCATCGGCACCTTCCAGAACGCCATCAATGTAATTGGCTTCGCCCTTCTCTTTGAGCCACTCCACCACACGATGTACTTCATCATCTGAAACAAAGGCGCCGTGGACACGCACTGGCAAGCCCGTACCTGGTGCCATGTAAAGCATGTCACCCATACCAAGCAGTGCTTCAGCGCCTTGTTGATCCAAAATCGTACGGCTATCGATCTTGCTACTCACTTGGAAAGAAATACGCGTTGGGACGTTAGCCTTAATCAAGCCAGTAATCACATCCACGCTCGGGCGTTGTGTTGCTAATACCAAATGAATGCCGGCAGCACGAGCTTTTTGAGCAATACGTGCAATCAACTCTTCAATTTTCTTGCCGGAGACCATCATTAAGTCAGCCAACTCATCGATCACAATCACAATCACTGGCGCTTTATAAATTGGCTCTGGATCATCTGGAGTTAAGCTAAATGGATTGGTGAGCTTCTCACCTTTTTCTTCCGCCTCAAGAATCTTTTTGTTAAAGCCGGCGAGATTACGCACACCAAACTTACTCATCAGTTTGTAGCGACGCTCCATCTCATTCACGGCCCAATTGAGCGCGTTATAGGCCTGCTTCATGTCAGTCACAACTGGGCATAAGAGATGGGGGATCTTGTCGTACATCGCCATCTCAAGCATCTTCGGATCAATCATGATCAGACGTACTTCATCAGGCTTAGCCTTGAAGAGAATGGACAAAATCATCGCATTGATACCAACAGACTTACCAGCACCAGTCGTACCAGCAACTAAGCAGTGCGGCATCTTTGCCAAGTCAGCAACAATCGGGCTACCTGAAATATCTTTACCCAAAGAGAGGGTCAAGTTGGAATGACTGTCGTTATATACCTGTGAACTCAAAATCTCAGAGAGGTAAACCGATTGACGTGATGGGTTTGGCAACTCCAAAGCCATACAAGTCTTACCAGGAATAGTTTCCACCACTCGCATGCTCACTACACCGAGTGAACGAGCCAAGTCACGTGAGAGATTGACGATCTGACTGCCCTTCACGCCAACGGCGGGATCGATCTCATAACGAGTTACTACAGGGCCTGGATAGGCTGCAATAACTTTGACTTCCACATTGAACTCAGCCAGCTTGCGCTCAATCAAACGAGAAGTAAATTCCAATACATCAGCTGAGATGGTTTCTTTCGCTTCTGGCACAGGATCAAGCAATGCCAAGGGTGGCAACTCTGAATCCGGAATATCCACAAATAAAGGCTGCTGTTTCTCACGCTCAACCCGTGCACTCTTTGGAATCTCTATGGGAGCACGAACAATCTGTATTGGCTTAGCAATTTCAACGCGCCCGCGAAACTCTTCCACAAACTCCTCGCGCTCTTCGGCAGCTGCTTCACCTAATTTACGGTCCTCTTCGCTATCACGACGTTCGCGTAAACGGTCATAAGCAAGCTCTAGGGATCGACCGACTTTTTCTGCAATATCCAACCAAGAAAAGTGAAGGAATAAAGACAATCCAGCGCAGAGAGTAAATAGCAAGACTAAGGTGGAGCCGGTAAAGCCTAAGGTCATTTGAAGCGGGTCACCAATCAGTTCGCCCAAAATACCTCCAGGAGGTCTTGGGAGCTCCCAGGTCAGCGAATGCATCCGAATGGACTCAAGGCCCATGCTGCTCACTAAAGTCAGTCCAAAGCCCAGCCAACGCATTACTAAGGAGTCTGGCTTGGCATCTGGATCTGGTGGCAAGGGGATGCTCCAGAGCTCACGCCAGCCACTCAGGACGCGACGCCCAACGAGCACTACCCACCAAAATGCGGAAATACCAAAGATATACAGCAATAAATCGGCCAAATAGGCACCAAAACGACCACCAAGGTTCTTCGGAGCCTCAAAACTGGCATGCGACCAAGCTGGATCCGCCTTGGAATAAGTCACCAAAATGGCTAATAAGCCTAAACAGAGACCAAGGGAGATGAACCAGCGGGCCTCAAGCAAGAGGCGGGGCATCCTGCCCTGCCCATGATTCTCAGGGGGCTGGGAGCTTAAAGGGGTTTTGGACTTCGGGTATACGGTTCTTGCCATGTTCTACCGATTGTAATCAAGCAATCCTATAATTTGGAGATGACTACAAATACCCCAAAACACTCCAAAGTCCTCATCCTAGGTTCAGGCCCTGCCGGCTACACAGCTGCCGTATACGCGGCCCGCGCGAATTTGAGCCCGACCCTCATTACTGGCCTGGCACAGGGCGGTCAATTAATGACCACTACTGATGTGGAAAACTGGCCAGCAGACCCAGATGGTGTTCAAGGTCCCGAGCTCATGGATCGCTTCTTAAAGCATGCAGAGCGCTTTAATACCAACATCATCTTTGACCATATTCATACTGCCGCTTTAACTGAAAAGCCTATTCGCCTGGTTGGTGATTCTGGTACTTACACCTGTGATGCCCTCATTATTTCTACAGGTGCTTCTGCTCAATACATTGGCCTTCCTAGTGAAGAAGCATTTATGGGTCGCGGCGTTTCTGGTTGCGCGACATGCGATGGCTTCTTCTACCGCAATCAAGATGTTTGCGTAGTGGGTGGCGGTAACACTGCTGTTGAAGAGGCCCTCTATCTCACAGGCATTGCGAAGAAAGTGACCGTAATTCATCGTCGCGACAAATTCCGCGCAGAACCCATCCTCAATGACCGCCTAATGGCCAAAGTTGCTGAAGGCAAAGTTGAACTCAAACTAAATTCGACTCTTGATGAAGTGCTTGGCGATGAAAAAGGCGTTACTGGTGTACGCATTAAGAAGGCAGATGGCAGCACAGAAGATATCGCTGTCACTGGCGCCTTTATTGCGATTGGCCACAAACCCAATACCGAATTGTTCGTGGGTCAGCTCGATATGAACAATGGCTATATCAAGACGCATTCTGGTTTAGAGGGCAATGCAACCGCTACCAATATCCCTGGCGTGTTTGCAGCTGGCGATGTGCAAGACCACATTTATCGTCAAGCAATTACCAGTGCAGGTACTGGCTGTATGGCTGCTTTAGATGCCCAGCGTTACTTGGAGACTTTGGATTAAAGACCACTTAATAAGCGCAAGATAACGCCCAGCCTCGCTGGGCGTTTCTCATTCCAATAGAGGTTTACCCCACATATTGAGATGTTGCAGTGCCTTAAAGCGCCCTGGAAAGCTTTAAAATAAGCGCTATGACACCTCTTTGCTAATATCGAGGTATCCATTAATCACTAACCGGAGTATTTATGAGTTACGACAAGGTCAGCCCAGGTAAGAAAATCCCAGAATCATTCAACGTCATTATTGAGATCCCAATGAATGCGGATCCAGTGAAGTATGAAGTGGACAAAGAAACTGGTTGCCTCTTCGTAGATCGTTTCATGGGTACAGCAATGCACTACCCATGCAACTACGGCTATATCCCTAAGACAGTTGCTGGTGACGGCGATCCTGTTGACGTTCTCGTGATCACTCCATTTGCATTAGTTCCAGGTTCAGTAGTGAGCTGCCGTGCTATCGGCATGTTAGAGATGGAAGACGAAGGCGGCCAAGACGCGAAGTTGTTGGCTGTTCCAGAAGACAAGATTTTGCCAATCTACAAGCATCTGCAAAAACCTGAAGATGTAAACGAATTACTCCTCGCTCAAATCCAACACTTCTTCGAGCACTACAAAGATCTCGAAAAAGGTAAGTGGGTAAAAGTTAAAGGTTGGACTGGTGTTGCTGGTGCCCATAAAGAAATTTTGGACGGCATCGAAGGTTACGCTAAGTCACAGAAGTAATTTCGTAGTCATTGGGAGTGAGCTCGCAAAAAATCGCCTTAGCGCAAATCAACCCTCTTTTGGGTGATTTGCCTGGCAACGCGCAGCTCATCTCTCAAGCCGCCGCAGATGCATATGCACAAGGCGCCACAGTAGTTCTTACGCCAGAGCTTTCGCTCACTGGCTACCCCCCAGAAGATTTGCTTTTGCGCCCCGCTTTTATTGAGGCTGCAGATCGTGAGCTCAATTGTTTAATGTTGGAGCTCCAAAAATTTCCAGGATTGACCGTCATTGTTGGTCACCCCAAAAGGACTGCTGCTGGTTTGCAAAACTATGCATCAGTCATTCGGGACGGCAAAGTGATTGCCGCCTATGCCAAACAATAATTGCCTAATCATGAAGTGTTTGATGAGGTACGTTATTTCACGCCGGGTAATGAGGCCTGCGTATTTGAAAATGCTGGCATCCAGTACGGACTCATTCTTTGCGAAGATGCCTGGCATGAAGGCCCTGCTAAGCAAGCGCATGCTGCTGGTGCTCAAGTGTTACTAGTAATGAATGCATCTCCCTATCACTTGCAAAAAGAATCTTTACGCATTGATATTCTGCGCAATCAGATTGCACTAACGAAGATGCCCTTGGTTTATGTCAATGCAGTGGGCGGCCAAGATGAACTCGTCTTTGATGGCGGATCGTTTGCCTTAAACAATGCAGGCAAAGTAGTGATGACTATGCCGCAATTTGAAACTGGGCTCGGCTTTGTGAGTGTGAATGCATCTGGAGATCTAGAGCAAGGCTCCATGACCCCTCCTAGAAGTGTAGAGGCCCAGGCATATCAAGCGCTCGTTTTAGGTGTGCGTGACTATGTTCAGAAGAAT
>ERZ1034365.472-NODE-472-length-22245-cov-3.374639_pt1 | contig 22245 bp, 22 predicted proteins | sample MGYA00520615_ERZ1034365 | MGnify/ENA primary metagenome ERZ1034365 (study PRJEB33736, sample SAMEA104284505) | Azolla filiculoides | biome: Urban; feature: Water surface; material: Ditch water | place: Netherlands | collected 2015-10-28 | depth 0-0.1 m ...
TATTCGGATCCGTTAATATTTACAAGAAGCTACAATTTATAGATGGTGTTTTACAAAAACAGGATGATGCGCAATGAAGTTTTTGATGATATTTTTACTATTACTTGGCTTTGAAGTTTCTGCTGAGCCACAAGTAACGTCAAAGTTAACTGTGGATGAAAGAGCAATTTTGGCTGCAACGCATATGGCTAATATTCAACGTAAAACGGGCTATTTTAGTTATGAGTTTGATTTTGCATCAGGTAGTTGGTCACGTGCGGATGAGCTTGTTCGCCAGGCAGGTGCGAGCTATGGCTTAAGCGAATATTTATTGACGCATCGTGATGACATCATTAAAGGGGTTGTTGAAAAAGCTATAAAGGCTTATCCCATTAATTCAGTTCCGATTAAAGAAGGTAAGAAACTTACTGACAATCAAGATCTTAAAAAGACAGAGACAGGGGCAACGGCACATGCACTCATCGGAGCAATGCAATACGCCAAAGCAACAGGAGACCATCAATTTTATGCTGATATTCAGGAATGGAAGATTGGATTAGTAGCACTTTATCATCCGCAAGGTGGCTTTGCTGGTGGGGCTTTTGACCCTGAAGAGTCACCTTATTTTAATGGTGAAGCTTGGCTTGCATTGTGTGTCTATGCTGACAGCTACCCTAATGATGACAAAGTGAAATCTATCATGCCGCTTATCGATATAGCCATGATCAAGCTTTATACGGCTTCACCAGATATTGGTTTTTTTCACTGGGGTTTGATGGCAACTGCTAAACGTTTTGATCAAACTAAAGATCAAAAATTTATTGAATTTGGTGCACAGCAAGTTAATTATTTTTTGACTAAAATGCGTCCTGATTTTGATGAGGAAGTGAATTCTTGCTATTCCGTAGAAGGAATGGCGGCTGTTTTACCCGTGCTGCAGAAAGATAAAAAACAAAACTTGATTGCCGCAAGTCTTTTAACGCGACTCCGTCAAGAGATGACCAAGAATATGGGGATGCAGATCAGGCCTGAGCAGAAAGTCTTGTTGCTCATTGGGGGTAGGACGCTTACGGCCCCAGAGCTACCGCGTTATGCTGGCGCGTTTATCAATGGGCTAGATCGACCACAAATTCGCATTGATTTTACCCAGCATTGCTTGTCTGCATTGCTTAAAAGTGAGCGTTATCTTAGTCCTGAATAAGTTCTGGTCGCCATCTTTTTTAACTTTCTTGATTTGCATCAAATAAGTTATCAAAAAGTAAACAATTTCAATTGACATTTAATATCAAAAAGACAATCATCTGATGGTAGTGTATTAATAATAATGGAGTCCTTTGTGTATCGATATCTGCTTGCAATTCTGATTGCCCTCTCTCTCACGGCATGTGATGAGGATTACAACCCGTTTAAGAAGAAAGAGCTGACTGTTGAAGAGCAGCTCGATCAGGCAAAGACAGAGCTTGACCATAAGAATTACGGCAAGAGTGTTGAGATCACTGTGAAGATTACAGGCGAAGATCCTAAAAACTACCAAGCTTATTATGTGGAGTCGCAGGCGCAAACTTTAATCGGTGCGCAAAAAGAAGCGATTGATGCATTATCAAAAGCCATGGAAAACGGTTTTAATGATTTTAAAGCGCTTGGAGATAATAAGAATTTTGACAAGATTAGATTTTCAAAAGAATATCGCGCACTCCTTAAAAAGTACGATCCAGATTATTCAGCTGTGAGCATCAAAGGCGATGATATTGATGTTGATGGCGAAGTGAGTATTAAGAATGTAGATGGTAAACAAGTCATTAAAGCTGGTGATGTTTCAATCAGCTTACCTGATTAATTCAATTCGGAGAGATTCATGTCTAAGTTATTAAAAGCCTTATTTTTAGCCGCGTCATTGATGGTGGTTACACCGATTAATGCTGAAGTGATTTCAGCGAATGGTAAAGCGGAAGTTAGTATTAAAGCGAACAAAGGCGACGCAGCGGCAGCTAAGCGCGTAGCAAGAAATGCTGCGGAAGCGGATGCAGTGGTAGCTGCGATCAAATTGAAGTTAAACATTGATCCAAATAATCCGAAATCTAAAGCTGCGATTGCCGACATGGTGAATCAGTTAACAGATAATCTGAAAACCACTTATAACCTTGAAGGTGATGTATTAACCGCTAAAACTTCAATGCAAGTTGAAAGTTCACAAATTATGGATTTGGCTAAGTCTTTAGGTTTAGGTTCGGCTACAGCAGTTTCAGCGGCTAAGGTTTTGTTCATTATTGATGAATACTCAGGTATCTCAACAGCATCAGAGCCAGGTCAGCCAATTGAAACTGAGATGGAATATTACTCAGACAAGAGCTCTTTTTCAGATAAGAGTGCTAAGGCCTCTGGTGCAGAAGCAAGCAGTGATTCTAGCAGCGCATCATCAAAATCAGCTTCTGCATATTCTTCAAAATCAGCATCAGCTGTAAATGCAAGTGAGTCAGTTGCTGTTAAATCAAAAGATGCCTCATCATTAAGTACTAAAGATCGTGTTTCAGCAAGCGCGAAAGACCGCGCATCTGGCAGTGCTTCAGATAGCGTCGCTTATAAAGATGGCTCAGGCTCAGCTGCAGCCGCTTCAAAGCGATCAGGTTCAGCTTCTTCAGATCGTAACTATAAGGCTTCCTCTGATGTTGATGCGAAGCAATCTTCAGAATTCTCAGGTGCGGCTTCTTCTAAGATATCAGCAGCGAGTGCTTCACAAAAAGCTGGTGCTGCATCAGCGCAAAGCGCTTCAGCATCAGCATCATCTTCATCTTCAAATTACTCATCTGACGTGAAAGATGTTCAAGAGCAAAAAGATATTACGAGCATTAAAGTTAAAACGAAATTCCCTGACGTAAACAATGCAAAACCAGCTGAAGGTGGTCAAGAATTAATCGCGGCAAGGTTGGAGCAAGTTGCACAGAAATTTGGTTTGAAATTGACGAGTGAACAAGATTTCCGTTTCGAAGGCGGCAATAAGCTTTTAATTCGTGATATCGAGAAATTAAACAAGTTTTCTTTCTATAAACAAAAAGCAAGTAAGGGTGATTTCAAGGTTAATTACCTAGTTTATGGTACTGCGGTATTAAATCTTGAAGGTAAAACACCAAGCGGAGAAGTAGGTTGCGCGGGTCAATTGAAAGTGCAATCAACTAATATCGATACTGGTGATAGCCTCTTCTCAGGCACCCTTGTTAAATCAGCAACAGGATCTTCAGATCAAATTTGTAAAGCGAATTTATCACAAGCCTTGGCAACAAATTTAGCTGAGACAATCGGCACTAACGCACAACGTGAAATCCAAAGAACTGCAACGCAAGGTGCGAGTTTTGATGTGACTTTATATAGCGTATTAAAAGTGCCATTTAAAGTGAAAAAAGCCTTTACAGAGCAGTTGCAAAAGATGGGTGACGAATTTGCTGAAGGTAATGTGACTGATAATTCAAGAACGTTTACCGTGCAGGCAAAAGGCAATATCAAAGGCAAGATTGAAGATTTGATGGAAGAGTTAAGAGAAGGCTTTCCTGAAATGAAAGATGCGCGCATGGATGTGAAAGGTAACCGCATCGTTGTATGTATTGAAGGAAAGTGCCCAACAGAATGATAAAAGCTCACTTCCTTAAAGCAGCGCTCTTTGTTTGGTTGGGATTCTCAGCAGTCAATACTTATGCGGCTGAGAATCAGTTCTTTGTTTTTCCTATCAAGGAGATCGAAGGTTTGGGGGTGACGTCCTCCTCGGCCATCAGACCTTTAGTAGATAAGAACGCCATTGAATTTATTACTGGCAATCAAAATGATGCTCAAAAGGAAGTGCTTAGTCATTTTAGCGCCCAATTAAGTCAAGCTTATGCGGGTTCTGTGGTCCATGTTAAGCAGGTGCGTGATTCATTTAAAGGACCTGTAACCTTCGATGATAACGACAATCTTAATTGTGGTGATTCATCAACAGTGCCATTGGAACAAACTTATGCAGCGGTGATTGGAATTTCAAGAGCCTCTTTCTATAAAGTTGAAAGGGGTTCAAATACCGAAATTTTGGTACCGATTACATTGAACCTGCAAATTATCAAAGTCGATAAAGCAAAGATTTTGTTCTCATCTAGTAATACAACTTACTCACAGTTTATGGTGAGTGCTGCTCAAATTGGTACGCCTGAATATACCAAGCTCATTAAAGAAGCAGTCACAAAAAACATGAAAGATCAGGTGACTTCTCTTGTACAAGAAGCAAAAGCCAACTTCTCACCAAAAGTCACGCCTGTGAAAATTGTTGGTAAGGAAGGTAATTTCTACGTTGCAGACAAAGGCTTTGAAGTTGGCTTTAATGAGGGCGACTCGCCAGAAGCAAAAGATGCAAATGGAAAAATAGTTTGGTTTAAAGTGCTTACAGCAGGCGATGGATATTCAGTCCTAGAACGTTTAGATGGTGATATCAAAACTGGTCAAGACTATCAATTCTTATTTGAATCAAAAGCTGATGATTCAAATAAACCTCGTGTGATGCCAGTTAGTACTTATGATAAAGATAAGGCCATGTTAAATGGTGTGATCGATGTCTTTACTAAGAGTATTGGCTATAAAGCGCCATTCCAAATTGCCGCAGTTGATGTCAATTTTCAGCAAACGATGGCTAATATTAGGTCTCGTGCGCAGTGCGTTCCATCTTGGGAGAAGTATCCTTTATCTAGTCAAATTAAAGATTCCAGAACTGATTTTCCACAATTTATTTTGAATGTGGATACAGGTGAAACAGCAGTTTTTACTGCTAAAGGAGATGGTGCAGTTAAAACTAAGGAGACTTTTGCAACAGTTGTGCAAGCAAAAGTTTCTGATTTGAATGGTTTGGTTTATGGATCAGCTATTGGTGTTGATAAATACGTCTTAGATAAGTCAGCTGGAATCGGATTGAGTACGGCAAATGCTCGAGAGGTTTCATATCAGAACTCCACTAAAGCTATGGTTGCTGACTTTCTTAAAAATATCAATTTTGATCCAAAAGTTTACAAAGTGAAGAACATCAATGCTAATAGTTTGCTTGTTGAAAATCTTCCAGTTGATTCTGGCTATGATATCAATGCGACAGTGCTTAGAAAGCTTGCCATTAAGGTAGGTAAGAAAGATGTTTTTGTTAAGTTGCCTTTGCTAGCAAAGGGACAGGTTAATAAGAAAGGTGCCGATGTGGAAGTGCCTTTTGAAATGCAGGATGTAGGTAAGGATTATTTTAAGCCTAAAGCTGGTGACTCTTTGGTTGTTTATGCTTTACCTAAGGGCAATGTACCTTCAGTCGGATTGTGTGAAGGTGAATTTATTGGCAAGAATAATGCTGTAACAACTTCTTTTGCTAAACCATTACTTGGTAATTTCATTTACAACTTACCTAAGTATCAAGTGATTAATGCAGATGCCGGCATGGTGAAAGATGTGAACTACTTGCTAGATTCTGGAAATTTCAAACTTAGTGGTGCGATGAAGGTTAGAACTGATATCCAAAGTTGTTTGCAGCCTGGGTACTTGATTCGTGAGGATCAAGCGAGCTGTGCTGCAGATGATTGTAAAGCCTCTACAACTTCAGCATTGCTTGTACGTGTGGTTGAGTCTGGTCAGACGAAAAAGGATTTTATTGTGGCTCGCAAAACGCAACTTCAGGGCTTTGACAGTACTCAAAAAGAAAATCTTTACTCAGTGAATGCGCATGAACAATTCTTGGCTGAGATTCCTGAGCTGGGTAAGAAATTAAGTGAGAAGTAATTTGTTGTTTAATTTAATAGGAGAGCAGTATGGTTAAGAAGATGTTGGTAATAGGTTCTTTGTTGTTGGTATCACTAAGTGCGAGTGCATTCGAATTAAAAGTGCCAAAGCTCGGTGGCGATGATAAAGGTGCTGCTAGCGGTAATATCGAAGCTGATGTTGCAGACTTTGTTGCTAAAACAGCTCAGATGCGTGATGTTGCTTATGCATCAATGACGACAATTGTTGCGGCTTACGCTGATGAAACACAATTAGCTAAGATGAAAGCAGAGGATGAAGAGCTCAACAAGAAAACTGATGCTAAAGAAAATGGTGCTGCTAAGACTGCACTAATTAAAACGCGTGAAGCACAATTAGCTGAACTTCAAAAGCAAAAAGATATTGGCGAGAAAACAAAAGCACTTTCTGCTGAGAAACAACAAAAAGTTGCAAAAGGGTTGTTTAGTTTTGGAATTGCAGCATTGAGCGCGCCAGTTCTAATGGATAAAGGTCAAAAAATTGTTAGTAGTGTTTCTTTGACTAATGTGATGAAAGTTTTGCCAGTTAAAGATTCATTACCAATGCTTGCTGACTTTGTTAAGTACGGCAGTGGCACAATTGGTGGCTTTGTTAAGATTGTAAAGGGTGCAAATATCGAAGTTAAAGCACCTGCAGCAGACAGTAAGCCAGAGACTAATACAAAGGACATGTTCTAGTAAGTGATTGGACATAAATAAAAAAAGCCACCCTAGGGTGGCTTTTTTTATTTATATTAATTTATTGTTCGCAAGTGAATTTGGTTACGCAGTCTCCTGCAGAGCAGGAAGTGTGGGCTACTTTGGCCGTCTTATAACCTAAGCTTACACATTGATTGCCTGCGTCCAGCTTAGCCTTGTTAATCGCAGCGATATCACTTTTATGTTGATAAGTGATGGTGTTGCCACTGATGACGTAGGGATCTTGTACCGTTTGACATCCAGCTAAAGCAAAACATGCCGCTATAGTAATCTTGTATAAATGATTCATTTGTTAATCCTTATTGATATATATTGAATTCGATGTTCCATACTCTAATCATAGCGCTTATTAGGGGTTATTAAAATGACATTGCTCATCAAATGTATATTTATTTGACGTAACGTTTATAAGCTTCAATCCAGTTACTGGACATAGCTTTTCTGGCTTCATCTAGTGGCACAGCTCCATCACATACTAATTTGTAAATTTTAAGTTCAAGTACGTCCTTCTTTGATGCATCCCATTCACTTATTCTAGGTTGTGGCCATAAATTCGATGGATCATCTGGACTACCTCCGATGCTTAATGGAATTAGGTGGTCTTCCTCATAGTGGGTAGGGTTGGTGTCATCATAACCATATTCGATGATTTGTTTTTTCTTAAGGCCGTTGGTGAAGTAAACCGGGGGCCTTACCGTTTTTGTGTAGCCCTTGATACATACTGTTGTTTGTATATTGCTTTGTGTAATGCTTTGATCAATAGCACCCGGGGTTAATCTCGGATCGGGGAGATCTCCAGCCATGGCAAGTGATTGTATGAACAATAAGAGAAGCAGTGTAGCGGTATGAATTTTGTTTTTCATTTGAGATCCTGTTAATTATTTTTTACATTTTACTTAGCATCGATATTCTTTGTGAATTTAATATCCTTAGCCTTGTTATGGGCTATTTCGCTTTGCATGAAGCGTCAGGCTTGGGTTACAATCTCTAGGTTTTATGAGTAAAAATTATTTGATTGTTTGATGCAATCTAAAAATCGCTTTAAAAACTGGAGCTTGACGTGCTGGAAAATTATTTTCCGATATTATTATTTATCTTAGTGGGCCTTGGTGTCGGCGTCGGTCCTATTGTCCTCGGTAAAATCGTCTCTCCAAATCGCCCAGACGCGCAAAAAAATTCCCCTTACGAATGTGGTTTTGAGGCATTTGAAGATGCCCGTATGAAATTCGACGTTCGTTATTACCTCGTTGCTATTCTGTTTATTCTTTTCGATTTAGAAATCGCGTTTTTATTCCCTTGGGCTGTTGTGATTAAGGAAATCGGTTTGTTTGGCTTCCTTGCGATGATGGTGTTCCTTGGTATTCTGGTTGTTGGCTTTATCTATGAGTGGATGAAGGGTGCGCTAGAGTGGGAATAAATACACCTAATTTGATGAAGGTTGCCAAATGAGCATTGAGGGCATTTTAGAAAAAGGCTTTGTAACGACGAGTCTTGATACGGTGATTAATTACACCCGTACAGGTTCTTTGTGGCCAATGACATTCGGTTTGGCTTGCTGTGCGGTAGAGATGATGCACGCAGGTGCTTCACGTTTTGACTTGGATCGTTTTGGCGTGGTGTTCCGCCCAAGTCCTCGTCAGTCTGATGTGATGATTGTGGCGGGCACCTTGGTAAACAAGATGGCCCCAGCACTTCGCAAAGTTTACGATCAAATGGCTGAGCCACGTTGGGTGATCTCAATGGGTTCATGTGCGAATGGCGGTGGTTATTACCATTACTCATATGCTGTGGTGCGTGGATGTGATCGCATCGTGCCTGTGGATGTGTATGTGCCTGGTTGTCCACCAACTGCTGAAGCTTTGCTTTACGGCATTATTCAGTTGCAAAACAAAATCAAACGTACCAATACGATCGCTCGCTAAGGATAAGAAAACATGACGACGCGATTAGAAAAACTGACCGAAAATGTCCAATCAGTTCTTGGCGAGAAAATCACCAAGCTTACTGTTGATTTAAATGAGTTAACCATCGAATGTAGCGCGAAAGACATGCTTAAGGTTGTTAAGACGCTACGCGACAATAAGAAACTCAAATTCGAACAAATGATCGACCTATGTGGTGTTGATTACAGCGATTACGCTGATGGCACTTGGGAAGGTCTTCGTTACGCTACGGTTTATCACTTTTTATCAGTGACTTTAAATCATCGTATTCGTCTAAAAGTATTTGCAAGAGATGATGAATTCCCAGTATTGCCAACTTTAGTTGATTTGTTCCCAGTCGCTAATTGGTTTGAGCGCGAGTCATTTGACCTATTTGGCATCATGTATGACGGCCATCCAGATTTACGTCGTTTATTGACGGATTATGGTTTTGTTGGTCATCCATTCAGAAAAGATTTCCCTATGATCGGTAACGTTGAGATGCGTTACGACCCAGAACAGCAACGTGTGATTTACGAGCCAGTTTCTATTGAACTTAGAAACAACGTGCCACGCGTTATCCGTGACGAAGGCTTCCATAATGGCTGAGATTAGAAATTACACGATGAACTTTGGTCCGCAGCATCCTGCGGCACACGGCGTATTGCGTTTGGTGTTGGAGCTGGACGGTGAGGTTATTCAGCGTGCGGATCCACATATTGGTTTGCTACATCGCGGTACAGAAAAATTAGCTGAGAACCGTACTTACTTACAATCAGTGCCTTACATGGATCGCTTGGACTATGTGTCCATGATGTCCAATGAGCATGCTTATGTCATGGCCATTGAAAAAATGATGGGTGTGGACGTGCCGATTCGTGCACAGTACATCCGTGTGATGTTTGATGAAATTACACGTGTTCTGAACCACTTGCTCTGGTTGGGTGCGCATGCGCTAGACGTGGGTGCGATGAGTGTGTTCTTGTACGCTTTCCGTGAGCGTGAAGACTTATTTGATATTTATGAAGCGGTTTCAGGTGCGCGTATGCACGCGGCTTATTACCGTCCAGGTGGTGTGTATCGTGATCTGCCAGATCGCATGCCGCAACATGAAAACTCAACTTTCCGTAGCAAAAAAGAAATCGCTAAGCTCAATGAGAACCGCCAAGGTTCTGTGCTCGACTTTATTGAAGACTTTGCAAATCGTTTCCCAGCGTATGTGGACGAATACGAAACCCTATTAACGGATAACCGTATTTGGAAACAACGTACCGTTGGTATTGGCGTTGTGACGCCAGAGCGTGCATTGGCGCTTGGTATGACAGGCCCTATGTTACGTGGCTCAGGCATTGCTTGGGATTTACGTAAAAAACAACCGTATGAAGTTTACGATAAGTTAGATTTTGATATTCCAGTTGGTGTGAATGGTGATTGTTACGACCGTTACTTGGTGCGTATTGAAGAATTCAGACAATCTAACCGCATCATCAAACAGTGTATTGACTGGTTGCGTCAAAATCCAGGCCCTGTGATTAGTAGCGACAATAAAGTGGCGCCGCCTGATCGCGAAGGCATGAAAACGAATATGGAAGACATGATTCACCATTTCAAATTGTTCACTGAAGGTTTCCATGTGCCAGCAGGTGAGGCTTATGCCGCAGTTGAACATCCTAAAGGTGAGTTTGGTATTTATATGATTTCTGATGGGGCGAATAAGCCTTATCGTTTAAAAATCCGTGCGCCTGGCTTCCCGCATTTGGCAGCATTGGATGAAATGACTAAAGGCCACATGATTGCTGACTTGGTGGCAATTATTGGTACGCAAGATATTGTTTTTGGGGAGATCGATCGATAATGTTGTCTCAAGCGTCTCTCGATAAAATCGAATACGAATTAACAAAGTATCCAAAAGAAAACCGTCAGGGTGCGGTGATGTCTGCATTGCGCATTGCGCAAACGGAAAAAGGATGGCTTTCTAAAGAAACCATCGCTTACGTTGCGGAATACTTAGGTATCCCTGCGATTGCTGCTTTAGAAGTGGCAACTTTCTACAACATGTATGACTTGCAACCTGTAGGCAAACATAAGATTACGATTTGTACCAACATCTCTTGTATGTTGCGTGGCTCAGACGAAATCGTTGATCACTTACAGAAAAAGCTAAAAGTGGGTTTCAACGAAGTGACTAAAGATGGTCAGTTCTGCCTAAAAGAGGGCGAGTGTATGGGTTGCTGTGGTGGTGCACCGTTGATGCACATTAACAATACCGAAATGCATGAGTTCTTAACGCCAGCCAAAGTGGATGAGATTTTGGAGGGCTTGAAATAATGTCTTTACATAAAAAGCCTGTCGTCACTGATTTAAGCAAACAAACTTTAGTGACCCTTCAAACGCTATCTGCTTCAACTGCAGCTAATCCAGGTAGCCTCAAGAATTATGAAAAGTTGGGTGGTTACGCTCAGCTTAAACGTATTGTCACTGGCAAAGTAAAAGCTACCGATATCATTACTGAAGTAAAAACTTCAGGTCTGCGTGGTCGTGGCGGTGCTGGTTTCCCAACAGGTCTTAAGTGGAGCTTTATGCCACGCTATTACGACGGTACTAAGTACTTAGTTTGTAATACCGATGAAGGCGAGCCAGGTACATTTAAAGACCGCGATATTATTCGTTATAACCCACATCAATTGATTGAAGGTATGGCGATTGCCGCTTATACCTTGGGTGCGCGTGTTGGCTATAACTATATCCACGGCGAGATTTGGCAAGATTACGAGATTTTTGAAGAAGCTTTAGCAGATGCGCGTAAAGCCGGTTATTTAGGTGAAAACCTATTTGGTACTGACTTCTGTTTTGATTTGTATGCGGTGCATGGTTACGGCGCTTATATTTGCGGCGAAGAGACTGCATTGATCGAATCAATCGAAGGTAAAAAAGGTCAGCCACGTTTCAAACCACCATTCCCAGCAAGTTATGGTGTGTTTGGTAAACCAACTAACGTCAATAACACTGAGTCTTATGCTTCGATCCCTTGGATTTTGCAACATGGTGGTCAAGCCTTCCAAGATCTAGGCGTGCCTAATTCAGGCGGTACTAAATTGTTCTCTGTTTCTGGTCATGTCGAAAAGCCGGGCAACTACGAAGTGAACATGGGGATGCCATTTGCTGATTTGCTAGAAATGGCAGGCGGTATTTGGAAAGGCCGTAAGCTTAAAGCGGTGATCCCAGGTGGTCCATCTACGGCGGTATTGCCAGCTTCTGCGATTATAGGCGCAACCATGGACTATGAAGGCTTATCAAAAGCGGGTTCTAGTCTTGGTGCGGGCTCAATGATTGTGATGGATGACACCACTTGTATGGTGACTGCACTTAAACGTTTGTCTTACTTCTTTTACGAAGAGTCATGTGGTCAATGTACGCCATGCCGTGAAGGTACTGGCTGGGTATATCGCGTGATTAAACGTATTGTAGATGGCGAAGGCAAAATGGAAGATCTGGACTTGCTAACAGACATTAGTAATAACATTTCAGGCCGTACTATTTGTGCCTTAGGTGAGGCTGCAGCAACACCAGTATTGAGTTTTATTAAACACTTCAGACCAGAATTTGAATACTACATTCAGCATGGCAAATCCATGGTGACAGGTAAATAATATGTTGAAAATTGAAATAGACGGCAAACAAGTCGAAGTCGATCACGGCACCACGATTATTGACGCAGCTGATCAGCTTGGCGTGGAAATTCCACGTTTCTGTTATCACAAGAAATTGTCAGTCGCGGCAAACTGCCGTATGTGTTTGGTACAGGTTGAGAAATTCAACAAACCATTGCCAGCTTGTGCAACGCCTGTTGCTGATGGCATGAAGATTTTTACTCGATCAAAATCAGCCATCGAAGCACAGAAGAGTGTGATGGAATTCCTGCTGATTAACCATCCTTTAGATTGCCCAATTTGCGATCAAGGTGGCGAGTGTGATTTGCAAGACGTTGCGGTTGCTTATGGCGCGAGTGGTTCACGTTACACCGAAGAAAAACGTGTGGTACTGAATAAAAATATTGGTCCTTTAGTGAGTACTGATATGACGCGTTGTATTCAATGTACGCGTTGTGTTCGCTTCTTAAAAGAAGTTGGCGGTATGCAAGAGCTAGGCCTTGTTGGTCGTGGTGAGCATGCTGAAATTATGGCTTATGTGGACAAGAGTGTTGAATCTGAATTGTCAGGCAACATTATTGATTTATGCCCAGTTGGCGCTTTAACAAGTAAGCCATTCCGTTACTCAGCACGTAGCTGGGAATTAACTCGTCGTCCATCGATTGCAGCGCATGATGGTTTAGGCTCGCACATTGAAGTGCAAGTTAAAGACAATAAAGTGATGCGCGTGTTACCACGTGAAAAAGAGAGTATCAACGAGTGTTGGTTATCTGACCGTGATCGTTTCTCTTATGAAGGTTTAAACAGTCCAGATCGTTTGACCAAGCCTATGATTAAACATCATGGTGAATGGCATGAAACGGATTGGAAAACAGCGCTTGAATTCGCTGCACGTCATATCAAAGAAATTACCGATGAAAACCCAGCCGATTTAGGCGTGTTGGTTTCTCCAAACAGTACGATGGAAGAAGGCTTCTTAGTTAAAAAGCTAGCGAAAGCTTTGAAGTCTGGCAACGTTGACCATCGTTTACGCCGTAGCGATTTCCGTCTAGATGGTCGTTTCCAAGGTACGCCTTGGATGGGTTGTAACATTAGTGACGTGCAAGAGATGGATCGCTTCTTAGTGATCGGTAGTAATTTACGTAATGAGCATCCATTGATTGCTCAGCGCATCCGTAAGGCTGTTGCTCAAGGCGCAGAACTTTCTATGGTCAATCCTATGGATGACGACCAATTAATCAACGTCAGCCATAAAGCGATTTGTTCACCTAACGATATGGTGAACGTGCTGGCTCAAATCTTAAAAGCGATGTCGGGTTTACAACGTCTTTCACTTTGCTTACCAAAATCGATTAGCGATATTTTGGAAGGCGTGACTGTTCGTGAAAACAGCCAAGCGATTGCTGAGAGTTTGGCTGGCCATGGTAAAGATTACGATTTGATTAGTCCTAAGAGCGTGATTTTCTTAGGCAACATTGCCCAATATCATCCACGTTATGCTGAGATTTACACTTTAGCTGAAGCGATTTCTTCACTATGCGGCGCGACATTCGGTATTCTTTTTGAATCATCAAATCGTATTGGTTTGGATTTAGCACGCGTGTTGCCTAGTCAAGGTGCGCTTAATGCGAAGAGCATGTTAGAGCAACCAAGAAAAGCTTATGTGTTAGTCAATGTTGAGCCAGAGTTAGATTGCAGTAATGCAGCTTTAGCAAAACAAGCGATGGCAAAAGCAGAGTGTGTGATTGCACTGACTTCATACAAATCAGAAGCCTTAGAAAATGCACATGTGTTGCTGCCAATTGCACCGTTCACAGAGACTTCAGGTACGCGTATGAGCATGGAAGGTCGCGTGCAGAGTTTTGCTGCGGCAGTGCGTCCTTTAGGCGAATGTCGTCCGGCATGGAAAGTATTGCGTGTATTAGCCAATACTTTAGGCTTGAGCGGCTTTGACTATGAGAGCAGCGAAGAAGTTAAGAACGAGATTTTCGGTGGCGAGAAGCCATCTAAAGTGGTTTGGAGTCGCTTGAATAACAACTTGCGCGTCCTGTTCGACGTTAAGGTGATGGAGAAAGAGACTGCGCTTCAACGTTTAGGTGAAGTGCCACAATTCCAAATGGATGCGGTTGTACGTCGTTCACCACCATTACAAAAAACTAAGTATGCGGTGAAAGCTGTTGCCGGCATGAACGAAGCCTTGATGGCTAAGCTTGGCGTGAAAGATGGTGACCAGGTGGTAGTGAAGCAGGGCAAAGGTAAATTAAAACTGCCAGCTAAATTAGACAATCGCGTAGCGAAAGGTGTCGTCCGTGTTATTGGCTCACATCCTGAAACCAGTGCGCTTGGCGAGATGATGGGCGAGATTGAGGTAAGCAAAGCATGATTGAATTAATGCAGCCTTTATTAAATTGGATGGCGCTTCAGTGCGGTAGCTATTGGCCAGCTGTTTCCATTACAGGTTGGACGCTGATTAAGATTGTTGCCATCGTCTTACCTTTGATGGGCTGTGTGGCTTATCTCACGCTTGCTGAACGTAAAGTGATCGGTTTTATGCAAGTGCGTATTGGCCCTAATCGTGTGGGTTATTTCGGTTTATTACAACCGCTTGCTGACGGCATTAAATTATTGATGAAGGAAATTATTATTCCTTCAGAAGCGAATAAAGCCTTGTTCTTGATTGGCCCAGTATTAGCGATTGCACCAGCATTCGCGGCTTGGGCAGTGGTGCCATTTGATATGGACATGGTGCTTGCTGATGTGGACGCTGGCTTGCTTTATATCTTAGCGATGACATCAGTGGCAGTATACGGTGTGATTGTTGCAGGCTGGGCTTCTAACTCTAAATACGCATTCTTGGGTGCACTGCGTTCTGCAGCGCAAATCGTTTCTTATGAGATCGCGATGGGCTTTGCTTTGGTTGGCGTCTTGATGTGTGCTAACTCACTTAACCTTGGCAAAATTGTATTAGCGCAATCTGGTGGTATTTTTGAGTGGTATTGGTTGCCATTATTCCCATTGTTTGTGGTGTACTTTATTAGTGCAGTGGCTGAAACTAACCGTGCGCCATTCGACGTGGCTGAGGGTGAGTCAGAAATTGTCGCGGGTTTCCACGTTGAATACTCAGGTATGGCTTTTGCGGTGTTCTTCTTAGCTGAATACGCGAATATGATTTTGGTGGCGATGTTGGCTGCCATCATGTTCTTGGGTGGCTGGTTATCTCCAGTGCCATCACTCATTCCTGATAGCTTCTTATGGTTGCTGGCGAAAGTAGCATTCTTACTATTCTTCTTCTTGTGGTTCCGTGCGACTTTCCCACGTTATCGTTATGACCAAATTATGCGTTTAGGTTGGAAAGTGTTTATTCCAATCACCTTGGTTTGGATTATTGTCGTTGGCGCGATGATGCAAACTCCTTGGGGCTATTTGTTCCATTAATGGAATGAGTATGTGAAAAATATGATTAAGAAAATTACACAAGTTATTTCAAGTTTGATGCTGGTAGAGCTGCTGAAAGGCATGGCGCTTACTGGGCGTTATTTCTTCTCACGCAAAATCACGGTGCAATTCCCTGAAGAGCGTACACCGATGTCACCTCGTTTCAGAGGCTTGCATGCTTTACGTCGTTACCCAAATGGTGAAGAGCGTTGTATTGCTTGTAAGTTATGTGAAGCGGTTTGTCCGGCGATGGCGATTACGATTGAGTCTGAGCAACGCGAAGACAATACACGTCGTACCACACGTTACGATATCGATTTAACGAAATGTATTTTCTGTGGCATGTGTGAAGAATCTTGCCCAGTGGACTCTATCGTTGAAACACGTATTTTCGATTACCACGGTGAACAACGCGGTGATTTGCTTTATACCAAAGAGATGTTGCTCGAAGTGGGCGATAAAAATGAAGCGCAAATTGCTGCCGACCGTGCAGCTGACGCTAAATTTAGATAAGGCGATGAAGTCATGATTTTTCAAGATTACGTTTTTTATGCACTCGCAGCGATTCTGCTGATTGCAGGTTTGCGTGTGATTACCGCACGTAACCCAGTGCATGCTGCACTTTACTTGGTATTGGCTTTCTTTACTGCAGCAGGTATTTGGTTGTTGCTAGAAGCTGAGTTCTTGGCGATTGCATTGGTCTTGGTTTATGTCGGCGCCGTGATGGTGCTCTTCTTGTTTGTGGTGATGATGCTAGATATCAACCTCGACAAACTGCGTGAAGGATTTTGGAGTTACTTGCCTGTTGCCGGCACCATTGGCGCTTTGATGGCCGCTGAAATGGTGATGATTTTAGGTACCAAATACTTTGGTCCAGCGATGTATGCGCCGCCGGCGCCTCATGCTGCGGATTACAGCAATACGGCTGAATTAGGCATGCATTTATATACAGAATATTTATTGCCATTTGAGTTGGCAGCGGTGGTGCTTTTGGTTGCGATTGTTGCGGCGATTGCATTGACGATGCGTGATCGTAAAGATTCTAAATTTATCGACCCTGCAGCGCAGGTGCGTGTAAAACGTGCTGATCGTGTTCGTTTAGTCAGTATGCCTGCAGAAGTTGAAGTATCTGCAAAAGATGAAAAGGCGGCTTCATAATGGTCAGTTTGTCTCACTACCTCATTCTTGGCGCGTTGCTATTTGCAGTTAGCGTGGTTGGTATTTTCTTGAATCGCAAAAACGTCATTATTTTATTGATGGCGATTGAGTTGATGTTGCTTGCAGTGAATTTGAATTTCATCGCATTCTCACATTATCTCAATGACATTGCTGGTCAGGTGTTTGTGTTCTTTATTTTGACAGTGGCAGCTGCTGAATCTGCCATTGGTCTTGCGATTTTAGTCGTGCTGTTCCGTAATTTACGCACCATTAATGTTGACGATCTAGATAGTTTAAAAGGCTAGCCACGGGCTGAACCAGAAACAATGAATAACATCTCTATGCAAACCATCTACTTGCTCATTCCTTTGTTGCCACTCATCGCAGCTGCGATTGTTGGTTTATCAGGAAAAGCTTTGCCGCGTTTCTTTGCGCATGTCCTCACAATTTTGGGTGTGGGTGGTGCTTTCGCTTTGTCTGTATTGGTGTTCTTAGATGTGCTTAAGGGCAATACTTACAACGGTACGGTTTATACCTGGTTAACCTCTGGCGACATCCGTTTTGAAGTGGGTTTTTTAATTGACCAATTAACTGCCATGATGATGTTAGTGGTGACTTTTGTATCGTTAATGGTGCACATTTATACCATTGGCTATATGCACGAAGACCCAGGCTATCGCCGTTTCTTTAGCTATATTTCATTGTTTACTTTCTCAATGTTGATGTTGGTGATGTCTAACAACTTCATGCAATTGTTCTTTGGTTGGGAAGCTGTAGGTTTAGTGTCTTATCTATTGATTGGTTTCTGGTATACACGTCCAACTGCGATTTATGCCAACTTAAAAGCCTTCTTAGTTAACCGTGTAGGTGACTTTGGATTCTTACTCGGTATCGGCATGGTTTTATTCTTCTTTGGCAGTCTAGATTACGCAACCGTGTTTCAACGTGCACCAGAATTCGCTGATATGTGGGTGAGTGTTGTACCTGGTACGCAATGGTCTTTGATGACCATGATTTGTATTTTGTTATTCATCGGTGCGATGGGTAAGTCAGCGCAAGTGCCACTCCATGTTTGGTTGCCAGACTCAATGGAAGGCCCAACGCCAATTTCTGCATTGATTCACGCAGCAACGATGGTGACGGCGGGTATCTTCATGGTGGCGCGTATGTCACCATTATTTGAGCTATCAACAACAGCACTTTCAACCGTGTTGGTGATTGGTTCAATTACTGCTTTGTTTATGGGTTTCTTAGGGATTATCCAGAACGATATTAAACGCGTAGTTGCTTATTCAACGCTTTCACAATTGGGTTATATGACCGTTGCTTTGGGCGTATCTGCTTATTCAGTGGCGATTTTCCATCTGATGACTCACGCTTTCTTTAAAGCTTTGTTATTCCTCGGTGCAGGTTCTGTGATTATGGGCATGCATCATGATCAAGACATCCGTAACATGGGTGGCTTACGCAAGTATATGAAAATTACTTGGCTCACATCTTTGATTGGATCATTGGCATTGATTGGTACCCCATTCTTGTCAGGCTTCTATTCAAAAGATTCGATTATTGAAGCTGCAAAAATGTCACACATTCCTGGCAGCACCTTTGCCTACTATGCGGTACTTGCAGGCGTCTTCGTTACAGCGTTCTACTCATTCCGAATGTACTTCCTTGTATTCCACGGGAAAGAGCGTTGGATGGAAGCTAAGCATGGCCACGATGATCATGCACATGACGACCATGACCATCACCATGGTCTAGGTCCAAATGATGTGCCGCATGAGCAATCATGGGTAGTGACATTGCCATTGGTATTGTTAGCGATTCCTTCATTAGCGATTGGCTTCTTTGCAATTGAGCCTATGTTGTTTGGTAATTTCTTTGACGGTGTGATTTATGTGAATAGCGCTGTGCATCCAGTGATGCATGAGTTGAAAGAAGATTTCCATGGCGCGGTAGCGATGGGCATTCATAGTTTGACTTCATTGCCATTTATTCTTGCATTGTCTGGCGTGGTGTTATCTTGGATTTTCTACATGTGGCTTCCAGTCATTCCAACATGGATTAAAGCTAAATTTAGCTGGATTCATTACGTATTAGAAAACAAATACGGTTTTGATCGATTTAATGAAATTGTATTTGCTGGTGGTTCACGTTTCATTGGTAGCAAGCTTTGGAAAATTGGTGATGTGAAATTGATTGATGGTTTCTTGGTCAATGGCACTGCTAATTTGATTGGCCGGATTTCACAACGTGTACGTCGTTTGCAATCAGGCCTGATTTACCACTACGCATTTGCCATGATTATTGGCGTATTCCTATTACTTAGCCTATTCACGAAGGTTTAAATGACTGCTTTGCCATTATTAAGTCTTGCGATTTGGGTACCGATTATTGCCGGTATCCTAGTGTTATTGACTGGCGACGATAAAAACGCCTCTATTGCTCGCTGGGTAGCTTTGCTAGGTGCACTTGTTGCCTTTGCAGTGACTGTTCCGCTGTATACCAGCTTTGATTTTGCATACGGTGGGTTCCAGTTTGAAGAAGCATATAAATGGATTCCTTCATTTAATATTCACTATCACTTAGGCGCTGATGGTATTTCAGTACCATTGATTTTACTCACTAGCTTCACCACAGTTTTAGTCGTGATTGCTGGTTGGGAAGTGATTGAGAAACGAGTAGCACAGTACATGGCTTCATTCTTAATCATGTCTGGTTTAATGATTGGTGTATTTAGTGCGCTAGATGCCATTCTTTACTACGTATTCTGGGAAGCAATGCTCATTCCAATGTTCTTGGTCATTGGTATCTGGGGTGGTCCAAATCGTGTGTATGCAACGATTAAATTCTTCCTGTATACCTTGCTTGGTTCATTGTTGATGTTGGTGGCATTTATCTACCTTTACCATCAAACCAATAGCTTTGAATTAGTTGATTATTACCGCATGCCGTTGGCAATGAATGTGCAGATTCTGATTTTCTTAGCTTTCTTTGCAGCTTTCGCGGTGAAAATTCCAATGTGGCCAGTGCATACATGGTTGCCAGATGCTCACGTTGAAGCGCCAACAGGCGGCTCAGTAGTATTGGCGGCGATTGCCTTGAAGCTAGGTGGTTATAGCTTCTTGCGTTTCGCGATGCCGATTGCCCCAGATGCTGCACATTACTTGTCAGGCTTCATGATTACCTTGTCTCTGATTGCAGTGGTTTACATCGCCATGGTGGCCTTGGTTCAGCAAGACATGAAAAAGCTCATCGCATACTCATCGATTTCACACATGGGTTTTGTGACTTTAGGCTTCTTTATTTTCAGTCCGCTGGGTTTAGAAGGCGCGATTGTTCAAATGATTTCGCACGGCTTTATTTCTAGCGCGATGTTCTTGAGTGTAGGTGTGTTATATGACCGCATGCATTCACGTCAAATTGCCGATTACGGTGGTGTTGTTAATACCATGCCTAAATTCGCAGCCTTTGCGGTATTGTTTGCGATGGCTAATTCTGGCTTACCTGGCACTTCTGGTTTTGTGGGTGAGTTCATGGTGATCTTGGGCGCATTGCAAGAAAACTTCTGGTACGCAGTATTAGCGTCTACCACTCTGATTTTTGGTGCTGCTTATACCTTGTGGATGGTGAAGCGCGTATTCTTCGGTGACATCGGCAATAAGCATGTCGCGAAGTTAACAGATATCAATAAACGCGAAATGCTCATCTTGAGTGTATTAGCTATCTTAGTGATTGGCTTCGGTGTTTACCCACAACCAATGACAGAGATGACGCATGCGACCGTAACAGATTTCCTCGGACACATGGCGCAAACTAAATTGCCAGCAGGCTTGTAAGCAGTTCATTGAAACTGAGAATTTTGGAAAAATAGAAATATGAATATTCAAACTGACGTAATTGCCGCATTACCTGAGATCTTTGTGCTCTCAATGGCGATGTTCATTTTGCTGATTGATTTATTCATCAAGCCAGCTAACCGTATCGTGGTATTTATGTTGGCGCAAGCAACCTTACTAGGTGCGGCTTACATCACAATGACTACACATGTTGCGAGCGTGACTTACTCATTCTCTGCCATGTTTGTGGATGATCCGATGGCCGATGTATTGAAGCTGATGATCTACCTAAGCACCTCATTGATGCTGATTTATACTCGTACCTACATTACCTTGCGCGGCATGTTCCGTGGTGAGTTCTATGCTTTAGTCTTGTTCGCAGTTGCTGGCATGATGATCATGGTTTCAGGTCAACATTTCTTAACGCTGTATATGGGCTTGGAATTATTATCACTTTGTTTATATGCCTTAGTGGCGATGGACAGAGACAATGCCCGTGCTGCTGAAGCAGCGATGAAGTATTTTGTATTGGGTGCATTAGCTTCAGGCATGTTGCTTTACGGTATGTCTATGCTTTACGGTGCGACAGGCAGCTTAAATATTTCTGAAGTTGGCAGTAGTTTGTTAAATGGAGTTCAAAATCGACCTGTACTAGTTCTTGGTTTGGTCTTCATTGTGGCTGGTTTAGCATTTAAATTAGGCGCTGTTCCTTTCCAGATGTGGGTCCCAGATGTTTATGAGGGCTCTCCAACTGCTGTTACTTTATTTATCGGTTCAGTGACTAAGCTAGCGGCTTTTGCGTTGGTGATTCGTTTGTTGGCCCAGGGGTTGTTTGTGTTGGCAATTGATTGGCAGGGAATGTTGATCATTATGGCGGTATTGTCCATCGTGATTGGTAATATTACGGCGATTGCACAAGCTAGCTTAAAGCGTATGTTGGCTTATTCAACGATCTCCCATGTTGGTTTCTTGCTTTATGGCATCATGAGTGCAAGCGTTAATGGATTTGCGTCAGCAATGTTTTATATCGTTTCCTACGTGCTAATGACTTTGGCAGGTTTTGGTATTATTTTGTTATTGTCACGTAAGGGGTTTGAAGCAGACCAATTGGATGACCTTAAGGGATTGAATCAACGTAGTCCATGGTATGCATTTTTGATGCTAATCACCATGTTCTCTATGGCTGGTGTACCACCAACTTTAGGTTTCTACGCTAAATTTGCTGTATTGCAAGCTGCTTTGCAAGCTGGTTTGATTTGGTTGGTAGTGTTTGCAGTTTTGATGGCTGTAATTGGCGCCTTCTATTACCTACGCATTGTAAAATTAATGTATTTCGATGAGCCTAAAGATAAATCACCTATTCATGCTAATAATGAAATGAAATGGGTGTTAAGTCTTAATGCCCTCGCATTATTAGTCTTGGGTTTATTTCCTCAAAATTTGATGAATCTTTGTGCTTACGCCATTACACTAAGTCTGTCATAACAATCGATGACTTATTTTATTTTATTGTTCTTGGCATTGTTGCTTGCTAATTCACCTTGGCTCTCTTCGCGTCTGTTTTTTATAGTGCCAATAAAACACCAACCTAAACATATTGGTTGGTGTCTGATAGAATTAGCGACCTTATATTTCTTGATGGGTGCAGTCGCTCGTTATGCTGAGGCTATGTCTATGGGTAATGTAGCTCCTCAGTTGTGGGAATTCTATGCAACTACGGCTTGTTTATTTTTAGTATTTATTTTGATAGTGCATGAACGTTTTTATAAAATTTAACATT
>ERZ1034365.473-NODE-473-length-22243-cov-2.087567_pt1 | contig 22243 bp, 19 predicted proteins | sample MGYA00520615_ERZ1034365 | MGnify/ENA primary metagenome ERZ1034365 (study PRJEB33736, sample SAMEA104284505) | Azolla filiculoides | biome: Urban; feature: Water surface; material: Ditch water | place: Netherlands | collected 2015-10-28 | depth 0-0.1 m ...
TAGGAAAAGAACATGTTTAAGAAGATTCTGATTGCTAACCGTGGTGAGATTGCTTGCCGCGTTATTAAAACTGCCCGTAAGATGGGTATTAAAACTGTTGCTGTTTATTCTGAAGCTGACAAAGATGCGCGTCATGTTGAGCTAGCAGATGAAGCGGTTTGTATTGGCCCAGCACCATCACGCGAGTCTTATTTGGTGATGGATAACATCATCAAGGCTTGTAAAGATACTGGTGCAGAAGGTGTTCACCCAGGTTATGGTTTCTTGTCTGAAAACGAGGCGTTTGCTAAGCGCTTGGAAGAAGAGGGCATTACTTTCATTGGACCTAAGCACTATTCAATTGCTGCGATGGGCGACAAGATTGCCTCAAAGAAATTAGCCAACGAAGCAAAAGTTAATACGATTCCTGGATATAACGATGCGATTGATACACCTGAAGCTGCTGTAGAAATTGCTAAAGGTATTGGCTATCCAGTGATGATCAAAGCATCAGCTGGTGGTGGTGGTAAGGGTTTGCGCGTTGCATTTAACGACAAAGAAGCTTTTGAAGGTTTCTCGGCTTGTAAAAATGAAGCTCGCAATAGCTTTGGTGATGATCGCGTATTTATTCAGAAGTTTGTTGAAGAGCCACGCCATATTGAGATTCAAGTACTAGGCGACGGTCACGGTAATGCTGTTTACCTATGGGAACGTGAATGTTCAATTCAACGTCGCCATCAAAAAGTAATTGAAGAAGCACCATCACCGTTCATTAGTGAAGAAACTCGAAAAGCGATGGGTGAACAAGCCGTTGCTTTAGCCAAAGCGGTTAAGTATCAATCTGCTGGTACGGTCGAGTTTGTTGTTGGTAAAGATCAGTCGTTTTATTTCCTTGAGATGAACACACGTCTACAAGTGGAACATCCCGTAACTGAATCAATTACTGGACTTGACCTAGTTGAGCAAATGATTCGTGTTGCTGCTGGTGAAAAATTATCATTTGGACAAGGTGACATTAAGCGTAATGGCTGGTCAATGGAGTGCCGTATTAATGCGGATGATCCATATCGAAACTTCTTACCATCTACTGGTCGCTTAGTAAGATATCAGCCACCTGAAGAAGTAAATGGTGTTCGTGTTGATACAGGGGTGTACGAGGGTGGCGAGATTCCTATGTACTATGACTCAATGATTGCGAAGCTGATTGTGCATGGTAAAGATCGTTTAGATGCCATCACAAAAATGCGTGCAGCCTTAAACGAGTTTGTGATTCGTGGCATCCATTCAAATATCCCATTCCAAGCTGCTTTAATGCAACACCCACGTTTTATTTCAGGCGATTTCAACACGGGATTTATTGCTGAAGAATTCCCACACGGTTTCCGTGCGTCAGATGTTGTACCTGCTGATGATAAGTTGATGGATGCCTTAGCAACAGCTGTTCATCGTCGTTATTTAGACCGAGCAGCAGGCATCTATGGCCAGTTAGAAGGCCACGAAGTTAAGATTCCAACAGAGTTCGTGGTGGCTTCAGGTGAGCCAGGCAAGATGGAATACGTCGAGACTAGCGTCAATGAGTCAGCACGTGGCTACGAGGTTAATGTTGCCGGTCAGATTTATAAAATTGATACTGACTGGAATCCTGGGCAAATCATCTACAAGGCAACAGTTAACGGTAAAGCAATCTCTGCTCAAGTGGAGCGTGTTGGCTTGTTCTATCGTATTCAGTTTGATGGCGTTCGTGTCGATAGCTTGGTATTAACTCCAGCGGGTGCTGAAATGCAAAAGTTGATGCCATTCAAAGAACCGCCTGACATGTCTAAGTTCTTGTTGTCACCGATGCCAGGTCTTTTGGTGGATGTTGCTGTGACTGTAGGTCAGAAAGTAGAGGCTGGCCAACGTCTTGCAGCTATTGAAGCGATGAAGATGGAGAACGTACTAGTAGCGACCCAAGATGGTGTGGTTGCAGAGGTAATGGCTGCTAAAGGTGAAAGCTTGGCAGTTGATCAACAAATTCTTAGATTTGAGTGAGTTGATTCATGACTAAGCCATTCAAAATTTTAGGTATTCAACAAGTAGCTATTGGTGGGCCAGATAAATCGAAACTCCAGAAATTATGGGTAGATATGTTTGGCTTAGAAGTTACCGGTACATTTAAATCGGAACGTGAAAACGTTGATGAGGATATTTGTGCAATGGGTAAGGGCGTGCACAAGGTTGAAGTGGATTTGATGCAACCAATTGACCCTGATAAAAAGCCGGCAGTTCATGCAACACCACTGAATCATATCGGCTTATGGGTAGATAACTTGCCTGTTGCTGTTGAATGGCTGAGTGCTAATGGTGTGCGCTTTGCACCTGGTGGTATTCGCAAAGGGGCTGCTGGATATGACATTACATTCTTGCACCCAAAGGGAAATGATGAGTTTCCAATTGGTGGTGAGGGAGTATTGATTGAATTAGTTCAAGCACCTGCGGATGTCATAGCTGCATTAAGTTAATGGGCTGAGCCATAAAACAAAAAAACCGCCATAAAAGGCGGTTTTTTTATTGAATGTACTGTCTTAGTTATTATTTTTTTATGCGTAAACTGGCATATACGTAAGACCTTTTCTCCATTCAGCAAAGGCTGCTAGTTTAGGCGGTAACTCTCTGATTGCTCCAATAAGCAATAACCCCTTGTTTTTATTCAATTCTTTGCACAAAACAAGAAATTCATCATCTGACAAATGGTTAAAACCGTATCTCACAAAAGGCTCCTATAAAGTTTCCTTATAGCTATAACGTATGACTTTTTAGTTTGGTTGACGCAAATTAGATATTCTTTGAATTAGTACCTTTGTCTGTGAAACATTTTCTATAGCTAAGGCATAATGTCGTTTTTACAGTTTTAAGTAATTAGCCCTTAATAATCATAACTAATTGTTTTTTCAGGAGTTTTCATGTCAAACTTGCCACAAGGCATGGCTATCAATGCCGAAGTTACCCCAGAATTCGCTACTATTTTGACTCCTGAAGCTTTGGCTTTGGTCGCCAAACTTCATCGTGCATTTGAGCCGCGTCGTCAAGAATTGTTAAAAGCCCGCGTTGAGCGCACAAAGCGTCTAGATGCTGGTGAAAGACCTGATTTCTTGCCTGAAACAAAAGCTATTCGTGAGGGTGATTGGAAAGTTGCTCCGATCCCAGCAGCATTGCAATGTCGTCGCGTAGAAATCACAGGCCCTGTTGAAGCAAAGATGGTGATCAATGCTTTCAATTCAGGCGCAGATTCTTATATGACTGACTTTGAAGATTCAAATAGCCCTAGTTGGACGAATCAAATTCAAGGCCAAATTAATATGAAGAAGGCAGTTCGTCGTGAACTTAGCCTTGAACAAAATGGTAAGAGCTACAAATTAAACGACAAGATTGCAACTTTGCAAGTTCGTCCACGTGGCTGGCACCTAGATGAAAAGCACGTAACAGTTGATGGCCAACGTGTTTCAGGCGGTATTTTTGACTTTGCATTATTTTTCTTCCACAACGCTAAGGAACAATTAGCGCGTGGCGCAGGCCCATATTTTTACTTGCCAAAAATGGAAAGCCATTTAGAAGCTCGTTTATGGAATGATATTTTCTGCATGACTCAAGATGAGTTGGGCTTCCCACGCGGCACAATCAAGGCAACAGTTTTGATTGAAACTATTTTGGCAGCATTCGAAATGGAAGAGATTCTTTACGAATTGCGTGAGCATAGCGCCGGTCTTAACGCTGGTCGTTGGGATTACATTTTCTCTTGCATCAAGAAATTCAAAGTTGATCAAAATTTCTGTTTAGCAGATCGCGCTAAAGTAACGATGACTTCACCGTTTATGCGTGCTTATGCATTATTGTTATTGAAAACTTGCCATAAGCGTGGTGCACCAGCTATGGGCGGTATGAGCGCCTTGATTCCTATCAAAAATGATCCTGAAAAGAACGCTATCGCTATGCAAGGCATCATTAATGATAAGAAACGTGATGCAGAAGATGGTTACGACGGCGGTTGGGTTGCTCACCCAGGTTTGGTTGAGCCAGCGATGGCAGAGTTTGTGAAAGTGTTAGGTGACAAACCTAACCAATTCGAAAAACAAAAACCTGAAGTGAATGTTGCAGCAGCAGACTTGTTGAACTTCCAACCAGAAACACCAATTACTGAAGCTGGTTTACGCATGAATATCAACGTTGGTATTCATTACTTAGGCGCATGGTTGGCTGGTAATGGTTGTGTACCTATTCACAACTTGATGGAAGATGCTGCTACCGCTGAAATTAGCCGCTCACAAGTTTGGCAATGGATTCGTTCACCAAAAGGAGTTTTGGAAGACGGTACAAAGGTAACTGCTGAATTGGTTCGCAAGTTAATTGCTGAAGAGTTGCCGAAAGTTAAAGCAAGCGGTGCAACTGGTCACTGGGATCGTGCAGCAGAGATTTTTGACACAATGAGCACAAGTGAAAAATTTGAAGAATTCTTAACTTTGCCTTTGTACGAGGAAATCTAATTGACTATTCTGGCCATTGACACCTCGACACAGTGGTGTTCTGTGGCCTTGGTCAACCCAAAGGGGGGCTCGGGTGAACCGCAGTCCCCTTTGTCATTGGTACGTCATGAAAATCTTGGCCCTGAGTCCAGTCAACATGCTTTGGACTGGGTGGAAGAGTTACTCACTGAGGCAAATCTAAACTTTAGAGATTTAGATGCAGTGGCTATTGGGATTGGCCCAGGTGCCTTTACCGGTATAAGAATAGGTGTTGGTATAGGTCAGGGGATGGCTTTTGCTGCTGACTTGCCTTGCTTGCCAATTGTTTGTCTGGATGCGGTCGCATTAGAGGGGATTCATAGCTTAAAGATAGTTGCAGGTGAATCAATCTTAGTCGCAGTGGATGCACGCATGAATGAAGCTTATTGGGCAACTTATATTGTTCAGAGCAATGGTTTTCCTGAGCGGATCGGGGATGTTTATTTGTCGTCACCCGAAAATATCGATTTGCCCCAGTCTGATTTTTATTTGGTTGGGAATGCAGTCACGGCCTATGCAAATGAGATGAATGAGCTATCCAATAAAGCTGTGGCGATTGACCCTCATGCGGTTCCTCATGCTAGATCGATTGCAACATTAGGTATCGATGCACTCGCAAAAGGTTTGCAAGTTACCGCTGAAAATTTACAACCCATCTACATCAGAGATAAAGTTGCTGAAACGATTGCAGAACGTAGTCAAGCGAATCGTCAAGCAAGATCTAATTAACATTTCTATATGTTAAACATGCGACTTTTACCCATGGCTGTTAGAGATCTTGATGAGGTGATTGAGATTGAAAGTCTTAGTCATGAGTCCTCTTGGACCAAAGGTAATTTTGTAGATTCATTGAATGCCGGCTATTGGTCTTATTGTTTGCGTCGCCTAGCAGAAGATGATGACCATCCTGATGAACTAATGGCGTATTGTGTGCTTATGCCAAGCATTGATGAACTAGAGCTGCTTAACATCACAGTTCATCCAAGTTATAGAAAACGAGGTTATGCCCAAAAGATTTTAGCCATCATGGATGATGCTGCATTGTCTCGATCGATTCAAAGTATTTTCTTAGAGGTCAGAGTTAGCAATGAGCCAGCTATTCGTTTGTATGAGAAATTGGGCTATGAACAAGTGGGCTTAAGAAAGGATTACTATCCTTTAACCTCTGGCGGTCGAGAAGACGCCATTGTGATGAAAAAACGCTTAATAAGATTGTAAATATATGAGTCAGGTAGATTATTTAAATGCCATGGGCATCAGTACATGGGTGGTTAAAGATGATGATGTCACTTCAAAAAGAGAATTGACTGAGGGAAGTGCGCCTATATCGATGCCACAGGTAGGTAATGATGAATCAATCATATGGACATTTGTAGTTGATGATTTAACAGATGTTGGCAATGTGTTGTTTGACAAGATTTTGGCATCTTTAATGCTTAGCAGAACAAACATACAGTTAATTAGTGCTTCAAAGGTGAAATCTGAGTCCATCAAGGGGCAAGTGATGGTGGCTATGGGCTCTGCCCTAGGTAAGACTCTTTTAGGGTTACAAGAGCCATTTAATGAGCTTAGAGGCGCAGTGCATTCTTTCGACCAAGCCGGGGATGAAATTCCTGTTGTATTAACTTACCATCCTGATCATTTATTAAAAAACCCACTAGATAAAATTAAAACTTGGCAAGATTTAATATTAGCCAGGTCACTTATCTAACCTTAAATCTTGATTGTTTTAGTGCTTATGTTCACCGATTAGGTGGAGAGAGTCATATTCCATTTGGTTGCGGTTATGCCATCGAATAATGTAGACCATTAATAAGCAAACAAAGCTACCAAATAAGACAATCACAAAGCTAACAGGTACTTCTAGCCAGATCAGTAGTGAATACAAGCAGAGCATCGCTAGAACCGATAGATTTTCATTGAAGTTCTGGACTGCAATAGAGTGGCCGGCAGACAGAAGAACGTGGCCACGATGCTGTAACAGCGCATTCATTGGTACAACAAAGTAGCCTGACATCCAGCCAATTGTCATTAAAAATACATATGCAATTAGTAGGTATAAAGGCATGGTGATAATGCCTAAATCAACTGAAATATCTGGTATTAAGTCTTTTCTGAAAATGGCCAAAACCATTACCAATGCGCCCATTAAGACGCCATAGATAAGAACATTCAGTGATTTTTTAAGCGGAACTCTCCAGGCAGCCCACACAGCTCCACCAGCGACTCCAAAGGCCACAACAGCCTGCAAGATAGCGCCTTCGGATAAATTCATGCCCAATGCAGATTCTGCCCACTTAAGAACAATAAATTGAAGGGTGGCCCCAGCTCCCCAAAATAGAGTGGTTACTGCTAGTGAGATTTGCCCTAAGCGATCCGTCCAGAGAGTTCTAAAGCAGTGCTCAAAATCTTTTACCAATCGAATTGGGTTTGTTTCTTGTTGAGGGTAAACAGCTCCAGTATCAGGAATCTTTAAGTTAAAGGCGGCGGCTATTAAATAGATAAAGGCAATCACACAAATAGCTGCTTCAGGAGCTGTGTCTATACTTGTGTTGATCACTGGGAGATCAAAGCCTAATAGGAAAGTAGATAACTGATTAGAAATCAACATACCACCAAATACGGTGCCCAAAATGATCGAGCCAACAGTTAAACCTTCAATCCAACCATTAGCAGCAACTAATTTTTCAGGTGGCAATAACTCAGTCAAAATTCCATATTTTGCGGGTGAATAAGCTGCAGCGCCAAAGCCAACAATGGCATAAGCCATTAGAGGGTGGGCGCTGAACAACATAGCTAGACAGCCGATAATTTTGATGCTGTTAGTCCAGAACATGACATTGCCCTTGGGGCGAGAATCCGCAAAGGCTCCCACAAAAGCTGCTAGAACTACATAAGATAGAACGAAGAAAAGCTTTAGGAGCGGAGTCATCCAAGCCGGCGCTTGAAGCTGGTATAACAGAGCAATGGCTGCAATTAAGAGCGCGTTGTCTGCGAGCGACGAAAAAAATTGCGCCGCCATAATTGTGTAAAAACCTGGTTTCATTCGTACAATTCAGTTATGAGTTGTCATTAAAACACGAAAGTGAGTATTTTCTGTCTAGACCGATCTATGCCCACATAAATTCTGATGCCATGCGCCATAACTTGGAGCGGGTCAGGGAGCTCGTGCCCGGTTCAAAAGTATGGTCTGTAGTTAAAGCCAATGCTTATGGCCATGGTCTGGCACCTGCTTTGGAGGGTTTAAAAACCACTGATGGATTTGCCTTGCTAGACCTGGCTGAAGCCAAGTTATTGCGTGAAATGGGGTGGCTAGGCCCAATTCTTTTGCTAGAGGGCTTATTTAGCCAAGAGGATATATTTTTAGCATCAGACCTTCATTGTGATTGCGTTGTTCATCATATCGATCAGGTTGACTGGCTAGAAGCTCTTAGTGAAGCCAAGCATGGCTCAAACAGTCATTTGCCTAAGATTTATTTAAAAATGAATACAGGCATGAATCGTCTTGGCTTTAGGCCAAATGAGTATGTTGAGACTTACCATCGTTTACATACAAATGGCTATGTCATTTCTCATATGACCCATTTTGCCAATGCTGATTACATCGATCGCACCCCTAGCGTAGATGAGCAGTCTGAGTTATTTCACCAAACAATAGAAGGATTCTCTGGTGAGAAATCGCTGGCTAATTCGGCAGCTATTTTATGGCACCACCATGTGGTTTTTTCTGATTGGGTTCGACCAGGCATCATGCTTTATGGTGCATCACCATCTGGTAAGCATGAAGATATTGAGCATGCCAAGCTGCAAGCAGTAATGTCTTTAAATTCAAAGATTATTGGCGTTCAACATTTAGATGCGCATGAATCAGTTGGATATGGTTCAAGATATAGAACAGATGTACCTATCCGTATTGGTATAGTTGCTTGCGGCTATGCAGATGGTTATCCAAGGCACGCGCCCGATGGTACCCCTGTTTGGGTTGCAGGCCCTAAAGGACTTGAAGATGGCAAAGTTTGCCGTATGGCAGGTCAGGTATCGATGGATATGATTACAGTTGACATTACTGATATGCCCCATGTAGATGTTGGTACTGATGTCCAGTTGTGGGGGGATTTCTTGCCCGTGGATGAGGTAGCTCAATCTGCTGGAACAATTGGCTATGAGTTGCTTTGCGCATTAGCGCCTAGGGTGCCCAGAACTAGATAAAGATACCAATAAAAAAGGAAGGTGTTACCTTCCTTTTTTAATTAATACTTAAGTCTTTTTTATTTGCGCCAAATCTGCCACCAGGATGCTTTATTTTCGTCAGCATCAGCACGCTTACCCGTGACCAAGATTTTACTATCTGGAAAATTAAGCTTTAATACTCTTAAAGCATCATTGCTTAAGTCTTTCATATTTAGAGCTTCATAAGACTTATAAAGAATATAAAGCGCTTCTTCAGTTGCAGGAGCTCTGTCATAGTCTGTGATAGCACGCTGGGCACGGTTTACTGCGGCTAAATAGGCACCACGGCGATAGTAATAACGAGCTGTATTAACGTCGCTATCAGCTAATGAGTTAACGATATAGCGCATGCGATCCAAAGCATCCGGTGTGTATTTACTCTCTGGATAACGAGTCGTGAGAGTTTTGAAGGCTTCAAATGCGTCGCGTGCCGCTCTAGGATCTCTCTCGCTAAGATCCTGTCCAGTTAACTTACCAAGAAAACCCATGTTGTCGTTAAAAGTAATTAAACCTTTAAGGTAATAGGCATAGTCCACGCTAGGGTGGCCTGGGTGTAATTGAATGAATCGATCTACTGCAACAATGGCTTGGGCTAATTCACCATCTTTCCAATGGCAATAGGCAACGTTAATTTGTGCTTGTTGAGCATATGGCCCAAATGGATATCTGGCTTCTAGCTTCTCAAAGTATTTAATACATTTTGCATTGTCACCACCATCCATGGCGTCTTTAGCTTCAACGTATAGTTTGTTTTGAGACCAGCCAGCAGTCTCATCATTGGCGTCACCTGCACAACCAGATAGAAGGGCGGTGGTCAATAATAAGGACAGTGAAACTAGATGAATTAATTTCGGACTTAAACTAACGTTACTTATAGATGAAAGGGCACCAAATTTTGGCATTACCAGATTCTCCTGAGATCAATGCATCCCATTATATCGATGAGGACGAGTTTATTGCTGTAGTTGTGCCAGATAATTTGGCAGGAGAGCGTTTAGACAAAGTTTTAGCCCAATTAATACCTCAACATTCCAGAAATCGTCTGCAATCATGGATTGAGGGTGGTTTTGTTACTTTAGCAGGCGCAACTCTAAAAATTCGGTACTCTGTGAATGCTGGTGATCAAATTACTGTCATTCCTCAGGCTAGCGCCGAAGAGCAAGCCTATCTTCCGGAGAATATTTCTTTAGATATCGTTTATGAAGACGAAGATATTCTAGTTATTCATAAACCGGCTGGCATGGTTGTTCATCCTGCTGCAGGAAATTGGTCTGGAACTGTTTTAAACGCTTTACTTCATCATTACCCCAGTATTGCTGGGGTTCCACGCGCTGGAATTGTTCATCGATTAGATAAAGATACATCTGGGCTATTGATGATCGCAAAGACCCTTGAGGCACAGACTGACTTGGTTCGTCAGTTGCAATCTAGGCAAGTTATTCGACGTTACTTGGCCTTTGCATGGGGGCAGGTTAAATCTCAGACTGTTCACGCATCACTGGGTCGAGATCCTCGCGACAGATTAAAAATGGCTTTATTGACTGGTTCAGCAAGTAAGCCTGCTGTTACACATGTCCATCATTTGGAAACTGTAGATTTTCAAAAAACTAAGATTTCATTGGTTGTGTGTCGCTTGGAAACAGGTAGAACACATCAAATTAGAGTTCATCTTGAATCACTCGGTAATCCATTGGTGGGAGACCCTGTCTATAAAAAGAAGTTGCCGGCTGACGCGGCGGCACTTTCGTTTGCAAGGCCAGGGCAGGCCTTGCATGCTGCCGTCTTAGGTATAGAACACCCTAGAACTAAAGAAACCATGATTTGGAAAGCGCCATTACCTTCCGATATGCAGCAATTGGGCGAAGGCCTTGGGTTTAGTACATCTTGTTTATGGCCTAACTGGGAATCTTTTGATGTTTGAGAGTTTAACTAAGCCTAGTTGGCCTCTGCCTGCAAATATTGACATCCGATTAACCAATAGACATGGTGGATTTAGCCTAGAACCTTATGATAGTTTCAATCTGGGCACTCACGTGGGTGATGATCCTAATACGGTTGAAAGAAACAGAGATCTATTGAGGAGTGGATTACCCAATCACCCAATTTGGCTCAATCAAGTCCACGGCCATGAGGTCTTTGATGCTGACTTTTGGGATGGCAGCTCCGTTCCTACAGCAGATGCTACGGTGACAACTAAGATCAATCAAGTTTTGGCAATCATGACGGCAGACTGTTTACCGGTCTTGTTGACAACAATTGATGGGACGATTATTGGAGCCGCCCATGCAGGATGGCGAGGTTTGGCGAGCGGAGTTATAGAACATACTGTTCAAGCCATGCGGTCAAAGATGGCCACTCAAGAGCAGCAACAACCAATCAAGGCCTATTTGGGTGCGGCGATTGGACCACAATCGTTTGAGGTGGGCGAGGAAGTCATGAGTGTGTTTGTAAATCATGACCCACAAACATCTAAATCATTTCAACCAAGCAAGCGGGCTGGCAAATACATGGCTGATATCTACGCTTTGGCTAAGAATAGGTTGAATGCTATGGGGGTGGATGAAATTTATGGCGGTGACGAATGTACCTATAAAAACAGGAACTTTTTTTCCTATCGCAGAGATCATGTAACTGGGCGCATGGTTAGCTTAATCTGGATCAAAAACTAGATTTAAAGCTTATCAAGTAAGCTTTTGACAAGTTTCAGATAGGGTTAATTCTTATAACGATTTCCCCAATAAGACCTCAGAATAGGGGTTAGACAAAAGGTCAATAATTATATTAAGGGAACGTTATGGTGAATATGCAAGGCTTTGGTTCGGGTCCTAGCCTCGCTCCCCAGCATATGGCTTTAATTCCACCAGAAAAATTGGTAGAAATTGAACAGCAATATGCCAAAGAGCTGTCTGCTTTATGGGCCAATCCAACTGGTACACCAATCACGGATCGACGCTTTAGGGCTGATGCATGGCAAAACCCATGGAATCAAGCTACTGTTAATTTTTATTTACTTAATTCTCGTCACTTATTAAATTTGGCTGATGCCGTAGAGGCAGAAGCAAAGGTTAGACAAAGAATTCGCTTTAGCATCGAACAAATGATTGATGCCATGTCGCCATCTAACTTTTTAGCGACTAATCCAGAAGCTCAACAACGTCTTATCGAAACAAAGGGCGAATCTTTGCGTACAGGGATTCTGAATGCCCTGCAAGATTTGGGTAAAGGCAAGGTATCGCAAACCGATGAGTCAGCTTTTGAGGTTGGTAAAAACGTTGCGACCTCTGAGGGCGCAGTTGTTTACCAAACAAAATTATTTGAAATTATTCAGTACAAGCCATTAACTGCCAAAGTATATGAGCGTCCGTACTTAATGATTCCACCATGTATCAACAAGTACTATATTTTGGACCTTCAGCCAGAAAGTTCTTTAGTTCGCTACTTAGTTGAGCAGGGGCACACTGTTTATTTGGTGTCTTGGAAAAATCCAGATCCATCTATGGCAGATACAACTTGGGATGATTACATCGGCGATGGTGCTATTCACGCCATTGAAACGGTTCAAGATATCAGCGGTCAAAAACAAATTAATATTTTGGGATTCTGTGTTGGTGGAACTATCACCACAACAGCACTAGCTGTGATGGCAGCTAGAAATCAACACCCTGCTGCAAGCTTGACGCTATTAACCACCTTACTTGATTTTTCAGACACAGGCATTTTGGATGTGTTTGTTGATGAGGCATTGGTTAGTCTTAGAGAAAATAGCATTGGCGGCAAGAACGGTGGCAAGTGTGGCATGTTGCGAGGAGTGGAGTTAGCCAATACTTTTTCATTCGCCACCGTTTGATTTACTTTATTGGAATGGTGATTCGACAAATCTACCTGGCGCTATGTATTCTTGGTACTTACGTCATTTGTACTTGCAAAATGAACTTAAGGAACCTGGCAAGCTAACTATTTGCGGTGAGAAAGTTGACCTAGGCAAAATCAAATGCCCAGTCTACTTGTATGCATCTAGAGAAGATCACATCGTTCCATGGTGGTCTGCCTATGAATCTGTCAAATTATTAAAGGGTGCAAAAGTTCATTTTGTTCTTGGCGCTTCAGGCCACATCGCTGGCGTAATTAACCCACCGGCGAAGAAAAAGCGTAACTACTGGGCTAATTCAAAGTTGGCCACAACTGCTGATGCATGGTTCGATGGTGCAAAAGAAATTCCAGGAAGTTGGTGGCCAGATTGGGCTAAGTGGTTAATTCCCCATAGCGGTAAGCAAAAGCTTGCGCCTAAATCTTATGGAAGTACTAAGTACAAGGCGATTGAAAAAGCGCCTGGCTCTTACGTCAAAGAAAAAGCAATTGATTAATTATTAGTAATTTTTATAGCAGCAAAATACTCAAATTAAGGGAGAAGAAGAATGAGTCAGAAGATCGCGTATGTAACAGGTGGTATGGGTGGTATCGGTACCGCTATTTGTCAGCGTTTAGCCAAGGATGGTTTTAAAGTCATCGCTGGTTGCGGACCTAATTCACCGCGTAAAGATCGTTGGTTGGGTGAGCAAAAAGCCTTAGGTTTTGATTTCACGGCATCAGAAGGTAACGTTGGTGACTGGGAAAGTACTGTAGCTGCCTTTAATAAAGTAAAAGCTGAGCACGGTAAGGTAGATGTGTTGGTTAACAACGCAGGTATTACTCGTGACACAGTTTTCCGCAAAATGACACCAGAAGATTGGCGCGCTGTTATTGATACTAACTTGAACTCATTATTCAACGTCACCAAACAAGTGATTGATGGCATGGTTGATGCAGGTTGGGGTCGTATTGTTAACATCTCATCAGTGAATGGTCAAAAAGGTCAATTTGGTCAATCAAACTATGCAACAGCAAAAGCTGGTATTCATGGTTTCACTATGTCATTAGCACAGGAGACAGCCTCTAAGGGTGTCACAGTAAACACTGTATCGCCTGGTTATATCGGCACAGATATGGTTAAGGCAATTCGTGAGGATGTTCTAGAAAAGATTGTTGGAACAATTCCGGTTAAGCGTTTGGGTACCCCTGAAGAAATTGCTTCAATTGTTTCTTGGATTTCATCTGAAGAGGGTGGTTTTGCAACAGGTGCAGACTTCTCATTGAATGGTGGCTTACATATGGGGTAATGTCTTTATTGTTTAATAAAGGCTAAAATGTACTCTCAATACCTTTTTGGGAGTTAAAAGCGCATTTCATCTGATGAATTTAATTCTTTAAGATAAATGCGCTTTTTATATTATGGCAATACAAAAGAAAACTGCAGATAAACGAACCGGTAAGTCTTCCAAGAATCAGGCTAATGATGTGGGGGGTGATCATTCATCTCAAGCATCAAGTGCTACAGACGGACGCATTATTAAGAAATATCCTAATCGCCGTCTATATGACACCCAAACTAGTGCTTATGTAACTCTGTCCGATATCAAGAAGCTTGTGATGGCACAAGAGCGCTTTTATGTTGTTGATGCTAAAACGGGTGAGAATTTAACAAGAAGTATTTTGATGCAAATTATTCTTGAGGAAGAGTCAGCTGGAACGCCATTATTTTCTACTGAAGCTTTGAGTCAGATGATTCGTTTTTATGGGCATTCATTGCAAGGCATGATGTCTCCATTTTTGGAGAAAAATTTGTCTGGATTTGATATGCAGAATCAATTTTCTGCCCAATCAAAACAAATGGGGCAAGCGATGACCCCGGAGTCATGGATGAAATTTATGCAGCAACAATCTCCTGAAACACTTGGGTCAATGTCTGGCTATATGGAGCAGGGTAAAAAATTCTTTGAGCAAATGCAAAGTCAAACGACAAATTTATTTGGAACTTTTCCATTTGCAGCTAATCCCCCAAAATCTAAATAATTATTAGTTAGGAAAAAATCTTTTGGCTAAGGTTGGATTTGTTTCGTTAGGTTGTCCGAAGGCTCTTGTTGATTCAGAGTTAATTGTGACTAGATTGAGGGCTGAAGGATACGAGGTCGCCAAAGACTATTCTGATGCCAATATCGTTGTGGTTAATACTTGTGGCTTCATTGATTCAGCGGTTGAAGAAAGTTTGAGTGCCATTGGTGAAGCTCTTGCTGAAAATGGTAAAGTGATTGTTACTGGCTGCTTGGGGGCAAAGAAAAATGCTCAAGGTGAAAATATTGTCGCAACAACGCATCCTAAAGTGCTTGCAGTTACTGGGCCTCACGCCACAGATGAAGTCTTAGATGCGGTCCATTCTTATTTGCCAAAACCCCATGACCCTTTTGTGGATTTGGTGCCTCCTGCAGGGATTAAGTTAACGCCGAAGCATTATGCGTATTTGAAAATCTCGGAAGGATGTAACCATCGCTGTACATTCTGCATTATTCCAAGCCTGCGGGGTGATCTTGATTCTCGTCCAATTGGTGATGTTTTGCTTGAGGCTCAACGATTATTTGAGGGTGGCGTTAAAGAACTACTAGTAGTTTCTCAAGATACGAGTGCATACGGCGTTGATATCCAGTATCGAACTGGATTCTGGAATGGTAAGCCAGTTAAGTCGAAACTTTATGACTTAGTTGTTGAGCTGAAACAATTAGCCAGAAAGCATGATGCTTGGGTAAGGCTTCATTATGTTTACCCATATCCTCACGTTGATGAAATTATTCCGTTGATGGCAGACTTTTCTGAATTCGGTAACGGCATATTGCCGTATTTGGATGTGCCGTTACAACATTCTCATCCAGATGTTTTGAAACGTATGAAGCGTCCGGCTAGTGGCGAGAAGAATCTTGAAAGAATTGCTGCTTGGAGAAAAGTTTGTCCAGATTTAGTTATTCGCAGTACTTTCATTGCGGGCTTTCCTGGTGAAACAGAGGAAGAGTTTGCCCACCTTTTAGATTTTCTTGAGCAGGCACAAATTGACCGAGCGGGGTGCTTTGCTTATTCCCCGGTTGAGGGCGCTCTTGCTAACGAATTACCAGGAGCTGTAGAACAATCGATTCGCGAAGCAAGACAGGCTAAGTTTATGGAGGTTGCTGAAGATGTTTCTATTAAGCGACTTGCTTCGAAGGTTGGGAAAAGAATTAGGGTGATTGTTGATTCGGTGAATTCACAGGGGGGTATTGGTAGAACGGCTGGGGATGCGCCTGAAATTGACGGTATTGTCCAAATTTTGCCTAGTGATAGACCTTCTAAGCGTTATCGTGCTGGAGAATTGATAAAAGTCACGGTGATTGATGCGCAAGGGCATGATTTAATTGCCCAAATGTAGTGTTTTTAGCCCTTTTTTGCCTCTAACTAGGTAAAACCCATATGGTAAAAAGGGTGATTAGCTGTAAAGTTATCTATGTTTGAATTTCATTTTTGTTGGATAGGGAGATTTTATGAGCCGTGATATCGTTGTTCTTAGTGCAGTACGTTCTGCTATTGGTACATTCAATGGATCTTTAAGTGGCCTTGAGCCCGCAGAGTTGGGTGGAATTGTGATGAAAGAAGCGGTTGTAAGATCACAAGTTGACCCAAATCTTATTAATTATGTAACGGTTGGTAACTGTATCCCTACAGAAACGCGCTACCCATATGTTGCTCGTGTTGCTTCAATTCAAGCCGGACTTCCTATGGAGTCTGTAGCGATGGCTGTTAACAGACTTTGTAGCTCTGGCTTGCAAGGTATTGTGACTTCAGCTCAACAAATCATGCTTGGTGATTGCGACTATGCCATTGGCGGTGGCGTTGAAGTGATGTCTAGAGGTATGTATGGTTCTCCAGCGATGCGTTCAGGTGCTCGTATGGGCGATACTAAGCTTATCGATATGATGGTTGCCGCGTTGACTGATCCATTTGGCGTTGGTCACATGGGTATCACTGCTGAAAATCTTGTTGAAAAATGGAAGATTACACGTGAAGAGCAAGATGCACTTTCTGTAGAGTCGCATCGTCGTGCTTCAGTTGCGATTAAAGAAGGCCGCTTCAAATCACAAATTGTGCCTATTACACTTAAATCACGCAAAGGTGATGTTGTATTTGATACGGATGAGCACGTTAAAGCTGACACGACAATGGAAACATTGGCCAAAATGAAGCCTGCATTTAAGAAAGAAGGCGGCAGCGTAACAGCTGGTAATGCCTCTGGCATTAATGACGGCGCAGCTTTCTTTGTTTTAGCATCAGCAGAAGCTGCAGCTAAAGCTGGTCAAAAACCATTGGCACGTTTAGTTTCTTATGCTGTTGCTGGTGTTCCTAACCACATTATGGGTGAAGGTCCAATCCCTTCAACTAAATTAGCATTAAGTCGTGCTGGCTTAACATTAGACAAAATTGATGTGATTGAATCTAACGAAGCTTTCGCAGCTCAAGCTATTGCTGTGTCACGTGGTTTGGGTCTAGATCCAGCTAAAACAAATGTGAACGGCGGCGCTATTTCAATTGGTCATCCAATTGGTGCATCAGGTGCTGCAATTGCAACTAAAGCGATTTATGAACTTCACCGTGTTAACGGTAAATATGCATTAGTAACAATGTGTATTGGTGGCGGACAAGGCATTGCCGCTATTTTCGAACGCCTATAAGACTAAGGTTTTTATAGCGGGAAAATTTCCAGCAATGCATCTAAGCCGACGTGGTCAAAAGCTCCGTCGGCTTTTTCTTTGACGATCGGTTTAGCTTTGTAGCCAATTGATAAGCCGGCATGTGCCATCATTGGTAAATCGTTAGACCCATCACCCATGACAACTGAGCTGTGAGGATTTGATCCCATAGCAAGAGTTCTTGATTGAACATAATTAGCCTTAGCTTGTCCATCGACAATTTTCCCGATAACACGGCCAGTTAATATCCCACCAACTACTTCTAGGGTGTTGGCGTGTGTTTCATCTAGGCCAAGTTTCTCAGCTAATTTTTCAGTAAAAAAGTTAAAGCCACCCGAAACTAATAAGGTATGCCAACCTCTAGCTTGTGCGCCGCGAATAAGTTCTGGCGCACCTTGATTTAGTTTTAATCTATTTTCGTAGACATCAAGTAGGGCAGATTCTGGGACGCCAGCTAGAAGAGCGACGCGTCGAGTTAAGCTTTCAGAGAAGTCTTTAATTTCGCCTCTCATGGCTGCTTCAGTAATAGCTGAGACCTCATTCTTCCTGCCGACTGCATCTGCTATTTCATCAATACATTCAATATTAATGAGTGTTGAATCCATGTCCATTGCCAAGAGTTTGATTTGGCTAGGTTCGAAGCCTCTTTTTAGAGTTACTAAATCAGCTTCATGTAATAAGCAAAGATTTCGTAATTTAAGTTTTTCATCAATTGACATCGGATTAATTAAGCCGAGCGTTGCTGAATGTTTCGTTCTTGAAATGATTCCTGAAACAGCATGTGAATGCATTACTTCATTAATTAGATTGTCACTGACATGGTTGGAGTGCAGTAGGGTAATTTTCATGGTCAATTATTTCTTCTCGGTTTTCTTTGGGCCACTTAAAGATGATATTAAAGATTTTAAACTCTCTATTCGCTGATTTAGCGTTTCAAAGCTATTGGCTTGTGGCGGTGTGATTTTTAATCTATCTTGCCCATGCAAATGGACATTTTTATTTGTTTGAATGAGCTGGATAATGATGATTGGATCTATAGGCGGGTTAGGTATAAATTGAACGACTATCCCAGTTGGTGATGCATCAATCTTCTTGATTCCGAGTTGCCCCATTTGTATGCGCAAACGATGAGTTTGAATGAGGGCGCTACCAGAATTAGGAAGTTCCCCAAACCGATCGATTAATTCTTCATTTAGATCGCTTAACTGATCAAGACTTTCTGCATTAGCTAGCCTCTTATATAGGGACAGACGTTCATGAACATCCGGACAATAATCATTTGGAAGCAAGGCGGGTGATCCTAATGAGATATCCGTCATGGCTTTCATCGGGGACATTAAATCAGGCTCTTTACCTTCTTTTAGTGATTTAACGGCCTTATTAAGCATCTCTGTATATAACTGGAATCCAATCTCATGAATTTCACCTGATTGACGATCTCCCAGTACTTCTCCCGCGCCACGAATTTCAAGATCATGCATTGCCAGATAAAATCCTGCGCCTAATTCTTCCATTGCTTGAATTGCTTCAAGGCGTAATTTGGCTTGTTTGGTTAATGCTTCAGGATCTGGAACCAATAAATAAGCATAAGCTTGGTGATGTGAGCGACCAACCCGGCCTCTTAATTGATGGAGTTGTGCTAAACCAAATTTATCAGCTCTGTGCATCACAATCGTGTTTGCAGTGGGGACATCAATGCCAGTTTCAATAATGGTTGTACACAATAAAACGTTAGAGCGTTTGGAGACGAAATCTTTCATTACGCGCTCAAGATCTCGCTCATGCATTTGTCCGTGAGCTACAGATATCCTTGCTTCAGGTAGGAGATTTTCTAATGCTTGACGTCTATTTTCAATCGTATCGACTTCGTTATGAAGGAAATAAACTTGCCCTCCTCGTTTAATTTCACGAAGTACGGCCTCACGAATGATCCCATCTCCTTCTCTGCGAACAAAAGTTTTGATAGCAAGTCGTTTTTGAGGCGCGGTGGCAATCACAGAGAAATCACGTAAGCCTTCTAGTGCCATACCAAGTGTTCTTGGAATTGGTGTGGCAGTTAAGTTGAGAATATCAACTTCGGCTCGAATCGATTTAAGAACTTCTTTTTGCCTTACGCCAAAACGATGTTCTTCATCAATGATGACTAAACCTAGTCTTGGAAAATTAATGTCAGGTGATAAAAGTTTGTGAGTGCCAATAACAATATCTGCATCACCGTTCGAGACAGCTTTTAGGGCTTCTTGAATTTCTTTTGTAGTTTTAAATCTGGAAAGTTCAACAATCTTGACAGGCCAGTCGGCAAACCTATCTTTCCAGGTGGCCGCATGTTGCTCGGCTAGGAGGGTGGTTGGTGCCAATATGGCAACTTGTCTACCGCCCATTACGGATATAAAGCTAGCCCGAAGCGCAACTTCTGTTTTACCAAACCCAACATCGCCACAAACGAGTCGATCCATTGGATTGCCGCTAGTCATGTCTTGGATCACGGCATTAATGGCGGCTTGTTGGTCAGGTGTTTCTTCGAATTCGAATCCTTCGGCAAAAGCTTCATAGTCATGGGCTGAGAATTCAAATGAATGACCTTTTCTAAGGGATCTTGCCGCATAGAGGTTAAGCAATTCGGCTGCAGTATCTCTAATTTGTTCGGATGCTTTTCTTTTTGCTTTTTCCCACTGACCAGAACCTAGGTTATGAAGTGGTGCTGTGTCAGGGTCAGCACCTGCATACCTTGAAATCAGGTGAAGTTGTGATACTGGGACATATAAAGTTGCGCTATTGGCGTAGGTTAAGAATAGAAATTCTTCTTCACCATTGCCAGTGTCGAGCATGATTAGGCCATGATATCTACCAATGCCGTGATCGGAGTGCACAACAGGATCGCCGATCTTTAATTCTGAAAGGTCCCTAACTAGGGTATCGACATTAGTAGCTTCTTCTTTCTTTCCTGACCGACCAGCTTTACGTTGACCTGCCGTAGTTGCAAATAATTCAGTCTCAGTTAAGAAAATAGTTTGGGCAAAGTTACTAACAAAACCATCTAACAACGGGGCTACGGTTATGCCTAATTTAATTTTTGAATATAGAAACTCACTAATTGAATTTGAAAATTCAAGATTAGGTTTGAAATTTGATGCTGCATTTGTAAGTGAGCCAGGATCTTCAACGAGCTGTTTGATTGTTTCGCGTCTACCTGGACTATCAGCGCATATTAATATTCTGTATGGCGAGTTCTCTGTTAAATGCCTTAATTTTCCGATCGGATCGGGATCTTTTCTGACGACAGAAATTTCTGGGGGTGGGAGGAATACAGGCTCTTTATTTAAGTCTTTATTGATCCCATCGTCGATGGATAGTCGAGCATATGGCTTTATTGCTGAAAAAAACTCAGTTTCATTTAGATATAAATCGCTAGGGGGAAGGATTGGTCTTTCGGTGTCGTGTGACAAGAACCTATAACGCTCTTGAATGCCTGCCCAAAAATCCTGAACGGCAGCTCCCATATTTCCAATAGTCCAAATCCAAACGGGCTCTCTTTCAATTGGGAAGTAATCGAAAAGGGTACCTGTCTGATCAAAAAATAAAGGCAAGTAGGCTTCAATACCTGCCCCGGGAATGCCTGAACCAACATCTTTGTAGAGGGAGCATTTTGAAGGGTCCCCTTCGAATACTTCGCGCCATTTACCTCTAAATAATTTTCTAGCATCTTCATCAAACGGAAATTCATGTCCTGGTAATAACTTGACTTCAGGTACTGGGTACAAACTTCTTTGTGAATCTGGATCAAATGCTTTGATTTGATCGATCTCATCACCAAATAAATCGATGCGATATGGTAGTGGGGATCCCATTGGGAATAAGTCAATTAATCCACCGCGGATACTATACTCACCAGGCCTAGCTACAGCTGTTACAGGATCATAGCCTGCTTGTTGCAATTGAATTTTTAATCCTGCTTCATCAAGCTTTTCGCCGTGCTTAAAGAAGAAGGTATGAGCTGCTAAATATTCTGGCGGCGCTAGTTTTTGTATGACAGTGCTAACAGGGGCAATGACAATATCGCAAGTACTATTCATTAATTCATGAAGAGTTGCAAGCCGCTCTGAGATAAGATCTTGATGAGGTGAGAAGTTGTCATACGGGAGAATTTCCCAGTCTGGCAAAAGCCTGACTTTTAGATTCTCATTAAAAAGATTAATTTCTTGAGCGATTCGTTGGGCTTCAATAGGACTATTACAAACAACCAATAAGACTGAAAATTGATCCCTATGATCAATGGCACTTTGAGCTATTGTTGCTGAGTCTGCTGAGCCAATTCGTTCATTCCAGGTAAAGCGTTGCCCAGCCCTAGGATTAGGTAGGGGGGGTAGTAGCCTTAAATTTACTTCCGGCTTTTGGGGTTTTGAAGAACCTGACATCGATTACATTATAGAATTGAAGTTAAATCTATATTTATATTAAGAAAATAATGACCCAATGCCATGCTCTCATACCTTGTGGTGGGACCGGACAACGTCTTGGCGGTGAAATTCCAAAGCAATACATTAGTTTGCTGGGTAAGCCAATGGTTAATTATTGTTTAGAAGTGTTTATTGCTTCCAATGAGATTTCTTCAATTTGGGTCGGAATTTCGTCAAATTTAAGCGAGGCTAGCCAAAAGGCGATTTCCTGGCCTCAAAATAGTTCTGTTCATATAGAAGAAACTGCTGGCCCAAGTCGGCATCACACAGTACTCAATACTTTAAAGAGAATGGTCGATTGTGGTGTACCTGATTCTGATTGGGTGCTTGTTCATGATGCGGCAAGACCGGGGATTACTCTTGAGTTAATTTCTAAGTTGGTTCAGACAGTTATATCTCATGAAGACCAATGTGTAGGCGGTATATTGGCCTTGCCTGTGGCTGATAGTCTTAAGCA
>ERZ1034365.474-NODE-474-length-22236-cov-3.122163_pt1 | contig 22236 bp, 22 predicted proteins | sample MGYA00520615_ERZ1034365 | MGnify/ENA primary metagenome ERZ1034365 (study PRJEB33736, sample SAMEA104284505) | Azolla filiculoides | biome: Urban; feature: Water surface; material: Ditch water | place: Netherlands | collected 2015-10-28 | depth 0-0.1 m ...
GGTGAACCGCACCCATAAACAGCGGGTAGCCGTCAGGCGCAGCTTTCGCCGCGATACCGGCGCCCAGCGTGCCGCCAGCCCCTCCCCGGTTGTCAATGACGAGTTGCCGAGTGGTCAGTTTGGAAAACTGGGCCGACAGAGGCCGGGCAAAAGCATCGGTGCCGCCGCCCGCCGGAAACGGAACCACCAGGTTGACCGGCCGCACGGGCCAGGCGTTTTGCGCGTATCCGGCCATGGGTGCCGAAAACGCCAAGGCTGGAATTGAATCTGCAGAAGCCGAGTTAGCTCAGGCTGTTAAAGCTCACGACGAATTTGCCGGCCAAGAGCGCCCAGCCTTAGACCTGGCAAACCGCCAGACACTAGCTGACAATCTTGAGCAAGAGCGTCAGCGCGAACTTGATCTACGAATTGAACTGGGCGCAGCTATTGAACGTGTGCGCGTAGAGCAAGAACGAGCAGAAGCATTGCGAAACCAGGTCTCAGAGGCACGTGATGCTATTGAGCGCTCGAAGGCTGCTGCTGCTGCCCAGCAAAGACAGTTAGCTTCGGCCAAGCGGGTGCTGAATGTTTTGCCTTCACTTATGAATGCAGTTGCCGAGAGCGCATCGCAGGCAAAGTTCAAGCTTCACGAACTTGAATCTCAACGTCAGAATCAAAACAGCGAACTCGTCAAGCTTCGCGGCGAAACCGCAGAGATTCAGATGAAGCTTGCCGGGTTGACCCAAAGCGTTCACGACATGGAATTGGCTAACCACGAAAAGCGTTTGACTTTGGCAAACCTGGTTACCCGTGCTAACGAAGAACTTGGTCTTGAGCAAACTGTTTTGCTTGAAGAATATGGCCCAGAGATTCCTGTTCCTGATGAGCAAGCAGAGGGCGGCTTCAAGCCATTCGTGCGCGAAGAGCAGCAAAAGCGCCTTAAAGATTCAGAGCGACTTTTTGAAAAGCTTGGCAAAGTAAACCCGCTTGCTCTTGAAGAGTTTGCTGCACTTGAGCAACGCCACAAGTTCCTAACCGAACAGCTTGCCGACCTCACGCAAACTCGCAAGGATCTTCTTCAGATTATTGAAGATCTAGATGTGAAGATGCAAACCATTTTTGGTGATGCATTCGAAGACACACGCAAAGCGTTTGAGACAGTATTCCCGGTTCTCTTCCCAGGTGGTTCAGGTTCAATTTTCTTGACAGATCCAGATAACCTCTTGACCACTGGTCTAGAAGTAACCGTGAAGCCAGCCGGTAAGCGCATCGAAAGATTGTCATTGCTTTCGGGTGGTGAGCGTTCGTTGGCAGCGGTGGCCCTCATGGTTGCAATCTTCAAGGCGCGCCCTTCACCGTTCTACGTGATGGACGAGGTTGAAGCTGCGCTTGACGATGCAAACCTTGGTCGTCTGCTTCAAATTTTCGAAGACCTGCGCTCAAGCTCGCAGTTGATTATCATCACTCACCAGAAGCGCACCATGGAGATCGCGGATGCACTTTACGGTGTATCGATGCGCCAAGACGGTGTTTCGGCTGTGGTTGGGCAGCGCCTAGCCGAAAAGGAATAAGCCGTGGCCTTCCTGTTCTGGAAAAAGAAGCGCGCTGCAGAGGTTGAAGCCTCGGTTCCAGAAGTTGAATCGATTCCCGAGAACATTTCCGTCGAGATTGCCCCTGAAGTCGTAGAGATACCCTTCGAGATTTCAGCTGAATCCGTTCCGGTTGCTCAAATTGAAGAGTTACCAGTTGCACCTTCTGCACCCGTAAAGGCTGTACCGGTTGAGCTGGAGGCCGTGGAACTTCCGAAGAGAAGTTCACGCAAAGGCATTCGCTCACTTTTTAGCCGAATCAAATTTGATCTTGAAAACCTAGATGACCTAGAAGAGACATTGATTCAGGCAGACTTTGGTTTAGATGCATCGGTGGCGATTGTGGCTGCTGTGAAAGACCGTGCCAAGAGGCAGGGCGCCAAAACAGAATCTGATCTAAAGCAGATTTTGGTTGAGGTGATTGCTGAAAGTTTAGAGAATCCAGCGAAAGCCTTAAATCTAAGTGATGGCAACACCCCTTATGTCTTACTTGTGGTGGGTGTAAATGGCGTAGGCAAAACAACAACCATCGGCAAGCTTTCTAAATGGCTCGTTCAAGGTGGCTTCAAGGTTTTGATTGGAGCAGCTGATACTTTTCGTGCCGCGGCCGTTGACCAAGTGGCAACCTGGGCTGAGCGCGCTGGCGCTTCACTAGTTCGGCCAAAGCAAGAGGGGCAAGACCCTGCATCGGTGGCTTTCGAGGCAACTGAGGAAGCGCTCGTAACCAGCAGTGACATTTTGATTATTGACACCGCAGGTCGTTTGCAAAACAAAGCAGACCTCATGAACGAGCTAGACAAAATTCGCCGGGTTATCGAAAAGAAGGCCACGATCGCTGAAGTTCTTCTTGTCATAGATGCAACCACTGGGCAAAACGGTTTGGCCCAGGCAAAAGCTTTCACAGAGGTTGCCAAAGTTACCGGCGTAGTCCTTACCAAACTTGATGGCACTGCCAAGGGTGGAATCGTTTATTCAATCCAGCAAGAACTGGGTATTCCTGTAAAACTTGTAGGTGTTGGCGAAGGAATCGATGACTTTGCCTTTTTTGACGCACAAGAATTTGCCAGCGGTCTAGTTGGGCAAGAGGGATAGTGATGTTTGGAAATCTTTCTGATCGCCTAATTGAGACGTTCAAGAACCTTCGCAGTAAGGGCAAGTTAAGCCCTGCAGACATTGACGCGACTTTGCGCGAAATTCGTCGTGCGCTGCTTGAGGCTGATGTTGCTCTTGAGGTTGTGAAGAATTTCACAACTGCAGTTCGTGACCGTGCGCTTGGCGACGAGGTTTCCAAGGCTCTGAATCCTGCTCAGCAGGTGGTTCAAATTGTTAATGAAGAACTTGTCAAGATTCTTGGTGGCGAACAGCGCAAGTTAGCATTCGCAAAAACTGCCCCAACAGTAATCATGCTGGCTGGTCTTCAGGGTTCAGGTAAGACAACCCTTGCTGGAAAACTAGCGAAGTGGTTGAAAGACCAAGGCCAGACCCCAATACTTGTTGCTGCAGATTTGCAGCGACCAAATGCTGTCAACCAGCTCCAAGTTGTTGGTGAGCGCATTGGTGTTCCGGTCTTTGCACCAGAACCAGGAAATGGCATTGGTAATCCGGTAAGTGTTGCCAAAGATTCCATCAAGCACGCCAAGCAAAAAATGTTCAGCGTTGTGATTGTGGATACCGCTGGCCGTTTGGGTATCGATGAAGAATTGATGGCTCAGGCCAAAGACATTCGCAAGGCTGTGGATCCTGACGAAGTCCTTTTCGTTATTGACTCCATGATTGGTCAAGACGCAGTAAATGTTGCTAAAGCATTTGATGATGGTGTCGGCATTACGGGTGTTGTACTCACCAAACTTGATGGTGATGCCCGCGGTGGTGCAGCGCTATCGGTTGCTTCGGTAACCGGCAAGCCTATTCTGTTCGCGTCAAATGGTGAAGGCATGGATGCCTTTGAGCCGTTCTACCCAGATCGCATGGCCAGCCGAATTCTTGACATGGGTGACGTGCTGACTCTGATTGAGCAGACCCAAAAGAACTTCGATGAATCTGAAGCGCGAGCCATGGCCGAAAAGCTGGCTAAAGACACCTTCACCCTTGAAGATTTTCTTGATCAGATGCAGCAGCTCAAGAAAATGGGCTCACTAAAGAGCATGTTGGCCATGATGCCTGGGGCAGGGCAAATGCGAAACCAGTTAGAAAATTTCGATGAGCGTGAAATCGTGCGCACAGAAGCAATAATTCGCTCAATGACCCCTGCCGAACGCCGACAGCCAAAGCTTTTGAATGGGTCTCGCCGTTCCAGAATCGCAAAGGGCTCTGGAATGACAGTGACCGATGTGAACTCGTTGGTGAACCGCTTTGAGCAAGCTGCCAAGATGATGAAGACAGTGGCCAAGGGCGGCGTGCCGCAAATGCCTGGAATGCCGGGCATGCCGGGCATGGGTGGCGGTTTCATGGGCGGCAAGTCCAAAGCCAAGGGCAAAGATAAAAAAGGCTCTAAATCGGGCAATCCAGCAAAGCGAGCAGCCGAAGAGGCGGCCCGCGCCTTAGGCCAAAAGCCGGGTGAGGCTCAATCGGGGTCCGGTTCGGCCTTTGGTTTGGGTAAGTAAAGCCCAACTGACTAGCGCCACGCCATATTTTCTGGCAGAATAGAGCGGTTGTCGCCGTTTGACCCTCTAACCAAACGATTACGACAACCCACAGAGCTTTTTCTTCCGAGTGTGCCCCCACGCTCACGGTAGATCGTTCGCCTCAATACGAATAATCAGGAGCAATACGTTGGCTGTAAAAATCCGCCTAGCACGTCACGGAAAAATCCGTACCCCGCACTACCGCATCGTTGTGGCTGACTCACGTACACACCGTGATGGTCGCGTAATCGAAGAAATTGGTCGTTACGTACCAACCAACAACCCATCAATCATTGAAGTTAACTCTGAGCGTGCTCAGTACTGGCTTGGCGTTGGCGCACAGCCAACCGAGCAGGTAGCAGTTCTTCTAAAGCTGACTGGTGACTACCAGGCATCAAAGGGTGACAAGAACGCGAAGAACACCGTAAAGCTTGCAGAGCCTAAGGCAGAATTCGTAATCGACACCAAGAAGAAGACCGTGCTTGTTCCTAAGGAGCAGGTTGCTGCAAAGAAGGAAGCTCCTGCTGCTGAAGCAGAAGTCAACACTCCTGAAGAAGACGTAATCGCTGAGGCTGCAGATGCAGCTGTTGAGGCAGTGGCATCAGTTGAAGACGCAGTAGCAGAAGCAGCAGATGAAACTCCTGAAGCTCCAGCCGCTGAAGAAGCAGCTGTTGTCGAAGAGGCTCCTGCAGCCGAAGAAACAAAAGAGGCTTAAGAAGTGTTAGCCGCTGCGCTCGAGCACCTAGTCAAAGGCATCGTCGACAATCCTGAAGACGCTACCGTGACTGCACGTACAACCTCGCGAGGAGACTTGCTTGAGGTTCACGTGCACCCAGATGATCTGGGTCGTGTGATCGGGCGCAACGGCCGCACAGCAAAATCACTGCGTACTGTCGTGAATGCTCTTGCCGATGGCAAGAAGGTACGCGTAGACGTGGTGGATACAGATTTCTAGTAAGACCACGCTCCGAGTTGGCCGGTTGGTCAAGGCCCATGGCCTAAAGGGAGCGTTCAAATTAGAGCTGTACACAGATAGCCCTGAAACTCGTTTCAAGGTTGGTGCGGTTCTAGATCTCCAGGTTCCAGAAACCTCACCTTGGTTTGGTAAAACCGTTTCTGTAAAGGAACTTCGTTATTACAACGCATCCCCGGTTTTATTTCTTAACGAAGTAGAAGACCGAAGCGCCGCAGACACCTTGGTAAAGGCAATTCTTCTTGTAGATGCAGACCTTGAGGTTTTGCCAGAAGAGCCAGACGCCTGGTACGACCACCAACTTGTTGGCCTGAAGATTATTCGTGATGGTCTAGAAATCGGAAAAGTGGTTCGCGTAGAACACTTACCCGCTCAGGACTGTTTGGCAATTGAAACCGCCGCCGGCGAGGTACTAATGCCTTTCATTAAAGCTTTTGCACCAACAGTGGATATCGCAAAGGGTGAAATCACTGTCACACCTCCGGGTGGTCTCTTTGAAGAACTGACTGAGGAACAATAATGCGAATCGATCTAGCGCTGGTAGAACGTGGCCTGGCAAGATCAAGAAATCACGCATCTTCTTTGGTGGAATCTGATCGAGTTCTTGTCAACGGCAAGGCTGCACGTAAGTCATCGCAAAACGTTGAAGATTCCGACAAAATTTCTGTACTAGACGCCGTAGATTACGTTTCGCGCGCGGGCCACAAATTAGCCAAAGCGCTAGATGTGTTTGCAGAAATTGATCTAGTTGGAAAAACTGCGCTAGATGTCGGTGCCTCAACTGGCGGATTCACTGATGTGCTTTTGCGCAGGGGAGTAGCCAAGGTCTTTGCTATCGATGTTGGTCACGAACAAATGGTGGAGCAGCTTTTTGAGCATCCGAAAGTCATCTCTGTTGAAGGCTTTAACGCACGCGAGTTGAGCCCAGAGACCCTCTCAGAAAAAACCGGCATTCCCCAGTCGCTAATCAACATCGATATTGTGGTGGCCGACCTATCGTTCATCTCACTGACTTTGGTGTTGAAGCAGATGCTGTCTGTGGCTCCAAATGCTGAATTTGTGCTCTTGGTGAAACCGCAGTTTGAGGTTGGAAAACAATCCCTTAGCGCCCACGGCCTAGTAAACGATCACAACCTTCGCGCAGGGGCAATCAAGCAGGTAGTTACTGAGGCGGAATCGCTTGGGCTGGGAATTCGCGGGTTAGAGCGCTCTGAACTACCAGGCACGCACGGAAACGTTGAGTATGTTTTGTGGATTAGTCCCAAAGAGCTTCCAAATCAGTCAAAATGGACAGACAGGATCGAAGCGGTAGCGAAGGAGACCAAATGAGCCAGACTGGTTCTATGAGTGCGTCTCGTTTTGTTCTCGTTGTAGCCCACACGGCACGCAAAGACGCTGTTGCTGCTGCCCAGGTTGCCATCGAACAATTGCATGCAGCTGGCATAGTTCCTGTGCTGACCGAATCCGATCTAGCCGACTTCAAACAACACGTTTCTGACCAGGTATTACCGGCAAGTGTTATCGATCACGTAAAAACCCTTGATGCAGATTGCAAGATGTCTGAACTTGAATTGGTTGTTGTGCTTGGTGGTGACGGAACCATTCTCAAGGCGGCAGAAATCGTGCGAGAGCACTCGATTCCACTCATGGGAATTAATCTTGGTCACGTTGGTTTTCTTGCAGAATCTGAGCGAGAAGAATTTGCCGAGGCCGTGACCCGTGTACTTGAACACGATTACGAAATTCGTGAACGTCTAACCCTTGATGTTGCTGTAATCGTTGATGGTCAAGAAGTTTTCCGAACCTGGGCATTAAATGAGGCAACGGTTGAAAAAAGCGCCCGCGAACGCATGCTTGAGGTTGTCTTAGAAGTTGAGGGCAACCCGCTTTCAAGTTTTGGTTGCGACGGAATCGTAATGTCAACACCTACAGGTTCAACCGCATATGCCTTCTCTGCAGGTGGGCCTGTGGTCTGGCCATCGGTGGATGCACTTTTGGTTGTGCCATTAAGTGCCCACGCCTTATTTGCTAGACCGCTTGTGATCAAGCCAGATGCAATGGTTGCCGTTGAGGTACTTCAGCGAAGTTCAGGCCACGGAGTGCTTTGGTGTGACGGTCGTCGCAGTTGGGAATTACCACCTGGCGCTCGCGTTGAGGTAACCAAGTCGGCAACTCCCGTTAAGTTAGCTCGCCTTCGCAAGAGCACTTTTACAAACAGACTCGTAAAGAAATTCTCGCTACCGGTTGACGGTTGGCGCGGACCAGACGACTTCAAGAAATAGGCTGCGGTATTCATCGTGATTGAAGAAATCTATATTCGCGATTTGGGTGTAATCCAAGAAGCAAGACTTCCATTTGGTGCAGGACTAACTGTCTTAACCGGTGAAACCGGTGCCGGAAAAACTATGGTGCTTTCAGCCCTGGGTCTTCTGCTGGGTGAGCGTTCCGATACTTCAACAATTCGCCGGGGACAAGACCAGGCTTTTGTTGAAGGCCGCTGGTTCCTAAAAGAAAACAACCAAGTAACTGCTGAGGTCACAGCGAGACTAAGTGAGGCCGGTACTGAACTAAGCGACGGCGAGCTGATTATGAATCGCTCTGTCTCATCTGAAGGTCGAGGTCGCGCATCGGTATCTGGTAAGGCAACTCCAATTAACCTGCTTAGTGAACTAGGCGAAAAATTAGTTGTTGTTCACGGTCAATCAGATCAAATTCGGCTAAAAAGCGCGGCCGCTCAGCGCGAGGCCCTTGATCAATTTGCTGCCTGTTCCGACTTATTGAGTCAGTATCAATCTCACTTTGTTGCTTGGCGAGACTCCGCCGCGAAACTAGAAACTCTCCAACAGAGTCTTGATGCCAGAGCTGCCGAGGCAGCGGCACTTCGTGAATCAGTCGATGAGCTTGAAAAGGCTGACCCAAAGCCTGGCGAAGATGTTGAACTTACTGATAAAGCAAACCGCCTCACCCATGTTGAAGAACTTCGCATAGCCGCCAGCGCAGCTCACGAGGCTATTTCTAGTGAGTCTTTCGATGGCGGAGTAGACGCAATTGGTTTGTTAGGTTCGGCACGGCGCTCACTTGAAAATGCAGCTGCTCACGACCCTGAACTTGAGAAGATCGTCGAATCGCTGAAGCAACTGGGGTATCAGCTGAACGATGTCGCTGCCGAGGTCTCTAGTTATCTTGACGGCCTAGATGAAGACTCAGCTCGCGTGCTCGAAGTTATCCAAGAACGCCGAGCTGTTTTAAATACTTTGATGCGAAAGTACGGCCCAACCTTAGAAGAGGTGATTGCCTTTAGTCAGACGGCCTCGGATCGTCTTCTAGAACTTGATTCATCAACAGGTCAAATAGAAATTCTTGAAGCGCAGGTAAATTCGGAATTCAAGGCTTTGCAGTTGGCAGCTAATTCGCTGACGCAACTAAGAACAAAAGCCGCGGTAGAGCTTGCCCAACAGGTGACTGCCGAACTTGGTGCACTTGCTATGCCAGGTTCAAGTTTGGTAGTTGCCGTATCAGACGCAGCTGAATACAACATTCATGGAAAAGATCTAATTTCAATTCAGCTTTCTTCTTACCCGGGCGCCGAGCCAAGGCCGCTTGGTAAGGGTGCTAGCGGCGGTGAGCTATCAAGAATCATGTTGGCGATTGAGGTAGTGCTTGCCAAAACCGAACAAGCGCCAACTTTTATCTTTGATGAGGTAGATGCAGGGGTCGGCGGAGCTGCGGCGATTGAGGTTGGTCGCAGGCTTGCTATGTTGGCGAAGCAAGCACAGGTAATTGTGGTTACCCATCTGGCTCAGGTCGCAGCTTTTGCTAATCAGCACCTTAGAGTTTTGAAAACCAGTTCAGAAGAATTCACTGCCACCGATGTGGTTTCTTTGAATCACGATGAGCGGGTTAACGAGTTGGCTCGCATGTTATCTGGGCTCCCGGAGTCGGATTCTGGTCGAGCCCATGCGGCCGAATTACTTGAAAAAGCCACTGCGGAGTTCGCCTAAAACTGGTATTTTCAAGCTCGAAAGCATGTCGCTTGGCATAGGGGAGCTTGGTTGACTGCTAGGCTTGAATTCCATGCGAGAAGCTTTGGAATCCGGTATCACACGTCACATTTTCGTCACCGGAGGTGTTGCATCTTCACTCGGTAAAGGCCTTACGGCTTCGAGTCTTGGCAACCTACTACGTGCCCGCGGCCTCAAGGTCGTAATGCAAAAGCTAGACCCTTACCTAAACGTTGACCCGGGCACAATGAACCCATTTCAGCACGGTGAAGTATTTGTGACTGACGATGGCGCAGAAACAGACCTAGACATAGGTCACTACGAGCGTTTTCTAGACATCAACCTTGGACAGTCTGCCAACGTAACCACCGGTCAGATTTACTCAACCGTTATTGCACGTGAACGTCGTGGTGAATACCTGGGTGACACGGTTCAGGTAATTCCGCACATCACCGATGAGATCAAGCGACGCATGCGTTTGCAAGCACACGATGTGCCGGCACCAGATGTAATCATCACCGAGATTGGTGGCACCGTTGGTGACATTGAATCACACCCTTTCATTGAAGCGGCACGTCAGATTCGCCACGATGTTGGCCGAGACAATGTGTTCTATGTTCACGTTTCACTGGTTCCTTACCTTGCGGCCTCGGGTGAGCTAAAAACCAAGCCAACTCAGCACTCGGTTTCAACTCTTCGCTCAATTGGAATTCAGCCAGATGCTGTGGTTTGTCGTTCAGACCGCCCGCTACCGGCATCGATTAAGAACAAAATTGCTTTGATGTGCGATATCGATGTTGAAGCAGTAGTAAACGCAGCCGATGCCTCTAGCATTTACGACGTACCAACCGTGATCAACGAAGAAGGCCTAGATAGCTACATCATCAAGCGCCTTGGTCTAAGCGAGAAGGCTGGCGAAGTTGACTGGAGCCGTTGGCAGGGAGTGCTGGATGCGGTACACAACCCTAAGCACGAGGTAAAAATTGGACTTGTAGGTAAATACATTGACCTACCGGATGCGTACCTTTCAGTGACCGAGGCAATTCGCGCCGGTGGTTTCGCAAATATGGCAAAGGTCAACATTAAGTGGATAGCCTCTGATAGCTGTGAAACTGAAGAGGGTGCCCGTGAGCAACTTGCCGATGTTGATGCCATTTGCATTCCAGGCGGATTTGGTGTTCGCGGCATCGAAGGCAAGCTTGGAGCACTTAAGTTTGCTCGCGAAAACAAGATTCCAGCACTTGGTCTTTGCCTTGGCTTGCAGTGCATGGTTATTGAGTATGCGCGAAACGTTGTTGGGCTAGAGGGTGCATCTTCAACTGAATTTGATGAAGACGCTAAATACCCGGTTATTGCAACCATGGCAGAGCAAGTAGATATTATTGCCGGTGGTGACATGGGTGGCACTATGCGCTTGGGTCTTTACACCGCAAAGCTAAAGCCAGGGTCAATTGTTGCCGAGGTTTACGGGGCAGAATCCGTTGATGAGCGTCATCGTCACCGCTACGAGGTCAACAACACTTACCGTGATCAAATCTCTGCTAAGGGTCTGGTCTTCTCGGGAACTTCTCCAGATGATCACCTAGTTGAGTTTGTTGAGCTACCGCGAGAGGTTCACCCTTACTACGTGGCCACCCAGGCACACCCAGAGTTCCGATCACGCCCAACAAACGCGCACCCACTATTTAGAGGTCTGGTTGTTGCAGCAATTGAGCGCCAGGCATCGAACAAATTGTTCGAAGTCTCTGGTTCATAGCCTTAAATCTTCAAATGCCCAAAGATGAAACCGCCGCGCTTAGTCTTTCTAAGCAAGATGTGGTTTTTAAGGGAATGATCTGGGACGTCGTTAGTGAAACTTTCAACTACAACGAACATCAGCTAACGCGCCAATTTATCAAGCATCCCGGCGCCGTTGCGGTTATCGCGTTAAACGAAAATCAAGAAGTGCTGCTTATCAAGCAGTACCGTCACCCGGTTCGCAAATACCTTTGGGAAATCCCCGCTGGGCTTTTAGACATCGATGGCGAATCTCGTCTAGATGCCGCAAAGCGCGAACTGCTAGAAGAAACCGGCTACGTTGCAGACAATTGGCAAGATCTAATAACTTTTTACACCACGCCAGGTGGCAACGATGAGGCAATCACGGTATTTGTTGCACGACAGGCAAGGCATCAGGGGCATGAAATTGTGCTTGAAGGTGAAGAGACAGATCTTGAATTGCGTTGGATTCCACTAGCTGACGCGCTTAATAGTGTTCTAAAGTCGGAAATGCAAAGCCCTAGCGCAGGTTACGGGTTAATGGCTCTAGCGCTGCAGTTAGGTGTTTCTCCAAATCAAGTACACCAAAATGACTAATCAGCTTGAACCGCTAGTAGATGCCTACCTTAGGCACTTGACTATCGAACGCGGCATGGCAAAAAACACCATTGCGGCGTATCGGGCAGATTTGGCCAGGTATTTGGTTTTTCTTGAATCAGTTGGAATAGATGACCCTTCATCAATCACTGAGCTCACAATTGGCGGGTTTGCCGAGTCGCTAAAAATAACATCCGGCCTGGTTTCCAGTTCAATCGCCAGAGTGCTGGCCGGCGTTAGGGGATTGCACAAGTTTTGGTTGCTAGAGAATGTGACCACGGGGGATCCAGCTGCCGCCATAAAGCCACCGAAAAGCCCACGCAGCCTTCCCAAAGCAATCACCTTAGATCAGGTAGAGAAGCTCTTATTAAGCGCAGGTCCTGACCCTGCCGATGAAGATGCCATGGCCGCTGATCCGGTTCGAGTGCGTGACAGGGCAATGCTGGAGCTGCTTTACGCCACCGGGGCTCGCATTAGCGAACTAATCAACTTAGACCTAGATGACCTGGTTGACCCAACTCTGGTCCGGCTGTTTGGAAAGGGCTCAAAGGAGCGAATAGTTCCAGTTGGGGGATACGCCCAGAGGGCGCTGCAGGCTTATCTAGTTAGAACCAGACCGGGTTTGGTTGGGCAGGGAAAGGGCACTCCCGCCCTCTTTCTAAATCAGCGTGGGGGCAGGTTGAGCCGCCAAAGCGCCTGGTCCATAATCAGCGAGGCTGCCCGGGTGGCTGAATTACCGGGAGAGATCTCACCACACACCCTTAGGCACTCATTTGCCACCCACCTATTGGAAGGCGGGGCTGATGTTCGAGTGGTTCAGGAGCTTCTGGGCCACTCATCGGTGGCTACAACCCAGATATACACCCTGGTTACGGTAGACAAATTGAGGGAGATCTACGGTACTGCTCATCCGCGCGCACGCCGCTAGGCGGGAGTTGGCATACCTGTCCAGAAGGTAGGCTAGAGCCTGAATCAAACGTAATTTCGGGAGGAAATCATGGCTAAGGCAATTGCGGACACCCGCTTCGCCACACCAAAACCCCTGAAGACCCATGGTCCAGCGCGAATCATCGCAATGTGCAACCAAAAGGGCGGCGTAGGCAAAACCACAACCTCAATCAACATGTCGGCGGCGCTCGCCGAATTTGGTCGCAAGGTTTTGTTGATTGATTTTGACCCACAGGGCGCTCTTTCTGCAGGTTTGGGAATCAACGCGCACGATGCCCTGACAATTTACGATTTGATGCTGGATCGCACACTTGATCCTCACACGGCAATTCAGCACACCAGCAATCCAAACCTTGATGTAATTCCAGCAAATATCGAGCTATCGGCCGCTGAAATGAAACTGGTGAATGAAATTGCTCGCGAGCAGATTCTTGCTCGAATTCTTAAGCAGGTTTCAGCTGAGTACGACGCCATAATCGTTGACTGCCAGCCTTCGCTTGGTCTGCTAACTGTAAATGCTCTCACGGCAGCTCACGGTGTGATGATTCCACTGGCCACCGAGTACTTTGCCCTGCGCGGTGTTGCAATTCTTGAAGACATTATTGGCAAAGTTAAAGAGGGTCTAAACCCAGCGCTGCAATTAGATGGCATTTTGCCAACGATGGTTGATTCAAGAACCCTGCATTCTCGTGAAGTTCTAGAAAGACTAAAAGAAGCCTTTGGAGAGAAACTTTTCAAAACGGTAATCCACAGAACTGTAAAGTTTCCAGATGCAACCGTTGCGCAAGCGCCGATTACTGAATTTGCACCAACATCAGACGCGGCCGAGGTTTACCGCTCCGTAGCAAAGGAGTTGGTGGCCCGTGGCTGTGTTGCTTAGCTCAGACTTGACTGACGGTTCAGAAAAGGGCAGCGGATTCTCACTGAGCCTAGGAAACTTTGACGGACCTTTTGACCTTTTGTTGTCATTGATCTCAAAGCACGAGATGAACATCACAGAAATTGCTCTCAGCAAAGTTACCGATGAATTCATTTCTTATCTAAAAACTCTTGATGGCGAAGAAGAAATGGATCAAGCCAGCGAGTTTCTAGTTATTGCTGCAACTCTTCTTGACCTGAAAATCGCTGGGTTATTGCCTAAGGGTGAAGTAGTTGACGCAGAAGATGTTGCTCTTCTTGAAGCACGTGATCTTCTCTTTGCCCGCCTGCTTCAGTACCGCGCTTTCAAAGAGGTTTCAAGTTACTTCAGTACCGCTATGGCCTTAGAGGCTCTTCGCATTGCAAGAGATGTTCGCCTTGAAGATAGATTCAAAAAGCAGAAACCTGAGCTGGTCTGGACAATGACCCTTGCCGAATTTGGGGTACTTGCACAAGATGCAATGACTCCACGCGAAATTCCAAGCGTTGGCTTGGCTCACCTTCACGCACCAAGAGTGTCTATTCGTGAGCAGGCCGCCGAAGTTGTTTCTATGTTGAAGCGTTCTATCCGAATGACGTTCCGAGAGCTAATCGGTTCAATTAAAGACCGCGCCATCGTTGTTGCCAGGTTCCTATCGGTTCTAGAGCTGTATCGCCTTTCGGCAATTACCTTTGAACAAGAAACTCCACTTGGCGATATCAAAATTGCCTGGGATTCTGAAAACTTTGATGATGAAAAACTAGCCAACCTTGGAGCTGACTATGACTCTTGATGATGTAACGCCAGAGCAGGATGTGAGCGAACCCACACCTGCCGAAGTAGTAGAAAGAATGGAGCCAGTTAGCGCTGACAACCTTCGTTCTGCAATCGAAGCTATTTTGATGATCACTGATTCGCCAATCTCAATCATGAACATTGCCACCGCACTTGAAACTCCGGTGACAGAGGTTCGCGATGCAATCAACTCGCTAGTTGCCGATTACGACTCAGTTGATGGTCAGACTCCGCGCGGATTTGAACTGCGTGAAGTTGGCGGCGGCTGGAGAATCTACGTGCGCTCCGATTTTGACTGGGCAGTGAAGAGCTTTGTTGCAAATGAAAACCCAACCAAGTTGAGTCAGGCAGCTCTAGAAACTCTTGCAGTGATTGCCTACAAGCAACCAATATCCCGCGGTCAAATTGCCTCTATTCGTGCCGTGAATGTTGACTCTGTGGTTCGCACTTTGCACAGCCGAGGATTGATTACAGAGCTTTACACCGATTCAGAATCTGGTGCCATTCACTATGGAACTGCACCGCTATTGCTTGAGGTGCTGGGCATTAACTCGCTGGATGAATTGCCGTTGATTAGCCCATACCTACCTGATGCGAATAGCAACTTCGATGCCGTTTGATGCTGAGCCGGAGGGCGTAAGACTTCAGAAGGTTATGGCCGCTGCCGGTGTGGCTTCGCGTCGCGTCTGCGAAGACATGATCACCAAGGGCCAAGTTAAGGTGAACGGTCGAGTGGTCACTGAGCTTGGCACACGAATCAATCCTGAAGTAGACAAAGTCACAGTAGGTGGCACACCTGTTCAGTTGGATAACTCTCGCGTTTATCTTGCTTTGAATAAACCGCGCGGTGTGGTTAGTTCAATGGCCGACGAAAATGGTCGCCCAGATCTTTCTCAGTTTGTCGCAGGCTACGATCGAGTTTTCAACGTTGGCCGTCTTGATTCTGAAACAACCGGTCTAATCATCATGACCAACGACGGCGAGCTAGCACACAAACTTGCCCACCCTAAATTTGGTGTAACAAAAACTTACGTTGCTCGAGTAGAAGGCGTTGTCACGCCAGCTATCATTCATAAGCTCCTAAGTGGATTTGAACTTGAAGACGGATTAATCAAGGCCGACAAGGCACACGTAGTTGATGTGCAACCGGGGGAGTCGCTGGTTGAAGTTGTGCTGCACTCTGGGCGCAATCGTATTGTTCGAAGAATGTTCGAATTCGTGGGTCACCCAGTGGTGGGTTTGGTTCGTCGCCAATTTGGCCCAATTCAACTTGGCCCGCTAAAAGAGGGGCGAATTCGCGAGCTAAGTAAAATAGAGGTCGGCGCACTTCTAAAGGCGGCAGAGGGCGAAGTAAAACGCGCCCCTAGACCTGCAAATAAAAAAGCCGCCGTTCAGGGAAAGAGGCGATGACATGGCAATTAGAGCAATTCGTGGCGCAATTCAACTTGATGTTGATGAGCGCGAGCACCTACTAAAGTCAACCGCCGAACTTCTAACTAAGACTCTGCACGCAAATAATCTAGATAGTGGTCAACTGGTTTCAATTCTTTTCACCGCTACACCAGATATAACCAGCGAATTTCCTGCGGTAGCGGCAAGAGAGCTCTCACTTGGCGATGTTCCACTGATGTGTTTTGTCGAGATGAACGTTAAGGGCGCACTGCCTCGGACCATTCGAATCATGATCACTGCCGAAACAGAGAAGTCTCGCGCAGAAATCCAACACATTTACCTTCGCGGAGCCACGGCACTGCGTCAGGACATTGCTCAATGACTTCGTTCACTCAAACGGTGCGCGTGGTAGGTGCCGGTCTTCTTGGAACGAGTATTGGTTTAGCCCTAACCAAGCAGGGCGTAGATGTTGCTATTGCTTCCCAGTCTGCAAAGAGTGTAGAGCTTGCTGTTCAGTACGGCGCATACAAAATTGCCAAAGAATCAGATTCTCCAGATTTGATCGTAGTTTGTGTGCCGCCAAACCTAACCGCAAAAATTATTAGCCAAGAACTAGAGCAATTCCCAGACGCAATTGTCACAGATGTAGCAAGCGTTAAGGCAAGCGTTCTGAACGAACTAATCGCGCTTGGTGCACCAATCGATAGGTACGTTGGCTCGCACCCAATGGCTGGTCGTGAGCGCGGTGGCGTAATTGCTGGGCGCGCCGATTTATTTGTTGGACGCCCTTGGGTAATAACTTCTAACGAAAAATCAAAACCCGAAGGTGTAGCGCTAATAAAGCAGCTTGCCACTGCTCTTGAAGCATCGGTGATTGAGTCAACTGCTGTTGATCATGATCGTGCGGTTGCTTTGGTTTCACACGTTCCACAATTAATTTCAAGCCTTCTTGCTTCCCGTTTGGTTGGTGCAAACGCAAGCGATGTCTCTTTAGCAGGCCAAGGGCTGCGCGACACAACAAGAATCGCAGCAAGTGACCCGGCTTTGTGGATGCAAATTCTTCAAGCAAACTCTAGAGAAGTACAGGCGGTTTTGACGTCGTACCAGGCTGAGCTTGCCGGCGTAGTATCTGCTCTCTCTAACGTTGCTGACGCTGCAAATTACGAGACCATCGAAGCTGTTCTCAAGGCGGGCAATGTTGGAATTGAAAAGATTCCAGGTAAACACGGAACTAAGCATTCAACCTACGCTCAGGTTGTTGTGATGATCGATGACAAGCCTGGTGAACTAGCCCGCCTACTAACTGAGGTTGGCGACATTGGCATAAACCTAGAAGAGCTCAAGCTTGAGCACTCACCAAGCGCCCAAATTGGTTTAGTTGAGCTGTATGTATTGCCAACTGCAGAGCAATCTTTGATTGCCGATTTGCAGGCTCGTGGTTGGCGAATTGCATAATGGCACCGGTAATTATTGCAATAGACGGCCCGGCTGGTTCCGGTAAATCTTCTGTAAGTAAGCAGGTTGCTCGAGAGAAGAACTTTGGTTACCTAGATACCGGCGCTGCCTATCGCGCCTTAGCCTGGGCCTGCCTTAATCTTTCAGGCTTCAGCCTAAATGAACTTGAAACCAAAGATCTGACCGAATCTTTTGAGTACTCAATCTCTATAGATCCAGATAATTACTGGGTAAAAGTTGGCGAGACAGACATCACGCAGGCTATTCGAGACACCCAGGTGGCCGAGTTTGTCAGCCAGGTGGCCCGAATTCCTGCGGTTCGAAGCTACATGAAGGCGCTAACCCACCAAATAGTGGCGCAATCAGGCCGATTGGGCGTGATTGTTGAAGGTAGAGACATTACAACAGTTGTTGCTCCTGAAGCCCCGGTAAGAATCCTGCTGACCGCCAGTGAAGCGGTTAGACTTAAGAGACGCTCAGCGGAACTTTCTGAAAGTGCCGCGGCCAGCGTTGTGCGTCAAGTAACTGAACGTGACGCCAGCGACTCAAAAGTCGTTGACTTTATGACACCAGCTCCTGGTGTCCAACTCGTGGATACATCTGATCTCAATTTCAAACAGTCGGTTTCTGCCGTGCTGGCTTTGATTGAGCAGGGTCTGTCCTAAGGATTAAGAATGAATGAAGAAGAATTCCTAGCGGAACCAGCAGCACCAGAATTCATCGAGCGCTTACAAAACATGAGCACCGATGAAGAAGAGTCTCGCGCACGCGTATTGCGTTCAGGTCTTGAAGACTACGACCTAGATGACGAAGACTTTGACGTTCTTGAAGCTGACGATGAACTGGTTGACGGTCACTACTTCTTGCCCGCTCTTCCGGTGCTTGCCATCGTTGGTCGCCCTAACGTGGGCAAGTCTGCTTTGGTTAACCGAATTCTTGGTCGCCGTGAGGCAGTGGTTGAAGACAAGCCTGGTGTTACTCGTGACCGAGTTTCTTATAAGGCCGAATGGAACGAACGCAAGTTCACTCTGGTTGACACCGGAGGCTGGGAGCCAGATGCTCGCGGAATTGATAAGTCGGTAGCTATTCAAGCCGAGATCGCAGTTGAACTTGCCGACGCTGTTTTGTTTGTTGTTGATGCAATGGTTGGAGCAACCAGCACCGATGAGCGTGTTGTAAAAATGCTTCGCGCTTCGGGCAAGCCGGTTATTTTGGTAGCCAACAAGATTGACGATGTGCGTCAAGAACCAGAAGCCGCAAACCTTTGGTCTCTTGGTCTAGGGGAGCCGTACCCTTGTTCAGCCGTGCACGGCCGTGGTGTTGCAGATCTACTTGATGCTGCCATGAAGGTATTGCCAAAAATTTCAAACGTTGCCAAGGAAGAGATTGGTGGTCCTCGCAGGGTTGCTTTGATTGGTCGCCCTAACGTTGGCAAGTCGTCGCTGCTAAATCGCGCTGTTGGTTCAGAGCGTGCAGTCGTGAACGATCTAGCCGGCACCACCCGTGATCCAATTGACGAACAAGTTGAACTTGGTGGCAAGGCTTGGCGCTTTGTAGATACCGCTGGTATTCGTCGACGAGTTCACCTTGCTCAGGGTGCTGACTTCTATGCATCACTCAGAACCGCTGCCGCACTTGAGCGGGCCGAGGTTGCGGTTGTCCTTTTTGATGTGACTCAACCAATTAGCGAGGCCGATATCCGCATCGTAGACATGGCCCTTGAATCGGGCAGAGCTCTAGTTCTGGCCTTCAATAAGTGGGATGAACTAGATGACGAACGTCGCAAATACCTAGAGCGTGAAATTGAGCAAGACCTTGCTCACGTTGACTGGGCACCGCGAGTAAACATTTCCGCCAAGACCGGCCGTCACCTTGAAAAATTGGTACCGGCCCTTGAAGTTGCGCTTGACTCATGGGATCAGCGAATTGCTACCGGAAAGCTAAATGCCTTTGTTCAAGAACTTGCTATGGAAACGCCGCACCCGGTTCGCGGTGGAAAGCAGCCTAGAATTCTTTTCGCAACCCAGGCAAGCAGCCGTCCACCAAAGTTTGTCTTGTTTACTACTGGCTTCCTAGACCCGGGCTACCGCCGCTTCATTACGCGTCGCTTGCGTGAAACCTATGGTTTTGAAGGCTCGCCAATTGAAGTAGGTATGCGAGTGCGCGAGAAGCGTAAGCGCTAAATAGCTTTTAGTTAGAGGCTCTAGTTGGGTTTGTATTGCTCAGCTAGGGCCTTTTTCAAATCATCTAGAACCGTTGGGTCTTCAATGGTTGGCGGAACCTTGTATTCGTCTCCATCAACTATCTGACGCATTGTCTTGCGCAGAACTTTACCCGATCGTGTCTTTGGCAGCCTTTGCAAAATCACCACATCTTTGAAAGCCGCTACCGGTCCAACCACATCGCGAACAATGGCAATAACTTCTTTACGAAGTTTTTCTTCATCAATTTCGTGGCCGTGTTTGAAGGTAATAAAGCCAACAGCCCGCTGGCCTTTCAGCTCATCCTTTACGCCGGTTACCGCACATTCAGCAATTGCATCATGACCTGCAATAGCTTCTTCAAGTTGACCGGTAGAGAGCCTGTGTCCGGCAACGTTAATAACGTCGTCTGTGCGACCCATTACGTACACATAGCCATCGTCATCCACGCGCCCTGAATCACCTGTGGCGTAATAACCATCAAAGACATTGAGGTAAGCCTCTTTGTATCCATTTGGGCGCCCCCACAGGCCAGAAAGCGTGCCTGGTGGCATTGGTAAGGCAATAACAATGTTTCCGTCTTTACCGTTTTTTATTGGCGAACCTTTTGAGTCAACAACCGATACTCGGTAGCCAGGCACTGGAACACTCGGTGATCCGGGCTTGACCTCAAGCGATTCAATTCCGCGAGGGTTCGCGGCAATTGGCCAACCTGTTTCTGTTTGCCACCAGTTATCAATCACCGGGCAGTGCAAAGCATCGGCTGCCCATTGATAAGTTTCAGTATCCAAACGCTCACCTGCAAGAAAGAGGGTGTCTAGCGAGGTCACGTCATAATTTTTTAAGAATTCAAGCTCCGGATCCATGCGGCGTATTGCACGAATTGCAGTAGGGGCAGTGAAGAGCACTTTTACTTTGTGTTCGTTTATCACTCGCCAGAATGCTCCCGCATCAGGTGTGCCAATCGGTTTACCTTCGTAAACCACAGTTGTGGCTCCAGCAATTAGGGGAGCGTAAACAATATATGAGTGCCCAACCACCCAGCCAACATCTGAAGCCGCCCACATAACATCGCCGGCTTCAATGTTGTAAATGTTTTTCATTGACCAGTTCATGGCAACGGCATGGCCACCGTTATCGCGCACAATACCTTTTGGATTTCCAGTTGTTCCAGAGGTATAAAGAATGTAAAGCGGGTCAGTAGCTAATACCGGCACGGCTGCTTGCGGTTTGGCGCTGGCAATTGCCTCTTTCCAACTTAGCCAGTGCACTTCGGTTTGTTCATCAAAATCTTTTACCGAGCCGGGAACCGCGGCGCGTTCGTGAACTATTACTGACTTCACAGAGCCCTTTGACATTGCCAGAGCTTTTTCAATAATCGGAAGATATTCAACGTGGCGGCCTGGTTCGAATCCGCCGCTAGATGTGACAATAACTTTTGGCGTTGCGTCATCAATGCGAACTGCAAGTTCATTCGCCGCGAATCCGCCAAAAACCACAGAGTGAATTGCTCCAATTCGAGCACAGGCCAACATCGCATAAAGTGCCTCAGGAATCATCGGCATGTAAATAATTACACGATCACCTTTGGTGACACCTTGATTAACCAGTGCTCCTGCAAAAAGAGATACCTTTTCAAGCAGCTCGTTATAGGTGTGAAACTTTTTTGTTCCCGTCATCGCCGAGTCATAAATAATTGCTGTTTGTTCTCCTCGACCTGCCAAAACGTGACGGTCAACTGCATTGAAGCAAGTGTTTATTTCAGCGTCAGGAAACCAGCGATAAACCGGTGCTTCGCTTGAATCTAAAGCTTGAGTCGGGGCCTTTATCCAATCCACGCCTTTGGCCGCATCGAGCCAGAAACCATTTGGGTCATCGCAACTGTGCTGATAAACCTCTTGATAGGTCATGTCTTTCCTCCTCATTGAGAAATGCGGTCTTCATTGACAGCACCTGACATCCAGGGCTGTTTCGGCAGCCCTTTTGATAAATGTATACAAATAATGAGGTAAAACTGCGATATATAGGCAAATATGCCAAAATGTTATTTGTTTTGTATACACTGACCATGAATCACACCCATAATTGGTCCAGGAGGAGCGATGAGAGCTAGCGATAAGGCCTATCGGGCCCTGCTTGACGACATTGTTGACGGCAGCTTGGCCCCTGGCACCGCCTTGGCCGAGGTAGAGCAGTCTGAGCGCCTTGGTGTGTCTAGAACTCCACTTCGTGAGGCTCTTTCTCAGCTGCGTAAAGACGGCCTGATAGAACAAACCAGAGGCCGCGGCCTCACCGTGACCGATGTCTCGCTAGATGACATTGTTGAACTCTATGAGCTTCGCCAACCGCTTGAGCAGCAGGCAGTCAAGTTGGCGGCACAACGAGGTAATTCTCAAATTTTCGGCCAACTCGCTGCAGAATTTCGTAATGCAGAACGTCTGATTGAGGGCGGCGAGGTGGGTATCCGTGCCTACTACCAATTGAACGAGCGCCTTGATCAGGCCATCGAAGACGCAATTAGTAGCCCATACCTAGTAGCCGCACTAAAGTCTTTGCATTTGCACCTGGCCCGAATTCGCCGGCTATCACGCCGTGACCCGGTCAGATTAAAAGCCGCCGCCATAGAAACGCTTGTGATCATCGAAGCAATTGTTGATCGCAATCCAGAACTTGCTGCCAGCGCCACACAGGTGCACATGCAGCAAAGCCTAAGAAATGCCCTCGAAGCCGCACGGTCAAGAGAAGTAACCCAGCGAGTCGCCTGACTCGAGAATAAAAGGAGCTGCAATGAAGCTGCACCAAGTACGCGTCTATAAAAGTGAAGAAATTTTAGAGCGCAAAGACCAACTAGCTTGGAAAATAGCAGAGGTTGCTGCCGACCCGGTTGCCGTTTCTGCAGAAGTCACCGAGATGGTGATCAATCGAATCATCGATAACGCATCCGTTGCAGCGGCATCGCTCACCCGTAAGCCAGTTGTTTCTGCACGCTCACAGGCAATGGCTCACCCAAAAACTTCAAATGGTGC
>ERZ1034365.476-NODE-476-length-22227-cov-4.225914_pt1 | contig 22227 bp, 39 predicted proteins | sample MGYA00520615_ERZ1034365 | MGnify/ENA primary metagenome ERZ1034365 (study PRJEB33736, sample SAMEA104284505) | Azolla filiculoides | biome: Urban; feature: Water surface; material: Ditch water | place: Netherlands | collected 2015-10-28 | depth 0-0.1 m ...
CTTATCCTTAAAGTTTAGTTGCCAAACCTTCTCATGCTGGCTGGCCTTGTATCGCATAGACGGTGCATCAAACCACAGTGCAATCTCGCCTTCCCATTCACCGTGACGCTGTTTGTCGCATATCAGCAAGCAATCAGGTGCGTTTAACTCTTCCTCTTTAGCCTTACCACTACGCACTGCCTTCTCTTTACGCTTGTTACGCCACACAGTCATAACATTGTCTACCTGGTTTGTTATGTCAGCAGAGCCAGCCACATCCATCTTGTTAGGTGGGCTAAACTCATCCTCACCCTTACGGCTGTGAGCAATTAAATGCACATGGACATTTAAATCCCTAGCTGCTGCACATAGCTTATCCAAAAACTCTTTCTGTGCGTTCATGTCATCAGACCTTACGCCACACTTCATTAAGCTGTCAATCACAAAATGCTGCACACCTAGCGTTTCAGCTACATAATACAAAACAGCAATCACTCGCTCCCCGTTTACTGTGCCTTGCTGGTCATACATCCACAGCCTGTCGTTAAGAAAACTGAAATACTCACCAATAAATTTCTCGGTAGGCTTCTCTGTCCCTGTGGCTTGTCTAGTCATACGCTGTAGGGTTGAGTATGGGTGCATCTCAAACGAGGCCACACAGACCTTAAAGTCTTGCTGCACGATAGAGTTAATCACTTGGCCCACTAGCTGGCTCTTACCATGGCCGTTAATACCAGACCATAAGCTAACTTCACCTAAACGCAACCTAAACTGGTCAAAGGTCTTTTCCCATGGCAGCTTGACACCTTGCATCTGCTCGTCTTTATAAAAGTAGTCTATAACCTCTGATTGATACTGACTAGCGTTCTTAACATTAGCCTTGTCTTCCTCTCTAGCTTTCATAAAGCCTTCAAAGTCAATCTTAGGCAACATCATGCCAGCTCGTTTGCGTCTAGCCTCGTCTAAAGCTGTAGCGCCTCTCTCTAGGTTACTCATAATCTACCGCCTCTCTAATTCGTTCGTAAGCTAACTGTAAACGCTGTAAGTCAGTTTCGTCAAGCGGTTTATTTTTCTTTAGCTCAAACGCAGCTAGCAGAACGATTTGCGACTCAAACTTAATCGCCTCCAATATGTCTGTGGCATAAAACTTCTTGCGAACTGGTGCTTTGTGGTGTACCTGCTCCGGGAACAGATCGCCAATGTCAACACCTATGGCCCCGACAACATCAACTGCACTGCACCCGGCAAAGCAATGCAATAGTATGTGGCCGTCTGCTTCTTCTTTAATGGATAGGCTAGGGCTTCTGTCATCGTGAGCAGGGCAGCACGCTAGGTAAGAGTTGCGACCGGTAGACTTAACCTTGTTCAAACGGCCCAATAGATTGTTGATCATATAGACCCCTCAAATATCTCATTAGGATTAGGTGTTACATCAGCCACTCGCTTGATCCAGTTAAGCATAAACTTGTTGTAGTCTGTCTTTAACCTTTGGCTAGGTTTCTGCTTGATCCAGGCGCCAGCCTTGTCAAACTCTTTCAATATATCCACATAAGGGAAGTCAACCTCAGCCTTTTCCAGGAATGCCTGGTAATTAACCCATCCATAGCCTAATTCATAAGAAAGCTTATTGGTCGTGTTCTTAGGTCTTTTGTCTTCTAATCTGTTCTCTTCTATTCTCTTCTCTTCTGCCGTGATGAAATCTGATGGCGTCATGATGCCGTCATGACGATTAGTGTCTAATGCCGTATCATACTGTTGCTTAATGTCTTGTATTAGGTGCCTCATCTTGGGATTGCTAGTGGCCGAACTCATTAAACGCTTGGCTACTTTCAAGCAAGTAATCTTGTTTTCTTCATTCTCAAACAGACCTAAGGTGATAAATCGTTTCATCATCTCTTCAACTTTCTGAGGTGTTGAGTTAGTGTTGCGAGCTATCACCCTGGCATCGTGCTTTAATTCAAAGGTAATGTTATCTGCCGAGGTCTTACCTACGATCAGCTCTATGCAATACCAATATAAGCCGTAACCTTCTAATCCGTAATCAAGCAGCACTTCTTGTAGCTTCTCGTCCAGGTTAGCATTTGAATCATGTCTAAACCATTCCATTTATTTTCTCCAAAAAAAAGGGCTGCTAAGTAGGTGGGACAAGCACCTAAATAACAACCCTGATACCAATGGCATCAATAATCACGACTTCTTGTCCAAGCCATTATTCATACCACTAGCCAACATATTAGCATGGATGTTTTTTGTTTGCAAACATAAAATAATTTAAAAATATGTAAAATAATGCTTGACAGCTTCCAAGGCTGGAATATAATGAACACATCAACAACGCAAACGGAGAAACAAAATGAAAGTTTTAAATTACAACACAAGAGAAATTTTAGCAGTATTAAGTGATGACAGAAAAAAAGCATTAAAAGAGTTAACTAAATTAAGCAATAGTAAAAATTATTTAGTTCATTCAGTTAGAAACAACTTTGCTTTAGTATTTGTTAAATAATACTTGACAACTTCCGAGAACGGTATAAAATGTCTACATCAACAACACAAACGGAGATTAACATGACTTACCAATTTGTAGAATGTGTAAAAGAATTAACACCAACACCAGTAGTTGTTACTAAAACAGCATTTGAAGTTAGCAATGAGTTAGATGAATTAACTAGACATAAAAACCCAGCTAGTAATGAAGAATTTGGCACACACTTATGGCACCTTTGCCACAACCTTGAGCAAGATATTTGGAACGCTGATGTTTGTTTATACAATTATGCTACAACAGATCATTCTTTTTACTTGCAAAATGCAATAGATTTAGTAAACCAAGGCAAAAAACATTTACAACAAATAAACGAGGTGCGTAATGCAAAATAATGACTTAAAAGATCCTAAGCTAGAACAAATTATTAAAGAACTTCAAGCAATGCGTAAAGAGTTTGAAGAGTTAGAAACTAAATTAGCTAATCGTGAATTGGAGAATAAAAATGACTGATTACAAAAATTACAAACCTAAAACAGATCTTACGCCATGGATAGAAGGCATTTGCTTTGTGTGTGCTGTTTTATTGTTAGCGTTTACTTACTTATTAATAGGAGCTTAATATGACTTTTCCTAAAAATGTAGATTGGGAAGCCACAGAAGAAAAATACGAAAGCGAGTTTTGGAGCTGGTGCTTAGAAAATGGCTACCATAACGAAGATTATGTATTAGACAACTATGGCGATCTGTTTGAGAGTTTTGCCGATAAATTTGATGATGAGGACTTTATATATGAGCCAGCAACAATACCAGGCTGAAGTGATGGACGAGTTAGCCATGCAAGAATGGGTTGATTATCCCTCAGACATTCAGTACAGCTCTTTACTTGGATCGCCAAATGTATGTTTAATATGTGGCAATCCGCAAGGCAGTAAAGTAATTTGCTGTGGAACAAATAGCTTTTGCAACACAAGAGATTAGTATATAATACCAACTTTGGAATAGGAAAATAGATGTCAATTTACACAGTAGAAGAAATAGCAGCACAAATGGGGAAGTCTGGCAGATGGGTCAGATACCTTTGCATGAACGGCAAACTAAAGGCCGTTAAAAAAGGCCATTCTTGGGTCATATTGGAGGCATGGAAATGATTACACACTTAAACTTAGACAGCGGTGTTACCTTGGAAGTTGAATACGATTACGAGCAACCAACCTACGCTTACTTTGGTGATTTGGAAGCTTTAACAGAACCTAGGGCAGAGTCTAAATCAGCTTTGTATTTAGGTGTAGATGTATTGCCATTGATTCGTGCATTAGGTTTGTATGACGAGCTTAACTTGATCCTAGTGGCAAATATGGAGGCAATTGACGAATGAACTATTCTGAAATCAGAAAGGTGAATGTAAATGAGCATATTGAGCAGAAAAATGGGCTTAACTACTTATCATGGGCATGGGCTGTTGACCAGTTGCTACAACTTGATCCTACCGCAACATGGTCTTTTGGGGAGCCAGCAAGGTTTGGTGAAACGCTCATGGTCTTTTGCACGGTTAAAGCTTTTGGCAAAGATATGTGCGCTCAACTACCTGTCATGGATTATCGCAACAAAGCTATTGCAAATCCTGATGCAATGTTTGTCAATACAGCGATGCAACGGTGTCTTGCCAAGGCTATTGCGCTACATGGTTTGGGGTTATATATTTATACAGGTGAGGACCTTCCTCAGGAAGACGCTGTTGAAAAGCCTAAAACTTTAGAACTTAAGCAGCCTGAATTTAGCCAGGAAGAAATGGACATCTTGCATGAGCTGGCTGATTCTTTTACAGTTTTTGTAGTTGAAAACAATCATAGCGAAGCTAAAGTAATATGGGACTCACTAGACAACGAGCAGAAAGCTGCCTTGTGGGGCCTGTTAGATAGTAAAACACGATCATCATTTAAGAAATATCAAAAAGGGAACTAACATGGCACAATACGAACAACGAGATAACAGCGGCAGTCTTTTTAAAAACAATCGTAAAGAAAAAGATACTCACCCAGACATGACCGGCAACTGCATGATAAACGGCAAAGAGCTGCGAGTATCAGGCTGGACCAAAGAAGGCAAAAATGGCAAGTTTCTTAGCTTGTCATTTAGTGAGCCGTATGTCAGCGATCCAGTTAAAACCAATAAACCTGAAGATATCGAAAGTGATATTCCATTTTAAGAAAAGGGCGAAAGCCCTTCTAGGAGGCAATATGTTAAATATCTTACCGTATTATCCATCAGTAGGCATGATTAATGATTTAAGACTACTTTCACCACCTCCAGAAGGGGTCGTAGAGGCTCGTAGAGAGGCCGTAGAGCTGTTAAAAATTAGAATTGATAGTAAGTATCGTCTGCACCCAGAAAACTTTGTTAAACACATTAAAATGAGATAAACATGAAAATAACATTTGAGCTTGACGATAACAATGTAATTGCAGAGGCGCTGGATACGATGGTGGCTTGTCATTTACGCAGCAGTAAAACCTCTATTTTAAATTGGGCTTCTAATCACCCAATTGACATGGCTAACGATGCAGAGATTGTAGCTGCTATTGATGTGTTGTTAAGATATTACACAGGTGAAGACGATGGACAAGCTTGATGATAGGAATGTAGAGAGTTTTGGCGAAACCGTGCGTAGAATAGTCTTAAGTGTGCCTAATACATCTAACAGTAACTTAGGCCAGTTAGTTGAGAACATCTACCTGCGGTTTCAAGGGGAAGCTGAACGAGATGCTAGGGAGGCTAGGAACAAATGATTATTAATGTAAAGAAGGTAAAAGAGCTAGAGGATGGTAGTGCTATCTGTGAAATAGATTTAGATGGCGATGCTAAACGATGGTTGATTGAGCGAGGCTTTATTGCTTTAATGACGGACGCTTTAAAAAAAGACCCAGCCTGGTGGACTGAAGAGGATGAGAAACGCATGGACACAGTAGGTCAGAATGGCCCTACAGGAGATCACTATGAGTGATGGTATGAGCGAGGCTGCATGGGATTTGGCATTAGAGCAGGTTAGGGCTACAAAAGAACGCTCTGACGGCTCTTCTGCTGATTATTATAAACTCCCGAAATTGGCTGCTGAATTACAGGATTTAATTAGCGCAAAGAATATGAACGCACAGATCGGTGAGATATTTAGGGAGTGTTACCGTTATGGCCAGGCTTCACATTCTGACGAAGTGAGGGGCATTAAGAAGATTTTATTTTACGCTAACGCTGAATTGAAAAGGCTGCAAAATGTTACAGGTAATAATTGAGTATGTGCTGTGCTACTCTACAGCTTTTGGGTTGGGTCTAGCTTGTGGTTTGTTTATTGCTTATAAAACAAGTAAGGCGTAGATTTGGTAGTTGTTACATGTAACGCAGAAAGCCGAAAAACTCGTTACTTACTACATCCTCTAATGTCGGCTTAACCGCCTATAGATATATCACTTTTTTGCGTTTAATTATTTATTCATAACATACATAGTAACTTCAAAGCCAAAACGCATTTCAGTAGCTGCTGGTGTAGTCCACATGATAATTTCCTTTGTCTGTAATAATTCAAGAATTATTCAACACAAACTTTTTTGTATTGAACACATACATAGTAACAGAATTAAGCTTTTTACACATCGGCAGAATCATTAGTCTGATCTACGCCAAAAGATTAAAATTCAACGCAAAACTAAACGATTAGTTTATAACCAGCAAAAAAATTAAACTTTTTTAAAAAAGATGTTGACAGGTTCCGAGATTGGAATATAATAGTCACATATCGGTGATTTACAACTACTTGCTACCGATCAATTAAACGCTAAAGGAGAAACAAAATGGCTTATGTATCAAACTTAAAAAAATTAAATATCAGTGCAGCACTAAGACCTATATTCAAAAGTTACGGTGTTAAGGCTACGATCGCTCGCAGTTCTAATAAATCAACCTTGGTTGTGAACATCTCTGCCGGGGACATTGATTTTGGATCAGATTACACACAGGTTAATGTGTACCATGTAGACAAAAACCATACCGGTAAAGCTAGGTTGTTTTTAAATCATGTATTAAACACCATTAAAGATGTCGGTGAATGGTACGACGAAACTAACGCACAAATTGATTATTTCAACACTGCTTTTTATATTGACATCAATGTTGGCAAATGGAACAAGCCATATGTTAATACCAAAAAAGTAAGCTTATCAAATGTACTTGCGTTTGACGCATTGCAAGAGCTAGGCAAACTTCAAATAGTGTTTGTTAAATAAGGGGACAATAATGACTACATTAAACTTATCAATACTAAATTCTTTTGAGCTTGTCAAATACTTTAAACCATCTACAGACACGGAGGATGTTTTATACCAAGCTTTGATTGATGGCGATTATGACAAGCAAGCATTGAATAATGAGCTTGATGATTTAACCGATAAAGTCTGGGGCCTTGAAAAAAAACTTCAAGAGCTTGAAGATGATTACGAAGATCAACTTGAAAAACTAAAAGATGAGAACTTTGAGCTGGCAGAAAAGATCAAAGAACTTGAGGAGGAGAATGAAAAACAAAATCACATATAAAGATTGCGTAAAACAAAACAAGGCGCTGCTCCGTGAAGAGAAACGCCTTGCTAAATTACCAAAAGAAGTAGATATAAAACAAATTATCTCAGATATAGCTTATGCTAAAAGCCGAGGTGTTATTGGTCCTTCTCTTTCGCCATACCTTCAAGAGAAAATCCAAGAGTACCTAAGGCAGCAGCAGGGGCCATCCCTTGACGGATAAGCTCTACTACTTTATTCCAGTTAGCTTCACTAAAGAATTTTCTAGTTTTTTGCACATCAGGTCTAGCCAGGGCTAATTCGTTATCTCTGGCTATTTTCTGTTTAATAATATCTCTAACAGACTCTGACTCGCTGATCTTTCTAGCCACTTCTGGTGGAGCTTCTGATAAACGATTTAATAACGCAGCAGTTGCTTCACCTGATCCTGGTGTTGTAGGTAGAATTTCACCTTCAGGGCCAAACTTACCAAGACCCGGCTCGTAAACACTTTGCCTTGTGGCTTTGAGAGCTTTAGATGGGTAGGCTGCATTTATTTCTGCTGCTTTTTGTTTCATTACTTTGTTAGTTAAGTTTGTATTGCCACTAAAGTCCATCAATGAAATACCACGGCTGCTACTTGCAGGGCTTAAGTTGGTACCTTTCAAGATGTTAACAATCTTGGCCATTTGCTCTTTGGTTGGCTGTTGACCTTCTAGCAAAATAGAAGACTTGCCCTTACCTGCCGTTGTACGAAGCAAGTTTGCAGCACCGGCCTCTTGTGCATCAATCAATGCTCTAAATTTCTCAGCAGCGCCTACAGCATTTAAAGTTCTAGGATCAATGTCGTGAGAGCCTTTAGCAAAGTCTACTAGCACATTGGCAATGTTAACCGGGTTATGCTCCATCTCACCGGCAGAGTTTAAGTAAGCCCCAACACCTTGTTGAGTTGGCATTTGCCTAAAGCCCATTGCAGAGTAAATTGCATCACGGTTGCCGGCACCAATAGATGATTCTGGATTTAAGTCTGGAGCTGGCACATCCCAACGGCCTTGGTTTGTATAAGCCATTTTCTCTTCAGGTGTGGCTGTAAGCATTGAAGGTACATGGCCAGTGTTTGCACCAGGGATTGCCTCGTATGTGCCACTCATGGTGTGCTTAGGTATGTAATCGCCAATGGTATTGTTGGCTTCTGAAACAGCTTGCTTAATACCTTCTAACGGATTGTCAGATTTATATTTTGCATTAAACCCACGACCATAATAGTCTTCTGCCTTGTTAAGTACCCATGGCATTTCTTGTAGGTGTGGACCAGCCCAATCAGTACGGCCACCAACACCAAGTGCGTTTGCCCGGTCAACTGCCAATGCTGTTTCTGCATCCATGAATGGGTGCATAGTAGAGCTTGCACCTGCTCTCCAAGGTGCGCCAGTTGGGTCTGTATAGCCCCAGGATTGAGCTGCCCTAAAGTCATTAACGCCAAACAAACCTTCGTTAGGAATTGTAGGGTCATTTTTATTGCGGTATTCGCCAATCTTAAACGCCAAATTAGCTGGGCGATCTTCAGCAACAGCAGTGTCTAAGTTACGCATTGGAGCGCCACGATAGGCCATCTCAGGATCACCTAAGGCCCTAGAGTTTGCGTGTTTAAGAGCAAAGCCCAGTTCGTTCTCTGGTGATACGCCAGCACTATACACAGCGTGTTGTTCCAAAGAGCGTGGCAATTGATAAGGCTCGTTTGATGCAGCTTGTGCAGCCTTGGCCCGGTCATACCATGTACCTACCCTTGATGGATCGTCAGACGCAGCAATAGCATTGGCAGCATTGTCAAATTGCGTGTCAAAACCTGATCGCATAGCACCAAGGGCCTGAGGTGAATCTACTGTCCTTGGAGCGCCTACATAACCACCGCTTGATGTTGGCTTTAAGTGTCTGCCGGCAGCAGCCTGGCGTAATACTTCTGCTTCACCCTCTGTGTCTTGTAATTTTCTAAAATAATCCGGAGAAACTTTTTCTCCACGCTCAACTGTTTTTGCTACTTTTTCTGTACCGGCTTGTTTTAATACTTTTTTAGCAGCTTTAGCTTCCCTGGCAGCTTTAGATCCAAATGTGTCTAAAAGCATTTTGTCGGCTTGGCTTAAGTTTGCAGTGTCTACATTTTCCAATAATTTAGCCATTGTTTTGGCTTTTGATTTTGGTATTGCAGATAAGGCCATACCGGTATCAAACATATAATTCTCAGCCATACGGCCAATTTCTGGGGCAACTGTTTTAGCACCAGCTTTTACAGCAGACGCTGCCGGGCCAGCTAATGGTAATAAGTTTAACGGATCGCCAAGCATTGCACCTGCTGCCTGGTGTCTGGAATCGCCTAAAGACCAATCTTGATAATCTTCTGGAGCTTGCGATAAAGTAGGATTTTGTTGAGCGTTATATGTGGCCCCTGGTGATAGTTGTTGCACAAATGGATCTTCGGATGCAGACTCTAACCCGGCACGAACTAAGTCACCAACAACACCGCCACTACGCAATGTAGCATAAGCATTATTGGCAATTTGTCTTAATTGCTTTTTCATGCTGCCGGCCATGTCTACATCAGATAATGGATTTGCCTTATAGTTAGCACCATAATCTACATCAGATTTTTTAAGCAACGCTTTTGCATAAGCTTTATTTTTATCTACCATTATCGTCTTTCCAATTCTAAAATATATTTACCTAGCTTTGCTGTGTCTTCTTTACTCAAGCAAATACCGCCATCAATCTTTTGAGGGTTGAGGATCGGTTTGAGGGGATGCGGCTTTGGCATGGTAGTCGTGCAAGCTATCAAAGTGCTGCTCAAACCAATCAGCAGGAGCTGCCTCAATTTGCTCACTCTCTTGTTGCACATCTTTCTGCTCCCTTTTAGCTACCCACTCTTGGTAAAGAGCAAGTAGCCTGTCTATGATGTTTAATAACGCTTTCATTTGTCTGCTGTAAACACGCCTAAAGCGCCTATAACGCTTAAACCGAGTGCGACAATAGCTTCACCTTGCTCTGGTGATAAAGTCAAGCCTACGGCTGTTAAAAGGGCTACTAGACCCCTCCATGTAGATGATTCTTTACCACGGGCTAATAAAAATGCTTTCATAACTACTCCTTAAAGGGTTTGTAAGATGGTTTGCCGTTTATAAAAGTGGCTGTTAAGAATTGCTGACGCATTTTAGGGTCAAACGATACATGAACCCATGTGCCTTCCTCAATTACCTGGTCTACTTTAATGTTAGACTTGTGTAATGCTTTTACGACATCAATGGGCTTGCCAAACTTTTCGCAAGTAAAGTCCGCAGCTAGACCGTCCATGTGAGCAGAGTTGACTGAACCGCCTATCTTGCGATTAAGCTCCATGCAACGAAAGGCAGAGCTAATTCGTAATGGATGGCCTAGGAATGTGCGTATTTTCTCAAGGTTGTCAGCTAGTGTTTTAAGGTTGTTTCTAACTGCTTGGGATGGGTTGTTGTTTATACCGTTGCGAACTGCTGTTTGTGAGAAGGTTAGCTCCTCAAGCGTAAAATGCTCGCTCAACTTCATTTAAGGTTTTCCAGCTTGTAGATTAAGGTCAAGAACTCACCTACTACCTCGTCCACGATGTTCTGTAATGCAGAATCCTCTTTAGGTATGCACTTGTAGCGGTTTTTCTCTATGTAAGCTAATTTATCAGCTATGCAATATAGAGGCTCTTTATACTTTTCTTCTTCGGTTAGTATGGGTATCTCTTTAATAATCCCATGACGGCCTTGGTAGGCTTCTGTTAGCTTGTCAGCTAGGCCAGCTATGTCTTCATAGAAGTGACCTAATGCTTTGTGTTGAGAATAGCTTTTGGTGCGTAAGTGTTCTCTGTGTGCTACATCTCTAGCTAAAAACAATGTTGCTATAAATTCACCAATCATATCTCATCCTCAATATCAATAATTCCAATTAAATCTTCATCGTACACATTACACTCATGGCAGACATGGAAGTCTATGTCAGCATCGTCTATCTCGTATGGCTCTCCACAACACTCGCAGAGTTTAATTTGTTTCATAGCCGTAACTTCCCTCTTAGTTTGTATAGACGGGCAATTTTACGAGCTGTCCTATCTACACGCCTGACAATAGTAAACCTACCATTCCACAGGTTTTTGCCGTTTAGTTTACGCAAGCGGTGTAATATCATAAAAAAAAGCACCAGAAGGTGCTAAGCATACTTGTTCTTAAGGTATTTGAGCGTCAATGGCAACTCGTCAAAGCGACCATCCTCTACATCGTAAAGCATATATGCGCCCCTAAAATGGTTATTGCCTTGAGCGCCTAAGTAGTCCTCATTATGCTCGTAACATGAACCACAGATGATAGCTGTCATCTCTTGGCCGTTAGCTTTCATGGCATAAGAAATTTGTCTGCCTTGTTGGTGACCAGCAAAGCAACTCATGTGCTTTTTAGATAGCAGTGCTGCACTAGAGCCAATAGGTCTGCCCATGGCACCCGATGTAAAGTAGTGAGCGTACGCTATACCGTCAATGACTATCACCTCTAAGAATGGGATAACTTCCCAATCTTGGTAAGGCAAGTCATCAATGGAGATTAAGCCGTCTAGCTTCCTATCCTCGTTAATAGCACGATTAATACGGTCTTCATGGTTGCCTAAAGTCAGCACCATACGAGGTTTGTATTGTTTGTGTTTAAAACTTTTAGCTTGTTTGTTGTAGTCATATATAGGCTGTAGAAGGGCATCCATAGCCTCTCTAGCAGCCCAAATATCTTTTTGGTAGCTACGACCTTCAAATGACTTTTTACCCACATCATAAGAAGAAAGGGACTCCATATCAGCGAAGTCCCCTATACATATAATTACATCTGGCTTTTTATCAACTATGTATTTGCCTATACAAGTTAGGAATGTAAAGTCATTACCATCTTTAGCCTGGACATCAGGCAACACAAAATGCGTCTTAGTGGGTTTTGTCAGGAAGCTCATAATATAGTTGTAAGTCCTCATCAGAGAAAAGCACTATGCAAGTGCCATCCTCTGTATACATTACAAACTCATCGTTGTCAATACCCACTTCTTCAATCCTTTGACCTACTAGCTTGTCAAAGAGGGCTTCTAACTTTTGTTGTTGATTCATTTGTCAGCTTTGTGGTCTAGCTTCTCAAAGATACGGTTAAGCACAGCTTCTAGGCGGTCTAGTCTAGCCTCTAGGTCTTCTTTACGAACATAGAATGTAGGCAGGTCAACCTCAATGGCTTTTACATCACGCTTAAGGTCTTGGACAGCATCACATAAATGACGAGAAAACCAACCCAAAAAAGAAAGAACAGTTCCACCTACGATGAGGATTAAGCTCTGGGATTCCATATTACACCTTTACCCAGTTTTCAGTTGGGACTGTAGGCCATGTGATATTACCAGCTACAGGGTAAATTGCGTATTGACGCACATCGTTACGATATTGGTCAAAGGCTAGTTTGTTGGCCAAGTATGGGTTGCTAAGTGAAGGGTCGCTAACACTTGGAATTTGTGTCCAATCTGTTTCTTGTAATAAAATTACAGAAGTTGCTTTGTTATCATCTGCTGTAGGCTCATTCCAATAAGGTGGTTGAGGCGTATTTATATCCATCCCAATCCCGACCCAAGGTGGACACTCAGCACAAGCATCGCCAAATGTTTCTATGGCTTCTTCTAATGTAGCCACAATGACATTAAGAACAATGTTATTCCCATCTAATAAAGCAATCATGATAACACCTCAAGAATTGTAATTTTACCATTTGTTCCAGCGCCACTACTTCCAGCCCCTGATTCACTTGTAACTTGCCCAGTTATAGTAGCCAAAAGAGCATATTTATTTTGAGGTTGCATAGTAAATGATGAACCTGGTGTTGCGCCATCACCACCACCCGCGCTGGGGGGAGAATCCCCTGCATCAAAAATCTCTACTGTGCTTGATGGGAATGGTAATGTTAAAGCCCCAGCAGCTTTGCTTGTAGCTGCTGCGCCACCAGTCCCGCCAGAAGCATTATTTCCTCCTGTTCCGCCACCTCCACCACCTGCAGCAGAAGCTGGAGCGGCTGCGCCATTTCCTCCATTTCCAGCCCTTGACCCAGCGCCTCCGCTACCTCCACCAGCTGCTGTTACTGCTGTTCTAGCATTGCCCCCAGCACCTCCAGTAGCATTAAATGTTCCACCAGAACCAACTCCGCCAGCAGTAGACCCTGTTGAAGTAGCGGTACCACCTCCTCCAGTTACACTCATTGCTCCAAAAGTTGTTGTGCCTCCAGTATTTCCAGTTCCTGCTGCACCTGCAGCTCCAATAGAATATGAATATGATGCGGCAGGGCTTGCATAATATGTTTCAGAATAACCTACACCAGCTCTACCTCCAATAGAAGTGCTGGCCGTACCTCTACCTCCACTTGAGCCACAAACAAAAACATACAATGCTACAACATCTGATGGTTTTGTATAAGTTGTGCCAGAAGTTAAAATTTTCCATCTATATAGAGTTTCTTTTATTACTGCGGTTGTTTGCGTTGTTGCATCTGGAAAAGTAATCCCAGTTGATACTAATTGAGTTGACATTTATTACTCCTTAAACTGTTCCGTTAGACACTATATTGCCAATTACTGTAAGCACACCTGCTGAAGTTAATTTACCTACATTTGTACCATTATAATTAAAATACAATGTTGTTCCACTAGGGGTTATGTTCCAGCCACCTGTATTTGCAATAGCACCTGCCGTACCTGCTGCAGTAGCATAAGATACTGTCCCAGCAGAATTACTAATTAATTGAAATTGTGTGCCATCGTAAAACACTTCTATAGCAGCGCCAGAAGCAATATCACCAGCAGATAATGCCGTAGCGCCACTTTTAGTAATGGCCTTAGCGCCAATGCTGTTTATGTTGATTGTACATGCACCTGTGTTAGCGCCAGCCGCAATAAATGTAAATTTCTGACCCGTAGCATAGGCAGTCATACCTACTGCGCCCACTGCTGTTATTGTGTCCGTTCCAGCCACACTTGTGAGGTAGGTTATAGAACCATCTTGCAATTGACCTGCTGAAGGATACATCGTTCTTACTGTAGCGTTACCCACATTGGTGTGAGCAAATGTACCCATAGGAAGGTTAGCAGAAGGCGTTGTTTGACCGTCAGAGGCTACAGAACCTGTAAGGGCTGTGGCCATATCTGCTAGGGTATTGTTAGCCCATGTTGACGATATAGTTGTCCCTGTGGTGACAGGGTTTCCTGCTGGCAGGTTATATGTGCCTGAACCGTTGCGTGCCATTTATTGCTCCTCTTGATTTGATAGCATTCTTGCTAATGTTGCTGCTGTTTGATTTGGCGGCAGTTGACTAATTGCTGCCTTAGCATATGGTGCTGCCTTACCTGCAACCCTAGCAGTAGATCCTGCGCCTTTGGCAATGTTACCAACCATACGAGGTGATTGTAACGCTACCAATGGAAGCATTTTTGCTGAAACAAGGCCTTTTAATATAGCAGGAAGGTGTCCAAGTGTTGAAGCCCCGGCCATAATGCCTTCGCCTTCTAATAAACCCTTAGCTAATTTATTTTGTGGCAAATATGTGCCTAAATCAACACCGGCTTGTGTTGCAAGTTTAATTTGCTCTGGAAGGTTTAATTTAGAAAAATCCTCAAATGATGGGAATTTAGTTCCTGCCGCTTTAGCTGCGTTCCATAAACCCCAAGCACCTTTTTCACTAGCATTGTAATGCTCTGCTGTAGACGCAATATCATGAGGTAAGCCAAGCTGACGAGCATAGTTATACACCATGCGTGATTCAGGCATAATTGGTATTTCTTTACCTGCCGCTAATGCTGCACTTAACTCTGGCGATCCAGACTTGCCAACCTGGTACGCTACATTAATAGCCTTGGGATCAATAATGCCAGATGTTTTACCTAATACTGCTGAAGGTATTTTGCTTAATGCGTTAGTTACTGGAGCGGTATATTTGCCCATATTAGGAATGTTTTGACCTATGGCGGTCATTGCCGGGCTTACTTGTCCAACCTGACCAATACCTTGCAAACCTTCAATGCCTGATTGTCTAGCAATCTGACCAGCTTGACCTAGCATTGTATCTGCCGGCCTTTCGCCACCGTAAACAAGGTCTTGCATAGAACCAAACTTACCGCCAGAAAGCATTTCTGCTGTACGATCTAATAAAGTTTTTTGTCTTGGCTGGGCCTTAACATTAGACATAGGTGACGGAATGTCATTGTAAACTGGCGCATCAAAATCTTGGGCGCTAGATAAGTCAAACCCTTGAATGGCTTTAGCACTAGCTAAATCAAATGCCATTATCTAACCTCCTCAAATTGAGTTCCGTCTGGGCTTACATAAGCCTTGTTGCCGGCCTTGTCAGTTTTCAATGTCCAACCCTTAGCGTTTACTCTAGGTGTACCACTAGCGCCTCTTCCAGTAATTTCCTGACGCAAAGATTCCCTTACATGAATTGGAGATTGCATAGCAGCGGCAATTTCTTTGTTAAGCATATTTAATGTAGCTTCATATGATTTTTGGTCAAACGCTGTAGACAATATCTGACGAGCATGGTCTTTATCAGACACGGTAGGGACACCAGTAGGGCTAATTGCTCTAGCGTATGTGTTGATAATACCGTTATTGACCGCAGCAAATTCACGCAATGCTGGGTCATTGGTTTGTTCATTAAACATGATTTGAACTTTACCAAACGGTAAGATTTTGCTTCTTGATACTGCAGAAGAGGCTTGTTTTGCAAGGGGCAATAAGCCTTGGAATTCAGCACCAGCAAGTTGCACATTGGCGCCTTTAACACCAGCAGTTCTTTGAGCAGCATTAAAGCCCATAAATTGAGAGTTAGCCGCAGCAATATCAGCACCAGACCAACCTTTATCAATCATTTTTTGATTCATGCGTTGACGAACGGCTGCAATGTTTGCCCCTGTCATGCCCCTGCCACTAAATACAGATTTATCGCCAGCTAAAGCTTGGTCTGCCATCATTTCTATTGTTGCGTTGTCAAAGTTGTTTTCTTGTTTGTTGTTAATTTCTTGTTTTCTTAATCCTAATGATTCTGCTTCATAAGCAGTCATAGCTGGTTTTGGTGTCATTGCTGCACCAGGTATTTCTTCCATTACATTGGTAGTAATGTTTATCCCAAACATTTTTCCTGTTTGTGGATCTTGCTGAACATTAGCGTATTTAGATTTAGGGTCTTCTGGAGCTGAAAATATAACTTTACCTTGCTTAGATACAAGATTTTTGCCAACAACCATTGGCGTATCTTCTTTGAATCTATTTGCCACAAGAGCTTCAACAAGTTTTGGAGCGTAGCTAGAATCAATTTTAGACAACTCACCAATAAGCTCTTCGTTGCTGTAAGGTCTTTGCACCTCACGCTGATTGCCAGCTTCGTCAGCTTCAAATACAGTTTGACCTTTCATCAACTCGCCAAGTTTTTGTGCTTTAGATGTTTGAGCTTCACCGTATTGTTGCATGGCCTCTTTCTCACCTTGGCCAGCCATATACTTGTTAGCCAAACCAGCTAATTGCTGAGTCCATGATGGGGCAACATAATGACCTGATACCATTTGACCTTGAGGCGCTTCTTGTTGACGCAAAGCATCTGCAAACTTCATTCTGCGTTGCAGTTCAAGCTGCATCATTGCATCATCTTGCGGCAAATCGGTTTGATTCCCAAATAAATTCATATTAAATCCTTAACTGAAAAATGATGGGTTGCCTAAAGCAGCACCGCCTAAACCCATTAAACCACTCATAAAACCACCTTTACTAGCATTTGCAGCATTGGCTGCTGCCACTTGAGCTTGATAATTTGCTTGTGTAGCGCCTAATATGTCAGCACCAGCAGTATTTGCTTGTTGAGGTGTATTGGCAAATTGTGGGTTTTGCACTTGAGAACCTGTACGCAATGCGTTAATGACATTGATAGGTTGCATTTGATTGTAAGCTTCTTGTTGGAAGGCTTGTTGATTAGCGCCTAAACCAACATTCATGCCACTTGTAATGGCGGCAAGTTGACGGTCATTTTGGCTCATAGCCAATTGTCGTTTAGCGTTCTCATAGGCTTGTGTGCCTTGAGCAATACCTTGGTTAGCTAGTTGAGCATCAGACATCTCGCTCTCTTGAGCAATTTGTGGAGCTAACCTACGCATAATAGCGTCAGAGTATGTTTCGCCAGGATTAATTCCGTAAGATGGCAACTTAGACATATCTACGCCAGGCTCGCTTAACATATCGTTAGCGTAAGTTAAGCCTCTATTGGCAGTAGACATCAAGCCTTGGTTAAGCTTGCTCTCTTGCTCATAAATAGCTTGCTGTTCTGGGGATAATGTTTGTGTGGCAGTGTACAGCGTATTGCCGTATGGGTCTTTACCTGGGTTGGCTGTGTATGTTAAGTTTCCGTACGGAGTAACTTGATTGGTGCGGTTAGCCGCAGCAGTAGCTCTTGCAGCTTCTAAGTTGCCAGCAGCAGTTTCTTTAGCCGCAGCAGTATAGTCAGGCGCTGGTGGTGCTTTAGCCTTACCGTTGGCCATTGATATGAATGGGTCACGAACACCTTGCAATCTTAATTGCACAAATTTACCTAGCATTTTTTTTACTCCAGTTTAACATTTTGCAGTTTTCAGGCCATAAAGTCATTATAAGTAAATCACCATTACGACCTGCATCTTTTAAAGTTGTTTCTATTACAAAACCTATCTTATGGTTAAGGTTTATTGCTTTGTGGTTATCGGCTTCTACGGTAGCTGTGAAGCGTTTAACTTTTACTTGATTGAATATGTAATCGGCTACTGAAAACCAGTATTGCCTTGCAGGTGGTGAGTCTATTCTTTGATGGCCAAACATATTGTTGCCATTCCAGTTTTCAAAGGCTGTACCAGCTACAATAACACCGTCTATTTCCCAACCTAAGGCTGTCATGCCTTCTGTGTAAGAGCCTACCTTCTCCATCACCCACCGAGCGACATATTCGCCTTGAACTAACATTATAGAATTGCACCGCCCTCTATAACGATGTCTGTAGACACCCAGCGAACTTGTATGCCAGAGGCAGCAGTTTGCACAATAGGTGCGCCATAATAGCCAACACCATTTAGACCTTGCCAGTTTTGTAGTATAGACAACGCACCACCCCATTTGCCAGCATCCCATAACGCTGAATCCCATTTAGCAAATGTAGATGGAGTAAAGTTTAATGAAGCTATAGGTGCATCTGTATTAAAGTCAATGTTTATGCCAGCATATATAGCTGGAGCACCATCAGTTCTAAATATAGGACGGCTCATAGTAAAGCGTTTAAGTGTACCAGCACTATTAAAGTTGTTAAATGCTTGCAAGCCTAATGCTGTAATGTTATTGCCATCGTCAGCGTTGCTATACCAAGCATGAGCTACAAAACCATCACCGCCAAAATAAGGCTCGTCATTAAACATTTCCATGCAGTTGGCGTTCCAGCCCTTGTAGTTGCACCAAGCCCCTGTAATGGTATTCATTGCATATTGTTGTTGATTTTGACCTTCTTGCACAGGTACATTTAACCACAATTGATTGATACCAGGCACATACATTAACTGCCAACCAAAGTTAGTGCCGTAATCTGTTATTGCTGCACTGATAGCAAACTGTATTTTGTCTGTAATTGCAACCCTAGGTTGAACCCTAGATGACTGCAAAGCACCTGATAATGGCACCACACCATCTTGACAAACAATAAGCATATCGCCAGCGTATTTGTATAAGCTTCTACGGCCTACTGGAGAACCAATGTCCCACACACCTACCATAGACCAAGTTGTTATGGATGAAGGGTCTATGCCTTGATACACAATAATTTGACCTTTGTTGGTCATAATTACATAGTGGTCGTTTACGCCTTGACCAGCATCAATTGTCCATGTGCCGTGAGCTACAATATAGCCGCCTTTAGTCATAAATGAAGATACATCTACAACATTAGCAGCGCCAGCAATTGAATCTACTGGCAAATACCACACCTTGAGTGTGTTATCTTGAATAAAAAACTGTCTTTCAGCGTAAAGAACAGGGTCACGCAATGTAGTAGCAGTAACGCCCGTAATTGTAGGAGTAGTCCATGCAGTGCCATTATAATTCATAGGCGCATCTACACCATTAGCCATGGATAGAAAGTTGCCACCTGCCGTTGCAATGTTGCAATAACCCCAGCGTGAATTAGTTAAGCCAGTAACTACAGCAGCGCCTACAGCGCCAGAACTTGTTGCATCGTATACACTGCCACCAGCGATAGCAAATAACTTGTCTGTGGCCGCTCCAGAATACGCCATGAGCGTTTCTACTTGACCTGTAATGCCTGTTGCGTGTTTTTCGTAACCATCTCGCAAAGCAACTTCAGTTGTAGCTGGGTACCAGTTCTCTAGGATAACAGCGTCAGAAGGTGCCATTGATGGCAATGCGTCCCTAGCGTTCCAACCACCTACTGGTGCTGGTAGCGATACTGGCTGTGATACAGCTCTTTTAGCTATAGCCATTATTAAGCTCCGTAGTTAGCGTCTGGTATGTTTTCCCAACCAATTAGGACATTGGCTGTTCTTGGTGCTAGTGATAGTGTTGGTGAACCTGCATCGTTAGCTTTAGCAATGTTAAGTTGCATATCGTAATCACGCTGATATGATGATGTGTCAAAGCCCTTGACCTCAAAATATTTCTTTTTAAGGGCTAATACAATTAAGCGATTAGGGAATATGCAAGTGTCAGTATCTTGTATAAATTGAGTTTGGCCTGTGCCTGATGATGATTGCGCCCAGTTAGCTGATATATATTCAAAGCTTAAGTATTCGTTAGTAGATGTTAGTGGCCAGATTTGAAATTTCTGACCCATGATACGCCAACGGATACGAGGGCCAGTTGAGATGTAGCTAGATTTCAACCATTGCCATTGTTGAGGTGTTTCAGGGCCTAACATTTCCCAGCGTTTAGACTTGTCGTATTGTGTGCGATCAGTGATACGGTCAAAACCTGCTGGCAAGTCATACATAACTTGACCAAATACATAGTTGCCATTGCCATCACTTGTGGCAGCACTATTTATTGTAACTGTAGTGCCTAATGCAGACACGACTTGTGTGCTTTGGATAACGCCTTCACCTTGCACTTGGAAGTTTTCTGCACCAGCAGCATTGATAAACGCTACAGTAGCAGGGTCTACACCTGTGATAACGCTAGTGCCGTAAAGGATAGCACCGTCTGATTCAGAGTATTGTGAATACCAATCATACTCGGTATTCATCGCTTCCCATGGGTACTCTCTCGCAAGTTCGTTACCTGCCGCATTGATAAGATAGTACATTTGCGTAACATCAGTTGAGGTGTTGCCAGCTACCGTATTAGGGATAGCCAAGCCCATCTCGGCTGATGCTTGTTGCACTAATTGCAAGAGAGTTGTTGCCATATTATTCCTCTAATTCCTCTGCTTTAGCCTTCTTAGGCGCAGCTTTAGGTTGATTCATTTTCTGTGCTAACTCTGCTAGTTGAGCCTTGACTGCTGATAGTTCTTCATCACGCTTACGAAGCTCGTCTGCTTGTTGTTGAACTAATGCTGTGCCTTTGGCGCTAGATAAGAAAGCTTTTGCCTTGTCACGCAGAGCTAGTGGGGACATACCTGCTGCCATACCCATTGAACTTAATTGGGAGTCAGAAGCTTCTGCAACCTGCTCTACTGTGTAAAATTTAAAGTGTTTTAATTCAGCCGCTGAAGCTGCATTTAATACTGGCCAATCGTGAAGCAATGTGCCTTCAATATCGCCATCTGTTTTCTCGTTTTGATACCTTGCCCATTGTATAGGGAAGCGTGTTTTATGTTCTGCCGCAGCAAAAGTGTCAATTACTGTGTGAGTGTTGCCTGGGACTTCTATTAAGATAAAGTCTGCCATCTCCATAATAGGACGGCCTTCTAAAGCACTCTTAAACTCGTTACTTACTGCTCGTTGATAGAACTTAACATTTAATCGTGAATCGGGGTTATTTACATCTGTGTTGTATTGCATTTGAATCTCCAAAGTGGTTTGGGGTTTGTAGGTAACTCTCGGAATGAAAGCAACCTAGAAACCCTCCCCCGAAGGGGAGAGAATCATCAGCTATTAAACTGAAGCTTTACCGAACCAACCGTACTCACCATCTAGCAACGCAACAGCAGGAGCTATGTAAGCACCGCCAGTTGATGTAGCTTCGAAAGTAGTAGTGTTGATAGAGCAAGATGTTTCGCCAGCAGTAAAGTCATTACCAGCTTTAGCAAACACATAGCGCAAGCCATCAGAACCAAACACTTCATTGCCCAAAGGACCCATGTTAGGAATTAATGTTGTGCCGTTTGAGGCTACTTGTGTTTGAGCGGCTGAGGTAAGGTTTACGCCAGAGATAGGGGTTACTGAATATGCCATAATATATCTCCTTAAGCCTTAAGAACGCCACTGAATTGAGGACCAGAGCTAGTTAAGTTACCAGCCCAACCGATTAGTTTAACTACAGCGTCTTGGTTTACAGATTGACGCTCGCCACCGATAGGGGCAAAGTTACGGTCTGTATGAGGACGGAAGTAGATGTAGTTAGTGTTCAAGAACCACATGTGGTTTGCAGTTGCTTGAGAACCAATACCACCACCTAAAACTACATCGGCAGATGTACCGCCACCGTAGAATTTCAATGAAGCGAAACCAGCAGCACCTTCATCAACTGAAGTTACGCGTTGGATAGCTTGCAATGAGTTCACATATAGTGAGTAGTAGTTGTTGTCAGCTACAATCAAATCAGCCTTATCTTGACCACGAACTAATTTAATAGCTAGTTGAGTCATGTAAGATTGAATGTTAGCAGCAGAAACAGCAGCACCGCCATTGGTTACGCCAGAGAAAGCTTGGTTTTGCCAGAATGACCATGTTGCACGGTTAATACCACCGTAAACACCAGTAGATGGACTATCTGCAACAGCAGCAGCCAAACCAGTTAAGTTTTTACCACCGTTACCAGTACCGTCACCGTAGATGTCAGTTTGGATACGATTCATCAACTGACCTTCAGCAACTTGTACACGACCTTCTAACAAGTCGATGATTGCCTCTTTAGAACTGTTTTGCAACATTTCCAAGCCAGAGATGGTAACAGCAGACGCATATTGAGCGATAGA
>ERZ1034365.477-NODE-477-length-22219-cov-4.671484_pt1 | contig 22219 bp, 49 predicted proteins | sample MGYA00520615_ERZ1034365 | MGnify/ENA primary metagenome ERZ1034365 (study PRJEB33736, sample SAMEA104284505) | Azolla filiculoides | biome: Urban; feature: Water surface; material: Ditch water | place: Netherlands | collected 2015-10-28 | depth 0-0.1 m ...
TGTGATTACTTGGGTTGGGGTAGTGGTGTGATTGTGGCATTTTGGATTGTTGGACTAATACATATATTTTTATGAAAGTGCTTTTAAATTTTCTTCAATCGAAAACAAACGAGAGTTTGAAACGATTAATAGCGATAATGTTCTCTATAACGTTGATAGCTATTATCCTTTTATTTTGCGGTTCGGTGATATGGCTTTTATATTTTGGAAAATCTATTACAGAAATAAAGGCTATTATTGAGATTTTAATTTATTGTTTTGTAGCGTTAATTGCCTTATTATTAAGCCTTGCAACAGCCGAAACTATTGTAAGTCTTTTTAAAAAAGATAATTAAACATTGTTTTTTATGAAAAATGTTATATATTTGTAAAAATTAAAATTATGAAACAAGAAAGACCGGGAGATGATAATGTTGTTGTAGACGACGACTTGCCTAGAAGTGGCGGAGGTGGTACGATTAAACCATGAGATTAGCCATTCAGTTTATAAAATATACACCGATAGTTATCAACTTATGGTTGGTGTTACTATTGACAAAGGCAATTGCCACAAATACTTATTTCTATTTTGGTGGTAGCTATTGGTATATATTTGGATGGGTTATATTTTCTTATGCGTTTAAATTTTGTACGTGGCACAGAATTTTAATTTTTTCGATGTTTTCACATTTGACTTTAGAGTTAATGCAATCAAAAGGCATTACTTTTAATGAAATGGCTAAAACATCATTAATTATTATCACAGTTTCGCTGTTCATATCAACAATTCTGTACTACAAAAATGGATGCTATTCTAAAAAAAAGACTTGTTTCGGCACTAAAAAGCCTAATAAAAAACATAGAAAGTGGGACGTGTGATAACATGACCACAGACCAATATAACAGCCTTATTGAATGCCTAAATAAGTTGGTCGAAATTGAAATAGAAAATAAAAAATGTCGTAAATTATGGAAATGGTAATTAGTATATTTGGTGCGATAGGTGGAGCTTCGGCTCTTATAATGTTTTTTATATTCATTAAGCAAAATAAACGAATTAAAAGCAACGAGGCGGATAGGGGAGAGATTGACAACCTGCGAACAATCATTGAGGAACTTGAAAGAGATAGAGATTCAATGAAAAAGGAAATAGAAAGCCTAAAACGCGCCTACGGATTATCAGAAACTGAAAAGGTAGAAATTGAAGCTAAAAACAATAAGTATCAACGTGCTTTTAATTGTCAAGATTTGTGCGACATTAAACCTACCGAATGCCCGATATTGATTAAGTATAACGTTTTAAATAAATAAGTTATGTGGAAATACTTCAAACTTTCAGAACTTACCCATACAAATACGGGTTTGTTAAACGTTCCAAACAAAGAGCAGATTGATAATTTGACAGATCTAGTTGAGAATATCCTCGACCCTTTGCGAGAGATGCTAAACGCACCTATTAAAGTAAATAGCGGATTTCGTTCTGCATTAGTGAACCAGTATATTAAAGGTGCTAAAACTAGCCAACACATGAAAGGTGAGGCGGCTGATTTGGACTTTCACGATAATAAGTTATTGTTCGATACAATTAGAAAAAATTTTGATTTTGATCAGTTGATTTGGGAGGCTGGAGATGAAAAACAACCTGCTTGGGTTCATGTCAGTTATAAAAAAAACAAAGATAACCGTTTTGAAGTTTTAAGAATGAAAAACGGTAAATATACAAAAATGTAAGCATAAAAAACAGTCCTATCCGTTAAGATGGGACTGTTTTGGTTTTAAACTACTCTTGCTTATTTTTTTGTGTTTTTATAAAATGAAAAACATTCATCCCATTTTGAAGATTTTTTCAAGTTTGACTGTCTTTGTCCAATAGGTTTTGACATATCCCAATCAAATTGTTGTTTTGCAATTATAGTACAGTTTAAATCTTTAACTGTTTGCAATCCGCTTGGAGTGCCTAAAACACGGTAACATTTTACAGTAGTAAGCCAAAGTTCGTGTGATATACTTTCTATAAATAAGCCTTGCATTAATGAATAAGAGTCAGATGCTTTTTGACCGCTAAGATTTTGTTCAGGTGCAAATGTTACCATTTCTAATTCACCTACTTCATTAATCAAAAAATAACCTGTGTGTTTTGCTATCGTTGCCATAATTTTGAGTATTAAGTAATCCGTTGTTGAATTACTCTGCAAAATAACATATAAAATCAAAACAAAACAAGTTTATTTGTATGTTATAAAACATATTTCCGTATATTTGCAGAAAAATATTATAATTATGACACCAAAACAGACTATTCAGCTATCACTTATTGTTATTTTTATCGGTATGGCTGTTGCTATTTCGTTAATGACAGCACAATTACAAGCCAACAGAAAAGAACTGCAACGCAAAACGCAGAACATAGAAACGCTAAACAGTAATTACAAGTCGTACAAAAATAGTTACGGTCAATCAGTAACCAGTATCAATGCACTGACCTACACAATTGACGAATTTAAGCACTTTCAAGAGAAAGACGCACAAACTATCAGCGAACTAAAAATAAAGGCTAAAAACGTAAAAGAAGTTGTAAAAGTTGAAACCATTACTAATACTATCTTCAAAGAAAAATTAGTCTATTCCGACAGCACTACTTGTTTTGATTTTTCTGATGGGTACACATCAATTAATGCGTGCCTAAATAAAGATAGCATTGCGGGGAAATTTACCAACAAAGACAGCTTATTCATTGCAGTTTCAACAGAGCATGCTAAAAAGTTTTTATGGTTTAAATATGGTTATAAAATAAGTGGAGTTACTGCTAAATATAACAATCCTAATACGGAAATAATCGGGCTTGAATTTATAGAAATAAAAAAAAACTAACCTATTATATATAAGTTAGTTATTGGGTTTTGTTATACGAAACATGAACATAGCCATATGTTATGGTTCATAATAAAAAACCATTCGGCTATACAAGTCCTGCGAGAAATTCAATTTTTCGACTGCATTTACCAAGCTCGATTTCGACATTTGAATACTCATTTTCAATTAATGCCATTAGTACTGGAAAACTTGTCGTTTGATGCTTTTCTTTTATTCCGTCTAAAATAAAAAGACTGTCATTAAACCACGTTGGGTTTTCTTCTTTTAATGCTTTCATAGCAGAAGGCAATTGGTGTGTCATAAAATTTTCGTCAAATATAAAATTCAACATTTCATATACTTCACCGATTCCAGTTGATAATCTACCGTCTAAGATAGAAAATGCAGTTTTTAAAGATACTTTCATGTTTGTAAGTTATTTATAATTAATAATTTGAATTAAGAAAATATATTACGAAACCATAACACAAGGCTAAGGTCAATTTGCCGAAATACGGCAAACATGCCACAAGCCCAGTCGTTATGGGCAAGTGCAAAAAAAGAAAAGACAGAAAATTAAACGGAAATTATCTATCAAAAGGTATTGTCCCTTTTTCTACACGTAACAAGTATTTAAAGTCTTTATAGACATATTTCTCTGTTGCAGCTGCATTCTCTTTACTACTTGCAAGTGTGCTAGTTTTCATTTGTTGCCCATTTGTTGACACCCAGTAAACTATATACGACTCTAAATCGCTATGAATTTTATGTATTTGTTCCATATTTTACTATTTATTTAAATTATAAATTGACTAGAAATTAAAAATGTAAAACGACAGAATAAAGCACCTAGCCCATAACATATGCCTATGGTCGGCACTCTGACAGCGTTGTGTAGTTTGACAAGGCGGTGCGCTTCGTGCCACCATAGCCTAATCGTTATGGTTCACTGTAAAAGGAAACGAGCGAAGCGGGGCAAATTATGCTTAAATCAATGTAGAAGTCGCCCGAAATGCAGAAAGTATAAACTATTCGTCCATGTGGCTTATCGAAATGCGGTTTAAAGTGGGTATCACTCCAAACAGTTCGCCCTATTCTATCGGAAATAGCTTTTACAAGTTCTTCTGTTGGTTTAGCTTCCTCAGTCCAAGGCATTGCCATTATGTCCATATCGGAAGCCATTGAACCGTGTAGAGCCAAAGCCCAGCCCAGTTCTAAAGCTGCTTTTCTAAAGTCTGACCAAAGAACTGCATAAAATACAGCCCTGCCATTCGTTGTTACTTGTTCAGTTGTTTTCATTTGATTTTTGTTTACGAGCATTATCTCTATCCGCTTTCATTTTATCTTTAATATGCTGTGGAAGTGAATCCTGTGCCTTTTTGTCAAATGTGATACATTTAATTTTGTCCATGATATTTTTATGTTTGAAGATTAAGAAACAGCGAAACAATAAAATCTAACTATGGTCGGTTGTCGGCTTCATCGCACTTAGAAGTGGCATCGCCCGCCCGAACTTCATCGGTTGTTTGCAGCGAAGTACACCGCAAATCTCCAACCACCATAGTAGCGACCGTTATGTGGCATTATAAAAAATAACGCCAGTGCGTAGTATCATTCAATTCTGCTCGTTTATGAAAGGATGATACTATTTCCCCTTCTTTGTCTGTATTATATTTCAAATCTCTATGAATAGACCTAAATTTTCCATATATAAAAATAGCCATTTCTACTTCATGACTTTTAGGATTAGCGGATGGAGATGAAAGAACTCGTTTTCCTTCAATTGGTTTTTCTTCTTCTTCAATAGAAATCCAACGAAGTTTTTCTTCGTATTCTTTTTGACATAATTCATAGCCTTTTTTAAACCAATTACGGCTTATGTGTTCTGTGATTTCAACTGCCCACATTCCAAATTTAGAATTGTAAGGATATTGATTTGCTTTTGCTTTTTCGTCTAATGTTGACATAATTAATATATTTATTTGATTATCAATAAGAAAGATATAACGCCAACATAACACGGCTCTATTCACCCCTCCCAATCTTCACACCTTGCAGCAACCCATTCAAGTGCAATTGATTTAGTGCGTTTTTAGGCACTTTAAATTGATTAGATATACTTTCTATCAATTCAGATGGCAAACGTTCGCTGTGTGCGTTTAAAACAAGCTCGTCGACAAGTTCAATGAATATGTATTCACTAATATCTCCGTGACTGTACTGATTAGCTAAATCAAGTATTTTTATTTGGTGTGATTTCATGGCTTATTTAAAAAATAGTTAATTCTATACTCGAAATGCCATTTATTCCGTACGACAAAGAGGTTATATTATAGCCTTTTATTTTTTTAAAAGCATTCATTATTTTTTGGCACTGAATAGCTTTTTTTACTGAAAGTCTTTCTATCTCAAAATCTATAATATGATATTTTGATTTTAAAGTTATTTTAGTAGTTTGAGAACTCATATTATTATTTTTTTTAAAAAGCGGCAGCGTTTGTCGTCTAAAACATTTATTAACCTTATCAATGGTGCGCCTTTACGCACCGATTTAATTAAGTTTATTTTGCTGCCGCTTTAATTTTATATTTAAAATTTTACAAATAAATTGAATTATTTCTTTTGTGTCATTTGAAATGAATAACGTCGGCTCTGTGCAATCAATCGGGCTAACATACATAAGTCCATTTTTATTGGAAATGTGCAATTGGCTGCGGATTTGTTTGAGTAGCTTTGTTTTCATATTGCAAAGTAACGGCTTTGTTTTTAATTGGGAAAGTATTTTTATATGTTGTAAAACATGTTTTTACTTTTTTATATTTAAACTTTTATCAAAAATTGCGATTACCTCGCCATTATCGCATCGGATTAATTCGTTTTTTCGCTCATGTTTTATTACTATATCAGAGCCATCAATTCCGTCACGCATTAATTTGCAGAATTTCGCTATGTCTTTTTTCATATCAATATATTTTTCCGTTGTGAATAATTTTATTATCTACTAAAAAGTCACCATTTTGCTCTATTTCAACAGATGCAACTCCGTGTGTCCATTGATTTATAATTGCGTAGCGTGCATCTAGTTGGCACAAACAACCTACTTTGTAAGACATATGTACATCTCCGTTAATATCTTTAATTAGCTGTTCTTGTTTAATGTGAGAATGTCCGCTGATTGTGTTTGCGTATGTTCTAAGAAATATATTCCTTGCAGCGTTTATTCCTCCGCTCATTCCGACCTCGTGGCCGTGTATTGCGTTTAGCTTACCAAGTTTGACTGTTTGATAGTCTTTCACAAATCGAACGTTTGAGCCTTCATACTGCAAATAATCTTCAAGTGTACAAGCGTCTATTATTTCTGGGTGTTTGGCTGTTAAATCAAATAACTGTTCCTCTCTGCGCTTATCGTGGTTGCCTTGCTTGTAAACTACATACCCAAAAGTATCTTGTAAAAGTCTAAGCATCTCCACACCCCATTCTTGTTCATTTTGAATAAATTCAGAACTAATTTTTGGATTTTTGCTGAATCGGCTGTACCCGTAAAAGTCTAAAAAATCGCCATTGATTAAAACGGCATTGCAATTCTGTTTAATTCCATAGTTTATTGACGTTTCAACGGCTCTTTTATCGTAAAAAAGACTATGCCAATCGTTTGTAATAAGAACTTTATTATTAACCTTTGGCATTATGAAAGGCTCTGAATGTGGCGTGTCTGTTATTTGTTCGTTAATAAATGCAAATCTATCGGCAAAATCTTTATTTATATCTGCGCTTCTACTGCCTTGTTGACCTAAAGAATACCTTACAAATTTCCGTGCATCTTCTACATTGGTAAAAACATCTGGGTTTTCGTTGTAAATTACAGTTGCTACAAATCGCTTTGAAAATTGCTTTTGAGTGCGTTTATATACTTCTGCATACTTTTCGATATACTCTTTGGCAATGTCTGTTTTTGTTTTTGGCATAATTATTTTTTTAAGTTTTTTACTAATTTTGTAGGAATGTAGCTATTGCAATTGTCGGCATTATAAACACCGTACCATTGAAAAGTACTTTTAATTGCTGTAAATCTTTTGCATGAAAAACGCTTTTTGCAGTTTTCATTTTGGCACATTTGAATGTCACTCATTTTTTAAATCCTCCAAATAATTTGTTAAACATATCTTCTCCACTATCCACAACCTAATAAGCCACCGCAAAAACTTCATCGAACTTAACGCCTTTAGCTTTTGCAAACATTTGGCGTGCATCGATTGACGCAATTGTAAAATTATCCGCTTCGATTGGATTCTTTACTTTGTAGCACTTTGAGTTGTGTTCTATTGTTATTAAGAATTTCATAGGGTAGTTGTATTAAAAAAAATCGGTAGCAATTGAGGCTCTGAACTTTTTAGCACTTTCAATATCGAATGAATCAAACATTTTTTGTTGAAGTTCAGCATTTTCGAATATGTGCGTAATTGAAGCCATTGCAGTATTAAAATCAGTTGTTATTCTAACGATTTCTTTTTCTTTGTCGTTATCATAGTCTTTTACGACTAACACTTGTTCGCTATTTTCTAACTCGAATAATTTTGCAAATTTCATACGTTTGTTTTTTAATTAATACCACACCGCAAAATAACAAAAGATATTTCACTTACACAAGATTAAAAATATGTTGTAAAACATGTTTAATCAAAATGGTGTTTCTGTTGAATCGGTGTCAGTTCCGAATGGTTCTGTAGTTGGCTCGTAGAATGAGGTGTTTGGCTTAATAAACTCAATTTTAGTATTATCTATTACTTCTCTATTCATTTCTAAAATCCAATTTGAATCATCAATAATAGGTAATGAAACATCAACCGCCTCGTCTTGTTGGTTTGAAAATTCAATATATCTACTACTGTTTTTATTCCATCTATACCAAACATGAGCATTGTTTTTGCCTAAATGTGAAAACTTTACCTTCAAAACCTTTATCTTCACTAAGTCGTTTTCGTAATCCCTATGAACTAAAATTCCATGAGGTGACATATCATAAAATTCACCACCGCCTTTAATGTCGTAAAATGTAGGTTCATAAATTTTACTTTCTCCAACATTAGGCTTTCTTGGGTGTGCAACTAATATAACTAAAACGTCATTTTGTCTTGCAAAATCATCTATTGTAATAAGATAATCGTTTGTATATTCAGTTATGTTTTTATCAAGTGAACGTTTTAGCCTGACTTTGTTGTAAGGGTCTATAACTAAACACTTAATACCAAATTTAGCAATCATTCGTTTAGCTTTAGATAGAACTACATCTAAATCATAAACATCTAAATCAATAAACTTAAAATTTTCGTCTATGTATTCCTTTGCCTTTGAGTGCCATATAGTAGAAATTTGCTCTTTTGTTTTTACCCATTGACCACAAAGTTTAGCTTCTAATTTTCCTGCGTGAATTACGTTCGGCTTATTTTCAGGAGATGCGTATGCAATTTTCCAACCATGATTAATGTTATAACCGATACACATTTCATCAACCCAATCAGATTTACCACTTGATGGTATTCCAGTAACAACAATATATTGACCTGTATAGGTTGAGAAAATACCATCAAAAGCATTTTTATTACATTTAAACCCGCTATTCATTCCATTGAGCAAATAACTATCATAGTCATTTTCCCAATCCTTTATTGAGCTTACACCATCAATAGGTATCTCTTTAGCTGAATTAATTACTTCTAAAAGGCTTTCTTTCCCATACTTTAAAAGATACTCATTTGAATCTTTGCAGTCTTTAAAATCAACCGTATAGCATTTTTCAGCACCTAATCTCCTAATAAGTTCTTTTGTAACATTTTTTCCAGCATCGTCGTTATCAAGTGCAAGGATAATTTTTTCTTTATTATCAAACCATTCAATACAATTATCTAGGTAATCTAAATTTACGTTTTTCAATGTAGATCCATTTGGGGTTGAAACAACTGTATTTATTCCGCATTCCCATACTGACAAAGCATCAATTTCACCCTCTACTATAACACATTCTTTTGATATTGATATTGAATCTAAATTATAAAAAATTAGCTTTGCATCTTTCGATAATTTAAAATTCTTTTCTCCATCTCTGAACTTTATATTTGTGATTTCTCCGTTTTCAAAGTAGTTAAATTGAATAGTATTTCTATTTTCCCATTTACCACCTCCAATTGGCATTGACTCTACACCTTCACCAACTTTCATCATTCTAAGTGTAAATTGAGAAATCCCCCTACTTTCAAACCACTTAACAGCTTTATCACTTAGTTCAGTGTTGTTATACCTTTCAGGTTTTTTATATGATTTTATGTCTACTTTCTTTTTATAAGTATGAAGTTGAAATGACTGTCCGCAATGGTGGCAAACTCCAAGTCCTGAATCCCAATGTAAAGTTGAACATTTTTCAGTTTTCTTTTTTCTACTTTCAGAGCATAGTGGACAAGTAGAATGCTTATCTCTTTCATTTAATCCGTATTGGTTGAACTTATCAACCGTAAATCCGTTTATTTCCATCACTCAACATATTTAATGAATTTAACCCTTTGTTCTCCGTACTGCTCTAAGTTTTCTAAATATGCTTTTTTATTGTGAGTTACGGTTTCACCATCAATAATATATTTTACCTTGCTGAATACTTGTTCATTTTTTGATTTTGAAGCATTTTCATCCTTAAACCATACACCTTGCATCTTTTGTTTCCAGTTTTTTATTTTATTTCCCTTACTATCTACCCATGAAGCGCAATCGTAGTAATTGAATGCTTTACTTGCTGATAATTCTGTGTATCCATTTTCAATAAAATAATTGATAACTTCAGAAATAGTAGGAGGGATGAAAACTTTAGTTTTCTCTTTCTTTTCTTTTATCTCCTTTACTTTACTTTCCTTTATAGCATTGCCATCGCATTCCGTTTGTAATGCGTTCGCATTGTTTTTAATTCTATCCCACCTTAAAAATGCTGATTTACTTGCTTTTTTTGACTTTTCTTCTCTTTCGTTTAATCTTCTTTCAACAGATAAACTTCCAAAAAAACCATTATCAATAACAAACAAATCAAAATCATTTATTATAGAATCTATCATATTTTCTGTTGTTCGCATTTCATATGCAATAAGTTCGCAATCCAATAGCAATGCGTTCGCATTATTATATAAATTTTCAATTATAGCCCAAAAAATGCCATATCCTAAAAGCCCGTGTTTCATAACTAAGCGCTTTATTTTATCATCTTGTCTTGCATTATAATCATGCGAAAAGTAAAATGTATCTTTCATTTTCTATAATCTTTAAATTTATCTTTTTTTGTTGAATTACAACTCGTACATAGTGTTTGTAAATTAGATATTGTATTATCTCCACCCAATGAAATTGGCATAATATGGTCAATTGAAAGTTTTGTTAAACTTCCACACTTTAAGCATTTATATCCATCTCTTTTAAAAATAAATTCACGAATTTTCTTTTTACTAATAAACTTTTGTGCTATAAAACGAGGTTCTTTTGATTCTAAATACTTTATTTCATAAAAATTATTTCCATATATTTTAATAATTTCTAATAAAATTGTATGTTCGGTAGAATCAATTACTTTATTTTTTCTTAGTTCTGATAAAATACTTCTTGCATATTCATATGTTTTTGGATATAAATATGTAATTTTATAATGATCATTAAATTGATATCTTAAAGACAAAATACTATTACATAGTTTTTTATTTTCTTCCATAAATTAAAAAGTAAACGCCCACAAAATCAACGCGGGGAAGTGCGTATCATCTGTGAGCGTTCTTTTAACTCGTTTATATCGGCTTCCCCTCCGACTGTCAATCCTTTTGACGTGACAAATATACAAATAATAATTGATACTACAATGATTTAATAGAAAAAGATATAAATTCTTTTCCTTTTTTTACTATTTCTTTTTGAATAAATAAGCTATAAATCAGTTTGTCATTAAATCCGTACTTCTTTTGCAAACAGTCAACGAACGGTTTTAAGCAATTATCTATGTCTGCTGCCGAATTACTATAACCAACAACTAAATAAAGCGCATACGGTGGCAATGGTAGTTTGATCGGTGGCAATAGAAATAATAAATCATGTATGTATTTATCATACTTATCAGTTTTATATCTACGACCCTTCCAGGCTTCATTTATAGAAAGAGTTTTAATGTCAATTTTATTCATGTAAATAATTTTGAATAATAGTCCGTACTTAGTCGTTTAACTTCTTTTTTGAGCTTAATAATCTGCTCATCTTTTTTACGTAGCAAATTAGCCACGCAATCGTGTCGGTTCACCTCGCTAACAACGCATAATCTTAGCTTATCAATATCCGATTTGTGCGCTTTTGTTATGAATTTACCGTTAAGTCCGTGTGGTTGCTTAGCTGTAAATTCTGTTACGTCGAATAGTGTGTTCATTTTGTTTGTTGTTTTAGGGTGAATCTCCCAATTTTTCTATCCTTTCGTTGGTATGTAGCACATGGCATCCGTTTTTTCCAACAATCAATTTTTTTATAGTAAATACACTGTTCGCAATTACATTCTTCTACAAACACCGTAACTACTCCGCTTTTGTGCGTAATTTCGTTTTGGTCGTCGCTGATTTTAATTATTGGGGTGTTCATTTTGTTTGAGTTTTTTATCAATGAATATAAGAAATAATGACAATAAATTTAAGCAAATAATTATAATTGGATATATTGAATAACCAACTCTGATTAACGATTCGCTGCAAACGATTATGCATATAGTTGACATAAATGCTGAAAATTTCATTTCTGTGTTCATACGATTTGAGTTTTAGTGTTTAAGATTGATTGTTTATTAATTTGAATACGGTTGTTTATTTGCTCCGCAATAGCATTTTCAGCGCACAAATCAACTGTTTGTTCGCAAGCCTCACGCATGGCATTTAAAATATCTGCTTCATGATAATACATTGGGTATTCAAAGTTAGGCTTTTGCTTACTTAAAATCTCGTTTAAATTTACTGTTTTCATATCAATTACTTGAACTATCGTTGTGGTTATTTCTACTGTTATTTTCAAATCTTGTCTTTTGCTCCAAATACAACGCTTTTAATATCGGGTTGTTTGCAATTTCAGCATCAATAAAATAGGTGCTTCGACCTACTTTGACCTGTACTTTATTTTTGTCACGTCTTTTACAGATAGGAATTTGATATAATGCCTTATCTCTCATTGAGCGTCCGACCATTTCGTCCATGTTTTCGTGTTTGGTTTTACCAGTGTGTTTGTCATTTTTGCTCATAAAATTTATTTTAAATGTTAGTTTGTCGGAGGTGGTGGATTCAAACCACCGTGTTACTTGGTCTTGGTAACTATTCAGCCTCTAGCGCTTAACCATTCGATTGGTCTAACCTCCGTTGTTTAAATCCACCCGCACCGTTTTTAATAGTATTAACCTCTCAACTCGCATTTCCTTAATGCGTTTTAATTTTAATTGATTTAGTTGGTGGTGCGGGTGGATTGTTTTAGTTTTTTGTCATAGGCGTTTAATTATTTACTCCACAAAATAACACCTATTATTTTACATAGACAATAGGCGTTATTATGTTATGCAACATGTTTTTACATCAGAATGGAAGATCGTCTTCTTTTTTTGGAGTTACTGTTTTTACTTCTTCGGCAACAACCGTTTAAATTTTTTCAAATTTATATTCCTTTCCACCACCTAGATAGACTTTTGCTGCTTTTGCTTCACGCTCTTCTTTTGTTTGTGACAAATAGACTGTGTGAGTTTCTCCGTATGTAGAAACTTCCTTACGATGGTCTACAACAATGTTTAAATACTTTTTACCATTCTTTTCTGACGTGGTAATTTTTTCTTTAGGAATGTCTGTTAAACAAATGCTTACTGTAATCATGTTTTTAAAAATTAATTTGGTTTATATATTCCCGTGCGTTTATCACACGTTTTTTTAATTGCTCAATAACCGATTCGTCATATTCAAAATCAAAAGCCTTAATTCTGTATTTGTTTTCGACATGTGAGTAGTCTATTTCCAAACTGTACGGTGTTGATGGTGTGTTCAATAATACATATACTAATTTGGCTTTTTTAAGCCCAGTTAAGTGCATATATATTTGTAGTTGATAGAAATATCCTTTTGTTGGTATTTCGTCCTCAAACATCGGGAAAGTCCAACAATCCCAACTATTTTTAATATCAACTACTGTATCGCTTAACAATAAGTCGGGTTCACCCGTAAAATAATCATCTTCAAACTTATCTGTATTTTTTACAGCAAATTCCAAATCCAGCCAATCAATTGCCTTATCAATTGCCAAATCTTCAAACTCTAAACCTTTATTTATTTGTTTAGTGCTTATTTCTTTTCGCATTCCGAAAATGCGCTCTTTCATCCATTCTTGCAAATACGTTTTTGTCGTTTCGCTCAACGTTTCGCCTTTTGATTTGGGGTTGGTTGCTAAATATCCCCCTGCGCTTGCTCTGCACTTAAATAATTCCATTGTCAGTTTTATATTTAATTATGTCTTCGTTTAACTGTTGCTCTCCCTTTTCTGTGATGTTGTAATAGCCTTTTGACTTCTCAATAGTTGTAAGTCCTTTTGCCATACTTTCAACGGCTTTAGTCCATTTTTCGTGACCTCTTTCAAATGGAATTAATGTTTGTGGGTCTTCGTATTCAATTACATCTTTTCGGTTTAAATCACTGCCGAACAACTTACCGAAGTGGTCGCAAGCGTCTTTAATTGCAACAGTTTTAGCAATCGGGTAAGCCATTGACAAAGCACCGTTATTTATGTTTTGAAGTTCCGCAGGACTTGAACCGCTTTTTGTTTGCAGTTGTGCTGCCCCAATTCCATCGTGGTAGTCCCACTCTCCATTGATAGGATTTACATAATGAACACGAACAGTAACCCAAACACCATTAAACGCAACGCCTTGCCCAGTTATTTCAATTCTGTAACGTCCAAAAATTGACTTTAAAAGATACTCAACACGTTCAATTGGAATGTAATTGTAGTTCTTAATAAATGGGTGCTGTTTAACCCAAGTTGCAATAGGTGGTTGATTTAACAAAGCAGTTAACGCCTTTTCTTCTTTTTTTACTACAAGAGCATTTTCTTGCAGTTCTTTAATTGATGGTAATGTTTCCATATTTTATTTATTTAATTTGTTATAAAAATCAGTTACATTCTGTTGAGCCGCTAAATATGCAGCTTCAAATTCTTTTTTGGTTATTTTTACATAGGGGTCGAAAAACTTACGACTTAAATGCAAAACTTCAATTTCTTTAGGCGAAACGCATAAAACCTCGTAACATACTTTATCGTTTTTACTTTCATCAAAAGCGTAAAAAAACGGGAATCTTTGCTGTTCATCACCTCGTTGAAGGTATGTTGTTTTACTCATTGTCTTTTCGTATTTGTTCGGTTATTTCCTCAATATCTATCTCAGAAAGTAAATCTGTAACATCAATTCCATAATATTCAATTCTTAAAATTATAAATTCACGTTCTTCTAAATAAACATCGTAAATAATATCTAACAACGCATTATTATGTTTTACAGTTGCATTTTTTGTTTCCATGATTATTTATGTTTAAAGAAATTAGAATCAGTAGCTTTATTCAACACTCGACAAATAAATGCTTGTTGTGATTCAAATAAATCTGACCAAACTTCTTTATCGTCATATAGGTCACGGAGTGCATTAAACATATCAGGAGCAGCCGCAATAAGTTTTGCGTTTGCTGTGGTCTCTTCAAAATCCATATTTGTTTCACGACAAAATACTTGTGCCATGAAGTAAGTTTTATTTGCGCTTATATATGCTTCTTTTTTTTCTGGACTTATATAGGTGTGCCATTTACCTTTTGTAAATTTTGTTTCCATAAAATTGACTTAACCGTGATGTCGAGGGCTGAATGATTAATAATTACTCCACAAAAATAGTTGTTTTATCAATACAAACAACATAAAAAAGTATGTTGTATAACATATTAAAACGGTATTTCTACTTTTTTTATTCGTGATTTTAATTTTAATTTCCTAGCAAAGTCAATCAATCCCTGTTCTCCATGTTTGCAAATAATATCCGACCTACTACAATGCTTATCACTCAAAAACTCATAGGCTTCAAAAGCCTCTGTGCTTAATCGAATTGGTATTGCTTTTGATTTTTTAATCATTTGATAATAACTGTGTTGTAGAGTTTTGTTATACAAAACATGCACATATAATATTGTTATGTGTAAGCGTAAAAAAAAAGAGCATTTGTGCGTTAAATTAGCGAAAGTGCAACAAATAAAGCTACTATAATTGCCAAATCATAAGATTCAAAATCTTTCATAATTAGTTCATGTGGAGTTATATCTATTCCGTCTGGTATTTGTTCAATGTATCCTCCCCATTCTTTGTTTAGTATCCGACAATACACATTCATTTTATGTTCGTTTCTAATCCATTTTATCAAATCTGAAACAGTTGGAGCGTTAAGCCCGTTTGGTATCCATTTATTTGTTGGTATTTGACTTTCGTTATATTGCCAAAACGTATCAGAATTAAAACCTTTGCTCGCTGCAAGTTCAGCTAATTTGAAATTTACTGGTTGTTCCATTTTATAATAATCTAATTAAATATTCAATAACTTCTCTTAGTTCATTTTTGTCTAAAATTATATCCCTTTCATTTACCATTATTTTTACTCCTATCTGGCAGGTTCTTTCTTCTAATAAGTCTGAATCGTGCAATGGTTTGATAAACAAAGATTTTTCTTTTTTTTGAATTTTTTTATACGAACCCATAATGTTTATATTTTTAAAAGTTAATAATTTAAGAAAGATACGCCATACACATAACACGCACCTATGGTCGGCTGAAATACAGCCACCATAGCTGTATCGTTATAGCCAATTTTAAAAAAAAGAAAGAGCGTTTTTGTTAGGCAATCGCAAATTCCAAATTGATTTGATTTTGCCTTGTTTGAATTTTTCAACGTGTTTTATAGCGTTTTTCATGTTTGACTTTTCAAAGTAATCCCAAGTAGGATCAACTTCTAATTTTTCACGTTCGTAGTCTTGAATTTCATAGCCTTCTTTTAAAGGTACTAAAATACAAGTAGCTGACTTTTTAACCTCAACTTCTTCAACCGTATCTTTGTGAGGGTTATAGCAGTATAAATTTAGCCCATTAGTTCTCAAATAAGTTCCTAATAGTTTAAATTCTTGCTTTTCTTGCTGAACTTGTTCTATCTCATTTTGTTTAGCAATGTTTAAATCTGTTTTGTCGTTTAGAATATTCATATTTTTGTGTTTTGAATTTTAAGAAAAGAAAGAGAAAAACTGGTTATAATATTATGTATAGGCAAGCTGGAATACCGCCATGCCCATACATTTACGTTATGGCTAATGCTAAGAAAGACCCCATTCTATATGCGAAATGGAACTACTCGTTGCATTCCAACGACATTTTTCGACACCGTCCTCGCCAATACGGCAAATGTAAAAATGGTCTATCTTGCAAAATTCACCGTTTGACTCTTCGTGTTGAAAAATAAACATTTCGCCTTCTTTCGGCGTGTAACTATATCCCTCTGCGTCGTTGCTAAAGCATTCAACTTTACGACCATTAAATGATTTTAAGTTTTGCATAATTGTTATTTATTTTAAGTTTGTATTTTGAAAAGAAAGAAAGCACTAAGCCATAACATTACAGTATGTTTATTGCCACGCCTTATCGCATTTAGTAAGTTTTCGTTCCCGCAGCACCATTCTGCAAGTATCAAAGCGAATTCCGCCCGCAAATGTGGCAAATACCCATACTATCGCCACGTTATGCCTAAACCAAACTAACCACACCAACCGCAACCAACCACACCGCAATGGCATATAATCCGTACAGCGTCCAAATTCCTGTTTCTTTGATGATGCTTTGTTCAAGTCTATTTCGCTTTTCACTAGCCCACTCGTAACCGTTGCTAAGATGGTCTGATATTGGAAGTCTTAAATCTTTGTACAACTTAGTTCTTTTCAATCCATTTTCATGCTGAACGGTCATTGTATCACCGAAATTATTGATAACTGTTAGCTTTTCGCCTTTGCTGTATACGGTTTGACCGTATGTTTTGTTTTGAAGTGTTTTCATGTTATTTAATGTTACGGTGTTTTTTGATGGCTTCGATAACTGGCTCTTTGCTTTCCCAAATTGTACTTGTATAGTCGGATAATATTACTGCATTATCATTATCAATTGAATATCCGTCTTCATTCTTTCCAATAATAAACGGTAGGCTATTTTTAAATCCACGCGCATCATAACCACACAAATAATAAGTTGATAAGCCAATAATTACATCTACACCCAAATTCTCCTCAACCAACTGTTTGATTGTTTTGCCTTCGATTGTGTAGGGTTGGTCTTTTTTACCGTAAAGTGACATGAATTTGCTGAATGATAGTTTAGGAAGGTTTTTTCTATCCTCGTCTAAAACAAACCTTTCGTCATAACTTGTAATTACATCTTCTAAAAATAAATTTTTTGAATGTAAATACATCACTTTTTTGTCTCCGCTTGCCCACGCATACCCATTATCAAACAAAATCTGCTGAACAATTGCGCTTTGTTTTGGATTTACAACCATTCTGAAAGGCTCAATTTTAATAGGCTCGCTTTTTTGCTCGGTAGCTACTTCGGCTTTCTTCTTACCTTTGTAAAGTCGTGCATATTTTTCTCTACCACGTTTGCGCTCGACTTCTGTGTATGAATTGGATTTTGCTGTTTCAAGTTCGGCTGATAATTCTTGAATGTGTTCTGCATCTTTTTCATTCCATACATTAGCTAAATCAAAACGCTCTTTCCAATATCTTGAATCTCTTTCTGCATTGGTAATCTTCGAGGTAAGTTGTGCGTTTTTCTTTTCTTCAAAAAACAATAATATCCAATTTATAGAAATAACAGCAAAATAAGCTGCGCCCATCCAATAACCTAAAGCAGCTTTAATTACTGCCAATACTGAAAATAATCCGATAAATACTTTTGTTGTTTTCATAATACTGTAAATAAAAGGGTGAATAATAATGTGAATAATAAAAATACTGAAATGCTAATCTTGTTGTCTTTGCTGAAAGTTTTCATTTAATGCCGTTTTAATTTGATTAATTGTCTTTGTTGTACTGTTGCCCCCTTTCCAAAAGATTCTGGCTGTGGTGAGCTTTATTTGAGCCTTTCGGCTTAGTCCGTAGTAGGTCGTTATGCCTACATCAATCAGTTGTTGTTTGAGTTGTTGGTTCATCTTTTTATTTGCCCGTTAACTCGATAGCGCATGTGTTTGTTAATTAATCGTTTAATTGGAAAGCTGTCATTCCGTTTGGATATTCGGTTTGAGATATTAATTTTTTTTGCAATAATGAGCTCAAAACACCTCTTAGTACTTTTGTTGAAATACCTGTATTTTCTTTTATATTTTCAATACATTCAGTTGCAAATCCATCAAATTCGTCACCGTTAGAAATTATGTTTAAAACTAATGTTTCTAATTCTGTCATTTCAATTGTTGCTTTCATAATATTAACTTTTTAGTTTGTTTTAGTTTTTCGTTTTAAATGATATGCAAAAATATATCTTTATAATGACATACACAAACTTTTTTACATCTTTTTTTTATGTTTTACAACATGTTTTTGAAATTATCCGTATATTTGTCGCAAAAATGTGATTGTATGGCTTATTCTATTGAGGAAAAACAAAAAATATTTGACGGAATTATTAGATTAATATCGGCTGGACTTTCTTTGCGTAAAGCTATAACTGAATACAACGAGATTAACGATACTAAATTTAGTAGGGAAAGTTTTTTTGAATGGTTGGCAAAAGATAATAGTTTGGTTGACCAATACACGCGCGCGACAGAAGTAAGAGCAGATGCCATCTTTGAGGAGATGTTTGACATTGCCGATGATGGCACTAATGATTGGGTTGAGAAGTTTGACAAGACAGGTGAAAGCCATTACGATTTAAACGGAGAACATGTGCAAAGGTCTAAGCTAAGAATTGACGCTCGTAAATGGGCGCTGTCTAAAATGCAGCCTAAAAAATACGGTGACAAGATAGACGTTACTAGCGATAACAAAGCAATAAGTGCAGGATTCCCAACACTTGAACAATTTTATGGAAAAGTGGAAAAATCTAACGAATGATACACGTTACTTTATTATAACAGGAGGGCGTGGTAGTGGCAAGTCTTTTGAGGTCGGGCGATTTGCTGTCCTTTTAAGCCACTATCCAGATGAACGAATACTTTATACCAGGCAGACAATGACAAGCGCACACTTGTCAGTTATACCCGAAATACAAGAGAAAATAAACTTTATGTCATTGGCTCATAACTTTGAGAGTAGCGGAAATAAAATAACAAATACTTTTAGTCAGTCTGAAATTGTTTTCAAAGGGTTGCAAACAAGTAATGGAGATCAGACAGCGAATTTAAAATCTTTAACGGGTGTAACTTGTTGGGTGTTGGATGAGGCGGAGGAATTGACAGATGAAGCTAAATTTGATAAGATAGACTTTTCTTTTCGTAAAAAAGGCAAGCAAACACGAATAATTATAATACTTAATCCCGCTAGTAAAGCGCACTGGATTTATAAAAGATTCTTTGAAAATAAAGGAATACCCGAAGGATTTACAGGTAGGTTTGGAGATACAACGTATATTCACACTTCGTATTTAGACAACATTGAAAATTTAGATCAGTCATTTATTGACCGTGCTAATGAAATGAAAGTCAATCAACCCGAAAAGTATAACCACATTATGTTAGGTGGTTGGTTAGATAAGGCGGATGGAACTATTTATAAAAACTGGAGATTTGGAGAATTTGATGATACTTTGCCGTACTATTTTGGTTCTGATTATGGTTTTAATCCCGACCCCGATGTACTTGTTAAAGTTGCCATTGACCAAAAGCAGAAAATAATTTACGTTAAAGAATGTTTTAAAGCAAACGAATTGCAGCCGTCTGAATTGGTTGACAAAGTAAAGTCATTTGTGCAAAGAGATGTTCTGCATTCAGAAAGCGCAGACCAACGCATTACAGAGATGTTGAAGCGTGCAGGTATAAAAGTATATCCTACAAAAAAATACCCTAACAGCGTCGAAGATGGTATTAGAATGGTGCAAGACTTTACAATTATAGTAAGCCAAGAAAGCACAAACATTGCTAAAGAGTTAAACAACTATGTTGAAAAAAATGGCAAGCCGTTAAGTAATGGCTATGACCACTTCTTAGATGCAATAAGATATGTAATTATGGGTGTAATAACAGTTAAAGTTCGTATCCCAACAAGATTAACATGAAAATATCAGAGATAACATATTACAAATATCTATTTTTATCAGAGCAAGATCAGTTTGATATAATGGAAGTAGCAAAATGTTCAGAACTTATACCTATTGATTGCTACAAATGGACATGGGGAGATGTGAAATGGTGTCAAGATAGCATGATGAGCGGACATACTTTTGAAGATGTGCTACAATTAGCGCAAAAAGAAGGTACGAAACTAACAATGCAATCGCCTGCAATATCCGTTCTAAGGTTTTACTTGTCAGTAGTTAAAGCTATTGAGGACGTAACTAAAAAAGAAAGTAGTGTTATGTCGTATGAAAGCACACCAAAAGAAATGGCGGCAGCCGAAGCAGTCGGAGGTTTTGCAAAGTTTGGAACACTTCCGCAAACATTAAGGCTCGTCGGGATTATCGCTCCCTCAATTGAACAGGTTGAAGCGTGCGATTATGGTACTGCTTTTATGTCTTTGTGGTATAAGAATGTTGAAGCAGATTTTCAAAAACAATTATATAAACAATAGTATGGAAACAAAACAAATACAATCTTTTCTTAAAGGCAAACTTGAAACAGTTGATTATTCATTACTTCAAAAATATCATTCAATGATAGGTGATGAATTAAAAAGACGTGATTCATCATTATTGATTGTAACTACACCAACTGGAAATTATAACAAAACGCTATGAAAACAAACCTATTAACAACGATTAAAACCGCAGCATTAACGGCTGGGTTTAAATTCATATATGGCGATGGACGTTACTTTGAACAAGGAATATCGCAAACAGACTTGACCGATGGGTCGCTTGGCTTAATGTTCAACATCATTTCTGCAAGGCAAGTAATTGAGGCTAAGCAATGGAATGGAGAGATTGACTATTCTGTTCAGTTCTTTTTGTTTCGTAAAGTCGAAATGGCTACACAGTCAAGTTTAGCTGAAACATTGGAACAGAAGTTTGAAAACAGAATGGATGAAATTGAAAACGAACTGCTTAAATTTATAACTCAATTAACGCAATGCAATAACGACATTGATTTAATCAGTCCTAATATGCAGGTGTGGACCAACAGGGGTTCAGTTAATGTTGATGGGTGGTATCTTGAATGCACGTTGAAACTAAATAATCAATACCCGGTATGAGTGATAACAATTCAATCTTAGAAGCGTGGTTGAATATCATTGCAAACGATTATAAATCAATCATTGACAGCAAAGGTTTAAACGCTTCGGGTAAAACTAAAGAGAAAACATCCGTTGTAATGCGTGAGGGTGGTGGCGGAATTGAAGTTCCGCTGTATAACAAAGCATTATTTCAAGGGAGAAAACCGAATACAAACCAATCTCCCGAAGCTATCAGGCATTTTGTCGGTTGGGCTGGGTATTATATCTTCACTCCCTGGGCGCAACAAAAAGGTATTGCAATAAATCCGTATGCCGTTGCGTGGTCAGTAGCTACAAAGGGCTATGAAAAAAAGCTATCCATTGACGAGATAGTGACCGAACAGAAAAAGAAAGACCTTTTGCAATCAATGGGTAATAATTATGTAACTGAATTAAAACAATCAATTAACGAGATATGGCAACAATAACGATAACAAGAGGGCTGGAAGGTTTAACAAGCGCATTCAATCAACAATCAATTGAGTTTACAATTACAACAAGTGTAATTCCGACCGTTACAGTTGAGTCAATTGATTTTATGCCTACAAAAACCGCTACTAATATAGGCGGATTAGACACTTATGTTATGGATTTTACTGACATATTCCCTTATTTATTGGGATTCCCTCCCGATGATTATACAGATGTTTCAAAATATAGAAAAGAAATAACCATTTCTGTTTCTGCTTTAGCTGCCACAACTCAAACAATAACAACATATTTATGTTTTGCTTACGATAGAGTTGGCGAGACTAATTCTTTAGTTTATGATATACAAACAGAGGGTAGCCGATATGCTGTATATTATAATAGTGCAATAGGTTTTTATTTTAATGGTGCTAATGGGAATTATGATGTTTCAATTGGCAGC
>ERZ1034365.479-NODE-479-length-22206-cov-6.513308_pt1 | contig 22206 bp, 19 predicted proteins | sample MGYA00520615_ERZ1034365 | MGnify/ENA primary metagenome ERZ1034365 (study PRJEB33736, sample SAMEA104284505) | Azolla filiculoides | biome: Urban; feature: Water surface; material: Ditch water | place: Netherlands | collected 2015-10-28 | depth 0-0.1 m ...
TTTTTAAGGGCATCATACATTTTTTTGAAAATTGTAGCTGTCCACAATTCGGGTTGAACATCAAATCCAAAAGCATCAAAATAAATCAAATCAAATTTTTCGAAATCATTAATATCTGCAAAAAACTGCTTTCTTTTTGTGAAAATAAAATCTTCACTTAAAACATGAGGTTCTTCCCAATTGCATTCGTGTAGTTTGTCGAAGATAGGCCTATTATTTTCGGCATTTAATTCGGCAACATAATTCATTAAGGAAGCTTCTTCTAAAGTGACAGGATACCCTTCGACTGCCACATAATTAATTTTTTGATTGAATTTGTGAAATTCCAAAAAAGTGATAAAAGCATTCAAGCCCGTCCCAAATCCAATTTCTAAAATAGAAACCGACTCGTTTTCGAACAAAGAAAGTCCTTTTTTTATGAAAACATGCTGCGCTTCCTGAATGGCTCCAAATCGAGAGTGATAACATTCATCCCATTCTTCAATGTGTATGGTTGTAGAGCCATCTCGAGTTTGAATTATATTTCTTTTCAAAATAATATTGACTTTTGGTTTTAATTTGGGTTTAAAAAAGCCAAATTTAATTAAATCCTATTTATGTATAACCATTAATGCTTCGAATTTGTTGGATATTCCATAAATTCAACTCCACATTTACCATTTTTTTTTCAATATAAATAAATCTCAGTTAAATGTCACAAATACTATTTTTTTGACAACTAATTTGACGATTTTTGTTTAATTTTGCAAACAGTCTTTTCACATAGAATCATCTATCACTTATTAAAATATTTTTAAATAGAATACTATATTATGAGCACAACTCAAACCAATAAAATAGAAATTATAAAAGCCTCAACTTCAAAAATAAAAGATGTAGATTTTGATAATATACATTTTGGAGATGTTTTCACCGATCATTTATTTGAATGTGATTTCAAAAATGGTGAATGGCAAAAACCAATTATCAAGCCTTATGCCCCATTTTTGATGGATCCTTCATCAAAAGTATTTCATTATGGACAAGCTATTTTTGAAGGGATGAAAGCATATAAAGATGATAATAACGACATTTGGTTGTTTAGACCTGATGAAAATTTTCACCGTTTTAATAAATCGGCAACAAGAATGGCAATGCCCGAAGTTCCCGAAGAAATCTTTATGGAAGGACTTAAACAATTGCTACAATTAGATGAAGCTTGGGTTCAAAAAGGAAACGGAAGCAGTATGTATATACGTCCGTTTATGATTGCGACAGGAGCTGGAGTAATGGCAAACCCATCGGATGAATATAAATTTATGATTCTTTTGTCGCCTGCAAAAGCTTACTATTCTGGTGAAGTAAAAGTATTGATTGCTGAACATTTTAGTAGAGCTGCAAACGGTGGAATTGGTGCTGCAAAAGCCGCAGGTAATTATGCTGCACAGTTTTATCCAACCAATTTGGCCAACAAAGAAGGATTTCAACAAGTGATTTGGACTGACGATGCCACACATACCAAACTGGAAGAGGCCGGAACGATGAATGTGTTTTTTAGAATAAATGATACTTTATTGACTGCTCCTACAAGCGAAAGAATTTTGGATGGTATTACCCGAAAAAGTCTTATCGAAATGGCAAAAAGTGAAGGCATCAACGTTGATGTTCGTCCAGTTTTAGTTTCTGAATTAGTTGAAGCTGCTAAAAATGGATCTTTAAAAGAAATCTTCGGTGCTGGAACTGCTGCAGTTGTAAGTGTTATCAAAGGATTCTCTTACCAAGACGTTTATTATGAAATGACACCTATTGAAAATTCATACGCTTCTCAATTAAAAGAAAAACTAACCAATCTTCAAAATAAAATTTCGGAAGATGCTTTTGGTTGGACTGTGAAAGTATAGTTGACAGTGTTCAGTTATTAGATAACTAAATTACAATTAAAAAAAGAGCGATTTTCTAATTGAAAATCGCTCTTTTTTAATGTACTGCAAACTGAGACTAAATACTGAATACTATTTCAGAATTTTCGAGAAATCAGGTTTAAAATAGTTAGGCCCTTTCATCACCTTTCCGTCTTCGCGATATATAGGTTTTCCGTCTTCGCCTAATTTGCTCATATTAGAACGTTGAATTTCATCGAAAACTTCTTCAATTTTATGTTGCAAACCGTGTTCTATAATAGTTCCGCAAAGAATATACATCATATCGCCCAAAGCGTCGGCAATTTCTATTAAATCATTATTCTGAACCGCTTCAAGATATTCTTCGTTTTCTTCTTTCATCAAATTGTAGCGAAGCGTGTTTTTGGTTTCTCCCAAATCGGCTCTGGGACTATCGCTATGACCAATTTTAAAAGCCGTATGAAACTCTTTGACTGCGTTGATTTGTTTTTGCATAATTTTATTTGATTAAATGAGTTGGCAAATTAGCAAGTTTTCCTAAACAAAACCCTAAATTTGCGAAAAAAAATTATACTATGTTTAGTCAAGGTCAGATGATGTTCGCTGGTTTTTTTGTTATTATTTTTATAATCGCAATGATTTATGCGTATAGAAAAGATGCCAAGTTGCATAAATTATTCTACCAAGGAAATTTCAAAATTTTGATTGGTTTTGCCCTTTTTATTGTGCTTTTGTTTGTGATAAAAATATTTTTTAAAAGGTAGATTTTTTTAATAAAAATACCCCCAAATAGCATCTAACTTATTTGGGGGCAGTTTAATTTATTTTGAGAAGTTATTTTTTAATTGGATACCTTTTCTAATTGTCCAACTTTATTCCATTTAGGATCTATTTCTAAAGCAACAGCAATGTAAATTCCTTTTTTAGTTGAATTGAATACAGTTCCTTTATTCATTTGAGCATTGATTTCATTAGGTGATAAATTATAAATTGCTCCCGTAATAGGATCGACAATCAATCCGATTAATCCTCCAAATGCTATATTTCCAATGTACCAAGCGTTAAATTTCTTTGTTAAAGTTGTTTGGTAAGTCTGATATCCATCTAATTTAATCTGAACATCATGCTCACTGTTTCTTGCTAGTTTTAATTCAAATGGTGTTTTTCCTACCTCTACTTCATCAATAAAAATAGTAGCTGAAGATGGATTGCTTGAAAATTTTACATTTTGTTTTGAACCAGAAACAATTGTAGCACAACTAGATAATAACAATGATGATGATAATAAATAAGCGAAAATAGTTTTTTTCATTTTGTAAAAAAGTTAAGATTAATTAATTTGTAATTGATATTGGGGTAATTTTGACACATCGCCTTCATAGAAATAAAATTCTACAGTAATTCTATAACAACTGCTCCATAAATCTGGTGTGGATTTTTTTACTACTTTAACAATATTTGCTCCGTTAGCTCGGGCTAATTTTCTTGCACTAATTAAATTAGTATTAAAATCACAACTAGTAGAAAATCCACTATCGCCATATTTTGCTTCTCCGAGTTTTTTGGCTCCTTCCGGAACTTTATGCAATAAATCTAAAAATGCAACTTTATCATCAATTGTCAAAGGTTTGTATTGACTTGTGAAACTTGATGAAATACTTGCTGAACAACTTAAAAGTAAAATGGGTAACATCAAAATAAATAGTCTTTTCATAAATGTTTATTTAGTTTTTATAACTTAAATATTAAAGAAAAGATAAACCTTGTAATTAAAAATCATTAATTTACTGAAAATCAAATCAATATTCGTTACAAAAAATTTTATAATCTTTATCAAGCAAATATAATGATTTGTTTTCATTAATTTGAAAGTTTTATTAAGAAAATTTCTAAAAAAAGATAGCCATAAAGACATCCTTTTTTTGTAAATAACTATTTTTTTTTAATTTTCTAAAGGCAAAAGACCATAGGTTTTGGAATAATACAACATTTGTTCGGCAAAGGAATTGGGTTGTTGTACTTCAATCGAAATAATTTCTCCTTTGGCATCCATTTTTGGAACTAAAATTGGATTTACAAAACCACTATAAGGTGCAGAAGTAAATTGTTTGTTTCTTTCCAAAACTTCGGCATGTATGGCTTGATCTACTTTTACACCGTAATTTTCAACCAAAGCTTTTCCTGCTTCATAATCACCTTCGGATTTGATACGTTGAATTTCGCGCAATAATTGTCCGAATAATTCGTGCAATTTGTCATAATCCGTAATATTGAAATAGGTTTTTCCGTTGCGAGTAATTTTCTCAATCACATTGTCTTTTTTCCCTTTTTCGAAAACCCAAGCGCTAATGTATTGACGGTTTCTCATATGCGCTTCTTCGATATCGGCACCCGGTTCTAAACGAATAAGTTGCATCATCAAACCATTTCTAATGTAACTGTCATAAGATTCCATTCCCAATTTTTTCCAATCATCAACTAATCCTAGTTCCTGTAATTTTGGGCTATAAACATAATATAAACCTACTAAATCGGCTCTTCCTTCTTCAAGAGTCGAAGCATAACTTTTTAAAGTTTCTTTTGGTGTTCCTACTCCAGGATTGATTTGCCCAGAGGCGTGACCAATTACTTCGTGCAAAGCAGTGTGCATTTTATCCCCAAGTTCAGCATATTTTTCGGCCAAAGCAATTTCTTCGGAATCGTTTGCAAATTCTTGCAATCTACCTTTTCCACCTGCTTTATTATAAGCGTCAATAATATTTCCTAATGAAACTGATTTTGAACCATGTTCGGCACGAATCCAATCGGAGTTTGGAAGGTTTACACCAATTGGTGTTGCAGGAGAAGAATCGCCAGATTCACCAGCTACAACAACCGTTTTATAGGAAACCCCAACCACATTTTTCTTTTTATTTTCTGGAAGTAAAGGTGAATTATCCTCAAACCATTGAGCATTTTTCGAAATTACCTCCATCTTTTTGGACATATCAAAATCTTTGATTTGAACGATGCTTTCGTATGAACCTCGATATCCCAAAGGATCGTTATATACTTCGATAAAACTGTTTATATAATCAATATTTCCTTCTGTTGCTTGCGACCAAGCAATGTTGTAATCGTCCCAAGTTTTCAAACTTCCTGATTTATAATAACTGATAAGCAAACCAATGGCATCGCCTTGTTGTTTATTTTCAGCAACAGTTTGTGCTTTTGCTAGCCAATAAATGATTTTGTCGATGGCAGCTGCATACATTCCACCACTTTTCCAAACTTTCTCTTCTAATTGTCCTTTCGAATTTCGAACTAATTTCGAATTCAAACCAAAAGAATAGGGTCTTTTGGGGTCTGGACTTTTTTTCTTCGCATAAAAATCAGCTACTTCTTTGGCAGTAATTCCTTTGTCATAAAAATTGATAGCCGAACCTTCAAGCAATCCTTTTGATTCGTCAAGATTGACTTTTTTTGCATCGGCATTATTAAAAAGTACTTCAACAATGGCTGGCGATAAGCTTGTTTTTGTGGCTTTCAATAAACCATTAAAATAGGCAGTAGAAAAACTTGGTTTAATTTTATCATTTGAATAATGATGGTGAATTCCGTTAGCAAACCAAACTCTCTTTAGGTAAATTTCAAAATTTTTCCAATCATTTGAAGTTTTATCACCTTTGTAATTTACATATATATTCTCGAGTGCTTTTCTAATTTTTAAATTGTATTTGTAATGTTGATCCCAACCAATATCACGTCCAGAATAACCTGCTTGTGTGAGGTAATAAACTAATTTTTGCTCTTTCAAGGTTAAGTTTTCCCAACCTGGAATTTGATAACGCAACACTTTTATATCGGCAAATTGTTCAGCGACATAATCAAAAGAAACTTCTGCTGCAATTTTTACATCTTTGGTTTTCACAGTTTGTGCATGGCAAACAAAACTAGCTCCAACGGCCATAAAAACGGCAGCAATTTTAAGTAATTTCATGTTTAATAATTTAGTAGTTTTAAAAAAAATATTTAACAAATGTACATTTATTTAGATAATTTATAACAAATAAATATACAAAGAATCACAAATTAGCTAGTACAAATTTGACTCTACCTTCCTGTTTTAGTAGTATTAATCCATTATTTTTGAAATTAATAATTAAAAACACCATTTATATTTTATATTTATCCGAGAAATTTTTTATACTTTTTAGAGAAGTAAAATGTTTGAATAAAATTTCTAACTTTACAACTGAAATTAACCCATCGATTATGAGAATTATAAAGTACCTCTTTCTTTTATTATTACTTAGTTTAGTAGCACTATCCATTTTTATTGCCACTCAGAAAGGAGAATTTACTGTTGAAAGAAGCAAAATTATCAATTCGCAAAAATCATCCCTATTTAATTATGCCAACGATTTAAAAAATTGGAAAGAATGGAATTCATTGGCCGTTGAGGATCCTCTTTTAAATATTACTTATTCTAATAATACATTTGGAAAAGGTAGTTTTTGCTCTTGGGACGGAAAAGAAGCAGCTGGTGAATTGAAAACGACAAACGTAAAACAAGACGATAGTATTCTTCAAACGATGGATATTAATGGAAATATAGCTGATATTTCGATGAGTTTCAAAGATACTTTAGGAAAAACAAAAGTAACTTGGAAAGCAAAAGGAAAAATGAGTTTTACTTTCAAAATTCTTTCTGTTTTTAATGGTGGTGCCAACAAACTCTTTGGAACCATTTTCGAAAAAAGTTTGGCTAATTTAGATAAGAAATTAGATTATGAAATAAACACCTATAATGTAAAGGTAAATGGAGTAGTAAAAAAACTTGATGCATTCTATCTTGCCCAAACGTTCACTAGCGAATTTTCAAACGTTAGTAAAAACACATCTATCGTATTTTCAAAAATTACCACTTTTTGTAATAATAACAACATTACAATAAAAGGGAAACCTTTTGTTATTTTTCACACTTACGACACGACAAACAAACTAACTAAAATATCCATTTGTATTCCTATAAAAGATCCTATTTTCATAACTGAAGGAAGTGAAATTTCATCGGATACATTGCCATCATTTGAAGCTGTAAAAACAACTTTGACAGGTGATTACTCCCATACTCAAAAAGCATTGGATAAAACTTTAGAATATCTAAAAACAAATAATATCAAAACTGATCCTGCATTTTCAAGACTTGAATTGTATTCGATTGGCAAAAACGAAATAAATAGTCCGTCAAAATGGAAAACTGAAATCTATTTTCCAACAAAGCCAAAACCAGTTTATAGACCAACGGCAGTAAATCTGACAACAACTGAAGAGGTTGTTCCTGCAGATGTAGAAAAAGAAATTCCATCGGAATTTTAATTTTTTTTAGATTCTGATTAAACCTATTTGAAAAATTCCAATCTAAACTTATAAATTACAGCTTTGCAAGAAGAACAGGAATTCATTCAGGAATTATTAAACCCTAAAACGCAAAATCAGGCGTTTGAAAAACTCTTGAAGGAATATCAAAGGCCGCTGTACAATCATATTAGAAATATCGTTTTGGATCACGATGATGCTAATGATGTTTTGCAAAATACCTTTGTAAAAGTGTTTCAAAATTTAAACAAATTCAAAGGAGAAAGTAAATTATTTTCGTGGATGTATCGAATTGCGACTAATGAGGCATTGACTTTTTTAAACCAAAAAGCAAAAAAGAATGGAGTTTCGTCTGAAACTTTGCAAAACAAAACCATCGATAATCTAAAAGCTGACGTTTATTTTGATGGAAACGATATTCAAATAAAATTGCAAAAAGCAATTGTATTATTGCCCGAGAAACAACAATTAATCTTTAAAATGAAGTATTTTGAAGAACTAAAATACGAAGAAATATCAGAAATATTAGGCACATCGGTTGGCGCTTTAAAAGCATCCTATCATCTTGCAGTAAAAAAGATAGAAGCCTTTGTGACAAAAAATTAAACCTTTTGACTTCAATTAAGTCTAAACAATATGAAAACATTTAAACTAGAAAACGAGCCTAAAATAGCAACTGGATTTACAGTTCCTGAGAATTACTTTGAGGATTTTTCGACAAGAATGATGCAACAATTACCCGAAAAAGAAACCAAAGTAATTTCTATTTTTGCTAGGAGAAAAACTTGGATTTATGCTGCTGCAGCTATTTTGGTACTGGCGTTATCACTCCCTATTTACAATAATTTATATAGCCATTCATCAGAAATTGACGATGCAACTTTGGAAAATTATATCACTTATCATTCCTCTGTTTCAGATACCGATTTGGTAAATCTTTTAGATGAACAAGACATTCAAAAAATGAATATCGATTTGAATTTAGAAGATAAGACTATCGAAAATGAACTTTCTGAAAACAGCAATTTAGAACAATACCTATTAAATTAATACAAAATGAAAACAAGCAAATTTTTACTAATTATTATATTATTTATTTCCATTCATTCCTTTGCGCAGTCTCAAATGGAAGAAAAAAGGGAACAAATAAAAACTTTGAAAGTGGGATTTATAACAAATGAATTAGCGTTAACCCCTGATGAAGCAGCTAAATTTTGGCCCATTTATAATGCTTATGAAGACAAACAGTTTGAAATAAAACATCAAAAAATGAAAGCCTTCAAAGAACGTATGGATTCAGATTTAGACAAAATGAACGAAAAAGAAGCATCGGCTCTTCTTGCTCAAATGCAAAGTAATGACGATGAACTATATCAAATTAGAAAAAAATTCATTTCCAACCTAAAAAATATTTTACCTGCAACAAAAATTATAAAATTGAAAAAAGCCGAAGACGATTTTAATAGAAAGTTATTGCAACAATATCGAAATAAAGGTTCTAGAAAATAAAATCATTTTTTCTTTAGAATTCCATCAAAAACCAAGAAATCATTGAAACGATTTCTTGGTTTTTTTGTGGAAACAAATCAAAAAGGAAAACATTTTAAACATTTTTACAAATAGCAATTAGCTGATTTTAAGTTGTTTGAAAATATTTTTACACAATCAACCAATGAACATATGAATAATTGGCACAGTAATTGGTTTATTCAAAACAAATAACTTAATCTTATTTATTATGAAAACTCAAGTATTACTATTCGCTCTAATGACTGTGGTTTTTGCAACCCAAACACAAGGACAAAACAGAACAATTGTAAATGCACAAAATTCTGAAATTAGTGACAATTTAGATTTAAGAGTAGTTGCATCGGTTTTTGGTGATTCAAAAAACTTAGAAGATTTTGAAAGACGATTGAATGATCCTAAATTACAAATTTCAAATTTAGATTTGAATTATGATGGTCAAGTAGATTATTTAAGAGTAATTGAATCTATAGAGAAACGCACTCACATTATCATCATTCAATCGGTTTTGAATCGTGATTTATATCAAGATGTTGCCACAATCGAAGTAGAAAAAAACTGGAACAATAACGTTCGTATTCAAGTAGTAGGTAATTCCTATTTCTATGGCGATAATTATATTTATGAGCCTGTATATTATTACACTCCAATGATTTATGCCAACTTTTGGATGTCAAATTATCGCCCTTATTTTTCTAATTGGTGTTGGAATTATTATCCAAGTTATTATTATGCTTGGAATGCCTATCCAGTATTTAGATACCGATATAATGTAAATGTTTGTCTGAACAATTATAATTATAACCGCTATAACTATGTTAGCTACAGAAGAAGCAATTATTCAAATAATTACTATTATTCAAATCGCTCAAATGGGTACGAAAGACAACATCCTGAATATTCATTTTCAAGAAGAAATGCTACGGTAAGTAATCGTCACGAATTAGACAAAATTAGAAACTCAAGAAATTATGGGACAAGAAATGAAATTGGCTATTCAACAAATAGAAACGAATATTCTAGAACTAATACTCCACAAACTAATTCAAATCAAAGAGACTATTCATATAACAGAACTGAATCTCCAAAAGTAAACATTCCTCAAAGTAATTCAAATCAAAGAGATTATTCTCAAAACAGAACTGAATCTCCTAGAGTAAATGTTCCTCAAAGTAATTCAAATCAAAGAGATTATTCTCAAAACAGAACTGAATCTCCTAGAGCTACAGCTTCACAAAGAAACGAGTCGTCTCAACAGAATTCTCCTTCAAGAAATTCTTCATCAAGTGACAATTCTAATTCTTCAAGAAATAACAACAGAAGAACATAAAAAAACCTAAAAATTGGATAAAAAAAACACGGTAAAATTCAACCGTGTTTTTTTATTTTTTCTTGTTTAAAATTAAATAATATCTTTAAAAAGATTAGATTTGCGAAGTTATATTATTTAAATATTCATGAGCACTACGCACAAAGACTTACATAGTAAGTTAACATTAGGTGGTTTATTAGTTTCATTAGGAATCATTTACGGAGATATTGGAACATCACCATTATATGTAATGAAAGCCATAATTGGTCAGCATATCATAAATGCAGATATTGTTTTAGGAGGAATATCGTGTGTTTTTTGGACATTGACTCTACAAACAACCATTAAATATGTTTTAATCACATTAAGTGCAGACAACCACGGCGAGGGAGGAATTTTTGCCTTATATGCCTTAGTCAAAAAAACAAAAATACAATGGTTAATAGTCCCCGCCATCATTGGAGGTAGCGCCTTACTCGCCGACGGAATCATTACCCCCCCCATTTCAGTATCATCTGCCGTCGAAGGAATCAAAACATTTTACCCTAAAATCAATACTATCCCCATTGTAATAGGGATTTTATTTGTACTATTTACCATCCAACAATTTGGTTCAAAATTAGTTGGTCGTTTTTTTGCACCAATGATGCTACTTTGGTTTGGAATGTTAGGTATTCTAGGTGCCATTCAAATAGCAGAGCACGTTGAAGTACTAAAAGCTCTCAATCCTTATTATGCCTATCATTTATTAACCATTCATCCCGAAGGTTTTTATGTATTAGGATTCGTTTTTCTTTGTACAACTGGAGCCGAAGCTTTATATTCAGATATGGGGCATTGTGGCCGAAAAAACATCAGAATCAGTTGGATTTTTGTAAAAACTACGCTGATCTTAAATTATTTTGGTCAAGGTGCTTATTTAATTCATCACGAAGGCCAAACACTTGTTGGTTTGGGTGGCGAAAACGGGAATCCATTCTATTTAATAATGGCCGATTGGTTTCAACCCATTGGAATTGTTGTAGCTACACTTGCAGCCGTAATAGCATCACAAGCATTGATTAGTGGCTCATTTACATTAATAAATGAAGCTATGCGTTTGAATTTTTGGCCAAAAGTAAAAATAAAATACCCCTCAGAATTAAAAGGTCAATTATACATCCCCTCTATAAACTGGTTATTATTTTTAGGCTGTGTTGGTGTTGTTTTACATTTCGAAAAATCAAGCAATATGGAACATGCTTATGGTTTAGCTATTATTTTGTGTATGATAATGACCACTATTTTACTCAATTATTATATGATATTAAAAAGAGTAAAATTATACTTAATGGTGCCAATTATAACCATATATCTCACCATTGAAGGCGGTTTTTTCATCTCGAACATTACAAAATTTGCCGAAGGTGGTTATGTAACTTTAATCATTGCATTTCTCTTAATTTCTATTATGACCATTTGGTATTTTGCTAAGAAAATTAACAAAAGCTATACTCAAATTGTTAAAGTTGAGGATTATAAAAAAGTATTACTGGAGTTAAGCGATGATTTATCCATACCCAAATATGCTACCCATTTAATTTATATGACAAATGCTGGCAGAACGGATGAAATAGAGGAAAAAGTAATGTACTCTATTTTACGAAAAAGACCAAAGCGTGCCGATATTTATTGGTTTGTTCACGTTAACATCCTAAACGAGCCTTATAAAACGGAATACAAAGTAACTGAAATTGCTGAAGACACACTATTCAGAGTAGATTTTAATCTTGGTTTCAGAGAACCAACAAAAATCAATTTGATGTTTAAAGAAGTTATCAAAGATATGGTAAAAAAAGGAGAAGTAGATGTTACAAGTAGATATGAATCTTTGAATAAAAATAATATCATTGGCGATTTCAAATTTGTGTTATCCGAAAAATATTTATCTAATGATAGCGATTTGACTTTCTTTGAAAAAATAATTATGAACTCTTATTTCTTTATCAAAAAACTAAGTCTTTCCGAAGAAAGTGCTTTTGGTTTAGATAGTGGTTCTGTAAAAATCGAAAAATTCCCAATGGTGCTTCACGCTCCAGAAAATATTGGTTTAACTCGAATTAACAACGACTAATCATTTGTTCAATTATAAAAAAACACTGCTTTGGAAGCAGTGTTTTTTTTTAGTAATTTAATGCACGCTAGTGCATATTTAATTAAACTCAAAATATTTTAACTTTATTAAAAATAAAAGTTAGTTATACAAATTAATTCTAAAAATAAATGACCAATTATCGTCCAGAAATTGACGGATTAAGGACTATAGCAGTAATTGCAGTAATATTATTTCACCTAAATCCAAATTTTTTAATTGGAGGATATTACGGTGTGGACGTGTTTTTTGTTATTTCAGGATATCTAATTACTGAGATTTTGACAAAAGACATAAGAGATGGCAACTTTAAAATATTAAAATTCTGGATTAAGCGTGTAAAAAGAATAGTTCCTTTATTGTTGACTGTCATTATCACAACTCTTGTATTTTTGCCGTTTTTTATATTTCTTCCCACATTTAATAACCTATTAAAAGATATTATTCCTGCGATATTTTCATATTTTAATTTCCACGCATACTTTGACTTTGGTGATTATTGGGGAGATAAAGCTGATAAATCATTTTTTATTCATACCTGGTCTCTTTCAGTCGAAGAGCAATTTTATGTATTTTATCCATTTATACTCATTATAATAAACAAATTTTCGAAGTCTTTTTTAAAACCTCTCCTTTTAATTACATTAATAAGCTTTGGATTATTCTTGTATTTTGTTAATATTAAGACACAATTTACCTTTTATATGCTTCCTTTCAGAATTTGGGAACTTTCCATAGGAGGTGCACTTAGTTGTTTACCAATAACTAGTAACCGTAATAAAACATATAGTTCCCTTTTTCCAATTTTAGGACTTACTCTAATTTTTACAGGTTATTTTTTAGCTTCCAAAAGTATAAGTCACATTGCTATCCTACCTGTTTTTGGGTCATGTATCATAATATATTTTTGTAGCAAAAATGATATTACTGGAAAATTATTAAGTAGCAGTATTTTTGTACATCTAGGAAAATTATCGTACTCTTTATATTTATGGCATTGGCCCATAATTGCATTATTTAAAAATTTAGAATTTAAATATATAGTCAATAATAAAATTTATAGCTGTTTAATAATAATCTTGATTACTTACATTTTATCGTTTTTATCCTTTAAACTAATTGAAACCAAAGCAAGAAACTATGATAAAACGCCCAAATTAGTCCTGCTAGGAATAGGATTATGCATCATTCTCATTACTTTTTATAAATCTTCTTATTTCAATATTTATTATAATTCACAATATAATCAAGAAACTAGCTATTCGAGATATTACGATATAAGCCCAAAACAGACAGTTATCCAAAAAGACAATCCTATATTTTATAATATTATTATGCCTAAAAGGTTAGAGTCGAATAATGTTGCTTATAAAGAACAAGGCATCGTTAAAATAGTAAATAACAAATATCCCCAAGTTTTAATTCTCGGAGATTCTCATGGAGTAATGTGGGCAAAAGTACTGCAAGAAGCAAGTGAAGAACTAAAAATATCAAGTTCTATCTATACAACAAACGCAGTAAAACCTTTTTTTAACATCACCGATTTGGATAACCAGGAAAGCAATCTGTATTTCACAAAAAAAGAAAGAATTGATTATGCAAAATCAATCGTAAGAAATATAAACAGATGGAAAATTAAAATGGTAATTATGTGTTGTCGTTGGCAAAACTACTCATCTAATACAGACAAAATTAATTTTGAAGAACTAATTATATATTTAAAAGAAAGAAATATAAAAATAGTATTAATTAATCAACCACCTGTAATTGGGTTTTTAGATGATTGTAATGCTGTACAATTTATTTCCTACCTTAAAATAAATCCTAAAAAAGGATTTAACTCAATCTCCATAAATCAGGAAAAAGTTATTAAAAGCAATCGATTATTAACTAAACTATCAAATAAATATTCTAATATTATTGTATTTGATGTTTTTTCTAAATTATACATAAACAACCTTGCAAAAATAACCTATAATAAGGATGTTTTATATTTTGATGATGATCACTTAAGTTCTAGTGGCACGGAATTATTTAAAAAAGATATAAAAAATATTATAAAAAAATATGTGAATTAAAAATTCTAACTTCCAATAACAAAACAAAAGTATTTAATTCTGAGAAATATAAAATAAACTTTTAATCATTTAGTAGTACCTTTGCACCTCAATTATTAAAAATGAGATTACACAGAAATTTAGTTTACACCACCATCGACGCTTTGAATGCCATCTTCAATGAAGGAGAATATGCTGATAAAGTTGTTGCAAGATCCTTAAAAAAAGACAAACGTTGGGGAAGCTCTGATAGAAAATTTGTTGCAGAAACCATCTACGAGATTGTACGTTGGAAAAGATTATATTCAGAAATAGCCGAAGTGAAAGAACCTTTTGATAGAGATAATCTTTGGAGAATGTTTTCTGTTTGGGCAGTCTTGAGAGGCTATCCTATCCCCGATTGGCGCCAATTAGAAGGAACTCCTGAAAGAAAAATAAAAGGACGTTTTGACGAACTTTCAAAAATTAGAACTCTAAAAGAATCTATCCCCGATTGGATGGACGAATTGGGCGTGAAAGAATTAGGCGAAAAAGTTTGGGCAAAAGAAATTGCAGCTCAAAACCAACCAGCCAAAGTAATTCTGAGAACCAACACTTTAAAAACTACCAAGGAACAATTAAGAGCCATTTTAATGGACTTGAACATTGAAACCGAATACTTGAAAGACCAACCTGATGCTTTAGTACTAAAAGAAAGAGCGAACGTTTTCTTGACCGATGCATTCAAACAAGGTTTATTTGAAGTTCAGGATGCCAATTCACAACTTGTTGCTGCTTTTCTTGATGTAAAACCTGGAATGCGAGTGGTTGACACTTGTGCAGGTGCTGGCGGAAAAACGTTGCACATTGCTGCTTTGATGGAAAACAAAGGCCAATTGATTGCAATGGATTTATACGAAAGTAAATTGAAGCAATTGAAATTGAGAGCCAAAAGAGACGGAGCTTTCAATATTGAATATCGTATTATTGATTCTACAAAAGTCATTAAAAAATTACACGAAAAAGCCGATAGAGTTTTAATCGATGCTCCTTGCAGCGGTTTGGGAGTTTTGAAAAGAAATCCAGATGCTAAATGGAAACTACAACCCGAATTCATTGACAACATTCGTAAAGTTCAAGCCGAAGTTTTAGAGAATTATTCTAAAATTGTAAAACCTGGCGGAAAACTAGTTTATGCAACTTGTTCCGTTTTACCTTCTGAAAATCAAGAGCAGGTCGAAAAATTCTTGAAAACCGAAATCGGAAAACAATTCAACTTCATAAAAGATCAAAAAATATTGGCTCACGAGTCTGGCTTTGATGGTTTTTATATGGCTTTGTTGGAACGAAAAGAGTAAGTTTTTCAAAAGACAGATTTTAGTACGCAGAATAAAAAAAGTGATTTTCAATATGAAAATCACTTTTTTTATGGGTAATTTTTTATGGTTTTGGATACCGTTTTTTAATATTTCGGATTAATTCTTCGAGACCATTGAGTTTCAGTTCATAAATTAATTGCAACTGCTGTCCTAGTTCTCCTTTTGGAAAACCTTTATTGGAATACCAAACCACATAATATTCCGGTAAATCAATCAAATATTTGCCTTCATATTTACCAAAAGGCATTTTGGTATGAGCCAATTTGATAAGTTGTTTTTGGTCTTGTTCCATTTTCTTTTTGACTATTCAAACACTGCAAACTGCAACTGTAAACTGAATCCTAGATTATTTCCAATTAAAACTAATCTTCTTCTCGATTTCGGGATTTAAACTCAAGAAAACAGGACAGGTCATAGCGGTTCTTTCAAGAATTGTTCTGTCTTTTTGATCCGCAACTCCTACCATATTAAACGTAATTTCGATTGCTCCAATTCGTCTAGGTTCGGCATTCATAACCTTGGTGACTTCGGCGGTTGAACCTGTGAAATCAACATTCAAACTATTGGCTTTTATCCCCATAACAGTCATCGCACAACTAGCCAAAGCATTGGCAACAGTATCCGTTGGAGAGAATGCTTCTCCTTTTCCGTTATTGTCTAAAGGTGCGTCTGATATGATTTCGCTTCCCGATTGTAGATGTATGGACGATGTTCTTAAATCGCCTAAATAGGTTACTTTTGAGGTCATTTTTTTGAATTATGAGTTATGAATTATGAATTATGCAAACTGATTATGGAACACTAATTCGCTACTTTTATGGTCAAATCGGTGTCGTAATACAAGATATAAATTCCTTTATTAGTAAAGCCTCCGTCGGCTTTTTTATAATATTCAAACTTGTTATCGACTTGTTCTGTCGCGGTAGATTCAGCAGTTTCTTGATAGCTTTTTCCTTGTGACAAACGCAATAAGGTATCAAAAGTCACATCAAATCCTCGAGTAGCAAAAGTGCTTGGAGCAATTTTGTTTTTCTTTCTATACTCTTTTTCAAAAATGAGTGCCTCGGTCGATTCGTTTTCACGACTTATCGAAGGATACATCAATTTCAATTTGGTCAAATTCTCAAAACTGATTTCATCTGTATCTAAGGTTTCGTTGGGTTCCATAATAACCAACTGCACATTATATTTTGCCATAACACTCATCATCGTTGACATAGTCCATTTAATCATTCCTGTGTTTTCAGAAGCCAAGACTACATAATTCACTTTGTCTTTTACTAGCAAGCCTTTCAAACTTTCTGCTGATAAACTTCCATTTTCAAGTAAAGCGGCAAATTGAACCTGACTATAATTTTGCTGAATAAATTGTCTGGCCGATTCCTTTTTCTTATCGACAACCGCAATTATGTTTCCACCTTTTGTAATCATATATTCGAAAACAGCTCTTTTCAAAACTTCGGCTGAAGGGATGGTTTGGTATAGATTAGGAAACGAGTTTCCAATGTCTTTAGACAAAGGCGAAATCACAGCAACATTCTTACTACTGACCAAAGCAGCTGTTTTTTCGACATTATTTTGATAAAAAGGACCAATTATAGCATCGGCAGATTCCAAATTATTTTGTTGATGAATAACCGAAATATTAGAACTGTTTTTGGTTTCCTGAGAATCGAAAATGCTTACATCAACAGGAATTCCAATAGTTTTAGCCGAATCTATCGCCATCAATGCACCCGAATAGAAATCTAAAGTCATGTTCAAAAACTTGTCTTTTCTTAAACGAGTTGCTGTAGAATTGACCGTATCGCCTTCAATTTTGGCTAAATTAAAAGGCAATAATAGCACTAATTTTTTCCTGTCGCTTGTTACCCTTTGTTTTGATAAGGAAACATACACTTTTTTAATTTCAACCTCCTGTGGAATAGATGCCGATTCTGGTACTTTTAAGATCATTCCCGCTTCAACACCATTGGATAGATTTGGGTTCAATTGAATTAATTCCTCTTGCCCTAAACCTGACATTTTCGACAAGCTGTACAAGGTTTCTTTGGGTTTTACGACATAATCAATATAATTAACTTTTGGAGTAATGGCTTTTATAGTTTCTTTTTTAGGTTCTCCCACAACAACTTTGTCTGTTTTTGGCGGATTTCCTTTGATAATCAATTTGTATCCTATGGTTAAATTCGGAATAATTTCGGGATTTCTTTTTTCTAATTCTTCAATGGTAATCCCATATTGTTTGGCAATAGAAAATTTTGTCTCTTTAGGAAGGACTTCGTGATAAACTACTTTTTCTGGAGTTGGAGTCACTGTTTTTGAAACAGTATTCGAAGGAATAACAAGGGTTTGTCCTATTTGTAAACCTAACTTTTCTAAATCGGGATTGGCTTTTTTTAAGGCTTCATCAGTAACACCATATTTATTTTCGATTCCAAATAAGGTTTCTTTGGGTTCAACTTTATGGGTTTTGATTGTAGAATTTAATTTTGGAGTTTCCCCTTTTTTAGGAATTAGCAAAATGCTATTGGGTTTCAAACCAGTTTGAGCATCGGGATTTAATTTATAAATATCATAAGGAGTAACCTTGTATTTTTGGGCAATTTGGCCAATTGTTTCGCCTTTTTCAACTTTGTGAGTTGTATTTTTTTCTTGTGAAAACCCCTTTGAAGAAAAAACAAAAGTGCTCAAAAATACTATGATAAAATATTTCATCTGATTGATATTGTATAAATTTAGTTTTTCAAAGATAACAAAACGGTATCAAATTTTATTCCAAAATCTGATACCGCTTTTATATAATTTCTATTTTTTTAATGGATTATTCCCATTCAATAGTTGCAGGTGGTTTTGAGCTTATATCATAAACCACTCTGTTCACACCTTTCACTTTATTGATAATATCATTAGACACTTTCATCAAGAATTCATAAGGCAAATGTACCCAATCAGCGGTCATTCCGTCTGTAGATTGAACGGCACGAAGCGCCACTACTTTTTCGTAAGTACGCTCATCGCCCATTACTCCTACACTATTCACGGGAAGCAAAATCGCTCCTGCTTGCCAAACTTGGTCATACAATCCCCAAGATTTTAATCCGTCGATAAAAACTTTATCTACATCTTGTAAGATTTGCACTTTTTCTAATGTAATATCTCCTAAAATACGAATAGACAATCCAGGTCCTGGGAAAGGATGCCTTCCTAACAATTCTGGGTCGATTCCTAAAGTAGCTCCTACTCTACGCACTTCGTCTTTGAAAAGCATTCGCAAAGGTTCTACTACTTTCAATTTCATATAATCAGGCAAACCACCCACATTATGATGCGATTTAATTGTTGCCGATGGTCCTTTTACAGAAACCGATTCGATAACATCAGGATAAATGGTTCCTTGCGCCAACCAAGTAACATCTTCAATTTTATGTGACTCATCATCAAAAACTTCGATAAAAGCATTACCAATTGCTTTTCTTTTTAATTCTGGATCAGTAACTCCAGCTAAAGCATCATAAAAACGTTGGGAAGCATCTACTCCTTTTACGTTCAAGCCCATTCCTTCGTATTGATCTAAAACAGATTGGAATTCATTTTTACGAAGCAGTCCATTATTTACGAAAATACAATATAGGTTTTTACCGATTGCTTTGTTCAATAAAACCGCTGCCACTGTTGAGTCAACACCTCCTGAAAGTCCTAAAACTACTTTGTCGTTTCCGATTTTTTCTTTCATCTCCGCCACGATTTCTTCTACGAAAGCATTTGGCGTGAAATTTTGAGGAACATGAGCAATTTTTACTAAGAAATTCTCTAGCATTTTGGATCCATCCGTAGAGTGAAAAACTTCGGGATGGTATTGAATAGCATAAGTGGTTTCGCCTTCAATTTTGTATGCTGCAAATTCTACATCGTGAGTACTGGCTAGTTTCACACCACTGGTTGGCAAAGCCTTAATACTATCGCTATGACTCATCCAAACTTGGCTATTTTCAGAAACGCCTTCGAAGAAAGTTTCATCTTCTTTGATATAAGATAAATTAGCTCTTCCGTATTCTCTTGTATTGGAAGCCGCTACTTCACCACCACTAAAATGGGCTAAATATTGCGCTCCGTAACAAACGGCAAGCATAGGCAGTTTTCCTCTAATTTGGGATAAATCGGGGTGTGGTGCATCTTCTCCTCTAACAGAAAAAGGGCTTCCACCAAGGATTACCGCTTTATAACTAGACAAATCATCTGGAAAATGATTGTATGGAAAAATTTCGCAGAATATATTTAATTCGCGAACTCGTCGGGCAATAAGCTGTGTGTATTGCGATCCGAAATCTAAAATAAGTACGTTGTGTTGCATTCGGCAAAAATACTTTTTATAATTGGGATTGAAAAATCGAAATTTAAAAAAATTAAAATTACATTCTAATAACAATCATTTTAATTTTTACACCCAACGCTAAGTTATTCCAATACTCTGTAGTGACATTTCTATTAACATCATCTAAAACGTGTAATTCTGCAGTATTTCCACCTGAAGTTCCCGTACTTGCAACAACAAATTCAATATCATTTAAGCCAAGAGCTAAAGGAATTCTGAATTGTTCAAATTCATCATTCAAATACAAACCCGATCGCAATAATTTACCGTTTAAATACACATTTATTAAATCTCCATCTATTGCTACATAATCTCTGTATTTAACAGTAAAGTATTCAGATTTAGTTCGATATTCGCCAAGGTATCTATCAACTCTATCTAAAGTGCTAGTGTCTTCTTTTAAGCCTTCCCTAATCATTGTTTTACTTAAATCCTTGGTCATTTTTTCCTGATAAACATCTCCTAATTTATGCTCAAATTTGTTTTTTGGCGTCATCGAAAAATGATTCTCGGCTGTTCCTATTTCAAAGGAATTATTGGGTTTGGGTTTGGTGCCAAAAATATTGGTTTCCTTAAACACATTGGGAGCTACAATTTTTGGGGTATTTATTTTGGGTAAATCCGCGGGTGGCGGACTTTCTTTTTTGACTTTAGGTTTTGTCTTAATCGGAGGAAGAGGAATAAACTTTGAACTAAATTCGCTTTGGGCAAAGCCATTTGCTGTAATTCCAATTAAAAAAATAAATAAAAGAAGTTGTTTCATACTTGAAATTCATATTGATAAATCAATATTTAATAAAGGTCAAAAATAATAGAAATCTAAGAGCAAAAATCACAAAAATAACATAAAATATTTTTCTGCTTTTTGTATGCTGTATAGATTTCATTGATTTTTAGTACGTTTGTCTAATAAACCATTTTGTTTGTTATATACTTTTTAGAAATTTATTTATCGTGCTCAAAAAAAACAAATCACTGATTATGGCGGATAATATCAATAATTCAATCCTTTCGAAAACAGACTTGTTCAACGAATTATCGCAACTTATTGAAGAATGCAAGCAACAAGTAGCTGTTCAAACCAATAGTGCAGTCACTATTTTGTTTTGGCAAATTGGCAATCGCATCAATCAAGACATTTTACAAAACAAACGTGCTGAATATTCAAAACAAATTGTGTCGACAGTGTCTACACAATTGAAAGAACGATATGGGAAGAATTTTGAATTAAGAAATTTAAGACGAATGATGCAATTTGCAGAACAATTTACCGATTTTCAAATTGTCGTACCACTGTCACGACAATTGAGTTGGTCTCATTTTGTAGAATTATTACCTTTAAAAACCATTGAAGCAAAACTATTTTATGCACAAAACGCAGCAAATAATTTATTTGGAATTAGAGAATTAAGAAGGCAAATCGCTTTAAAAACATTCGAAAGAACTAGCATTGCTGATGCTCAAATTGTAGATGCAACGCAAATTCCATTCAACACCTTCAAAGATCCTTACATACTTGATTTATTAGGTTTACAAAATACTTTTTTAGAAAAGGATTTAGAAAATGCGATACTTCACGATTTAGAAACTTTTATCCTCGAACTTGGCAAAGGTTTTTCATTTGTAGAACGCCAAAAAAGAATGATTATCGACGGCGAAGATTTTAATTTAGACTTACTTTTTTACCATCGAAAACTGAAAAGATTAGTCGCTATAGAATTGAAATTAGGAAAATTTCAAGCCAAACACAAAGGTCAAATGGAACTATACCTCAAATGGCTAGACAAATACGAAAAACAAGAAGGCGAAAATACACCAATAGGACTAATCCTTTGTGCAGAAAGTAGTAGAGAACAAATAGAACTACTCGAAATGCACAAAGACGGGATTATGGTGGCTGAATACTGGACAGACTTACCACCCAAAAAACAGTTTGAAGAAAAAATACACATGCTCCTGATAGAAGCTAAGGAAAGAATTGAAAGGAAAAAATTGGTTTAATTAAAAAAAACCTTGAATTCTCAATATAAATATTAGCATTTTCTTATCTAAATTTTTATAAATTGCAGCACTAAAACAAATTCAGGAGTTGGCATCCAACTCGTTTAAAATCAACACAAAAACAATTAAAATGAAAAGAGAAAACATCTTGACAGGTTCGCCTTGGGAAGACAAAATGGGATATTGCCGTGCGGTTCGCATTGG
>ERZ1034365.480-NODE-480-length-22177-cov-4.980317_pt1 | contig 22177 bp, 27 predicted proteins | sample MGYA00520615_ERZ1034365 | MGnify/ENA primary metagenome ERZ1034365 (study PRJEB33736, sample SAMEA104284505) | Azolla filiculoides | biome: Urban; feature: Water surface; material: Ditch water | place: Netherlands | collected 2015-10-28 | depth 0-0.1 m ...
GGTGAAATCGGTGGTCCAGATGAAGCCGAAGCCGCTCGCTGGTGCAAAGACAACATGAAGAAGCCAATCGTTGGCTTCATCGCTGGTGTTACTGCCCCTCCGGGTAAGCGCATGGGTCACGCTGGTGCCCTGATTTCGGGTGGTGCAGATACCGCCGATGCCAAGCTCGCCGTTATGGAAGAGTGTGGCTTCACGGTGACTCGTAACCCATCTGAAATGGCCAAGCTGCTCAAGGGTCTGCTGTAATCACTCGTTGATTGCAACATCCCTAGAAAACCCGGCTTCGGCCGGGTTTTTTTATGCTGCAGCACAAGGTGTTACTAATCACGATGTCTGGCAGGATGAACGGGTAGTACGTTGCCACTAAGGCAAAACAGCGCAAGCACCCCCTTCACGGAGACAGATATGACCATCACGATCAACAGCATCACCGTAGAGAATCCATTTAAGCAGCGTTACGCTAACTACATCAACGGCCAGTGGGTGGCGCCTGTAGATGGCAAGTATTTTGAAAATACCACGCCTATTACCGGCAAGGTTTTGTGCGAAGTACCGCGCTCCAACGACAAAGATATCAATCTGGCACTGGATGCCGCACACGCTGCCAAGGCTGCCTGGGGTAAAACGTCGCAGGCTGATCGTGCCAATATTCTGAATAAAATTGCCGATCGCATGGAGGCGAATCTAAAGCTGATCGCTACAGCCGAGACGCTGGATAACGGCAAACCGATCCGCGAGACCATGGCGGCAGATATTCCGCTGGCGATTGATCATTTTCGTTACTTCGCCGGCTGCGTCCGTGCCGAAGAGGGTGGCATCAGCGAGATTGATCACGATACCTACGCTTATCACTACAAAGAGCCGCTAGGCGTGGTCGGTCAGATTATTCCGTGGAACTTTCCGATCTTGATGGCCGTGTGGAAGCTGGCCCCGGCGTTGGGTGCTGGTAACTGTGTGGTACTAAAGCCCGCCGAACAAACTCCTGCATCGATTCTGGTGCTGATCGAGCTGATTGGCGATCTGCTACCGCCAGGCGTGCTGAATATCGTGAATGGCTTTGGTCTTGAAGCCGGTAAACCACTGGCGTCTAGCCCGCGCATCGCGAAGATCGCTTTCACGGGTGAAACCACCACGGGTCGTCTGATCATGCAGTACGCTAGCCAGAACCTGATTCCGGTGACGCTGGAGCTGGGTGGCAAGAGTCCGAACATCTTTTTTGAAGATGTGATGGATGCTGATGATAGTTACTTCGACAAGGTGCTGGAAGGCTTCACGTTATTTGCGTTGAATCAGGGTGAAGTGTGTACGTGTCCATCTCGTGTGCTGGTTCAGGAATCCATCTATGAGAAGTTTATGGAACGCGTATTAAAACGTGTTGCGGCGATTAAGCAGGGCAACCCGCTAGATCCGAATACCATGATCGGCGCCCAGGCCTCGAATGAGCAGCTTGAGAAGATCAATTCCTACCTGAAGCTGGGTAAAGAAGAGGGCGCCCAGTGCCTAATCGGTGGTGCTCAAGCCAGTATGGATGGTGATCTTGCCGGTGGCTATTACATCCAGCCGACCGTGTTCAAGGGTCACAACAAGATGCGCATCTTCCAGGAAGAGATCTTCGGGCCGGTGGTGTCAGTTACGACGTTCAAGGATGAAGCCGAAGCGATTGAAATCGCCAACGACACGCTCTATGGTTTGGGTGCTGGTGTCTGGACCCGGAATGGTAACCGTGCCTTTCGCGTTGGTCGTGCCATTCAGGCCGGTCGTGTGTGGACGAACTGCTATCACGCCTACCCAGCGCATGCCGCCTTCGGTGGTTACAAGCAATCGGGTATTGGCCGTGAAAACCACAAGATGATGCTGGACCACTATCAGCAGACCAAGAACCTGTTGGTCAGCTACAGTGAGTCGCCACTCGGATTTTTCTAATGGCGCGTGATTTAACGCCACGAAACAGTGCCGTCAGCCGCGTTTCGGCAACGCCGGCGGCACTGGCGTTAATACATCAACTTAAGGCTCAGCATGGCGCATTGCTGTTTCATCAGTCGGGTGGTTGTTGCGACGGTAGCGCGCCCATGTGCTTTCCTGCCAATGAGTTTATTGTGGGTGATGTAGACGTGAAACTAGGCGATATTGGTGGTGTGCCGTTTTACATGAGTGAGTCCCAATTCGCCTACTGGGAGCATACCCACCTGATTATTGATGCGATTCCCGGTACGGGCGGCATGTTCTCCTTGGAGCGTCCTTCAGGGCTGCGGTTTCTGACGCGATCTCGCCTTTATAGCGACGCGGAGCTGGCTGCCCTGCAGACAACATAAAGCGTCGAATGCGTGTATTCTCGATATCAGTCGATTCAGTTTTTTAGGTAAGTCATGACTTTTTGCGTGAAGACAGGTGCACCCATTCCGCTCTTACCCAAGCTGCTCTTGACCCTCTATGTAGCGGTGTTGGTTCCTACGTACATCATTACCTACGGCCCGACGAATTTCTTGTTCTTCTGTGACATGGCATTACTGCTCACACTGATCGGCATGTGGCTTGGTAGTGCTTTGCTTATTTCTGCGGCCGCCGTGGGGATTCTGCTGCCACAGCTTTTATGGGCATTAGATTTTCTTTCTAGCTTAGTCGGGATGCCGATCACAGGTATGACGGAATACATGTTCCAGAGTGCAATTCCTCTGCATGTGCGTTTTCTATCGTTCTTTCATTTCTGGTTGCCGTTTCTGCTGATATGGCTGCTAGGGCGTACGGGTTATGATCGACGCGGGTTGCCATTGTGGATGGTGATTTCCTTCACCTCGCTTTATGTATGTTATTTCTTCATGCCCGCGCCACCTGCGCCGGTTAACGACCCGGCGTTACCGGTGAATATCAATTATGTTTATGGGTTTAGTGACGTCGGGCCGCAGCATTGGATGCCAGAGCCGGTATGGTTTGTCGTGCTACAACTGATGTTGATTTTTCTGGTGTTCTTACCGTCACATTGGGCGCTGAAGCGTCTGTATCCACCGGCCGCTGATTGATTGGGTTTATCTTTGCCATGCGCCTAGGGCATGGGGTAATATGACCAGAAAATATGAGTATTTACTTGGAGACACACATGCGTAAGTCGGTGCAAGCAGGTTTTACCTTGATCGAATTGATGGTTGTGATTGCCATCGTGGGTATTTTGGCCGCCGTGGCTTTGCCGGCTTATCAGAATTACACAGTCCGGGCCAAGGTATCGGAGGGCTTGCTTGCTGCCTCTGCGTGTAAGGTGTCGGTCACCGAGGCTGTTCAAAGCGGTGCTACGAGCATTCCCGCAAATCTGTGTTCCGGTAGCACCCAGTATGTAGAGAGTGTTACCTCAGGTGGTGATGCCAGCAATGCAACGGTAACGGTTGCACTTAAGGGCATCGACAAGAATGTTGATGGTAAGACAATCGTTTACACGGGCGCCGTAGCTAATGCCAGTATTACCAGCTGGACATGTTCGACAGCCCTGGAACAGAAGTATGTGCCATCAGGCTGTACCGGTAAGTAAACGTGGTTAACCTGCATGCTCGCCGAGAAAGTGGCGAGCATAGCGGGGGTGTAGTTCAGATAAGCGCAATAGCGTTAAAAAATCAGCGGTATTGAAATCAGGGTCCCAGGCAGGGGCACCGCAGATTTTCGCACCTAATCTCAAATAGCCTTTGACCAAGGGTGGTGGTTCTACCTCGAGTCCTTGATTAAGGTCGTTAACAGGCAAGGCAAGTCTGGGAAAAGCTCTGTATTCAATGGACGCCAGATGCTTCTTGGCAAATTGTTGGTGCAAGCTGGCTGCATAGTGGCCACCATCTGCCATAGACACACTGGCACAGCCCAGCATCGATTCGTAGCCGCCTTGAACCATATATCGGCCGATGCCACTCCAGAGCGCCATAATGACACTGCCGGTGCGGTAATCTTGGTGGACGCAAGAGCGACCAAGCTCAATCATTTTAGGACGCAGATGTGCGAGGCGCGTTAGATCAAATTCCGATTCTGAGTAGAGAGAGCCTAGTTTGCGAGCTTGATGCGGCGTGAGAACGCGATAGGTACCAACAACTCGCAGGGTTTCTTCATCGCGCACAATGAGGTGATCACACCAGGCATCAAAAAGATCTTGATCGAGACCCTCTTTGGCTTTGGGTAAAGAAGCACCCATTTCTTCAGCAAAAACTTTATAACGAAGGCGCTGCGCTTCTTCAACCTCGTCCTGGTGGCGTGCCCAGGTTATGCTCAACGGATGGGTCGCTGCTTTGGAAATAGCAAGTTGATGTTCACTCTTGTTGTGATCAATAACCACGGTGTTCTTCTCTGTCATGCTCAACCTTTATGGGTCTTTAGTTGAGAATGACTTTAGCTAGGCTAAATGACGGCGCTGTGATGATTCAATGACAAATCGATGAAACTTGCAGGGCTTAGCCGATAAATTCAGGCGGGAGAACCAATCTTAAAACTGTTTGGGCTTTCTCTTGGTTCTCCTGTTTTCGCAGGCGATGTGTCAGCCACCATATTGAGGATTTTTTAACCGACCAGTCCTGTTCCTGTCCTGATAGAAGAAGGCTGGCAACACGACCAATCCAGGGTTGGTGTCCAACAACAATGATATCTTTACCTCGTGGCCAATTAATAGCCCCTAGCACGTGGCTTGCATCAGCTAAAGGGCAGAGTTCCTGAATGATTTCTGGCTTATCGCAGAATGCCTTGGCCGTTTGTAGTGCCCGATCAGCAGGACTACAAATGACCCGGAATTGCCCCTTAATATTTTTTTGTAGCCACTGTGCAGTAATGCTGGCCTGTTTTTGACCACGTTCTGTCAGTTTGCGGTCTAGATCCCGTTTGCAACCGGGAGTGACAGGAGTGCCAAGATCAATTGCTTCGGCGTGACGCCATAAAATCAGATTCATATTACTCAAATACGTTAAAAATGAAGAACGGGTATAAACAGGCTCAACCAGGTATAACCACAAAGAAGAAGGCACAGCAGAACTGCAGCGCTACCGTAATCCTTGGCGCGTTTGGAGAGACTGTGCGCCTCGAAAGAGATACGGTCAATTGCGGCCTCAATGCCGGAATTAATCAGCTCAGTGACTAACACCAAGATGACGGTAGCGACTAATAACGCCCGCTCTACCAGGTTAAAGTCAAAAACCCACACCCACGGTAGCATAAGCAGTGCTAAGAATAGCTCTTGCCTAAAAGCACTCTCCTCTTGGATAGCAAAGCTAAAACCCTGAAGCGAGTGGCCGGTGGCGAGCCAAATTCTTTTTATGCCTCTATGGGTTTTATGCGGATTGGACTTGGGGTCATAATCAATCTTGTGTTGATACATAAGATCAGACAGTCTGATCGCTCGTGTGAGCGACCGGATGTAAATGATTGATGAATTGATCGGTCGCAGCGGCCCATGAGAATTTTTGTGCGTGTTCGAGTGCGTCTTCACGTTTTAGCTCTAGGGCATCAAGACAGGCTTGACGCAAGTCATGGTGTAGCGCACCGGCTGGTGCATCTCCAATGACATCAAGCGGGCCCGTTACAGGGTAGGCGGCGACAGGTAGTCCGCAAGCCATAGCTTCTAAAAGCACGAGGCCAAAGGTATCTGTTTTGCTAGGGAAAACAAAGACATCGGCAGAGGAGTAAACCTCGGCAAGCTCATGTTGATTCAGCACGCCCATAAAGTTTGCTTTCGGGTACTTGGCGCGCAGGGCAGGTAAAGCAGGGCCTTCTCCTGCTACCCATTTTGAGCCAGGCAAATCGAGCTCAAGAAATGCCTCGATGTTTTTCTCTACGGCTACACGGCCAACATACAGAAAAATCGGCGGTCGCGTGCCGAGTCGCTGGACTTTGCGTGGTGTAAAAATATCCAGTTCAACACCACGGCTCCATAAGACGACACGGTTAAATCCAGCTACTTCTAGGTCGCGTTTAACAACATGGGTAGGCGCCATGATCGCTTTTGCAGGACCATGAAACCACTTTAAATATTGATAAGTCCACTTTAACGGAATGCGTAGGCGGGCATGTACATATTCAGGGAAACGCGTGTGGTAAGCCGTGGTAAATGGAAAGTTGTGACGTAGCGCCCAGGCACGTGCAGCAATGCCTAGCGGACCTTCTGTCGCAATGTGCATGGCATCTGGTTTAAATGCTTCAATACGTTTTACTACGCTGCGCTTCGGTAGTATCGAAAGGCGTATATCAGGGTAGGTAGGGCAAGGAACCGTCTTAAATTCAAGTGGCGTGAGAATGTCAACGGTATGACCCAATTTCTCAAGTTCCCGTCTTGTTGACTTGATGGTTCTTACAACGCCGTTAACTTGGGGTTCCCAGGCGTCCGTTACGATAAGAATTCTCATAAGTTACTCCTTAGGGATTGAATTCACGTTTTGGGTAGCAGCAGTGCCTTCTTGGTGCAAACTCATCAGATTGAGTGGTGCCTCGATACGTCGATTCCAATGCACAATGCGCAACGAACCATCAAAGTCTTCTACTAAAGCCGTGAGGCTTTCGACCCAATCACCATCATTCGCATAAAGCACGCCGTTTATGTCGCGAATTTCGGCTTTGTGGATATGACCGCATACCACGCCATCGCATTCACGGCGCCTCGCCTCTTCAGTCATGACATGCTCGTATGCAGAAATGAAATTAACGGCGTTTTTCACCTGGTGCTTGAGGTATTGCGATAAAGACCAGTAGGGCAGGCCCATACGCACCCGAATCGCGTTAAACCAGCGGTTGAGTTTGAGGATTAGTGTGTAAGCGCTGTCGCCAACATAAGCTAGCCAACGTGCATGTTGCATGACACCATCGAACAAATCACCATGAGTGATCCATAGGCGTTTGCCATCTGCAGTGGTGTGAATGGCGTCTTCAACAACCTCAATTTCACCAAAATTCAGGCCGATAAATTGACGGACGCTTTCATCATGATTCCCTGGCACATAAATCACCCGGGTTCCCTTGCGACCTTTTCTTAGTATCTTTTGTACAACGTCATTATGGGTTTGAGGCCAGTACCACCCCTTTTTAAGATGCCAGCCGTCGAGGATGTCACCAACCAGATAAAGCGTTTCTGATTCGTGAGACTTGAGAAAATCGAGTAGGTAACTAGCCTGGCAGCCTGGTGTGCCCAAATGCACATCGGAAATCCAGATGGTGCGAAAGTTGAGTTCTTTTGTATCCACGGCTGACATTTAGCCAGCTTTATGTGACGCGATTTTTACGCTTGTGTGACAAAACAGTTAAATTACACGCTTAATCTTCAGTCCGGAATAAACAGCTAAGCCAGTGGCGCACATGATTCCCATAACGATATAGAAGGAATGCTGTAACCCTGGTAAGTCTTCCATGTTCATGCCCATAACACCTGTGACGAGTGTCATAGGAAGAAAGATAACCGTCATCACCGACAAGACCTGCAAGTTTTTAGCGTTAAATTCGGCAACATGTGCGGATAGCTCATCCTGTAAAACTTTTGCACGTTCATATAGGTTGTTAACTTCGTCGACCAGAAAAGACAGTAAATCGATCTGTTCACGTAGTTGATCCGTGTCGTCTTCGGTAAACCAGGTCGGCTTACGGCGTAGTAAACGTCTTAAAGCAGTTAGTTCTGGTGCGTAATGGCGACGTAGCCGACTACAGGTAATGCGCAATCTCCCCAGTGTTTCATGCTCTGGTAAATCCTCACCTTTGATAAGTATTTCTTCAAGTAGATCCATCTGATCTGAAAGTTGATCGGTTCTGCGGCGCAAATGCGTTGCTCGCTCTTCAATCAGTTCATGGTAGAGCGCCACAACTGTATTGGGTGTAATGCGTTTTTGACGTAACAGATGGCGTAGCGTATCTGTAGTCATTAGTGGGTGCGCTCTTAGAGACAACATCAACCGAGGTGTCATGATGGCCCATAGCGTCCCGGTTTCTTCGTCGTCTGTAGTATGGGTTAACCCGATACGAAAGTCATTCATCACCATCATCAGACCATCACCGAATTCTTCAATGGTTTCCATTCGGCTGCGACTCACCTGGTCAAGGATCGCCTCTTTAAGAGAGTCAGGTATCTGCGGTGTTTGCCTTAACCAGCGCTGAATACGCGCGTTTGACAGGTTAAGATGTAGCCATAGTGATTTGCTCTGATCTCCAAGCGCTGCATCGACCTGATCGGGTTGAATCTCGCGAGATTGCTCCCCGTGCATTTCCCATGCAAATACGACACCATCGGCCGGTATGACCATCGGATCAATGAGTGCGTCAATTGGAACAAAAGCCATGGTGTTATCTAGGTAATGATTTGGCAACTAATGTATTAAAGAATTGTTACGTTCATATGACTTCCGGATATTTCGTCTTTGTAATAATTAATTGAGTGTCGCTGTGCAATAATCAGACATTAGATTTCAACAAGGAGTGCATTGTGGCCACACGTCCAACAACAACCCGTAAGCCTGCGGTACGTTCCACCATTGCTCGTAAAACAGCTAGCGTCCCTGCTAAACCAACAGTGGCAAAGCAGACTGCACCTCGAGCGATTAAAACACCTGTGCGTCGCACAGCGACAAGAACAGCGCGTAAACCCGTTTCGACGATTGTTGCAAAGAATCTGAAGCCAGTTGTTGCAAAGTCGGTAGCTGTCGTTGCTAAGGCAAAACCTGTTGCTGCAACTAAAACAATCGCGAAACCAAAGAAAGTCAAACTGGTAAAAGATAACTTTTCGATTCCTGCCCACGAACATGCGCTACTGGCTGACTTGAAGAAGCGTGCAAAGAAGCTGGGTAAAGAATTCAAAAAATCCGAGTTCCTACGTGCAGGTATTGCGCACCTGGTATCTTTGACGGACACAGTGCTGGTCAATACCCTCGCCAAGGTTGAACGCGTTAAGGTCGGCCGCCCGAGTAAGAAGGGTAAGAAAAAGTAAGCGGTTAAAGCTTCTCAAAAAACCAGGCCCTAGCGCCTGGTTTTTTTATGTCATACAATTGTCACATCGATTCGATAAAGTTGGAAACATGGAAACACTAAACGCCGCCGAACTCCTTGCCGCTCTGGGGCATGAATCACGTCTTTCTATCTACCGCCTGCTGGTTGAGGCAGGTCCGGAGGGCGTGAACGCAGGTGCCATTGCAGAGCAATTGGGGATTCCGGCAGCAACGACGTCGTTCCATCTTTCCAATTTAAGCCGAGTTGGTTTGATTAAGGCTAGACAGGAAAGCCGTTTCATCTACTACGCCACGGATTACAGCGTGATGGATGAGCTTCTCGCATTCCTGACGGATAAGTGCTGTCAGGGTCAGAGTTGTCTGCCTAAAACCGAACAGGTTAATATGACCCAAAAGAGACGGAAAAAGGCAGGCTGCTCAACTTCTTGTTGAGGTGAATGATGTCCGAAAAAGTCTTTAACGTGCTTTTCTTGTGCACGGGCAACTCTGCCCGTAGTGTCATTGCAGAAGCGGTGCTAAATCAATTGGGTCGAGGTCGCTTCAAGGCGTTTAGCGCTGGCAGCATGCCGACAGGTTTGGTGAACCCGCATGTGCTGGACCTGCTTCAGCGCAATAACATGCCTACGGAAGGTATTCGGAGCAAGAGTTGGGATGAGTTTGCTAGTCCAGACGCACCGAAACTGGACTTTGTTTTTACTGTTTGTGACCAAGCGGCTGGCGAGGTTTGTCCTATCTGGCCCGGCCAGCCGATGACCGCCCATTGGGGGCTTGAAGACCCTGCGCAGGTTGAAGGTGAAGAAGCGCAGCAACGAGCCGTCAAGAATGCCTTTATGCAACTCAATCGCCGAATTGGCATTTTTACCAGCCTACCTCTCGAAAAGATTGAACGTCATTCTTTGCAGAAGGAACTGGATGACATCGGTGCTTTGCCCCGTAATTAAGGAATCAGTATGTCTAATCTAAAGAATGTTCTCGTCCTTTGCACCGGCAACTCCTGCCGGTCACAGATGGCTGAAGCGCTTATCACCCATGACCTCGTTGGTTTTGCAAGAGGTCTATCCGCTGGCACTAAACCGCAACCTAAAGTTGCTGACGGTGCAATAGAAGCCTTAAAGTTGGCGGGGCTTCCGACAGAGGGGCTTTATCCCAAGGATATCGATGCAGTTATCAATGAACCAATAGATTTGGTTGTGACTGTTTGTAATAACGCCAATGAAGCCTGTCCGATTTTCCCAAAGCCTGTGCCACGTATACATTTGCCATTCCACGACCCGCACGGAGAGCCGTTAGAGAGTTTTTTACAGGTTCGTGACGAGATTCGTGCCAAGTTGATTCCAGCCGTTCGTGAAGCATTGGGGATTTGAGATGAGTGTTCAGTGTGACGTGGCGTCCAAGGCTCTACCCATGAGTGTTTTCGAGCGCTATCTGACCATCTGGGTATTCCTCTGCATCATTACGGGGGTGTTGGTCGGTCAAATGATGCCCGGCGTATTTCAGGCAATTGGTCGTCTGGAAGTGGCGCAGGTCAATCTGCCAGTTGGGTTGCTCATCTGGGTCATGATTATTCCGATGCTGGTGAAGGTCGACTTTGCGGCGCTGCATGAGGTCAAGCAGCACGTTAAGGGCATCGGCGTGACCTTGTTCGTGAACTGGTTCGTAAAGCCTTTCTCCATGGCGTTTCTGGCGTGGTTCTTCATCCGAGGTATTTTTGCGCAATACCTGCCTGCGGACCAAATCGACAGTTACATCGCAGGGTTGATTCTTCTGGCGGCGGCACCTTGTACGGCTATGGTGTTTGTTTGGAGCCGCCTGACGAACGGTGACCCGCTCTTTACGCTGTCGCAGGTGGCGCTGAACGACGCCATCATGGTCTTTGCCTTTGCACCACTGGTTGCTTTTCTGCTGGGTATCTCGGCAATTACCGTGCCGTGGGACACCCTGCTGACTTCGGTAGCTCTCTACATCGTGATTCCGGTCATCCTTGCCCAATTCTGGCGCAAGATGTTACTTGCTAAAGGTCAGGTGCATTTCGATGCGATGATGGAGAAGGTCGGTCCGTGGTCGATTTCAGCACTGCTGCTGACGCTGGTGCTGCTGTTCGCTTTCCAAGGTAAAGCCATCATTGAGCAGCCGCTTATTATTGCGCTGCTTGCGGTGCCGATTCTGATTCAGGTCTTTTTCAACTCGGCATTGGCTTATTGGCTTAACCGTGCAGCTGGCGAGAAGCACAGTGTTGCTTGCCCGTCAGCGCTGATTGGTGCTTCTAATTTCTTTGAGCTGGCGGTTGCCGCAGCCATTAGTCTGTTCGGTTTCGAATCTGGTGCTGCGCTGGCTACGGTGGTCGGTGTTCTGATTGAAGTGCCAGTCATGTTGCTGGTGGTTCGTGTCGTTAACCAATCCAAGGGTTGGTATGAGCGTCGTCCCGCTAAATAATTAGGAGGTGTACATCATGAAAAAATTAGAAGTTTTCGACCCTGCTATGTGCTGTTCAACGGGTGTCTGTGGTGTTGAAGTAGACCCGGTGTTGGCGCAGTTCGCAGCCGACCTGAAGTGGGTTGCTGAACACGACGTTATTGTTGAGCGTCATAACCTCGGTCAGGAGCCGCAGGCTTTTGCTGCCAATCCTGCTGTTGTTAAAGAAATGGAAGCCGGTATCGACCGTTTGCCGATTCTTGCGGTGGATGGTCACATCATCACGACTGGTATGTATCCATCACGCCAGCAATTGGCGCAGAAATTGGCTATCCAGTTGACCACGGCAGAAAAGCCTCATGTTGTCGCTGGCAAGTGCTGCGACCCTAAATCTGGTTGCTGCTAATTTACGAGGTCTGATATGCCGTTACCCAAACTTGATACTCGTCACGCCTTTTTTACTGGAAAGGGCGGCGTTGGTAAGACATCCTTGTCTTGCGCTACGGGTTTAGCGCTGGCAGATGCTGGGAAAAAGGTGCTGATTGTCAGTACTGACCCGGCGTCCAATCTGGATGAAGTTTTGGGTGTGGTATTGAACCAAACACCTACGGCGGTTCCTGATGTACCAAATCTATGGGCGCTGAACATCGACCCAGAAGCCTCGGCACATGCCTACCGTGAACGAATGGTTGGTCCTTATCGTGGCATCCTGCCAGATGCGGCTATCCGGAGCATGGAAGAGCAGTTCTCCGGTGCCTGTACGGTAGAGATTGCTGCATTTGATGAGTTCTCCAAGTTGCTGGGTGACCCGTCTGCGACACAAGATTTCGAGCATGTTATTTTTGATACCGCTCCGACCGGTCACACCTTGCGTCTTCTTACCCTGCCTTCGGCATGGGATGAATTCATTTCTTCCTCTACGGGCGGTGCATCCTGCCTTGGTCCCCTGGCCGGCCTGGAAAAGCAGAAGGCGCTGTATGCCGCCACGGTTAAGCGCCTATCGAATCCGAAAGAGACCACGGTGGTTCTGGTTAGCCGTCCAGAACGTGCATCCTTGCGAGAGGCGGAGCGTACCCGTGCTGAATTGCGTGACTTGGGAGTTAGCAACCTTCAGTTAGTCATCAACGGGGTCTTTGTTGCCAAAGAGCCGGGTGATGCCATTGCTGATGCGATGACCAAACGTGCTGTCGAGTCACTGTCAGAGATGCCTGCTGGTTTGGCTGCGCTACCGGGGACAACGATTCCCTTCCTGCCGAAAGGTACGGTTGGGTTAGAGGCGCTTCGAGCCATGGCTCATCCAGAAGAACTGCCACTGCCTTTGGAGCGGTCGTTGCCAGCGATTGAGTCATTACCGGGCGGTCTAAAGCGATACGTCGATGAATTGGCTGCGGTGGGTCATGGTGTCATCATGACCATGGGTAAAGGCGGTGTTGGCAAAACATCGGTTGCTGCTGCCATTGCCTTTAATCTGGCTGAGCGTGGCTTTCCTGTTGTCCTTTCCACCACAGACCCGGCGGCGCACGTTGCTGCGGCGGCGGAAGAGGGCATGCCCGGCTTAACCGTTACCAAAATTGACCCGGCGCATGAGGTTCGTGAATATACCGAAGAGGTTCTGGCTAAGGCAGGTAAGAGTCTTGATGCAGCCGGACTCGCCATGCTTGAAGAGGATCTGCGTTCGCCCTGTACAGAAGAAATTGCCGTTTTCCGAGCCTTCGCACGTACAGTCGACGAGGGTAAGGGTGGTTTCGTGGTTCTGGATACGGCACCTACGGGACACACGATTCTCTTGCTTGATGCGGCGGAAGCCTATCAACGTGAAGTTGAACGTACTCAAGGCGATATGCCTGAATCCGTCAAGGAACTTTTACCTCGTCTTCGGGATAAGGCCTTCACGCATGTCTTTGTAGTGACCTTGCCAGAAGCTACCCCGGTTCATGAGGCAGAGCGCCTTCAGAATGACCTCCGTCGGGCAGGTATTGAACCCTATGCATGGGTTATCAATCAGTCACTTCTGGCGAGTGGTACCCAAGACCCTTTACTGCTCGAGCGCGGTGCGTATGAGCTTCCCTACATCCTGACGGTCAAAGATATATTGTCGACTCGATGTGTCCTAATTCCTTGGCTTATTCACCAACCCGTTGGTCGAGCGTGTCTGCACCCCATGATTTTCTAGATCTACAGCTCGAAGTGAGCCCTTAAGCCAAAAAAGCTTACAGGGCCACGATCGGCGTTATATGCCGGATTACGAATGTACTGGTAATCGGCTGATAAATAAGCGCCTTTAAACAGATTGACGCTGTAGTAAGTTTCAAGAATACGTTCGCCTTGGTAGGTGATTTTTCCATCACCGATAAACATGGTGTAGCCACCTTGTGACAGATAGTTAATCTGTGAAGAACTGATACCGTTCAAAGCAAATGCCAGACCTAAGGTGTCATTCTGGCGACCCCAGAAACTGCCTTTGACGGATGTGCCTGCGGAAAGAGAGCGGCTGATATCCGTGAACGCTTCGGTTTCACTTTGTCCGTTATTCCAACTCCAGCGGGCAAATAGACCGATATCATCGAGCACGGCTTGTTCGGCGTTCAAGACATATCCCCATTTGTTCTGGTAGTTGTTGCGTGACGTAAGGATATTGGGTGCCTGACCGGCACCTGCCTGATTGATCGCATCGTTAAAAGTAGCCATTACGCCGCGATTCTGAAAGACCAATGCCCGGAGTGCACCTTCTTGCCCCAGCACTTTATGTTCACGCTCAACTTCGATCTGGTCACCATATTGCTTGGTGAGTTGGTAATCTAATGATTGACCGTTAGGTTCTTTGGGCATGGCAAGCCTGGCGAGGCGAACAGTCCAGCCGTCATCAAAGTATTCACCGATTAGACCATAGGTGTAACCGCGTGCATTGGCCGCAAAATCATAAGCACCGGCTGCCATGATGGACCAGTTGAGAAACTGGGTTCGTGGATCATGGCTGTAACGGTTGCTATCGAAGTAATCGAGTGTTGAGACCCAACCGTACGTGAGGGTTAGACGTCGTTTGTCGACATTGCCTGCAAGCTGGTTGGGGCCACCTTCAACATGTTCGCGACCACCACCGAGGCCGATGGTTTGGCGAATAAAGGCACGTGCCGTATAAAAGACCATAGGCACATTGTTGCCACGTTGCATTTCGCCATTAGTAAAGCCGCCCAGTCCGCTCAAATTAGAGAAGGGCATACCTTCACTGGCTTCCGGATTGTAATAAACCTCAGCCCCTTCCCAGAGGCGTGCGCCAAGAAAGGGTGTTACCGTTAGCGTGTAGCTTTTGGTTTGATCCCCGGTACTGAGTAGACTTTTCTCTCCCTGATAGGGTGAGTTGAATTTATTCTTGTATTGCAGGACATACGTTGCTTGTCCGTGCAGGCTGAAATTCTCTGTGTCGTCAGGAATCGGGGTGGTGCTGTCAACGGTCGGGTCAGCCTCTACCGAGGACTCAGCCAAGCAATAGGAAGCCTGCGCTCCAAATAAAAGAGCGAACAAAAATCTCGAGAGAAATTTGGTTCGGAGGTTCACTTTTGGCTGTCGACATAATCATTTAAGCCGCAATCATACGCGATTGCTGCGTTGCGCAAAGTATCGGCCAAATACATTTCTATTTTATTAAAACCGCCAAGTGACACCCATTTCGAACCGATCAGAGCCGTTTCGCTTCGATTTGCCACTAGAAACGGTATCACTCAGGTTATTACCGCTAACGAGATAGGCGATACCCAAATCCAGTGCTGGTAACGGTGAATAAATCGATGCCGCCATGGCATAGGTACTCATATAAGTCGGAGATGCGGTGGGTGTGTTCGTGCCACCCCCGAAGTCTAGAGCCAGCTTTAGCTTTGGGTGCGCTTGCCAAACAGGTGCAATGGAGAATGCGATAACGTTTTTTCTCTGTGGATCCAGGTCTCCGGCTACTGAATAGTTGGCGTTATAGGGTTCACGCTCATATGACATGTTCAGGTGAACTCCAATGCTTTCCCAGTTGTACGAACCAATCATGCTTAGACCGTAGTTGGTTGCCGCGTTGCCTAAACCAGCCACCTGCTGGTTGTTACCAGAGGGTAAGGTTAACGATGGTTTAGCCGCAAGGCTCAGTCCTGATTCACCATCACCCATAAACCGCCATTTAAAGCCAAATACGTAATTCGAGATTGGTGAAAACTGACCGCGCGGCAGTGCGTAGTACGAAGTTGAAACAGATGCTTCGGTGGAATCACTTAAACCACGGGTGAACGTTAAGGGGAAGGTTTTGGCGTTACCGCTACCGACAAACTCCTCACCAGGTGAAATATCACTAAATTCACCATTGGGGCCGCCCGCAGTGATGGAATAGAAGTAAGCCTCAATTTGGTTAACTTCAAACCCTACCGTGCCAGCATCATCTGTATTCAGCGGTTCAAAAGCGAGTGCATGTGTCGTGCTAAGCAGGATGCAGAGTACGAGGAGGTTTCTCAAAGCAAATAATCATCGTCACAGAAAACTGGGACGATAACCAATCCATATTTCCTTACGATGACGATTGCTATAGGCAGGCTTGTGTCATAAAAAATTCATCAAAGCGAGATAGATGCCTGGCGAGAAAGGAGCTAGCCTATGCATATTAGTTAATGGAGCAACGCGATGGCCAACCAGTCCCTGCAGGAAGTTTTAGAACAACTCGAAAAGGCTCTTAAAGAGAAGCCTAATTACAACAAGCTGCCTGGCGGTTCAGGCTATCGTAATGGCTATGAAGATGGATTCAAGCTGGTCGTTAAACGATTCAAAACGTTTCGAGATGCGTTATTGAACGCACCTCGAGAAGATTAGGCGGTTGGAATAAAGTCCTTGTCGCCCTGACACTTGCGTTCGAATTTCAGAAAGCCATAGTAGCCGCATTTTTTGCCATCTGGGAAAGCTCTGCAAACGCTTGGGCGTGCTTCGTAAATCGAGCAACGACGCAGATCCTGGTCTAGAAACTGGCAGGTGGTTGCGTAGATGTGATCTTTCTTGTGTTTGAGAATGCGCTCTTTTACGTGATCCTTGGGGTCACCCTCTGTGTACTCATAGCTTCGTGTGAACTTTGACTTAGCTTGTTCTGCAGTAATTTCAAAATGCGCTGCAAGACGAACGATGTCCTTTTTAGTGACTTCAATTCTGGGGTAGCTGCAGCAATAGCCAGGACATTTAGCGCAGTCGTAATTTACTTTAGGCGTTTTCATCGTTGCATTCCATGTTGCTCGGGATCACTTGTCCCAGGGTGTATCCAGTTTAATCACCGGCTTTAGCGCCGATGGGAGCATTTCCAGATAGGCACTCATTCGACCTTTGGCCCAGGCGATTGGGGCGTCAATCGTGATGCCATCACGTTCTGTCATCAGAATTTCAGCAGTCGCCAGATCGTTCATGTGGCCCAGCAGCTCTTGGGTGCTAGCGAGTTCTCGTAAAAATGCTTGTACACGTTTCTTCGGATAAAGGCTTTCGAAGAAGTCGAGAGTGTAACGGAGTTTTTTAAGATCAATACGAACTTCGTGTCGCTCTTCGGCATTCAAGGTATGTACAACTCTGGCGCCTTGTATGAATCGTTTGTGACGGCGTTTGAGTGCTTTAGTAGCATAAGCACGTATGCTGTCCGAAGCCTCTTTCAGATTCATTAATGCTTCACAGAAGCTGATGATGTTGAGGCTATAGGCTTTGCCGGTAATACAGATCTTTGCAGCTTCATGGGCATCAATACGCCGTTGGCTGGCAAAGCTGCGCAAAGCGATCATTTCCGGATGTTCCCCAAGATCATGATCGAGGAGCGGGAGCTGTTCGGTACAGAATACATCCCAGTTTCTCGCATTGCCTAGTTCCTGAGCCACATCGCGCCAGGCGGTGCTCCAGCGATCAGCAAAGCCCGCAGGGAGTGCATCGGCAAAGAGACGCAGCGCCGTACGTAGGCGGCGTAAAGCCACTCGTGCCTGGTGTACGTATTCCTCATCCTGAGGGGACTGTATTCCACGCTCATTAGCCTGAAGTTGGGCGATACAGCTTCTCGCGATGTATTGGAATACGGAAACTGTTGATGCCCGTGGTTGAATATCCAGAGCTTCAGCCTTGCTTGGTGTCTGACGCTTATTAAGAAATAGGGCGTAGCCACGGGCGGCTTTGCTTTCATCGGCAGGGTGTAGCCGGACATCGCGGCTGAGCATGCGGGCAAGAGCAAAGAGCGTTGCAGGATTGCCTTGCTTGAGTTCTAGCTCTAATTCGCAGATGGGTTGCTCTCGTGTCAGCTCTTCTCGTTGAACAGAGATCGTGCCTTGATCTAATGCAACTTCAATTGTTGCGCGGCGGAAGTTCAATGTCCACACGCGACGGCTAAAGTCCGTTGTAAAAACCGGCACTAATTCCGCCGCCTTAAGGCTTAGGGATTCCGCCAGTTGTGCATCGTCAACGAGGGTTGAGAAATCGAATTGTCCCGGAGTCGTTGGTGCTTCCCATTCCGAGCGTTGGCTGATACCCCCTTCACTGCGTTGCGCTGTTTTAACCGTGAGTAGGGTTTTACGCAGCACGCGACGTTCACGAACTGCAACCTTTTGCTTGGTGAGCGCCAGATCAGGAGTATCAAAGTAGGTGTTGTAGAGCTTTAGCCTCTTGGCGGGTGCTGCCAATAAAGAATGCTGCAGCAGGCGAGGGATATCCTCGGCTGCCAGTGATAGCTTGAGTTCGGTTTCAATGCCCATATTACAGATTTGTTAAATTATCGTTAAAAAATAATGGGTTAAGTGCGTTTTATGGGCGAAGCTTACCTGCGGCAGTGGGGAATAGCAAATCAGAAAGCAAAAAACCCGTAGGATCGACCTACGGGTTTTGCTGGTGCCGGGACAGTAAATCAGGTCTTCAAGTCGCCAGAGATATATCCAGCCAGTTGCTGAATGGTTTCTTCGTGGCCGGCAATGATCGATTTCACCACATCGCCAATCGACACGAGGCCAATGACTTTGCCAGCTTCCATAACGGGTAGGTGACGAATGTGCTTTTCAGTCATCACGGCCATGCAGTCATCAATCGTTTGTTCTGGAGACATCGTGATCAATTCACTCGTCATGAGTTCACGTACAACCGTGTCACGTGAGTTACGGCCACGCAGGATGACCTTGCGTGCATAGTCACGCTCGGTAAAGATGCCGTTGAGATTGTCGCCTTCCATGACGAGAACTGAACTGATATCTTCGCGAGCCATCAATTCTAGAGCTTCGAGCACGGACGCATCGGGACGAATTGCACAGACACCCGAAGTCTTATGGTTAAGCAGTTGGCGAACGGTGAGCGACATCCATGTCTCCTGATTTTATAAGCACGATGTTGGAATCAAAGTAGTAAGATATGCCCACTATCCCTTTCTGGCAAGAGGGATGAGTCGCTTTGTGTTTTATGGTCTTTGATGCTTGTTATGTCCGACTCTATTTCTGAACGTTTGAATTCATTTATTTCCAACTTGGCTGGGCGATCTGGCGTCTTGGCTAAAGGGCAGGTGAGTCTGGTGGGAGCGGGTCCGGGTGATCCGGAGTTGCTGACACTAAGAGCTTTGCGCCGTATTGTTGAAGCAGACGTGGTGCTCTACGACAACCTGGTCGGTCCCGATATCCTGAGTCTGGTTGCCCCAGGCGTACCGTGCCATTACGTAGGTAAAAAGGCGGCTCAGCATGCCTTGCCACAAGATGAAGTGAATCAATGGCTGGTGCGTCTGGCGCAAGAAGGCAAACGGGTGGTCCGGCTTAAAGGTGGAGATCCCTTCATATTCGGCCGTGGCGGCGAAGAGATGGACGTGCTGCTCGCGGCCGGTATTGCCGTAGAGGTTGTGCCCGGTATTACGGCCGCTGTCGGCTGCGCAGCTTATGCCGGCATACCGCTGACCCACCGCGATTGGGCGCAGTCAGTGACCTTTGCAACGGGTCACTTGAAACAGGGATTGAATGATCTCGATTGGGCTGGCTTATCGCGCCCTACGCAAACGGTTGTTTTTTATATGGGCATGACGGCTGCAGCAGGGATTGCTGATGCGCTGATGGGGCATGGTCGTGCTCCCCAAACGCCAGTTGCCGTGATTTATCACGGTACACGTCCGGATCAGAAGGTGTTGGTCGCCACGCTGGAAACGCTGGCTAAACAAATTAGCGCCGAGGCAATCAAGCCACCGGCGCTACTGATTGTGGGTGAGGTGGTTCGGCTTTATAAAGCTTAGGCAGCTTGTGCCGGAATGCCATTACCAATGCGGGCGATGCGGTTGTTGGCATCAGCATAAACCAGCTTGGGTTCGTAATTGGCCAATTCCACTTCATTGTATACGGCAAAGGTTGCAATGATCAGCAGATCCCCAGGTGAAGCACGACGGGCGGCCGAACCATTAACGGAGATCATGCCCGATCCGCGTGCACCGCGAATGGCATACGTAGTGAAGCGCTCGCCATTGTTGATATTCCAAATGTCGATCTGCTCGTACTCGCGAATATTCGCGGCGTCGAGCAAGTCTTCGTCAATGGCGCAAGAGCCCTCATAGTGCAATTCCGCATGCGTGGTAGTTACGCGGTGCAGTTTGGACTTGAGCATGGTTCGCTGCATGGATATCAACCTGAAGTCAGGAAAGGGAAGCGCATTGTGAATCGTGAATTACGCGCTGTCAATAACCCTGTAACAAAAAGTTTTATCGAGAAAAAACCAACAAAAACAATGGGTTCTAGATCTCTAGGTTGTCCAGGAGGCGAGGAGTGCCCAGCTTTGAGGCAGCAACAATCACTAAATCGCTATCCGAGGGGGTGGCTGGTGCCAGATCTTGCTGGCGACGTATGCTGATGTAATCTGTTTTCCAGCCATGAGCGTCCAGGTTTTCAGCGGCTTTTTGGCACAATCCTTCGTAATTTTTGTCACCGGATAGCACTGCCTTGCGAATGCTTTGCAAGGTCTGTTGCAGGCGCGGCGCCTCTGCCCGCTCTGCAGGGCTCAGGTAACCATTGCGCGAGGAAAGGGCCAGCCCATCTTCGGCGCGCACCGTCTCACCGCCAATGATTTTGATGGGCAGCATGAACTGGTTCACCATGTTGCGCAGAACCATCAGCTGTTGATAATCCTTTTTGCCGAACAGGGCGACATCAGGCTGCACAATCTGGAACAGCTTCATCACAACCGTAGCAACACCACGGAAATGGCCGGGTCGACATTCGCCTTCCAGCAGAAACTGAATCTCAGCCGGCTCCACTACGTAGGTTTGTGGTTCCGGGTAAAGATCCTGTTCGGTGGGCGCAAACAGAAACTCGACACCCGCCTCTTGTAGCTGTGCACAATCGTCTTTGAAGGTGCGGGGGTATTTATCGAAGTCTTCGTTAGGACCAAATTGCAGACGGTTTACGAAAATGCTGGCAACCACGCAGTCGGCGTGCTCGCGTGCCTGGTGCATTAAGCTGATATGGCCTGCGTGTAGATTGCCCATTGTGGGGGCAAATCCAATGGTTCGACCTTGACGGCGCACTTTGGCCAGCGCCGAACGAAGCTCGGCAACATTCAAAAATATTTGCATGCTTATCGGTTTATTCCGGGTAAATCTGATCTGGGCCGGGGAATGTGCCAGCGCGGACTTCTTCTACATAGGCACCAATGGCCGCAGCGACTGAATCCTTGCCGGCCATGAAGTTCTTAACAAAGCGGGGTTTCTTGCCGGGCGCAATATCAAGCATGTCGTGGAGTACCAGCACCTGGCCAGAGCAGCCAGTGCTGGCTCCAATGCCAATGGTAGGAATACGCAGGTGGCTGGTAATAAAGTCAGCCACCTTGGCAGGCATCGCTTCTAGCACTAGGAGGCTGGCACCGGCTTCTTCCAGCGTCATGGCATCGGTGAGCAGGCGCTCACGGTCGCCATCGGCGCGGCCTTGCACTCGATAGCCGCCCAGCTGAAAGACCGATTGGGGTGTTAGGCCAATATGGCCGCAAACCGGGATGCCGCGCGCCGTTAGAAACGCGGTGGTGGGGGCCATCTCGCGGCCGCCTTCAATCTTAACCATCTGCGCACCCGCTGCCATGAGTTGCGCAGCATTACGGAAAGCCAGTTCCGGGCTTTCCTGGTAGGTGCCAAAGGGCATGTCGGCAATAATCAATGGGCGATCGCAACCACGCGCCACGCAGCCAACGTGATACACCATATCCGCTTGGGTTACGGGTAGTGTTGAATCGTGGCCTTGTAGCACCATGCCTAAAGAGTCGCCAACGAGCAGGGCATCAACGCCGCTGGCTTCAGAGACACGGGCAAACGTCGCGTCATAGCAGGTCAACATGACAATCTTTTCGCCACGTTCGCGCTGGCGAGCAAGATCTAGCGGATGGAGACGGCGTACAGCAGTTTGGGCAGACATGCGTTTAATCGGCTCAGAGTGGGTAGTGAATTTGGCTAGGATACACAGCTATCCGCAAGCGGCAAACTGTTTAATTAATGCGTTCAATAGCCTGATCGGCTACCTTGGCCAGATACTGATGCAGCGGGCCAAGGCCAGGGGCGCTACAGTCTGGTAAGACATCCAGCAGTGGCCTCAGTACAAAAGCCCGCTCGTGCAAGCGCGGATGGGGCAAAACCAGCAGCGGTGTGTCCATCGAAACCTGGTCATAAAGCAGCAGATCCAGATCCAGGGTGCGGGGTGAGTTGCGGGCAACATCGTGGCTACGGTCGCGGCCAAAGTGACGTTCGGTTTCCAGCAACCAGCGCATCAGCGCTTCTGGAGCTAAGTCCGTGTAGAAAGCAGCAACACCGTTGATGTAGTCCGGTTGCGCTTCCTCACTGCCAATAGGTGCTGTGC
>ERZ1034365.481-NODE-481-length-22150-cov-3.499117_pt1 | contig 22150 bp, 15 predicted proteins | sample MGYA00520615_ERZ1034365 | MGnify/ENA primary metagenome ERZ1034365 (study PRJEB33736, sample SAMEA104284505) | Azolla filiculoides | biome: Urban; feature: Water surface; material: Ditch water | place: Netherlands | collected 2015-10-28 | depth 0-0.1 m ...
GAAAATGTTACTGAGCAGTAGAATTCGATGGAGCAGGGGCGTATCGTATATTTTTATTCTGATTTATTAATAAAAATATGTGGGGCAACTTTGACGATTATATTTCTTCAAATAAAGAACGAGGTGTAACTGACTGGATATCAATAAGTGAGTGACTATGAAAAAGTCAACTCCCCTGTGAATATTCTGTTAACAATATAAAGGAATGTCATACATGTATCTCTACAAAACTTGAAAATGGATGAACAAAACTTGAAATTTATCGATATAGGATAGATGGATCTAGTGGTAATTATAGTTGTAGTAGTAGAAAAATTAATGACTCTTGAGTAAATGATCATTTCACTATTCCTATAGAATAGGAATCAATAGAAAAACCCCACTGAATATTCAGTGGGGTTTTTCTATTTTCATACGATGAAATGTCTATATATCAAGATTCGATACCTGTTTTGCCCTTGATTGAATAAATCTTTTACGAGGTGGAACATCTTCACCCATAAGCATTCGAAATGTTTCATCTGCCTTTTCAGCATCCTCAATAGTAACACGATACATCTTACGAACAGATGGATCCATAGTAGTTTCCCAAAGTTGTTCTGGATTCATTTCTCAGAGACCCTTATAACGTTGTACACCTTCTGTTGTGACTCCATATTCCTGAAGAATAGCAATCTTTTCTTCATCACTATAAGTATACCATACCTGTTTTCATTTTTGAAGACGATAGAGTGGTGGTTGTGCTATATAGATATGTCCATTATCTATAAGAGGTCGAAAATATCGAAAAAAGAATGTGAGTAGCAACGTTCGGATATGGGCGCCATCAACGTCCGCATCGGTCATGATAATAATTCGATGATATCGAAGTCGAGACATATCAAAGGAATCTCCTATGGAAGTTCCCATAGCAATAATAAGATTCTTGATTTCACCATTTGCATAGACTTTATCAATTCGAGCCTGCTCTGTATTGAGAATTTTTCCTTTTAAAGGAAGAATCGCCTGTATTTCACGATCACGTCATTGCTTCGCACTTCCCCCCGCTGAATCACCCTCTACGATATAAAGTTCACTTTTTGAAGGATCTTTACTTGAACAATCAGCCAACTTTCCAGGAAGAGTCATTCCTTCAAGTGCTCACTTTCTGATAATAGTATCACGAGCATTTCGAGCAGCTGCACGAGCACGAGCAGCAAGGAGAGATTTTTCAATCATGGCCTTAGCAATTCGTGGATTCTCCTGAAGATATTCATACAACTTCTCAGAAAATACCTTATCAACGACTCATTTCGTTTCAGGATTTACAAGCTTTTCTTTTGTCTGTGAACTAAATCTTGGCTCTGGTACTTTTACAGACACCACTGCGCATAACCCCTCGAGTACATCACTACTTTCTAAGTTTGTATCTTTTTCTTTGAGGATCTCTTGTTCACGAGCGTATTTATTAATCGTTCGAGTTAAAGCTGTCTGAAAACCAGCCATATGCGTTCCTCCATCCGTTGTAGTAACATTATTTACAAAGCTAATAATACGCTCGCTATAATCATCCTTCTTATATTGAAGAGCAATCTCAACTTGAATATCATCTAAATTTTTATCAACGTAAAATATCGTATCACCTATTACTTCCGCTCAGCGATTCAAATGATGAACATATGACTGAATACCTCACTCAAAGAAGAAGCGAAAGTGTTCATCAGTAAATTCATCATGCAAAGTAAGCATAATACCCTTTGTAAGATATGCTTGTTGACGAAGACGAGTACGAATTGTTTCGAAATTAAAAATCACTGTCGTGAACATCGTTGCATCTGGCCAAAAACGAACGACCGTTCCATGTTTTTGTGTTTTTTCTCCTGTTTCAGCAACTTGAGCATCTGGGATTCAGATATGATATACCTGTGTATATATTTTTCCATCCTTATGAACCCATACCTGCATTTTTGTGGATAATGCATTTACTACGGAAGCACCAACACCATGAAGTCATCATGATACCTTATATCCGCTTTCTTCACCTCAAAATTTTCCTCACGCATGAAGAACAGTCATTACGGTTTCAAGGGCTGATTTTCCTGTTTTCTGATGAATATCAACTGGTATTCAACGTCCATCATCTTCTACCGATACGGAACCGTCACTATGAAGTGTTACAATGATATTTTTTGCATATCCAGCCATCGCCTCATCGATTGAATTATCGACAATTTCCCATACAAGATGATGGAGTCATTGTTCGTTTGTTTCTCCGATATACATTCATGGACGTTTGCGTACTGGTTCTAGTCATTCAAGAACCTGGATATTACTCGAGTCGTAGTTATTGCCTGAAGAAGACATGGAAAGAAATCAGCTAAGAAATAAATCCTATAAAAACATAGAATATTAGCGATGATTATATAAAAAATGACGAGAAAGTAAAAATTTTCTCGTCAATATTATAGTATTTATTGGTTTTCTCTCGAAACTACAAGCGCATGATACCAGTAAGATAATCACTTCCTGAAAGTTCTTCATCAGGATTTTCTTCAATAAAAGAAAGGAGGAATTCTCGGAGTTCCACAACATTCACTTCTTGAGTTAATCGAAGATCAATCTGAGAAAAGACATCTTTCTTGAGATGAAGACGAAGAAAAATTGGGGTATTGCTATGGGAAAGAATGGAAAACTGTGCAATTTTTGAGAATTCATAGAAGGTATTTGCTACTTGAATTCATTCTTCATTTATATCAACTGAAACCTCTGGAGCAGAGTTGTTTTCAATAAACATATATACTCCTACAAAAAGAAAGGCAGCAATAGACATTACATACATCTGTATAACAAGACCATAAATAACAATCACCAATGTAACCATGATAGCAAGAAGATACCAGGTAGGAGATTTTTCAACTCGGGTAGCAAATATCCAATGAAACATATTATAAAAACAAAAAATACTATTATACTTGTCCAGAAATAATTTCTACAAACTTTTTAACAATAAACCAGGCAGATATTGAAATGGCAAAACCAATAATTCCTGCAGTGATTGTTTTTTTTCATTCTTCATGGTTATTACTCCCAAAGGCACCAGAATGAAGCTGCATCTTTACAGCTCAATAGATAATAACCACTACTGCAATAGCACTTGCAAAATATAAGAAGAAATCAGTAACACCCACGATAACCACTGGAATATCACTAAAAGAAAAATCACCGGAGCGCAATTTTGAATCACCGGAACTTAATCATAAAATAGTTGTTGTATCTGCAGCTAGGGAAATATGAGTAATTGATGTGAGTACTATTCACACAAGAGAGAGAATGAAATTCATCATAAAAAATATCTTTATTTATTCAAGTATACCATAGAGCAAAGGAAAAACAAAATTTTTGCATGAGTTTTGCGTTTTTTCGTGTTTTTTATATAATTCGCACCAATACGCTGAAGATTACACTTCACCGGTTTTTTTGTTTTTTCTTTCTATTTATGAAAATTCCTCTCTCATGGATATCTATGTATGCAGATATCTGAGCTCTCCAAGAAAAAGAAGGCTCTAAAAAACTCGCACATCTTTATTCAATCCATACTGCAGAAATCGAAGCGATTGAAGAATATTTCATCGATAAAGTAGTGATTGGAAAGGTGATTTCTTGTGAAAAACATCCAGACTCTACAAAACTATCCATTGTTCAAGTGTCTATCTGAGAAGGGGAACCGGTTGTTATTCTTACTGGGGCGGCTAATATAGTAAATGCAACCTATGTTCCTGTAGCATTGGTTTGAGCAATTCTCCCTGGAGATTTTACGATTACTCCTAGAAAAATGGCAGGGATGGAAAGTTCTGGAATGATATGTTCCATTGATGAACTCGGATTAAGCAATGAAAGAGCAGAAGGGATTCTAATACTCGAAGAAATCTGGGAAAAAGACCTTCTTGAATCTATGGTTGGAAAAAGCTTTTTTCATCTTCCTATTATGATTCCATGACTCCATGGAAAACGTTTTCAAACTCCATTACAGGATACAGTATTTGAAATTGATAATAAGTTTATCACAAATCGTCCTGATCTCTTCTCGGTACATGGAAATGCTCGCGAGTTTCATGCTATATTTGATGTCCCTTTCACTCCATATTCCACTTTCGAGAAAATTTGTTGCCCAAATACACTGAATACTCAAATTCTAACAGATAAGGTTCTATCATATCATCTTATGACCTTTGAGGATATTACTGTCTGAGATTCTCCATTTTGAATTCAGATTATGATGCACCGAGCAGGGTTATCTCCAAAATTTGATATCGTAGATATTACAAATGTCATCATGACAGAACTTGGTCAACCTATGCATGCATTTGATACTGATAAGATAGAGGGGGATATTGTCGTTCGAATGGCGCGAGAATGAGAAACTCTCCTTGCTCTCAATGATATAAGTTATACACTTTCATCTTCCGATGTTGTGATTGCGGACGAGAAAAAAGTTCTTGCTATTGCAGGAATTATAGGAGGAATGGAGAGTGCTGTTTCCCGAGAAACAACTCGTATATCTTTTGAATCTGCATGTTTTGATCCTGTATCAGTTCGTCTTACTGCGCAACGTCTTTGAATCCGAACCGATGCATCTACTCGATATGAAAAGTCACTCGATCCACTTCTCGCAAATATCGCCTGTACTCGTGTAATAGAGTATATGAAATTTCTCGGGAAGAAAACGCAACTTTCAGGAGCTTCCTCATACCTTGCACCCAATACTACAAAAGACATAACAATACAAGCGACGTATGAATTTATCAATTGGAAAACAGGGGTAGTCATACCAAAAAAATCGGTATGACTCATCTTAAAACGATTGGGATTTTGATATAATGATATGAATGAATCTTTTGAAGTGACTGTTCCATCTTGGAGAGCTACAAAAGATGTAAATATAAAAGAAGATATCGCTGAAGAGATTGGTCGTATCTATGGATATGAACAAGTTCCTCATATTCCACCTGTAGGAGATTTTACGATTGCACGCAATAATACTGACATTACTCTCAGAAATAAAACAAACGCATATTTTTCAAATCATTGATGGCATGAAGTATATAATTATTCATTTTCAAATGAAGATCTCGATACTCGTATTGGTTTTTCAGATACTGAAAATGCTATCCGTATCCAAAATGCCTTTAATGTAGAATATACCCATATGCGTCGGTCTATGGCAGTAAGGCTCTTAGAAAATATACGAGAGAATATTCGTCATGCAGATTCTTTCGGGTTCTTTGAAATCGGAAAAATATTCCAAAAAGAGGGAGTAAAATTTCATGAAAAAAAGATGCTTGCTGGTATTGTTGTCGGATCAAATCTCAATTCTCTCCGAAAATTATTGGAATGATATCTCCGATGAGTTACAGGAAATAGTTATATACATATCGAACAGGGAAACGCAGGAAATGGATTATTTCATCCAGGTGCATCAGGAACATATATTATAAATGATACTTCCATTGGAAAATTCTGACACTTGCATCCAAGTGTTCTTGAATCATTTAATATTCCAGAAAGTAGTCTCTACTTTGAAATAGAATACGAGACGCTTCTTTGATTTTTTCAGGAAAAAGAAGTTGTATTTTCTCCGATTTCTCGTTTTCAATCAATTCCTCGTGACCTCAATTTTATTCTTCCTTCTCATACTCCAACTGGACATATTGCTCGTTCTATTGATGCAATACATCCTTGGATTCATGATGTTCAGGTGGTAGATACATACGAGGATGATAGTAAGATAGGAAAATGAAAGAAATCTATCACTTTTGCCTTTGTTCTTCAAAATCATGATGGCACTATTAGTGATAATGAGGCTATGGAAATACAAAATACTATAATCGATACTATGAAACAAGATGGATACGAACTAAGAAGTGTGTAATATCCCTTTGGTTTTTGCTTTTGAACAGAAAATATGGTAGACTTTGTATATATCTACCATATTTTTTATGTCTTCCATACTTCCATTATTTCATACCCTCCTGAAAGAAGCTATTGATGCGGAAATTCCTGATATCCACATTAAAAGTGGACATCGACCTTTCATGAGAAAACCAAACGGAGAAATCGAAGAAATAGCAGATTTTCAAATCTTAAGCCAAGAAGATATTGAATATATTATCGTTGAGATGACTGGGGAAAAGTGAGTCAAAGATTTTGTAGCAAATCTCGAAAATGATTTCTCTTACAAATTCAATGAGGAACGTTTTCGTGTGAATATCTACCATGATTCACATGGATATAGTATTTCTATGCGTCATATCATGGAGAAGCTTCCTGAACTTATCGATGTTGGTATCGATGAACAACTCACAAAAACTCTGCTTCATAAAGAAAAAGGGCTTATTCTTGTTACCGGACCTACTGGCTCAGGAAAATCGACAACCCTCGCAGCAATGATACGATATATTAATGAAAACTTTCGAAAACATATTATCACCATAGAAGATCCGATAGAATATAATTTCAAAAATGAAAAATCACTCATCAATCAACGAGAAGTAGGAAGCCATACACATTCTTTTGCAAAAGCAATGCGATCTGCTCTTCGTGAAGATCCTGATGTTATTATGGTAGGAGAAATGCGAGATCCTGAAACCATTGCTGCAGCTCTTACACTTGCAGAAACAGGACATATCGTACTTTCAACACTCCACACCAACGATTCTGCACAATCGATTGATCGTATTATTGACTCTTTTCCACCGAGTCAACAATCACAAATACGTATGCAACTCTCTCTTTCATTGAATGCGGTTATTAGTCAACAACTGATTCCAACGATTGATAATACAAAGCGTATTATGGCTCACGAAGTCCTCCTCAATACAGATGCGGTGAGAAATACTATCTTACAATGAGCTACACATCAACTCTATTCTGTTATAGAACTCTCAAAACAAGATGGAATGATTTTGATGGATCAGTATCTTCTTATGCTATTGCAGCGAAATATTATCAGCCGAGAAACTTTCTTATCATTTATTCGTGATAAAGATCTTATAAAAGTTATTTAGTGTATGCAAGAAAAAAGCACTCCTCACATACTCGAAATAAAAGAATTTGAAAATCCTATTCAACAGGAGGTAAATAAACTGAAACAAACGATTTCAGCCTTTTCTGTATTTGCATTTATTGAAAAATTCGATGAACGTTTCAAGAAAAAAAAGAAGATTCTTTCAAAGGGGGAAATCCTCTTTGAGCCTGGTCAAAATCCATATCTCTATATTATAATATCTGGAACTCTCAGTATTATTCGAGGTACTGAAAATGGGGGTAAAAAGGAAATCTGACGTGCGTATGCTGGAAGTTTTATTGGTGAAGGAATTTTGTTCTGACAAGACATAAAAACAGTTGCTGCCAGTGTTCTTACTGAACAAGCAACGATTCTAAAACTCTCCAAAGAAGATATTGCAAAAATCGAAGAACTCGATCCTGCACAAGCAATTGATTTTTATAAAAATATTCTCCTAAGACAAACCAATGAACGACTCCTTGATGCAGGAAAAGAACTCGCTGATATCTATGAGCTTACCAATATTCTTTCCGAAAAATCAAAAGACGGAGAAGATGGCTTCTATGATATTATGAAATCAATTGAACAAACACTTTGAGTTGATTCGATTCTTTTTATCGAAACACATCCATTCTTAAAAGATTTTTCCTCTCTTCGATACGACACAAAAAAGGGAAGCACTCCTATCTCGGAAAGATTCCAAGAAATTCCTCCTGAAAATATGAAAGAATACACCCTATCCGACAAAACCACAGTCATACCACTTGAATTAAAGACAGGAAATACCATTCAATGATACTTTCTTATGAGGAAGAAAGGAAAAACGTTCAAAGATGACCGAGTACGAATTGCAAAAAATATTGCACCCGTACTGTGAGCTATCGTCTCGGCCAATAAGCAAACGAGGGATCAGAAGTACTTAGAAAGGAAAAATACATAATATGTATTGACATATTATGTATATAACTTAATATATTAATATTCTTCATTGGAGGTTGAAATCATGAAAAAATTTGCAGCTCCGAAAGAACGGCTTATCCAAGAATGGGGAAAAAATTTTCTTGTTCAGGAAGCTTTTAAAATTCTTTGTATGAGTGCACGAAAGCGTGCAAAAGTATGGAAAGAAGGAAGGTTCGAACTGAGTATATGGGCAGTAATTTTAGTCCATATAAAGGGAAATTACGGACTTTCCAAAAATCTTCAAGGAAAGGTTCGGGTAAAGAATAATCGACTACTCGGACTCTAAATCCCCATAAGATACATACATCATACAAAATACTCGCGAGTACAGAATCTGTACTCGCTTTTTTAAACTATTTTATCTTGCTATCAATGACAAAATCATATAATCAATCCATATTTCTTTTTCGTTATCCTATGGACTTTCTTATGTGATTTATCATTATTGCCGTTTGAGTGCTTATTATCTATTTTAGAAATGCCATATACTCATGGACGGGAGATTGGGGATGGGCCACACAATATCTATGAGCCAATGGAACTATGAATGCGCTTGTACTCATCTGAGCTATTCTTATATTTTTCGGAACGAGTTATCCATTTTGAGGTCTAGATACAAAAGGATGAATCCAAAACCAATCAACCACTTCTGAATCACGTTCTCAAAATCCATAATCTCAATCTCATGCACCTTCTTAAATGAGCGATCCTTGCTCTTTGTCTTATTTTTTCAACTACCCTTTTTGCAAAAGAAAGGGATTATTCAGATATACATACCTATAATCCAAAAACACTGAGTATTCCATTAACTCAAGACCGATTTGCTATCATATATTACAATATCATAGCAAAAAATGAATGAGTTCCAAAAAGTTACCGATATATCACTCCTTCTTATAAAAATATTGATCCACAGAGTGAACTCTATAGGGCAATACAAAAAGGGATGTATATGAATTTTGATACAAATGGTGGAAAAATATTTCCATCTAAAACACTTGTAACAGAAGATACATTTGCCTTTTTAATTAAGCGACATCTCCATGTAGATATTAATTTTCAACAGGGGAAGAGGCTCACAGCAAAACATCTTATAGAAACACTTTGAGCACTATACCAAAAAGATACTCCCGAGACAGAATCAGTAGAGATTTCAGATGATGAAAAATTTCCGTTGTTGAATCAAATATATTCACGCTTAAAAAATGACACACTTACATTTACCGGGAATACTTCTATCCTCATAGATGGGGCAATTCAATGAATGAGTAAATCAATCAATGATGCCTATACGACCTACTTTCCACCTGTTGAAAATAAGGATCTTTCTGAACAGCTCTCAGGAAATTTTGAGGGGATTGGTATCCATCTCGATGAACTGATCCATGATACCTCTATAAAAATAATTGCTATTATTCCTGGATCTCCAGCAGAAAAGTCATGACTCATATCAGGAGATGAAATATATAGTATAGATAGCTATAATATACAAAGTGGAACTACTATTCGTGATGTTATTTCCCGAATCAAATGACCAAAAGGCACTCCAGTTACTCTTAAGATTCAAAGAAATGGAATACTTCGTAGTATTACTATAGTACGCGATACTATTACTATAGAGAATATTACCTATGAACGAATCTGAAATAATACTTCCTATGTTCGGATTCTCCTATTTTCACAAGGAATAGCAGAAGCTTTCTCGACTGTTATGCAGGCAATAGTATATGATAATCCTGAAAGGATCATATTTGATTTACGAGATAATCCTGGTGGATCCCTTGATGATGTCACCTCTATGCTTGCATACTTTGTTCCAAAATGAGAACGAATCCTTCAAATTCGATATAAAAACTCAACTTCCGATATACTTTCCACTCAAGCAAAAGCAATTCAGCTAGAAGGGAAGAAAATAATCCTCCTGATCAATGAATGAAGTGCTTCAGCTTCTGAAATATTTGCATGAGTTCTTCGAGAATATAATACACAAGCAAAAGTTATATGAACAAAATCCTATGGAAAGGGGAGTGTTCAGAATATTGAATCCTATACAGATGGATCGAGCCTGAAGTATACAATCGCAAAATGGTATACAGGAAAGAATCTTATAAATGTATCTTGAATAGGACTCTCTCCTGATCTCCTTATTCCTTTTGATGGAAATATGTACCAAAGTAGTCACTATGATAATCAACTTGAACAGGCGAAAAAGGAATAATAAAAATCCTCTGGTATACCAGAGGATTTTTATTACTTCATACTCAGGAGTTTTCCTTCTTTAAATTCAGGAACCTCAAAATGAAGTCGTTCAATGAGTCGATCATATATATAATAATCCTCATCTTTTGTATGGAGGGTAAGCTGATTTTTTCCGAGTCCATTTTCAAATGGAGCTACTGAGAGTGATTCAATATTGAGTTCCATCTGATAAAGTACTTCAGTGATTTTTCTCAATACCCCAAGCTTGTCCTCTACTACAATCTCGATGATAAAAGTAACTCCATGCTGTGGTACATTTGACCAACGAGAAGGGATACATCGATCAAGATCTCCCTGGATAATACTTTTACAGTCATATCGATGTATCATAACTCCATTATGTCCAACATAGGCAACAATTCTATCCTTCGATGTTGGTGTACAGCAGAGTGCAATCTTATATGGAATATCTCGTTCTCAACCAATGATAATTGAATCATCAATCTCCTGTTGAGTCTCAGGAGTTCATTTTGAAACAACCGGTGTTCCTTTCTTTGGAGGTATAACCTGAACAGGAAGGGTACGTTCTCATAAAGAGCGTAAGGCATCATCATGGAGGGCACGAAGAATAGAACTTGGTTTTCTTGAGAGATTTCCTATTTGAACAAGTACATCCTCTTTTTGCTTGGTATCAAGCATATGTCCATCAAGATTACGAAGGATAGATAAATCCTTATCCAATACTCTTCCATAGTTATGTTCCAAATATGAATTTAATATAAAACGCCCCTTATCAATCAATTCATCTCGTTGTTCACGATTAATAAACTGTCGAATAACATCTCGTGCTCGGGAAGTTTTTACAAATGAAAGCCAAGATGGGCTTGGAGATCGGTTTTTATCGGTCACTATTTGAACATTTTCCCCATTACGAAGATGATAATCCAAAGGAACCACTTGTCCATTTACCTTTGCAACTATCATATGATTTCCCAATTCTGAATGAATTGCATAGGCAAAATCAATAGGAGATGAGCCCTTCGGAAGGGTAATGATATCACCATTAGGAGTGAAAACAAATATCTGATCAGAAAATACACTCACTTTCATTTCTGATAAAAATTCTTGTCATTCATTCACATTATCAAGAATATTCTTAATTGTTCGCACCCAGTAGGTATCATTTGCAATCACTGATTTTCCAGTTTCAGAATATTCAAAATGAGCAGCAATACCAATCTCTGCCTGTCGATGCATATCAGGCGTACGAATTTGAATTTCTGTTGGTTGATTTCGAAATTCAGGAAAAATACCAACTACACTCGTATGGAGACTTTGATAGCCATTTTCTTTAGGGAGAGCAATATAGTCTTTAAATCTTCTTGGAATTGGAGTCCATGAGTTATGAATCATTCAGAGAATCTCATAACAATGTGGAATATTGTCAGTAATAATGCGGATGGCAAATAAATCATACAAATCACTCACATGTTCATAATTTTTTCGCTCCATCTTTTTAAAGATACTATATGGAGATTTTATTCTATATGAAATATCATGAACCGTTAATGTGTCTTTGATGAGTTCACGAATAAGATCTTTTGCCTTTGTAACAAAAAGATTTTGCTTATCACGAAGTTCATCCAACTCAGATTGAATTTTTTTATATTCTTCAGGGTATAAAATTCGAAAACACTGAGTTTCGAGTGCTTCTTTAAACTCAAAAATACCAAGTCTATCAGCAATAGGTGCATATACATTCAGAGTTTCGAGTGCTATACGTTCTCTCTTTACCGGATCTGGATGGAATTCGAGCGTACACATATTATGGTATCGATCTGCCAATTTTACCAAAACAACTCGCAAATCATCCACCATAGCAAGTAACATCTTGCGCAAACTTCAAACAGTACGCTCTTCTCCACGATATCGAATAGTAGAAAGCTTCGTTAGTCCTTCACAAATAGCTGCTACTTCAGATCAGAATTCCTTTGAAATATCTTCAATTGTAAAATCCGTATCCTCCGCAACATCATGAAGAATACAAGCCTGTATAGTTACAAGATCAGGCTTTAACATCAAAAGATATTCTGCAGCACGGACCGGATGAACGATATATGGATTTCCACTTTTTCTCATCTGTCCATCATGTGCTTTTTTAGCAAATTCATATGCTCTCCAAAGTGCATCATGTACCATCTCGTGTGGTACAGTTTTCATATATCCACACGTGCGTTCAACAAGAACATCAACCATTGCATCAATTTCTGATATATCACCGATTTGAAGGAGGGGATTTTTTTCCATAGTACAAGTAAGGTATATGCTCTCAGTATACCGAAAAAGTCCTCAAAATAAAAAAATAGGACTATTGACAAATTGATAGTATGTCTATATAGAATCTTCTGCAAACATTCGGAGTGTACGAATCATATTTTTTGCGACTTCTTGAGCCCCATCTCAGATAACTGAACCATTTGGAATTTTTCCATTTCTCACCCCAACTGCGATAATAATCTCACTCTCAGAAGCAGCAGCTTCTTTTGCATACAAAAGCACATCCTCATGTATGAGTACATCAGCCTCATACACCATTTCTATATTGGTTGTTACAGTTTCTTCAGTAAGGGCAGGGGTTCAGAAAACAACAATTCAACCAATAGACAATCCAGTAGAATCAACCAAATAATCAGCTTGTTCATTATATCGAGTAAGAAATATAGGATTCTTTGCAAGAATATCACGATTTTCTTTTGTAATTTCAATTTGCTCGACCGATGCATCATATCCAAAAAAAACATTCGGAAATATAACATCCCCAATCTGATGTTGGTAACTAATAGAGGTTCCAAGATAGGGAATAAAAATATGGTTTGGAATAAAGTTCTCACGAATCCAAGAGACTAATGAAATATTTCCTGAGAGTTCAGAATACACCAATATCCATGGTCACTTCCGATAGACATGACAAAATCTATTTTCCTCTTGGATTTTCTCCATTTGCCAAACATTTACCACTTCATCACGAATAAGGGAATCATGGGTTAATATAACATGAATCATAATTTGATTTTAAAAACAGAAATGTATTATAGTGATGGAAGTTATTTTTTCAAATCCGTTTCATATGCCGTCATCTCCACTTGCTATTATACTCATACTCTTTCTCTGAGTTCTGATTGGATTTATATTGTGAAAATTCCTTCGTTCAAAATCCATAAAAGAAGAACGATCCCATGCAGTAAAACAATCCCGAGCCACTATCTTATGAGAAATATACGAGAAAATACTCCCATCTCTTCAAGGATTTCCGTATGCACCAAAGGATATGGTATTTCTCGGAAAATGATGTGACTATATCGTTCTTGATGGGCTGTCAGAATGAAATCTCCGTGAGATTATTTTTCTTGAACTCAAGAGTTGAAAAAGTCAGCTCAATAAGAATGAGCAGATGATTCGAGAAACTCTACAGAAAAAACGAGTACGTTACAGCGAATACAGAATTTGATTGCGATAATTTGTTTTTTTATAAAAAAATCTATATACTAAAACAAAAGAATTCATTTTTCATAAACTATGCTCCTTCTTTCAACCAATTCACTCAATGGATACTGACTTCATAAAATTTTTATGATGGCAAAAAAGGCAGGATTTTTCGGAATCGATCTCAGTATGTCTGCAACAGAATATGATACTCAAGATGCGGAATATATCCGAACCCTTGAAACCATTACTGGCATTAAAGTAAAAAGTATTACTGCATATGAACGAAAAATGACTGAGGAAATCGTTGATCAGATTATGAAAATTGCTATTTCACTCGATGTGAAAACAGTAAATTTTTATCCCCCGCATCGAAGCGATAAAAATAAAGAATGGTTCTGAGAACATCTCGCCTGAGTACAAAAAAAATATCCAAATATTAAGATCTGTGCAATCAATGCGCCACCAAAAACCATTCTCTTTATTATATCAGAATATGGAGATGCCCGACCAGAGATTATTAAGAAGATAACTGGAAATACAGCACTCTCTATATCAAATGTTGATCCATCGAGCGGAATTGACTTGATGAAAACATTTACTATTCTCGGAAATTCTATACAACATATCTATTTATCTGATAAGAAGGAAGAGAAGGAAGGGGTATTCTTCTGAAACGGAGAAATGCCAATCGAAAGTCTTCTTATCAAACTCAAAGAACTCTGATATAATGGAACTTTTTCGATATCACTCAATCCAAAAGAACTCCTTGTCTGAGATGATGACAAAGTAATTCGAAAACTCCAAGATGCACAACGATATTTCGAAAAATACTTTCATGTATAATAAAAATCCTGAGAAATTCTCAGGATTTTTATATGTCGTATCGAATGTATATCTAGTTTTTTCCGAACAATTTAATTGCTCGGAGCTTATCCTCAATAGTAGACTGAATATCAAGACGATCTCTCAAGAAAATAATTCCTTTCTGAGAAAGAATAGATATAACGAGTTTATCATTGTACTCAAGACGATCTGTAAAATCTTCCAGGGACATAATAGCGTATTTTACCTTCTTTCCAAAAAATGTTTTCTCAAGAAAATTATTGAACTCAATCTTATCAAGCTCACCAATAATAAATATATCTACTATATTATTGGATCCTTCTTCACGGAAGTTAAGAACACTCTCAGAAATAGTTACAAGATCAAGATTTTTTCTTCCCTTAAAGAACTCTTTAATCGGATCAAGGACGTTATAGGTTTTCAAAAAAATCTCTATAAGCTCATTATATATAAGACAAGACTTATTCATGGTGTAGTATTTTTTCTTATTCTCCTCATGAGAACGGAGAATTCATAATGCCTCAAGATTAATGAGCTCACGACGAACAGAATTGATTTGTTCACCAATATCCCTACAGAGTTCACGAATAAAAAAACCCGTGTTATTTTTTGATATTACCTCTTCGATAACAAGCTTTTCAAGAAGCTTCATACGACATCGTGATCAGAAGAGTTTAACAAGATCGAGACTCATATATTTTACTGCATAAATAATGTATTCATTATACAAAACCATACTATAAAAGCAAGAAAAATTCAAAAATCATACCTAGACTCTTATGAAACAGGGAATTAATAAGTGTTCAAGCCAAAAAGTGTTCTCTGGTTTGTATTTTTTATTTTTTTTCTATAATCGAGACGCCTATACCATCTTCAACGTTTATCTATGAGTCAACTCAATCCAGCCCAAAAAGAAGCCGTCCTTTGCATACAATGACCCCTCCTCATAAATGCGGGAGCCGGTTCTTGAAAAACACACACCCTCACTGAACGAGTTGCTTACATGATACAAGATCAGCATATTCGCCCTGAAAAGATATTTTGTGTTACCTTTACAAACAAGGCCGCAAAGGAAATGCGCGAAAGAATTGCACGGAAGCTTGGATTGGAGGTTCCTACATCAAATCCATTCAGAGCACACTCACTCCCGATTATTGGAACATTCCATGCAGTGAGTGCCTTCTTTCTACGAATGTTTATAGATCGTATCGGATATTCAAAAGATTTTATAATATACGATGAGGATGATAAACTCCGTGTTATAAAACAGATTATGAAGGAACTCTCCCTCGATGAGAAAGAGTTTAATCCACGTGCAGTCCTTGGAACGATTTCAAAAGCAAAATGAGATGGACTCTTTCCTCAGGACTATGAACAAACGGTTGATTCGTTCTTTTGATCGGTTGTAAATGATGTATACAAAAAATATACAGCTGTTATGCGATGAAGTAATGCTCTTGATTTTGATGATCTCCTTCTTCTTATGCGGGAAATACTCAAAAATGATGAAGTTCTCGAATATTTTCACGGAAGATTTGAATATTTTCTCGTGGATGAGTATCAGGATACTAATATCCTCCAGTATGAAATGATACGTTCTCTTGCAAGTAAATCTCGTAACCTTTGTGTAGTAGGGGATGACTGGCAGGGGATATATAGCTGGAGATGAGCTGATATCAAGAATATTCTTTCTTTCAAAAAAGACTACCCAGAAGCCACTGTTATTAATCTGGAAGAAAATTATCGTTCTACACAAAATATCATCAATGCAGCCAATACCATAATCAAGAATAATTCCAATCAAATGGAGAAAACACTTTTCACGAATAATCCAATCGGTGAAAAGATTGTTCTCATGGAGGGGGTTGATGAAAAGCATGAAGCAGATATTATCGCGAACAAAATCAAAACAGCAGAAGATTACGGGAACTGGGCAATACTCTATAGAACCAATGGACAATCCCGTCTTATAGAAGAATGACTGATCAAAAAAAATATACCATACCGTGTGTATGGTGGTCTGAAATTTTACGAACGAAAAGAGATAAAAGATATTCTCGCATATATACGAGTTGTATTTAACTATGCGGATATGGTTTCCTTACGAAGGATTATTAATGTTCCTTCTCGAAAAATAGGAGAAAAAACCATAGAAGGATTGATGAATTTACTTGAACAAAATTCGTATTCACTCATAGATATCGCATCAAATCCTGATGTACTCAATTGATTTACTCCACAAGCAAGAGAGTCACTTACTCGTTTCTTTCAGCTCTATACAACACTCCGTTCTATTGCGAGTACAAGAACTATTCGTGAACTTATGGAGGGTATAATCGGAGGTACGAACTATGTAGAATATCTCAAAGCCGAATACGGGGAAGAGGAGGTACAATGAAAACTGGATAACGTTGAGGAGTTTGCCAATATGGCCTCCCGATATGATGGACTCATCTATCCTGAGAATCTTGCTATGTTTCTCGAAGATATTGCCCTTATTACCGATCAGGATAGAGATAACGAGAACTCTTCTGAGAGTGTTTCTCTCATGACTATTCATCTTGCAAAATGACTCGAGTTCAAAAAAGTGGTGATTGCCTGAGCGGAAGAATGAGTCTTTCCCCATTCACGATCTCTCATGGAGTCAAGTGCTATAGAAGAAGAACGTCGACTCATGTATGTAGCAATTACTCGTGCTAAAGAGGAACTATATATCACTCGTGCCAATGAACGCTACAGTTTCGGAAATTATAGCGCCAATCCAAAATCTCGATTCCTGAAAGAGATTCCAGATGAATACACCATATCAGATACTGGCTCTCGTGGCAGTGCTGGAAGTATATTTGGCTCTATGGGAAATGGAATTCATTGACTCCATGATGTTATGTCTCAGTTTAAACAAGAAACAACGCCAAGAAGTGGAATTCACATCCCAAAAATCGGAAAAAAACACAACGCCTCCGATTTTAACATGGGAGATCGAATCAGACATCCACAATATGGGGCCGGAACCATTGTTGCCATGAATGGAGCGATTGCAGATATTGCATTCAGTGGAATGGGTATAAAAAAAATGAATATAGAGATTGCCCCTATCGAAAAACAATAATCCCATGGAACCACTTGCACTCAAAAACATTCCAGATGGCTATAAGTACTATCGCTCCGCTTTTGCAAGTCATCGGGATTACAGACTTTCACGAAGCAATCAGGTAAGCTCTATTCCGGTAAAGAATGGATTCTTTTGATGGAAATTTCCTATAATACATGGAGTTTTTGCACTGTATTATTTTCTCAAGTGTCCAAATTCTCCTCCTAAAAAGCAACTTCAAGAAAAAGAGGGGGGACACGGTATAATCTTTTGGGCACCTTGGTGAGAAACTCCCCATGATATGAATGGATGGATTCGTCTTCCCAAGTGGCTGAGTCGAGGATTCCATCATGCAAGTCGATCGAGTTTTTCCGTATTAGAGTGACCAGAGTACTACCAATCTTGGGCACCATCCGCCAGAAATCATCGAAGAAAAATCCTTCAGTATCGTGAACAAAAAACCATAGAAATCAGATCATGTTCAGCTAAAGAATGGCTTGAAACCTATAAGAAAACAAGACTTCCTCATGATAATAAATCCTATTTTATTCGTCGATTGGAATTTTTAGAAGAACATTTTTCAAAAAATTTACGAATCTATATGGCATATAAAGATACTGTTCCTTTGGCAGGATGAGTTTTTTTGGATGAATGAGAAACGAGTGTTTACCTCTTTGCTTTTCAAGACGAAATCGGAAAACCGTATCATCTTGGACTCGGAATTATTGATTATTGGTTTCTCGACTCTTATCAAAAATGATTTAAATATCTCGATTTTGACCATATGTGGAATATATGAGATCCAAAATCCTACAAAGGATATACCAAATTCAAATCAGAATTGGCAAACTATGAACTGCTTTTTGAAGATATATGGGTTCAGTGGTTCTAGTGCGTTTGCGAATGTACTATTCTTTTCTATAAGGAGGAATATCTCGTAGCTTTGAACTTTTCCAAGTATCCGTCTCAAATCCAGCAATACGAATAATAGAAACCTCTGGAAGTACTTCATGGACTCGATCAAGTGGAACCTTTTGATCATATCATACTGCCAGAATATCTGGTTTATACATTCGAAGTGGCATCATCATATCCACCTCATCTCAGAGAATAACTCGTATACCTGGAAAGTGTTTTTCGATATTTTGTTTCCGTTTTTCCTCATCATCCACGGGAGTTCGCCCCTTTCATGAAACCACACGATGATCTCGTGCTACCACGACAATACATTCATCTGCTTGCTTCATGGCTTCAGAGATATAGTACTGATGGCCCGGATGAAAAAGATCAAATGTTCCAAATGCCATAACCCGAGAATGGAAGTTTTCGTGGAGGGACATAAAATGAGTGAAGAATAGGTGAACGATATAATTTTTATTATAGTCAAGAAAGCAAAAAATCAAGGAATTGAACACAAAAGGTGAACAATTTTAAAAAAAATTTTGACAATATATAGGGTTTGGAGTAAAACTATAACCACAACATATTGTGCTATTTGATATTTTGCTTTCGAGGAAAGATTACTCCAATAAGAGTTGCTTTCCATACAAATATCTCTATAGTTTCCTTTTTCAAAAACCTGATACATTCAGTGAAAAAAAGGAAACACGGTATTCAACTTAATAATTTTTTTATTTTTTATGGCTATCACGAAAGTACGCAAACGAAACGGGGAACTCATGGACTTTGAACGCATTCGTATCGAGCAAGCACTCGAGCTTGCATGTAGCGCGGTCTGAGAAACAGAAAAATCTTTTATACCGGTTATCACTGACTTTATCGTCAAAGATCTCGACCATGTATACACTGAAATTTTTGTGAATCGTATCCCTTCAGTAGAAGATATTCAGGATATCGTAGAACGAAATCTCGTAAAATTTAATAAATTTGAAATAGCAAAGCAGTACATTCTCTATCGTGCAGAACGAAGCGAAGTGCGTGTAGCAGAACATAAAAAACTTGTAAAAGAATTTGAAAAGAACAAGCTCCAAGTAACAAAAACAGACGGAAAAAAAGAGCTCTTTGATATCGAGAAGATTGAGCGAGTATTTAAACATGCAGTAAAAGGACTCGAAGAGACTTGTAAATTCGAAGAACTCATGGAAGCTTTTAAGAAAAATATAGTAGAAGATATCAAGACTTCTGATATCAACAAGTTGCTAGTAAAAACATGTATCGACCTTGTAACGGTTGAAAATATTTCTTGGGAACATATCGCTGGACGATTGGCACTCTTTGATCTCTATAAGAAGGCTTCCAAGAATCGCAATCTCAAACAAACAGAAATCTATACTCCAGATTCGTACCTTGCTTTTTTTAAGCAATATATTCAAGAAGGTCTCTACTATAAGGATTTCATGAACTACTATAGTGAAGACGATATCAGAAAGGCAGGGGAAGTACTCAAGAAAAAAGGACTCAAGACTGATATGTCCTATGGATATACCACCGTTCTTTCTCTCGGAAAGCGTTACCTCCTGAACCCAAACAAGTTTGTTCGTGAACTTCCTCAGGAACTCTACATGTCAGTTGCCCTTTTCTATGCTATTCCAGAAGCTCCAGAGAATCGACTGAAGTTTGCATTCCAAGTATATGAATACTGCAGTGAACAAAAGATTTCACTTGCTACACCAGCCCTCATCAACCCACGTACCAATTGGCACCAACTAACCAGCTGTTTTAAACTCAATATCGGTGATGATCTCCGTTCTATCTATCACGGAATCGAAGATATTGCTCAGATTTCAAAATACGGAGGAGGAGTTGGGGTATATCTTGGTCACATCCGTGCTCAAGGAGCCTCTATTCGAGGTATCAAAGGAGCAGCTGGATGAGTGAATCCTTGGATCAAAGTAATCAATGATACAGCTGTTGCAGTGAATCAACTCGGAACTCGTCTTGGTGCTGTATCTGTTACACTCGATGTTTGGCACAGAGATATCTATGATTTTCTCGAACTTCAGACAGAAACAGGAGACATCCGAGCAAAGGCATTTGATGTATTTCCAGCAATTTCTATGCCAGATATCTTCATGCGTCGAGTCGATGAAGATGGGGATTGGACATTATTTGACCCTGCTGAGATTGAACGAAAATACAAAAGACGATTGGAGGATTCTTTTTCCCTTGAGTTTGAAACTTTCTACCTTGAACTCGAAAAAGATGATACTCTCGAACTCAAGAAAACGGTAAAAGCAAAAGATCTCTTCAAGCAATTCTTGAAAACAACCGTAGAAACAGGGATGCCATATGTATTCTACCGAGATACAGTAAACCGTCTGAATCCGAACAAACATGCGGGAAAGATTTATTCATCTCAACTCTGTACAGAAATATGTCAGAACTCAAGTCCAGCTGAATTTATCGAAGAAGTCATCGAGAATGGAAAAATTGTTATCCGTTACGAACCTGGAGATGTCGTAACCTGTAATATCTCTTCGATCAATATCGCAAAGGTATACGAAGAAAAAACAATCGAAGAAGCACTTGCTGTTCTCTCTCGCATCCTCGATAATGTTATCTCTATATCGAAGTATCCTATCAGAGCTGCAGAAGTAACAGCACAAAAATACCGAGCTATCGGTATCGGATACCTCGGACTTGCAGAGTACCTCGCAACTCGATCTATGGCCTATGATAGTGAAGAGGCTCGCAAGCATGTTGATGGACTCTTTGAAAAATACACCTACTATACCTATAAAGCATCGATTGACCTCGCGAAAGAACGTGGACACTATCCACTCTTCCCAGGAAGTGAACACTCAAAGGGAATAATTCTTGGTCGTGATGCAGCAACACTTACTGCCGAAACGCACAACTCACACCTTGATTGGACAGCACTTCTCGAAGAAATGAAGAAAACAGGAACACGATTTGGATATCACTCAGCACCGGCACCAAATACCTCTACTGCTGGTATCGTAGGAACAACGGCAGCCCTTCTTCCTATCTATAAGAAATATTTCGTAGAAACCAATCTTTCATCTCCGACGATTCGTATCGCTCCAAAGCTCAACGCTGAGAACTTCTGGTTCTACAAGGAATACGTAACCATGGATATGAACGATGTAATCGATATGATCTCTGTTGTATATAAGTGGATCGACCAGTCTATCTCATTTGAATGGATGATCGACCCATCGAAAGTATCTCCTCGTGAACTCTATGGATACTATATGAAGAGCTGGAAGCAGGGAATCAAGACTGTCTACTATGTTCGCTCCCTCTCGAGTGAAGTAAGTAAAGAAAACTGTGTAAGCTGTTCAGGGTAAAAATATTTTTAAAATAACCACATACTTTTGTGGTTATTTTGTTATAAAAAAATCATACAAATACCATTCCTTAAGATACTCGACTTTTTACCTGACGTGAATATGATAGAGAGACATCTTAAATACTGTACTCTACCTCAACTATTATAATTTTTAACCTAACCTATATGTCTCCGAACGCTCCTTCAACATCAACGAACAATGAAGTAGAAGCCAAGATTCTTGAGGTAACACCTGAGTCAATCAAGGATTTTCTTG
>ERZ1034365.483-NODE-483-length-22117-cov-7.988339_pt1 | contig 22117 bp, 20 predicted proteins | sample MGYA00520615_ERZ1034365 | MGnify/ENA primary metagenome ERZ1034365 (study PRJEB33736, sample SAMEA104284505) | Azolla filiculoides | biome: Urban; feature: Water surface; material: Ditch water | place: Netherlands | collected 2015-10-28 | depth 0-0.1 m ...
TACAGATTGACCTGACCCTGGATCTGGTTTTCCCAGTTCGGGCTGTTCGAATCTTCAAAGTCGGTCATGTACGAATCGGCGCCCGAGTTGTAGGCGTTGATGATCATTTTGGCTTCGACCGGGCCGGTGATTTCGGTGCGGCGGCGTTCCAACGCCTTAGGCAGTGGCGCCACTTTCCAGTCACCTTCGCGGATGTGCTTGGTTTCCGGCAGGAAGTCCGGCATTTCACCGGCATCGATGCGGGCCTGGCGCTCAATGCGGGCCTTCAAGAGTTCCTGACGACGTGGCTCAAACGCACGGTGCAGCTTAGCGACAAAGGCCAGCGCTTCCGGCGTCAGGATTTCTTCGTAACGGGCATTGATTGGGCCGGTGATCTGAACGCCGGCAGGCAGTGTGAGGCTCATGTGAAACTCCGTAAAGGTAAGAAGCAAACCGAAGAAAGAGACGAATTCTTATGATGTTTCACATTCTATTGCAGTGCAAATAGAATGAAAAGGTGTAAAAATATCTGATCTTCTTATACTTTAAGTATTAAATAAGCCATGGAAAGATCATGAATCCGTTCAAGGAAATGCAGGCATTGGCGCTGGTGGCGACCCATGGTTCTCTATCGGCTGCTGCGCGCGTTGAAGGCGTCACGCCAGCCATTATTGCGCGGCGTCTTGACGCCTTAGAAGAGCGTTTGGGGTCTCAGCTATTGCATCGAACAACCCGTCGGATATCGTTTACTGAAGCAGGGGAAAACTATCTAGAAGATTGCATTCGGATATTGAACGACCTGGCAGGAGCGGAAGCAGCTGCAGCAAGAGGCAGTGTTCAGGTGAGTGGACACCTGCGGATGACGGCGCCCGCTGGTTTTGGGCGACGTCACGTGGCACCGCATGTACCTGTATTTCTGGAGCGGCATCAGGACGTGAGTATTACGCTTGATTTGTCAGACCGTCTCGTCGATCTGGTGAATGAGGGGTTTGATTGCGGTATACGATTGGGTGCGTTGGATGACTCCAACCTGGTTTCTGTGCATCTGGGAGAAATGCAGCGCGTGGTTGTTGCGTCGCCGGCTTATCTCGAAAAGCGTGGCGTACCGCAAACCCCGGAAGATCTCTCGTCACACGACTGCCTTGCATTGGGGCCGCAGCGTGGTTGGACATTCCGGTCTAGCGGATCAGGCACCAAGACTCGCAGCATCCGCGTTAAAGGCTCAATGGAGTGTAATGATGGTGTAGTGCTTGCCGAATGGGCAAGAGCCGGCGCCGGCCTAGCCTGGCGCTCGATGTGGGAAGTGGGTGAGGATTTGCAGGCGGGACGCTTGGTGAGCGTTCTGGATGCGTGGGCGGCACCACCAGTCGGTATCTATGCCGTCTTCCCTGAGCGGCGGCATTTGCCGCTGAAGGTACGCGCCTTCATTGATTTGCTGAAAGACGCGTACACCCAGAAAGATTACTGGCTACCCTAGCGCTTTGCAGTAGAGCAGCCTTGAACGAGATGGTTAGCTCAGTACGGCGAGAGCTGCCTCATAGTTGGGTTCATTCTTGATTTCACCAACCAGCTCGCTATGGAGTACACGGTTGTTTTCATCGAGAACAATCACGGCGCGTGCCGTCAGGCCAGCGATAGGGCCAGATTCGATGGCAACGCCATAGTTCTGCATGAATTCACGGCCGCGCATGGTTGACAGCGTTTGAACGTTGTCGAGAGCTTCGGCACCACAGAAGCGCGACTGAGCAAAAGGCAAATCCGCCGAGATGCACAGCACCACTGTGTTGTTGAGTTGAGCCGCCTTGGCGTTAAATTGGCGCACCGATGTGGCACAGGTAGGGGTGTCGATACTCGGGAAAATATTCAGCACTTTGCGTTGACCGGCAAAATTTTCCAGCGTGACATCACTCAGATCTTTGGCAACGAGCTTGAATGCGGGTGCTGCGTTACCGGGTTGCGGGAGTGTGCCGCCGATTTGAATGGGGTTGCCGCCGAGGGTGACGTTTGAGGTCATGATGGGGTCCTGTGGGTGTGTTGTTATGTTCAGCCAGTTTAGCTGGATTCAGTGGAAAGCACACACAAACAAAAACAGCACCCGGAGGTGCTGTCTTTGCTGAAGCGGTTCAGTTCTTAGTGGAACTGCTCTTCTTCGGTCGAACCGGTCAGTGCCTTGACGCTCGACGAACCACCCTGAATGACGGTAGTCACTTCGTCGAAGTAACCGGTACCGACTTCCTGCTGGTGCGAAACGAAGGTGTAGCCGTCTTCGCGAGCAGCGAATTCTGGCTCTTGAACCATGTCAACGTAGTGCTTCATGCCTTCGCCGCCAGCGTATGCCTTGGCGAACTTGAAGGTGTTGTACCAGTTGACGTGGATACCGGCCAGCGTAATGAACTGGTACTTGTAACCCAGTGCCGACAGCTCTTCCTGGAAGGAAGCGATTTGCTTGTCGTTGAGGTTCTTTTTCCAGTTGAACGATGGCGAGCAGTTGTACGACAGCAGCTTGCCTGGGCAAGCGGCCAGAACTGCTTGTGCGAATTCACGGGCGAAGCCGATATCAGGCACGCCAGTTTCACACCAGACTAGGTCAGCATACGGTGCGTAAGCAACGCCACGGCTGATCGACTGTTCCAGACCGTTCTTGACGCGGTAGAAACCTTCCTGGGTGCGCTCACCGGTCAGGAATGGCTTGTCGTTTTCGTCGTAGTCCGAAGTGATCAGGTTGGCAGCTTCAGCATCGGTACGGGCCAGGATCAGGGTTGGTACACCCATCACGTCAGCAGCGAAACGGGCCGAGATCAGCTTTTCGATGGCTTCACGGGTCGGAACCAGAACCTTACCACCCATGTGACCACACTTCTTGGCAGCAGCCAGTTGGTCTTCGAAGTGAACGCCTGCAGCACCGGCAGCGATCATGTTCTTCATCAGTTCGAATGCGTTCAGTACGCCACCAAAACCGGCTTCTGCATCGGCAACGATCGGCAGGAAGTAGTCGATGAATTCTTTGTCGCCTGGATTAACACCGCGCGACCACTGAATTTCGTCAGCGCGCTTGAAGGTGTTGTTGATGCGGCGAACCATGGTTGGCACCGAATCGTAAGCGTACAGCGACTGATCCGGGTACATCGTTTCCGAGGTGTTACCGTCGGCAGCAACTTGCCAGCCCGACAGGTAAACAGCTTCCAGGCCAGCCTTGGCCTGTTGCATGGCTTGACCGGCAGTGATGGCGCCGAATGCATTAACGTAGCCCTTCTTGGCGCCACCATTGACTTTATCCCACAGAACCTTGGCGCCGCGTTGGGCCAGGGTGTATTCAGGCTGCAGGGAGCCACGCAGACGCACAACGTCAGCGGCGGTGTAACCGCGCTTGACGCCATTCCAGCGGGGGTTTTCTGCCCAGTCTTTTTCCAGGGCGGCGATTTGTTGTTCGCGAGTTGCCATCTTGATTCCTTTAGGGAGAGGGTTTGCAAGAAAAGTACGTTAACAAGCAGCCAGATGTTGTGGCAGACACTCGTTATGCATGCGGTGACTATATACGCGTTTTGCTGCAAGCGCAACAACTCTTATATAAGACACAAGATATGTGAATTTCTATTTAAAACAATTTGTTAGGAGCGATATTTTTGGTTGTTTTCGAGGTTTGTCTGCGTTGCAGCATGAAAAAAACCGGCTCCGAGGCCGGTTTTTTAGGGGGCGTTGGGCGTTTAGATCAGCGGCTTTGTCGAAACAATGACGCCATCTTCATCTGCGCAGAGCCATTCACCGGGCTTGAGCGTTACACCACCGAAGGTCACGTTCACGTTTTTTTCGCCGACGTTTTTCTTAACTGTTTTTTGCGGGTGGGTATTCAAAGCGCGAACGCCGAGTGGCAAAGTGTTAATGACGGCGCTGTCACGAATGCAACCATAGACCACCACGCCTTCCCAGCCGTTTTTTACAGCCATCTCTGCCAGCTGGTCACCCAGTAACGCGCAACGCAGGCTGCCGCCGCCGTCAATAACCAGTACTTTGCCTGTGCCGGGTTCGCCAAGAACTGCGCGCACCAGGGAGTTATCCTCAAAAAGTTTGAGCGTCACAATTTCGCCGGCGAAGGACTGCTTGCCGCCAAAGCGCTGGAACATAGGCGCGATCACGCGTAATTGTTCTTGCGTGATTAGCGCTTCGTTGTTGTCGAGTAGGTCAGTGGTTAAGAGTGACGTCATAGGGTGATGTTCTTTATTAAAGTGTTGTTTCGTTATGCGGGAACGGACGCGCGATCAGGTGAGTCCATGTTCTCGGCGTCGGTGAACTGTAGGTGGACCTGATCGTTCTGGTCAATATCAACCGTCACATGGCCGCCATGCGCTAATTTGCCGAACAGCAACTCGTCTGCCAGTGCTGAACGAATGGTGTCTTGAATTAGCCGCGCCATCGGGCGGGCGCCCATCAGAGGATCAAAACCATTCTCTGCCAGATAAGTTTTAAGCGCTTCGGTGAAAGTGACTTCGACCTTTTTCTCGTGCAGTTGTTCTTCGAGCTGCATCAGGAATTTGTCGACGACGCGCAGGATCACTTCCAGATCCAGTGGTTTGAAAGAAATTGTGGCATCAAGGCGGTTACGGAACTCCGGTGTAAAGACCCGTTTAATCTCTTCCAACTCATCACCGACTTGTTTCTTGGCAGTGAATCCCATCACCGATTTGTTGAGTGTTTCCTGACCCGCGTTGGTGGTGAGAATAATGACAACGTTGCGGAAGTCCGCTTTACGCCCGTTGTTATCCGTTAGCGTGCCGTGATCCATCACCTGGAGTAGTACGTTATAGATATCCTGATGGGCTTTCTCAATTTCGTCGAGCAGGAGCACGCAATAAGGCTTCTTGTTGATGGCCTCGGTGAGTAATCCCCCTTGTTCGAAGCCCACATAACCCGGTGGTGCGCCAATTAAACGCGATACTGCGTGACGTTCCATGTACTCGGACATATCGAACCGTAATAGTTCGATGCCAAGGCAGTAAGCTAACTGCTTGGCGACTTCGGTTTTGCCAACGCCGGTGGGGCCAGAGAATAGGAAAGCGCCGATGGGCTTGCCGGGGTTGCCTAGGCCTGAGCGAGACATCTTGATAGCGCGGGTGAGTGCGTCAATCGCATTGTCCTGTCCGAACACAACGGCCTTCAGATCCCGATCGAGGTTCTTGAGTACGCGCTTGTCGTCATTAGAAACATGAGAAGGTGGAATGCGGGCAATACGCGCCACAATTTCTTCAATCTCATGTTTGCCGACGACCTTCTTCTGTTTGCTCTTGGGCAGAATGCGCTGTGCAGCACCGGCTTCATCGATGACGTCGATGGCTTTGTCGGGCAAGTGCCGATCCGTAATATGGCGAGCCGCAAGCTCTGCCGCCGTAGTCAACGCAGAAGCGGTGTATTTAATGCTGTGGTGCGTTTCAAAGCGAGACTTCAAACCTTTGAGAATTTCAATCGTTTCGGTCACTGAGGGTTCATTCACATCAACCTTCTGGAAGCGGCGTGAAAGCGCTGAATCCTTTTCAAAGATGCCGCGATATTCGACAAAAGTCGTCGCCCCGATACAGCGTAGTTGGCCATTGGCCAGGGCGGGTTTTAGTAAATTCGATGCATCGAGTGTGCCGCCCGATGCAGAGCCGGCGCCTATTAAGGTATGAATTTCGTCGATAAAGAGAATGGCATCAGGATTATTCTTCAGTGCCTTAAGTACACCTTTCAGACGCTGCTCAAAGTCACCTCGGTATTTAGTGCCCGCGAGGAGGGCGCCCATGTCCAGAGAGTAAACGATGGCGTTAGCCAGGACATCGGGCACTTCTTTATCAACGATGCGGCGGGCGAGTCCTTCCGCTATGGCTGTTTTGCCAACACCGGCTTCGCCAACCAGCAGCGGGTTGTTCTTCCGGCGCCGGCAAAGGATCTGAACAACGCGCTCGAGCTCGCGCTCGCGTCCAATGAGCGGATCAATCTTGCCCTCATTGGCAAGAATGTTCAGGTTGACCGTGTATTGTTCTAGCGGACCGTTTTGCGTTTTTTCAGCGGTTTCGGCATCGCCGTCTTCGCCTTGTGATTTGGCGCTCTCTCTGGGGACTTTGGAAATGCCATGTGAAATGAAGTTCACGAGATCGAGGCGTGAAATATTCTGTTTTTGCAGGTAGTAAACCGCATGGGAATCTTTTTCGCCAAAAATGGCGACGAGCACGTTGGCGCCAGTAACTTCCTTCTTGCCTGAAGACTGTACATGCAGGATGGCCCGCTGAATGACGCGCTGGAATCCCAGGGTCGGTTGGGTTTCTGCCTCAGTATCCTCTGTGACCACCGGTGTGTGATCTTCGGTAAAACGTGTCAGTTCGTGGCGAAGTGCTTCTAGCTGTGCACCGCAGGCGCGTAATGCTTCGGAAGCCGATGGGTTGTCGATTAGTGCGAGCAAGAGATGCTCGACGGTAATAAACTCATGCCGCTTCTGACGGGCTTCTACAAAGGCCGTGTGCAGACTAACTTCAAGTTCCTGGGCAATCATGGGGCTTCCTCCATTACGCAGGCCAGAGGGTGTTGGTGTTCTCTGGCCAGATTAACGACCTGTTCAACTTTGCTTGCTGCAATGTCACGGGTATAGATACCGCAGATGCCACGCCCTTCGGTGTGTACCGCCATCATGACACGTGTTGCTCGATCTTCATCCATCCTGAAAATGGATTCAAGTACGTGCACGACGAAATCCATGGGGGTGAAGTCGTCGTTGAGAAGGAGTACCTGGTACAGAGGGGGAGGGCGAAGATCCAGCGCGTCTCTTTCCAGAAGCGCTGTTCCGTCTTGTGTTTGTCGTTGGTCGGGCATGCAGACAATTTAAGGGGTGAGCGACAAATCTTCAATGGGTTTGATGTAAATCGGCTGCCAGACCGCTCATGTCACTCCGCGGTGCAGCATAAAAAAATGTAAAAAAGTGTTGACGATGTGCAAAACATCGCGTACAAAAGCTCAATACCGGGATTCCGGTACAGGGAGGAGTGTGGGCGCACCCGGTGTGCTACGTTCTGAAATAGTTTAAAGAGGTCAGTACGACCGGAAGGAAGCAGTAAAATGGCACTAGGTACCGTCAAGTGGTTCAATGACGCAAAGGGTTTTGGTTTCATCACGCCGGACGGCGGCGGTGAAGATCTGTTCGCCCATTTCTCCGCAATTACCATGAATGGTTTCAAGACCCTGAAAGAAGGCGAACGCGTTTCTTTCGACGTGGTCGATGGCCCTAAGGGTAAGCAAGCCGCTAACATCGGCCGCGCTTAATGCGGATGTGGGCTGTGTCCTTGTGACATAAGCCCCATCAGGAAAAGGCCCGCCGCAAGGCGGGCTTTTTCTTTGTTGGGTATCATGTGCCTATGCATGTAATAAAGAGAACGTTTTCACTTGTGTTGGCATTAGCCGTGGCCAGCACGTCCGTGCAGAGCTTTGCTGCGGCAAGTGAGTTGCCAGAACTGGGCGACGCGGCGCACGAAGTGTTGCCGCCTCAGTTACAGCGCAAGTTAGGTACCGAGTTTTACAACGAAATACGTTTGCGTGAACCAAGCTACATCGATGATCCGGAGATAGCCGGTTACGTCAATCGCGTCGGCCGCAGGTTGGTCTCTGCCAGTGCAGATCCTAATGGACGATTTACCTTCTTTGTTTTGCGTGATCGTCAGATTAATGCGTTTGCCACTTTTGGTGGTTATGTCGGGGTCAATACGGGCTTGTTGCTGGCGGCCCGCACCGAATCAGAATTTGCCGGCGTGTTGGCGCACGAGGTATCCCATGTGATTCAGCAGCACCTGGCGAGAGGGATCATGGCCGCTCAGAATCAGACCATGTCTTCTTTGGCCAGTTTGGCATTGCTCATCTTAGCGGCACGGGCGGGGGGGAATACGGGCCAGATGGCGCAAGGCGCCGGGCAAGCGATCCAGGCAGCCAATATTCAGACCCAGCTGGGTTATTCGCGTGATTTTGAACGTGAGGCAGATCGCGTTGGTTATACAACGCTGACGAAAGCCGGGTATGACCCCAAGGGCATGGCCGACTTCTTTGAACGACTGCAAAAATCGACGGCTATTTATGAGAACAATGCGCCGGTTTATTTAAGAACACACCCGCTGACCACGGAACGTATTTCGGATATGCAGGGCCGTGCACATAATGCGCCCTATAAGCAGGTAAGAGATAGCCTCGAGTTTTACCTCGTGCGCGCTAAGTTACGTGTTCTGGAATTCGCACCACAAGATGCGCTGGCAGAGTTTGAATCGCAGTTGAAAGAGCGTCGTTTTGCACATGAATCTGCCGTCTGGTACGGCATCTCCCGTGCGCAAATGCGTCAGGGAAGGTTTCCTGATGCGGAGAAATCACTGTTGCAAGCAAGAAAATTGGCGCCAGCCAATCCGATGTTTGATACCTTGGCGGCTGAAATCAAATTGTCTGAAAAGGATTTGGCTGGGGCAACGAGCATCTATCGCGATGCCTATAAACGCTACCCCACCGATGAAGCAGTGGTACTGGGATTAGTGAATGTGCTGCAGTTACAAGGGCAGAATGAGGCGGCGATTCAGATCCTGGATGCCCGCTTGCGGAGTCATGGCAACGATCCTAAGTTGTATCTGCTGCAGGCGCAGTCTTATGCAGCAGTGGGTAAGTCGGTACAGTCACGACGTGCCTCGGCAGAGGCCTATGCGTTAAACGGACAAACCCAGGCGGCTGTTGAGCAACTGGAGCTGGCGCAACGCGAAGCCAAACAGTTTCAGGATCAATCGATGATTGATTCACGCTTGCGTACGTTGCGGGCGCAGCTCATGGAAGAGCGTAAAAATGCCAATAAGTCGCCGTTCTGATCAACTTGTCTTTTAAATAAGCGATGAGCACATTAACGTCATACGTGCCGGACCGAAAGCTTGATGTGTCCGGCTTAAAATGCCCGATGCCTATTTTGCGGACTAAAAAGGCGCTGGCAGAGATGGCCAGTGGTGAAATTCTGGAGATTTGCGCAACAGATCCGGCAACAAAAGAGGATTTTGCCGCATTCGCGAAACAGACCGGACATCAACTATTAGAACAGTTGGAAACGGATGCTTCTCTGATTTTTTATTTGAAACGCAAATAAGAGTGCAGCGCCTAAGTAAGCCCGCTATTCTTTTTCGCGATGGCACGGCAGATGCCGCTGATGCGAAGAGTTTGCTCTGTAGCTCTGTCCAATCCATCTGGTCAATTTCTGACAAAGCAACTCTGGACGCGGCGTTAGAAGCTGCCGACCAGGCGCGGGCTCAAGGTCAGCAAGTTGTCTTTGCATTGGATTATGAAATTGGTGCTTTGCTGGAACCTGCGGTAGAAAGTCGATACGCAGAGGGTGGGCTCAAGCAGCCACCAATAGGCTACGTGTGGGTCTTTAATGAAGCGGCATGGCTGACACAGGCACAGGCAGATGCCTGGTTGTTAGCGCGTGCGGCTGATCTGCCTGCCGGCTGCGTTCGTGGTAGTACTGAATTGAACCCTGAAGCTTATTACAAGAAGATCGAGAAGATCCGGCAGGCAATTGCTGAGGGTGAGATCTATCAGGTTAATTACACGTTGCCTGTGGATGTCACCCTCTATGGTGATCCCGCACAAGTTTTTATAAACCTGGCTCAAGCGCAGCCAACGGCTTATGCGGCATACATCGATATGCCAGAGTACCAGGTCTTGTCGTTATCGCCGGAGCTGTTTTTTGCGGTGGATGGTGATCGAATCAGGGTGCGCCCAATGAAAGGGACGTCACCTCGGTGCAAAGACCATGCATTAGATCAGGCGCACGCGAAAGCGCTCAGGGCTTCTGATAAGAACCGTGCAGAAAATCTGATGATTGTCGATTTGCTACGTAATGATCTGGGTCGCGTTGCAAAACCGGGTAGTGTGGTCGTTGACAGTCTGTTTGATATTGAGGCCTATGCAACCGTGCATCAGATGACCTCGAGCATTTCGGCGACCCTGAATACCACCCGATTGCAAGATCTGATTACAGCACTATTCCCCTGTGGTTCTATCACGGGGGCACCCAAAGTCGCCGCCATGCAAAAAATTAATGCCTGGGAAATCGCCCCCAGAGGTTTGTATACGGGCACGATCGGTTGGGCGACAGCAGAAAAGATACAGGCGAATGTGGCAATACGCACATTGGTCCTTGATCCACCGACGGATGAAAGTCTCGCTGTGCGTACAGGCGTGCTTGGCGTAGGTAGTGGGATCGTCTGGGATTCGAATGCAGAGGCAGAGTATGTGGAATGTCTTTTAAAGAGTGATTTTCTGGTGAAGCCCGATCCCGGCTTCACCCTTTTTGAAACCTTGCGTTTAGACTTGCCCGCCGCCGAGCTTGAGTCAACCTTGCCTCTGGTTGAGATCTATCCGCGTTATCGGGGCCATCGGTCACGCTTATCGGCTGCCGCCTTCTCGTTCGGTTTTGCATTTAATGAAGCTGCCTTTGAATCAATACTTTGGCAGGTCAAGACTGAAATCCGGGAAAAGGTACCCGGCAATGCAGGCATAAAATCCTACCGGGTGCGCATTGATCTCGGGCACGATGGTGCCTTGCATTCAAGCTGGTCGGCGTTGCCGCCTTTGGCTGATCGGGTGGCTTTGATCTGGGCAACAGAACGGTTGGATGGCTTTAATCCATTGCTGCGCTATAAAACGTCTGCGCGTTCACTTTACGATGCAGCGATAGAGACAGCCATCGCTCAACAAGCCTTTGATGCGTTGTTTTGTAATCAGGCGGGCCTGGTCTGTGAAGGCGGCCGGAGCAATGTGTTTGTCAAAGAGGGTAATCGATTGCTGACGCCACCCGTGCGCTGTGGGCTACTCCCTGGTGTATTGCGTGCCGAACTGCTTGCTCGAGGTGAAGTCAGTGAGTCACTACTCACCATTTCGGATATCAAAGCCGCTTCTAGAGAAGGCCGACTACGCGTGGGGAATGCCTTACGCGGTTTAATGCCGGCCTATCTCAAATAACCTTAGCCCTGCTTCAGTTTTGCAAGTTGTGGCCTGAGCATGGCCAGCGTGTTGCCAAAGTCTGCCATGCGCTGACGCTCTTGCTCAACAACGGCAGGCGGTGCGCGATCAACGAAGGACGCATTACTCAATTTGCCTTCAGCCTTCTTGATTTCACCCTCGAGACGCTCAATTTCTTTTTCCAGTCGGGCAATTTCTGCGGGAATATCAATCTCGACTTCCAGCATGAGCTGCACGTTGCCTAATACGGCAACAGGGGCCATGGCATCGGCTGGTAGCGCTTCCACAAAACGGACGTCTGCCAGTTTTGCCAGTGCTTTCAGAACAGCGGTAGCGGTTGAGAGTTCGGTTTGTTCCGCTGCTGGTGCGGCAATGATAAGAGGTACACGTGTTGCTGGTGAAAGGCTCATTTCACCACGTAGATTACGACACGCGGAGACCAGTCCTTTGATGCGATCAATTTGTGCTTCTGCGGCGGTATCGATCCGCGCTTCGTCACCGATCGGATAGCCGGCCAGCAGTATGGTGTCCTGGGTCTTGCGGCCGGCCATAGGCGCAATGGTTTGCCAGAGTTCTTCAGTAATAAATGGAATGAACGGGTGCGCCAGTCGCAGAATGGTTTCAAGCACGCGCAATAGCGTACGACGTGTGGCGCGCTGCTCTTCCGGAGTGCCAGTTTGAATCTGTGTCTTGGCGATTTCCAGATACCAGTCACAGTATTCATCCCACACCAGGTGGTAAAGCGCTTGAGCGGCCAGGTCAAAACGGTACTCGCTAAGCTGTTGGCCGATCTCCGCTTCAGCGCGCTGAAGCAGGCTCACAATCCAGCGGTCAGCAGCGGAGAACTTGAGGTCTGCTTCTGCTGCATCAATGCCGCAATCCTGCTCTTCCGTGTTCATCAGCACGAAACGTGTGGCATTCCACAGCTTGTTGCAAAAGTTGCGATAGCCCTCACAGCGCGACAGATCAAATTTGATATCGCGTCCAGGGCTTGCTAGCGATGTAAACGTAAAGCGCAACGCATCGGTACCGAATGATGGAATGCCTTCCGGAAATTCCTTGCGGGTTTCTTTCTCGATGCTTTGTGCCTGCTTCGGGTTCATCAGGCCGAAGGTGCGCTTTTTGATCAGTTCGTCGAGTGTGATGCCGTCGATAAGGTCGATCGGGTCGAGCACGTTACCTTTTGATTTGCTCATCTTCTGACCTTTGCTGTCGCGGATCAGACCATGCACGTACACATCTTTAAACGGGATGTGGCCTGTGAGGTGATTCGTCATCATCACCATGCGGGCAACCCAGAAGAAGATAATGTCAAAGCCGGTAACAAGCACGCTGGTCGGCAGGTAACGCGACAGCATGGCGTTGTTTGCATCGGTGGCGGCATCGCCGGTCCAGTCTAGCGTCGAGAATGGCCAGAGCGCGCTGGAATACCAGGTGTCGAGCACGTCTTCATCGCGACGCAGCGAGCCGGTATAACCGTCAGCGGCTGCTTGCGCTTTGGCGTCAGCTTCATCCCGCGCAACATAGACCTTGCCATCCTCGCTGTACCAGGCCGGAATCTGGTGGCCCCACCAGAGTTGACGCGAAATACACCAGTCCTGGATATTATTCAGCCACTGGTTGTAGGTGTTGACCCAGTTTTCCGGATGGAAACGGATTTCGCCGCTGGCGACGACATCGAGTGCCTTTTGCGTGATCGATTTGCCATCCGCCCCAGGCTTGGACATGGCCACAAACCACTGATCGGTCAGCATCGGCTCGATGACCACGCCGGTGCGATCACCGCGGGGCACTTTCAATTTGTGCTTATCGGTTTTTTCCAGGATACCCAGAGCCTCGAGATCCGCGACGATTGCTTTGCGCGCATCAAAGCGATCCAGCCCGCGGTATTTTTCCGGCGCGTTGTCATTAATCTTGGCATCCAGCGTCAGGATGGAAATTAGCGGCAGATTATGACGTTGGCCAACCGCGTAGTCATTGAAGTCGTGGGCTGGCGTGACCTTGACGCAGCCGGTGCCGAATTCCAGATCGACGTAGCTGTCTGCGATGATCGGAATCTCGCGATCGGTCAGTGGTAGTTTGACCATCTTGCCGATCAGATGTTGATAGCGCGGATCTTCCGGGTGCACCATCACGGCGGTATCACCGAGCATGGTCTCCGGACGGGTTGTGGCAACCGTCAGTGAATCGCTGCCATCCGCTAACGGATAGCGGATATGCCAGAGGAAGCCATCTTCTTCTTCCGATAGCACTTCCAGGTCAGATACGGCTGTGTTGAGCTTTGGATCCCAGTTCACCAGGCGCTTGCCGCGGTAGATGAGACCTTCGTTATAAAGACGGACAAAACTTTCTGTCACGGTTTTGGATAGACCCGCATCCATCGTGAAGCGCTCACGCGTCCAGTCACAAGAACTACCCAAACGGCGCATCTGTTGCGTGATCGTGCCGCCGGAATAGGCTTTCCACTCCCAGACTTTTTCGAGGAATTTTTCGCGACCGAGGTCATGACGTGAAATGCCATCACGTTCTAATTGGCGTTCAACCACAATCTGTGTCGCGATACCGGCGTGGTCGGTGCCCGGTTGCCAGAGCGTATTGGCACCACGCATACGGTAGTAGCGGGTGAGGGCATCCATCAGCGTCTGGTTGAAACCATGACCCATGTGAAGCGTGCCCGTCACATTGGGGGGCGGCAGCAGAATGCAAAAGGCTTCATCCTTAGCGGCATCGTCACCGGCAGCGAAGTAACCACTGTCTTCCCAGGTCTGGTACCAGCGGCGTTCGATTTCGGCAGGTTCAAAGGATTTAGCAAGCGTCATGGTGTTCAATTCAAACGGAGTTAATTAGATTTTCGATAAGTGATCGGGTAGCCACGATCTTTATAGAAGGCCATTCGATCACGTGCTGTTGTTTTGTCAGCCTCGTGTCGGGTCACGATTTCAAACAGACGTTGATAGCGCGCAAACCCGGCGGGTACGTCGTCAGCCAGGTTGACCAGTAATTCGTCTTGCTCCACGGCATTCAAATCATCGGTGATGATGATCAGCGTGCGATCTGCCTCGGCGCTATTGGCGTGGCAGTGGGGGATGAACGACGTGGGATCGTTAGCCCAGAGGGCTTTGTCAAAGGCTTCTGCTTGCGCCGGATCTGGCACAAAAAACGTGATCGGTTTGCGCCGCTCCCAGGCGAGCGTAGCTAGCCGGACAGCCTGAGTCAGGCGATCCGGCTGGTCGTGGTAACAATCGATCTGCGTCACGTTGCGAGCTCGCGTTTAGTCGGCTTTGCCAGCACGCGCCATCAGGAAGCGCGTCAACATCGGCACCGGGCGGCCGGTAGCACCTTTGTCTTTACCCTGCACCCAGGCGGTACCAGCGATGTCGAGGTGCGCCCATGGATAAGACTTGGTAAAGCGGGATAGGAAGCAGGCGGCCGTGATGGTGCCGCCCCAGCGGCCACCGATGTTCGCCATGTCGGCAAATGGGCTCTTGAGCAGATCCTGATAGTCATCCCATAGGGGCAGTTGCCATGCGCGATCCATGGTCGCCGTGCCCGCGTTGCGCAGTTCATCGATCAACAGATCATTGTTGCCGAGTAGGCCGCTAGCGAACGGGCCCAGGGCAACCACGCAAGCACCGGTAAGCGTGGCAACGTCAACCACAGCAGCGGGTTTGAAACGTTCGGCGTAGGTGAGGGCGTCGCACAGAATTAGTCGACCTTCGGCATCGGTATTCAGAATCTCAATGGTTTGACCCGACATGGAGCTGACAATGTCGCCCGGGCGGGTAGCGCTGCCACCTGGCATGTTCTCGGTGGTGGGCACGATGACCACTAGGTTAATTGGTAGCTTCATGCCGGCAACGGCACGCAGTGTGCCGAGTACGCTGGCGGCGCCGCACATGTCGTACTTCATTTCGTCCATCTCTGCGGCAGGCTTCAGCGAAATACCGCCGGTGTCGAAAGTAATGCCCTTCCCGACTAACACCACAGGCTTATCGGTTTTTTTACCGGCACTGTATTCAAGCACGATAAATTTGGGCGGTTGATCCGAGCCTTTGGCTACGGCCAGCAGCGAATGCATGCCCAGTTTTTCCATGGCCGCTTTTTCGAGAATCAGGCATTTCAGACCATAGGTCTTGGCCAGTTTCTTGGCTTCATTGGCTAGATAGGTCGGTGTGCAGAGGTTGCCGGGCAGATTGCCCAGATCACGCGTCAGATTCATGCCCTCGACAATGGCGGCACCCTGACCAACGGCATCCGTTGTGGCTTTGGTTGCTTTGTCCGAGACCAGCACCGAAATCGACTTAAGTTTGACGGGTGTTGCTTTAGGCGTTGTTTTAAAGCTGTCGAAACGATAGGCACACTCGCCGGCCAGAACAACGGCCTGACGTACTTGTGCGGCGCTAGAGAGGTCGCTGACCTTGAGGGTGGTTAATGTGTTGATCGCGTCAGTCGCCGTTGTGGTCAGAACGGCATTCACGGCTGTGCGGTTTGCCTGAGTCCAGCTCTTGCTGTTGAGTTCTTCAGGCTTACCCAGACCAACCAGAACCAGACGGGCTGCTTTAACACCTTCCGGATGGCGAACCACCAGCGTGGTCCCTGCCTTGCCGTTAAAGTCCCCCTGTTTCTGGATACGACCGATCAGACCTTTGCTGGCCTTGTCTGTAGCTGCTGTGATGGCAGGTTGTGCACCGGTTTCAAAGACACCCAGAATCAGGGCTTCGGTGCTCAAAGACTGGGGGGCGCCGGTTTTTGTGCTAAATTTCATCGGGTTCTCCGGAAGGAAATAGATTGCGCAGGGTTTGCACTGTAAACTTTAACCCGTGATTATCCCCGCCGGCATTGCTTTTCGTCAAAATTCCGCACTCTGTACAGGCCGCACCGTTTTGAAGCATTCTTTCCGATCATGATCTTTGCGCGCGCCATGCGGCGTGAATTCGTCCAGAACGCGGTCGCCATTTCGGTGGCTTTGCTGGTCATTCTGCTGACCACTTTTCTGGTGCGCCTCCTGAATGAGGCAACGATTGGCAAGGTCTCTGCCGGTGCTGTTGGCCCATTGCTGGGCTTTGCCATCTTTAATTTTCTGCCCATTCTCTTATCGCTGGCGTGTTTCATGGCGATTCTGCTCACGTTGTCGCGCTGGTACCGTGACTCGGAAATGACCGTCTGGTTTAGCGCCGGTCAGCCGCTCACCGCCTGGATACGGCCTGTTCTGATCTTTTCTATCCCAATCATGCTGGTGGTGGGCGCTTTGACACAGGAATTGGTGCCCTGGGCTCATGGCGAGAGCCTCAAGTACCGTAAACAGGTATCGGATCAGAATGAGCTGGGGCTTGTGCGGCCTGGTGTATTTCGGGAATCATCGGATGGTCGGCGCATTTTCTTCATTGAATCCACCGACAAGTCCGGCGATGCTGTGCACAACATATTCGTGAGCGACAATCAGCCAGATAAGCTGGGCATTACAGTCGCCGAGCGCGGGCGCCAGGAAGTGCATGAAAACGGTGATCGCTTTATCGTTCTGGAAAAAGGCCACCGTTACGAATTAAAGCCAAACTCGCCTGAACTGCGCGAGATGGATTACGAGGAATACGGGTTTCGCGTAGAAACCAATGCGGTCGAGAACAGCATTCGTCACCAGGACAGCACGCCAACACGTGAATTGCTCATGAACCCGACCCGGGAAAGTCTGGGGGATGTGGTCACGCGTGTCGGAACGACCATTATGGTGGTGATGCTGGCCTTGCTGGCGATTCCTCTGTCTTATGTGAATCCACGCGCAGGTCGTTCGGCCAATATGATCCTGGCGCTGCTCGTTTACTTTGTTTATATCAACCTGATGACAATTTCTCGTGCCTGGGTAATCCAGGGGCGCGTGCCTTTTGCTGTCGGGCTGGTTGTGCCCCACTTGCTGATGTTGTCGGTGCTGATCTGGGGCTTTTATTACCGGATGACGGCAACAACACGTGGCGCCCGTCGTCGCATGCGCATCAATCGAAAGGCGGGAGTCTGAGATGATTTACCGCAAATACGTTGGTCGCGAAGTGTTGCTGGCCACCCTGTTGATACTGGGTGCCTTCATGGTGCTGTTTGCCTTTTTTGATTTGATGGGTGAGCTCGGCAAACTGGGTGAGGGCGGTTACAAGCTTTATCAGGCCATTGTTTATGTGGCACTCATTCAGCCAGGCCGTATTTATGAGCTGATGCCGATCTGTGTGTTGATTGGCACTTTGTATGCCTTATCAAACCTGGCGCGACATTCTGAAATCAATGTGCTTCGCGTCTCCGGGGTGTCTAGCATTCAATTGTTGACTACGTTGATGCGTGTTGGCCTGGCGTTGGTCCTGGTGACCTTTTTGCTGGGTGAGTTTGTGGTGGCGCCGGCAGAGCAGAAAGCGCAGGAATGGCGGGTTAAGGCCATGAGCGGCACCATTACCCAGGGGCTGCAGTCCGGCGTCTGGGTGAAGGATGACAAAACCTTTGCCAATATTAATGCGCTACGCCCGGATGGACGCTTGGAGTCGGTGCGGATTTATCAGTTCCGCAAGGATATGAGCCTGGACCGTGTGTCTTATGCCAAGACGGCTGTTTTTCAGGCGCCCGACACCTGGATGCTGAATGACGTGTCAGAGACCGTGCTGGAAGGCCAACGCGTGCGTCAGATTCAATTGCCGAGCAAGGCCTGGCAGTCAGCGATTACGCCCGACGTTCTTCAGGTGTTGCTGGTCCGCCCGCATCTGATGTCAATTTACGAGTTGTACACCTACATCCAGCATCTCAAACGCAATGGATTGGGTAGCGACACCTATGTGATCGCGATCTGGAAGAAAGTGTTTTATCCGCTGTCCATTCTGGTGATGATGGCGCTGGCACTGCCGTTTGCTTATCGCCATGATCGGGTCGGCGGCGTGAGTCTGCGCATTTTTGCCGGTGTGATGATTGGCGCTTTGTTCTATATGCTGAACGGGTTGGTTTCCAGTCTGGGCGCGATTAACAACTGGTCACCCTTTGTGACTGCCGCGATGCCGATGATTCTGTTTATGGGCGCTGCAATCACCTTGCTTAAACGGGCCGAGAAACGTTAATTACTTGGGCAGTAGGATGATCCTGCTGCCGGCAATACGGTCATGTAGAAATTGCTTGTCCGGATCCAGAAAGCTCCAGAGCAGTGCCAGGCCGGTGGGCCAGCAGATCCAGCCCATACCGTAACGGACAAAAGCTTGCAAAGGGCGCAGAGACCGACCCGTTTGTGCGTCAATGACACGCAAACGCCAGGTCTTCATCGCTAGCGTTTGGCCGGCGCGCAGCCAGCACCAGATAAAGTAGATGCCAAATAGGCAGAACAGATAGAGCCAAAGCAGTGCAGGACCCGGTGCGTGCTGTGTCAATCCGGAAAACACGGCCAAGGGCAAGACGAACAGAAAAATCCCCAGCGCCAGGATCACCAGGATTTCATAGACCAAGCTACCCAACCGACGCCCCAGTGGTGCGAGCTCAGCGGCTTTCATTGCCAGAAGGCTCCGTGTTGGCTGCTGGGGGAGTGACTTCTTCAACCGGTTTGGTTGGGGCAAAGGTTAACGGGCTAGCAGGGGCGGCGGCCTTGGGCGGCACGACTTTCACGGCACCATGCGCCGTAGCGAGGGAGCTGGCAGCCGTGCCTGCGGGTAAAGCGCCATCTTTGGTGGTTACAGCAACCGGTTTGCCGTCTGCTGTTGGCGTGCGCGCAGCCAGTTTGTTGGCTTTTTCCAGTTCGCGGGCTTCTTCTTCCAGACGGGCGCGCACGTTCTCAGGGAGATTCTGGTAGTCGGCCCATTTTTGAGCGAGCTCCGCACGTTCTTCAGGATTGGTTTGCTTGGCGAGCTCGCGGAAGCGGTCGCGCGCTGCCTGACGCTGGGCAGGGGTGAGGCTTGCCCAGGCCTGCATCCGGTCTTGAACGCGAGTTTGCTCTGTTTCACTCAGATTCGGATATTTGCCAGCGATTTCCAGCCATTTTTTACGCCGGAAACGCTCCATGTTGTTCCAGTCGTCCTGGAGCGGCGCAAGAATCTCTTTTTGTGTGGGAGACAGGTCTTTCCAGTTAGGTTGTGGCGCTACGGCAACCCGCACGCCGCTTGGGGTGTCTTGGTTGGTGCGGACGCGCGGATACCCCACCACCACCGCAATGATGGCGGCCAATGCAACGACAAGAATCAGTCCGTTTCGGCTGGCGTTCCGCTGGAAATCCATGTCTGGAATCCCTTGTCAATCAATGCGTTAGGGGGCAGCGCTTCGCTGAGCAGGGCGCTGTCTTCGCTGGCCAGATCTTCGATCTGGGTTTGTGCTTGCCAGAACATGAAAGCGCCTGTTAACAACAGAATGCCTGCAGAGGCAGCCCAACGGCGCCAATCAGTCGCGGAGCCAAAGCTGTCGCCAAATAGGCTGCCCATCGCACGATGGGTGCTCTGGCCGGCCAGCTGTAAAGCGCTTTGCCATTGTTTCTGATGGCTAAGTGCCTGCTCACGCATTTGGGCCAGACGCGCTGTTACCCGGCTGGGAAGGGCGTCAGTACCCTGATCCAGCGCGCGAGCCATCGCTTTGGCTAGCAGGTCTTCTTGCGAGCGGTCGTGGTGTTGCGGTTTTGGGGTCATAGCTGATGTCCTTTTTCTTTCAGAGCCGCTGCCAGGGTTTGTGTTGCCCGTGAGCAGTGGGTTTTGACGCTGCCCTGGGAGCAACCCATGGCTTCGGCAGTCTCTGCAGTATCTAATCCTTCCCAATAACGCAGCAGGAAGGCTTCTCGTTGACGTGCCGGCAGTTTTGCCAGCGAATCTTCGATGTCGCTGAGGATTCGCCGCTGTTCCAGGGCTTGTTCGGGCCGTTCGGCCTGTTCAGCATCGGAAGCCCTTAAGCGGTCGATTTTTTCCTGATCGTCTTCCTCTTCACTACCGCCCAGCGCAGAAAACAGGGTCGTCCACAGATTGCGCACCTTGCTGCGTCGGTAAAAGTCGCGAATGGTGTTCTGCAAAATCCGTTGAAACAGCGCTGGCAATTCCTCAGCCGGGCGGTCCCCATAGTTTTCTGCCAGTTTAAGCATGGCGTCCTGAACGATATCCAGGGCGTTTTCTTCGTTGTGCACGGCAAACCAGGCCGTTTTATAGGCTCGGCGCTCGACATCAGCAAGAAACGCATCCAGTTCGCGTGGGGTGGCCAAGCAATCCGCTCCGGCAGAAAAGAAAAGACTAGAAACGGGGCGATTCTAGCAAGTCTTGCCCAAAAGCGCTGCACTAGCTATCATTGGTGGTTTTCCCCGTAACCACAACCCTGTTGTCGGAGCCACTCACAAGGTGCGCGTGCCGGATAGGGGCAAGGCGAAGTGACGCTTCGCGAGGAGGTATGTATGTCAGTAGCAATAAGTGGCGCAGAGATTCTTGTTAAATGTCTGCAAGCTGAAAACGTCGATACGATTTTCGGCTATCCCGGTGGCTCGGTGCTTCACATTTACGACGAGCTATTCAAACAAGACAAAATTCATCACGTGCTGGTACGACATGAGCAGGCTGCCGTTCACGCCGCCGATGCGTATTCCCGTTCGTCGCAACGCGTCGGCGTTGCCCTGGTGACCTCGGGTCCGGGTCTGACCAATGCCGTCACCGGTATTGCCACAGCCTATTACGATTCGATTCCGCTGGTGGTTATCAGTGGTCAGGTGCCTACGTTCTATATCGGTCAGGATGCTTTCCAGGAAAGTGATGCCGTTGGTATTACGCGTCCATGCGTGAAGCACAACTTCCTCGTTAAAGACGTGAAAGACCTGGCTGAGACAGTTAAAAAAGCCTTCCACATCGCTCGCAGCGGCCGTCCTGGCCCTGTGCTGATCGATATTCCGAAGGACGTCACGGCGCATAAAACCGAATTCACCTATCCGGATACCGTTAACATCCGCTCGTATAACCCAGTGGTTAAGGGTCATCAGGGTCAGATCAAGAAGGCTGCGCATCTGCTGCTCGAAGCCAAGCGCCCGATGATCTACAGCGGTGGTGGCGTGATTCTGTCCGATGCCGCCGAGCCGCTGACCAAGCTGGCGCGTTACCTTGGCTTCCCGATCACGAATACCCTCATGGGGCTGGGTGCCTATCCGGCGACCGATAAGCAGTTCATGGGCATGCCCGGCATGCACGGCACGTACGAAGCCAACATGGCCATGCAGCACTGCGATGTGCTGCTCGCCATCGGCGCTCGTTTCGATGATCGCGTGATTGGTAACCCTGAAGACTTTGCAACACATCCACGCAAGATCATTCACATTGATATTGACCCATCGTCGATTTCCAAGCGCGTTAAAGTGGATGTGCCGATCGTTGGCAATGTGCCTGATGTGCTGGAAGAGTTGATGAAACAACTGGAAGCCATTGGCTCCAAGCCGGATGCAGCGGTTGCCCAGTGGTGGGAAACCATTGCCGATTGGCGTGGCCGTAACAGCCTCAACTATCGCAAAAATCCTGAAAAAATCATGCCGCAGGCTGTGGTTGAAAAACTCTGGGAAGTGACCAACGGCGATGCCTTTGTGACTTCGGACGTCGGTCAGCACCAGATGTTTGCTGCGCAGTACTACAAGTTTGATAAGCCCCGCCGCTGGATCAACTCCGGTGGTCTAGGCACCATGGGTGTGGGTCTGCCTTATGCCATGGGCGTACGTTACGCCAACCCAGGTGCAACCGTGGCCTGCGTGACGGGTGAAGCATCGATCCAGATGTGTATTCAGGAACTCTCGACCTGTAAGCAATACAGCTTGCCTGTCAAGATCATTAACCTGAATAACGGTTATCTGGGTATGGTGCGTCAGTGGCAGGAAATGTTCTATGAGAACCGTTACTCGCATTCGTACATGTCATCGTTGCCTGATTTCATGAAGCTGGCCGAAGCCTATGGCCATGTGGGTATGCGTATCGAGCGTCCGGAAGATGTCGGTCCGGCACTGGAACTGGCGTTCTCCGACAAGCATAAGAACGATCTGGTGTTCATGGACTTCATCATCGATCCGACGGCCAACGTCTTCCCGATGGTGTCGGCTGGCAAGGGCCTGTCCGATATGGTTCTGGCCGAAGATCACCTGTAAGGAGCGCACGATGAGACACATTATTTCCATTCTTCTGGAAAACGAATCGGG
>ERZ1034365.484-NODE-484-length-22112-cov-3.113592_pt1 | contig 22112 bp, 24 predicted proteins | sample MGYA00520615_ERZ1034365 | MGnify/ENA primary metagenome ERZ1034365 (study PRJEB33736, sample SAMEA104284505) | Azolla filiculoides | biome: Urban; feature: Water surface; material: Ditch water | place: Netherlands | collected 2015-10-28 | depth 0-0.1 m ...
AAGCAGATTGAGGGTATGCGGGTCTCAAGCCATTTTTTTATCCGGCGAGATGGCGCACTTTGGCAGTTCGTCAGCTGCGATGACCGGGCATGGCATGCGGGCCAGTCGTTTTACCGGGGTCGCAACAACTGCAACGATGACAGTATTGGCATTGAGCTTGAAGGACTCGAAGGCGATGCCTTCGAGGACGCCCAGTACACACAACTGAGTCGCTTGTGTCGCGCCATCTTTCAGCGTTACCTGAACCGAGGTGCCTCCAGCGGATGCGCCGAATGCTACGCGACCGTCTCCTGATGAGCCAATTGAAGTTTGAACAACTTCAACTTCTTCGTTCTCAAGAATCAGGGCTTCCAGTTTGGCAGCGGCGTCATCTTTCTGATCAAAGGTTGCACCAGCTGGCAGTGTTTGATTTACAACAAAGCCGTTAGATCCAGAACTGCCGATGAAGTCTGTTTTTAGGAACGGTACTAATCCGAACGTGAAGACTAGCACCATGAATGAGGCCACCAAGGTAATCACTGGCCTCTTTTGAGTCCATGAAAGAACTGGCAAGTAGCCGCGCTGTAGCCAGCTCTTACGCTCTTTCACTTCTTCGGCGGCCCTTGCTTCTTGGGCGTTGGTGTCTTCAGCAGATTTCAGGAACCAATAGGCAAGAACCGGAACGATTGTCAGTGAAACGAACAGCGAGGCAATTAGAGCAATTGCAAAGGTGAAGGCAAAAGGTCTAAAGATTTCACCGATTAAGCCGCTTACTAGCGCTATTGGCAGGAACACAGCAACTGTGGTTATTGTTGCCGCGGTGATGGCACCAGAAACTTCTTTAACTGCAGTGAGGATCGCTTCTTTTTTAGTTTCGCCGTAGGAAAGGTGGCGGTTGATGTTTTCGATAACCACAATTGAGTCGTCGACAACTCGACCAATCGCTATAGTTAGCGCACTCAAAGTCAGAATGTTTAGTGAGTATCCAAACTGCCCTAACCCAATAAAAGTTATAAGAACTGATGTTGGAATTGAAATCGCAGTAACGAGTGTGGAGCGCACTGAGAGTAGGAAAATCAAAATGATCAGAATCGCAAAACCAAGACCAAGAAGACCCTCGGTGCTCAAGTTTTCAAGCGACTTCTCAACGAATGGGGCCTGGTCGAAAACTGTGACGACAGTTACGTCGCCCAACTTGTCTTTAAGTTCAGCAATTTTGTCACGCACCCCGTGAGATACCGCAACTGTGTTTCCGTCTTGGGTTTTAACGATAGATATTGAAAGGGCTTCTTTGCCGTTGGTGCGGGCAATGCTGGTGGTTGGGGCGTTCTCGTATTTAACTGTTGCAACTTGTTCAACCGTCAATACAACGGTCTTTGTAGTTACTACCGGTGAGCTTGGAACGGCTATGCCGGCAGGAATCTGCGACACCAGGAATTCCAGTAAAGCTTGGCGCAGATGGCGTGGTAACCGAAGTCTTAGTTCCAATTAGAGGAAGTTTTTTGAAAGCCTCTAGTGAATTAACCGGCGAGCCAACTTCAACCGAGATTGAACCTTTTGAGTCATCTATTGTTCCGGCAGGCAATACAAACCCGTTTGCCTGTAGGGCAGAGGTGATTGATTGTTGGCTAAGACCATTTGCAGTTAGCACCGATTGCTTTAGTTTTAGGTTAATTCGCTTTTCAACTGTTCCGGCTACTGTGACATCACGTACCCCTTGAACTTGTGCGAATAACGGCCCGGCAACGTCTTCTAAAGTCTGAGCTATTGCTTCATTGTTGCCATCGTTGGCAGATACTCCAAGGGCGATAATCGGCACAGAATCGAAACTGCCGGACAAAATGTTTGGTTCAACATCTGATGGTAGAGATGATTTGATCTTGGCCATGGCGGCGGCAAGGTCTTCAGTTACCTTTGCGGTGGCAGTTCCGTATTCAAATTCAACTCGAACTATAGATATGTTGCTTTGCGAGGTAGAGGTTGAGTTAACGAGGCCATCGATTTGCCTTACAGCGTCTTCAATTACCTGACTCACTTGATTGTCAACGACCTCAGGAGATGCTCCAGGGTATGCCGTAACAATGGCTGCCTGCGGAACCTCGAACGATGGCACTAGCTCTTGCTTAAGTGACCCCAGTGAGATGAACCCAAAGGCTGCAATGATTACGGTTATAAGCGCAACAACCGAACGGTTTGCAACACTCAATTTGGCAAGACGAAACACAATTACCTCTTTCAGGGGACTACCTATAGGCTAACCGTTCCCTTTTGGGGCTTATTCCAAAGCCTAAAAGGCTCAGTAAACTCGCAGGGTTAGGCTTGGTAAATGAGTGAAAACCTACCAAACTGCCCACAGTGCAACTGCGAGTACACCTATGAGATGGGTGCCCTGCTAGTTTGCCCTGAGTGCGCCCATGAGTGGAGTAATGAACCTGAAGACAGCGGGGAGTTGGAAAAGGTAGTTAAAGACGCTTCGGGCAACGTACTTGCCGATGGCGATACCGTGACCATCGTGAAGGACCTGAAGGTAAAAGGAAGCTCTACATCGGTGAAAGTTGGCACCAAGGTGAAAAACATTCGCCTGATATCACCCGTTGACGGTCATGACATCGATGCCAAGGTAGACGGCTTTGGCTCTATGTACTTGAAGTCAAGTATCGTAAAAAAAGTGCTTTGAACCTAGTTTGTCTTAGCTGACTTTTTACGAGCAGAAATGATGCTCACAATTGCTGAAACAGCAATTGCCGAGACAATCACAATCAAAGAAGTGTTGCTGCTGATCTCAGGGGCCCAGTCAATGTGCTGACCGCCATTGATAAACGGCAATTCGTTCACATGCATAGCGTGAGCAACCAACTTGAAACCAATAAAGGCAAGAATAAACGCGATTCCATACTTTAGGTATTCAAGTTTGTCTAGCAGGCCGCCTAGTAAGAAGTAGAGCTGGCGAAGGCCCATCAGAGCAAACACGTTTGCGGTGAAAACTATGAATGGGTCTGTGGTGATTCCAAAAATAGCTGGAATTGAATCAAATGCAAACATTACGTCTGTTAAGGCGATAGCTGCGAAAACCACAATCATTGGAGTGAAAACTTTTTTGCCGTTTACAACTGTTCTGACCTTGGCACCATCGAATCCATCTGAAACATGAATTCGCTTTCGAAGCATCTGAATTAGCTTGCTCTCAGACTCTTCTTCATCGTCGTGACTTCGGAACGCCTGGTGATAGGCGGTGTACAGAAGGAACGCACCAAAAATGTAGAAGATCCAGCTGAATTGCTCGATTAAGGCGGCACCAACAACGATGAAGATACCTCTTAGTATCAATGCCAGAACAACTCCAACCATGAGTACCTCTTGCTGGTACTTTTTTGGAACCGAGAATCTAGTCATGATGATTACGAAAACAAACAGGTTATCTATGCTGAGGCTGTACTCGGTGAGCCAACCTGCAAAAAATTCAGTGGCTTTAGCGGCTCCAAAGAGCTGAGCGATGATGATTCCAAATATGACCGCTAGGCCGGCATAAAATGCAACCCAAAGTGAAGATTCTTTGGTGCTTGGAATGTGAGGCCTCTTGAAAACAATCAGAAGGTCAGCTAGCAGGATGCCGGTGATAACCACCATTGAAATAACTTCAAACCAGAAGTATGCAGATTCGCTCATAGTGGCTCAAGTCTAAATGCCTGGGCGAGAAAATCTAGCCATGCGGTTTAGACTGTTAGACGGTGCCAATGGCACCAAGCCCTCGTAGCTCAGTGGATAGAGCAAAGGCCTTCTAATCCTTTGGTCGTAGGTTCGATTCCTACCGAGGGCGCCAGTTAGCCCAGCAGCGACTTCATGTTCTTGTAAATAAGGTTCGCTGCGAAATCTGGGGCCAAGCGGCTTAGGTACCCCATTAACTTGGCATCGCTGCCGATGTAAATGCGGTTTGCCTTTGATTCGATAGCATCCACCATCATCTTGCCGGCAAGTGCCGGATCGGTAACTCTGGAGGCAGCCTTCTTTTGGGCCTCGGTTAGTTCACCTGAGCCAAACTTGACGCCGGAATTTTCTGAAATATGGGTGCCTATTGCCCCTGGCCAGACCAGAGTTAGTGCCACATTGGTTTCTTTTAGCTCAGACCGCAGGCCTTCGGTCAGCATGTTCAGAGCGGCTTTCGTTGATCCATAAAGGGTTTGTCCTGGAACCGGCGCGTAGGAGCCCATCGAAGAAACATTCAAAATGTGGGCCTCTGGCCTGCTCAATAGGCCCGGCAGAAAAGCCTTAATCATATTCAGTGGGCCAAAGAAATTAACGCCCATCACTCGATCAATCTGGTCAACCCCAAGTTCATTGATTTTCACAAACGGCTGAATGATTCCTGCAACGTTAACCAGGGCGTCCACTTTTCCCAGTTTCTTTTCAATTTCTGTGGGCAACGCGGATACGCGGTTTCGATCTGTGATGTTGACTTCGTATCCAACAAAGTTTTTAGCGTTTTCACCCGCTAGTTTTTTGGTTTCCGCAAGCCATTCAGGCTTAAGGTCTAGCCCGGCAACTTTTGCCCCACGTCGCAAAAGCTCTAATGCAACCTCTCGGCCCATTCCGTTTCCGGCACCGGTAACTACTAAAACTTTTCCGTTAACTTTCACGGGGTCTCCTTCGACTAGGGAAGATTATCTTCACCTAATTTGAGAGTACTCCTAATTAGAACTGTTTCTTGGAAAGTTATGCCAGCTCAAACTGGCCGCCATCAATTTGGCCCTGTTTGCGGTAAAGATCTAACTTCTGACGAGTATCGGCAATGTCTAGGTTTCGCATTGTTAGTTGACCAATGCGGTCTCCAGGTCCGAAAGCCGAATCTTCGTTTCGCTCCATAGACAATTTTTCTGGGTGGTAGCTAAAGTTCTCGCCACGGGTATCAACAATTGAGTAATCATCACCGCGACGCAGTCGCAGAGTGACAGATCCGGTTACAGCAGATGCCACCCAGCGAGTTAGTGATTCGCGGAACATCAGCGTCTGTGGGTCTAGCCAGCGACCTTCATAAAGAAGGCGGCCCATTTTGCGACCTTCGTTGTGATAGTTCGCAACGGTGTCTTCATTGTGAATAGCCGAGATTAGGCGTTCATAAGCGATGTAAATCAATGCCATTCCAGGGGCCTCATAAATGCCACGGCTCTTAGCTTCGATAATTCGATTTTCGATTTGATCAGACATACCAAGCCCGTGGCGTCCGCCAATAACGTTTGCCTCGTGGAACAGCTCAACCTGGCTCTTGAAGTCTTTGCCGTTGATGGCAATTGGCTCACCCTGCTTAAAGCTGATGGTTACGTCTTCACTCTGGATTTGAACCGATGGATCCCAGAATTTAACTCCCATAATTGGGTTCACGATTTCCATAGACGAGCTCAGTAACTCAAGATCTTTGGCTTCGTGAGTTGCGCCAAGCATGTTGGCATCTGTTGAGTATGCCTTTTCGACTGATGCGCGGTAAGGAAGCTTTCGGGCAAGTAGCCACTCAGACATCTCGTGGCGACCACCAAGCTCAGCTACGAAACTGCTGTCTAGCCAAGGTTTGTAAATTCTTAGGTTGGGATTGGCAAGTAGACCGTAACGGTAGAAGCGCTCGATGTCATTGCCTTTATAGGTTGACCCGTCACCCCAGATATCAACGCCATCCTCGTGCATGGCGCGAACCAGCATTGTTCCGGTAACTGCGCGACCAAGCGGGGTGGTGTTGAAATAGGTCTTGCCCCCGGTTCGAATGTGGAATGCACCGCAGGCGATGGCCGCAAAGCCTTCACGAACCAAAGCCGCACGGCAGTCGATTAGTCGGCCCTGCTCGGCCCCGTATTCTTTGGCACGGTCAGGGATTGACTCAATGTCATCTTCGTCATATTGGCCCAAATCTGCTGTATAGGTATAAGGAACCGCGCCCTTTTCTCGCATCCAGGCCACTGCCACAGATGTGTCGAGACCGCCAGAGAAGGCAATTCCAACTTTTTCGCCGATTGGGAGGGATTCAAGAACCTTAGACATAGGTACAAGGTTACTCGGAATAATGCTTGCTAAAAAGCCCTTGATAAGGTCATGAGCCTAAATGAAGCACCACTAACCATGCTGGATGGCCGCCAGACAAACTTCGGTGAGTTCGCCGGCAAAACAGTGCTGGTGGTAAATGTTGCATCAAGATGCGGCCTTAGCCCTCAGTATGAAGCGCTAGAGGCATTGCAGAAGAAATACGGCGCTAAAGGCTTCACCGTCTTGGGAATGCCCTCGAACCAGTTCATGCAAGAACTTGGCAGCAGCGAGGCCATTGGTGACTATTGTTCAACCACCTGGGGTGTGACTTTTCCGATGACTGAAAAAGTCAAGGTCAACGGCCGCGGCAGACATGAGCTTTATAAAGAACTTGTGAAATCTAAAGATGGTTCCGGAGTCGCCGGGCCAGTCTTATGGAACTTTGAAAAGTTTCTAGTTTTGCCATCGGGTGAAATCAAAAGGTTCAGACCAACAACCAAGCCCGATGCAGCAGAGATCGTTGAAGCTATAGAAACTGCTCTGGCCAAATAAAATTTAGAGCGAGTTCTGAGCCAAATCAATGCCCAGGTATTCGGCAATTGCGTCAACAACTAATTTGTGATCATCGCGCTGTGGCAGGCCTGAAACCGTTGCTGTGGCAACAACACCTTGGCCGGCAACCTTAATCGGAAAGCAACCGCCGTGCCAGGCGTAATCTACTTCGTCTAAGCCCGCTATTTTGTCTTTGGCGTCTTGAAAATTAACCTGCAAGCCGGTTAAGTACGAACTGGTGTGAGTGAGGTGAACAAGGTTTCTTTTACGCCTAGCCCAGTCACCGTTAACTGCTGTGGTACCTGGCATTGCCGTGAAAAACAGCACATCTTCGCCTCGACGGATGTCAATCACAACACCCTGGTCGTACTGTTCGGCTTGGGTTCGCATCAAGTTACCCAGCAGCCAGGCATCTTTTTCACTAAATGATTTGAAAACCAAAATTTCTTCTTGGTGCATGACTTTAGGAATATCGCTTTCGCGTGGCTCGTTCATGTACTCAGCCTAATCACCGGCTAAGAGACTGGGCCCTTGTGAAAGTGTTCGAAGACCATGTTTGTTCTGGTTGATGCAACGGTTGCATTGCTTGAAAGGTTTTCAAGCACAAACTCCCTTACCTGATCGTTGTCTCGCACTGCCAAATGAACGATGAAGTCCTCTGATCCACCCAGGAAAAATACTTGGATCACCTCAGGCAAAGAGCGCATCTCCTTCATGAAATCGGCAAGGTGAGATCTGGCGCCGGCTCTTAGGGTCACCGATATCAAGACCTGACTTGCCAGCCCGATGGCTGAGGGATCAACATTTGCACTGAAGCTAGAAATCACGCCGTTGCTTACCAATGCCCTGACCCGGGTGATGCAGGTTGACTGGGCGATACCCACGCTGGCCGCGAGGTCGGCATTGGTCATGCGAGCGTTTTCACCCAGCAGGCGAAGCAGCTCACGATCGATTTCGTCTAACTCAACCTGAATATTCTTCGTTGCCATAGTGGTTTTCCCATCAAATCTTGTATTTATAAGCAATATACATAAATTATTTGAATATTCTGCGGACTTTACACGTTTGTAATGTAATTCCTGCAGTATTTAGCTAAATCTAAAGGAGTTTGAAATGCGCGTAGGTATCCCAACCGAAATCAAGAACAACGAAAACCGTGTTGCCATTACCCCAGCGGGGGTGCACGAATTGGTTCGTCGCGGACACGAAGTGTTTATTCAGGTGGGAGCCGGGGTTGGATCAGGTTTTACAGATTCCGAGTTCGTAGCCCAAGGGGCCAAGATGTTAGCCACTGCAGAAGAGGTTTGGGCAGCCGGAGACCTTTTACTGAAAGTTAAAGAGCCAATCAAAGCTGAGTACTCATTTATGCGTCGAGACCAGGTTCTGTTCACATACCTGCACTTAGCTGCGTCGAAGGAATGCACCGATGCTCTTCTGGCAGCAGGCACTACAGCTATTGCCTATGAAACGGTGCCGCTAGCTAACCGTGCATTGCCTCTGCTGCAACCTATGAGTGAGGTTGCTGGCAGGCTTTCAGCCCAGATCGGCGCTTTTCAGTTAATGAAGAATGAAGGCGGAACTGGAGTCCTAATGGGCGGAGTTCCGGGAACGCCAAAGGCCAAGGTTGTTGTTATCGGTGGCGGGGTTGCCGGTGAGCACGCGGCAACTATTGCTCTTGGCATGCAAGCCGATGTGACTGTGATTGATATTTCACTTCCAAAGCTTCGTGAACTTGATGCCAGGTTCAAAGGCGAAATTAAAACCCGCGTATCTACCGCATATGAAATTGCAGAGCAGTTAAAAGACGCCGATCTAGTTATTGGGTCTGTTTTGATTCCAGGTGAGAAGGCTCCAAAACTTGTTACCGATGAAATGGTTAAAGGAATGAAGCCTGGTTCCGTTTTGGTAGACATTGCCATTGATCAGGGCGGTTGCTTTGAAAACTCAAAGCCAACCACTCACGACGCGCCAACTTATAAAGTGCACAACAGCGTTTACTACTGTGTTGCTAACATGCCAGGCGCTGTTCCTGCTACTGCTACGCGCGCCCTGACAAATGCAACTTTGCCTTATGTGATTTCGCTTGCCGAAAAGGGTTGGAAAGCTGCGCTGGCAACAGATGAGGCGCTTGCGAAAGGTTTGAACACTCACGATGGAAAAGTTACTTACGCGGGTGTGCGCCACGCGTTTCCAGAGTTGCCTTTTCAGGAACTTGCAGAGGCTATTGCCTAATCGTTCTTTTTAGTCTTTCGGGTAAAGCTAACCGCAAAGCCAATTACGGAAAGAACCAGTAAAGCTACGAAACCAATTTGGCGATCGCGGGCAATGCTTGCGCACGAGGTCCAATCGTTAGATTGAGCTTGCACGCAAGTGCTTGGGTCGAATAGTCCAATCACTGAAGCCACAACGCCAACCAGGGCAATAGTTGCCACCATGGCCATTGAATTGTTCTTGATGTTTAGCATTTAGGCCTGGGGCTCTGATACGTCGCCAAAGTCTCCACCTTGGGCTTCGATCTCTTTACGAATTGATTCCATGTCCAAGTCTGACACTGCCTGAATTAGTTCTTCTAGCGCAGGTGCCGGTAGTGCCCCAGCTTGATTGAATAGCAAGATTCCATCGCGGAAAACCATCAGTGTTGGAATTGAAGTTATGCCAGCTTCGCCTGCCAACTGCTGCTCGGCTTCGGTGTCTACTTTGGCGAAGCGGATATTGGTGTGTTTCTCAGATGCGGCCTCGTAGACCGGTGCAAACTGCATACACGGGCCACACCAGCCAGCCCAGAAGTCAACAATGGTGATGCCTTCTGCCACAACGGTGTCGCCAAATGTTGCTGCACTAAGTTCAATGGTTGCCATGGTTCCCTCTACTTTAAATCGCTAATCCGTGGATGGCGTGCGGTTCTATTTCTCTAAGTTCTTCGATACTCAACTTAGGTGAACTAACTGTGGCCAGGTTTTGTTCCAACTGTTTTACGCTACTTGCGCCAATTAGAGCCGAGGTCACTGTTGGCTGACGGAGCACCCAGGAAAGGGCAAGCTGGCTTAGGGTTTGGCCGCGTTTTGCAGCAATCTCATTTAGGGCATTGGCGTGCTGACGGTATTCTTCAGAAATTTGAGTTGGTTTCAAGAAGTGATTCTTTGCCGCACGCGAATTCTTTGGAACTGCGCCCGATAAATAGCGGTTTGTTAAAAGGCCCTGGGCAAGTGGCGAGTAAACAATTGAGCCAATTCCTTCAATGCCAATTGTGTCGAACAGAGATGCCTCAGGTGCGCGGTCAAACATTGAATACCTAGGCTGGTGAATTAAGAGTGGAACGCCTTTGGCTTCCAAAATTCTTTTAGCCTCGCGAGTTTGCTGTGCGTCGTAATTGGAAACACCGGCGTAGAGCGCGCGACCCGAGTGCACTGCGGTCGCCAGGGCCCCCATGGTTTCTTCGAGCGGAGTGTTGGGGTCGTATCGGTGTGAATAAAAAATATCCACGTAGTCAAGCCCCATGCGAGAAAGGCTCTGATCAAGTGATGCTAGAAGATATTTTCTAGAACCCCATTCACCGTATGGCCCGGCCCACATGTCGTAACCGGCTTTGGTGGAAATAATCAGTTCATCGCGGTATGGCTGAAAATCACGAGCAAAATGCACGCCAAAATTTCTCTCGGCTGATCCTGCTGAAGGGCCATAGTTGTTTGCCAGATCAAAATGAGTTACACCAAGATCAAAGGCTTTGCGCAGAATTGCTTTTTGGGTGGCCATAGAGTCTTTGTCGCCAAAGTTGTGCCAAAGCCCAAGTGAAATTTCTGGCAGCAGTAAGCCGCTCTTTCCGGTGCGGCGATACTTCATGCTTTGGTAGCGGTTTTCCGCGGCTTGATAACCCATAAGAGAAGCCTAGGCTAGAGACATGATGAGTTTTGTTCTTGGAGGCGGCTGCTTCTGGTGCCTGGATAGTTCTTTTATGCAATTCAATGGTGTGGCTGACGTCGTGGTTGGGTACATGGGTGGCGAAAAGGCCAATCCAAGCTATGAAGAAGTTTGCAACGGAACCACCGGCCACGCCGAAGTTGCCGAGGTAATTTTTGATGAAGATTTAATTCCAGCCGAAGTAATTCTGGATATTTTCTTTACCTTGCACGACCCAACTCAGGTGAACCGTCAAGGCAATGACGTGGGCACTCAATACCGCACCGCTATGTTTTATCGCAATGATGCGGAACGTGAACTTTTCTTGGCCGCAATTGAGCGCGCCAAATTAGTTTGGGACGGCGAAATAGTCACCGAGGTCTCGCCAGCGGGGCAGTTTTGGGTGGGCGAGGAGTACCACCAAGATTTCTTCGCCAAAAACCCAAATCAGGGTTATTGCAACGCTGTGGTTGCTCCGAAAATGGCTAAAACACGCAAAGCTTTTTCTTCCTTCGTTCGCGCCCAATAGTCAGTTATCCACAGTTTTTTATTTTCAACACCGATAGCCTCGCCCTCTGGCCAAACTCGAAACACACCACATTCCGTGGTTCAAGTTTTGAGAAAGGCATTTCATGTCAGAAACACTTTCGGTTACCGGTCTCGTTGCCACCACACCTCGCCACTTGGTTACTCAAGATGGCCTACCAATTACCTCTTTCCGTTTAGCTTCATCGCAGCGAAGATTTGATCGCAACCAGAACAAATGGATTGATGGTGAAACTAACTGGTTCACCGTCACAGCATTTCGCCAGCTTGCCATTAACTCGGCTGGCTCAATCAATAAGGGTGATCGTTTAGTAGTCGCTGGAAAGTTGCGCGTGCGCGACTGGGACAATGGCGAGCGGGCTGGAACCTCTGTAGAGGTCGAAGCCGATTCTCTTGGTCACGACATGACCTGGGGCAGTTCCGTGTTCACCAGAACTGTATTGGTTCGCGAACCAGACCCCGAAGAAGATCAGTCAGAACTAGAGCCAGAACCAGAGCTGGTGGGTGCAAAGAAGAAGTAAATTTTCAGACTGCTGGATGTTGGCTTGGTCCCTCATCACCCCTCGTTGAAACCAATAGCCAGCATCCAGCGCAATACCTCTTCACGGAGGTCCGGCACCCTCTTCACTTGCTTGCATTTCTAGGCCCAAAAGCAGGCCACATTGGTTGGGTAAACTAATCCCATAGCAAGCCAGGTGTTAGAGGGTGCCATTCTCACGCTTTCGAGGCTGCTGCTAAAGATTCCGAAAGTGGTTAGTTTTCTATGGCTGAATTCATCTACCAGATGATCAAGGCGCGTAAAGCGCACGGCGACAAGGTAATTCTTGATGATGTGACTCTGGCGTTTATACCCGGAGCAAAAATTGGAGTTGTGGGGCCAAACGGCGCAGGAAAATCAACCGTCCTAAAGATCATGGCCGGCCTAGATACTCCTTCAAACGGTGAGGCTCGCCTTGGCCCGGAATACACTGTTGGAATTTTGATGCAGGAGCCACCACTTGACGAGTCGCTTACCGTTCTAGGCAACGTTGAACTTGCCGTAAAAGACACCAAAGCAAAGCTAGATCGCTTCAATGAGATCTCGGCACTGATGTCTGAGCCTGACGCAGATTTTGACACTCTGTTGGCTGAGATGGGAACACTGCAAGAGCAAATTGATCACCTAGACGCATGGGATCTTGATTCACAGCTGGAGCAGGCAATGGATGCCCTGCGTTGCCCGCCGAGCGATTCGCCGGTAACTGCATTATCTGGTGGAGAGCGCCGCCGCGTTGCCCTTTGCAAGTTGCTGCTTGAAAAGCCAGACCTATTGCTTCTTGATGAGCCAACTAACCACCTGGATGCAGAATCGGTTCTTTGGCTTGAGCAGCACCTTGCCAAGTACCCAGGCGCAGTTCTTGCTGTGACGCACGACCGATACTTCTTGGACAACGTTGCCGAATGGATTCTTGAACTGGACCGCGGTCGCGCTTATCCGTATGAAGGTAACTACTCAACCTATCTAGAAAAGAAGCGTGAGCGTCTTGAGGTTGCAGGAAAGAAAGATGCAAAACTTGCCAAGCGACTAAGTGACGAACTTGATTGGGTGCGTTCATCTTCAAAAGCTCGCCAAACAAAGTCAAAGGCTCGTTTGGCTAGGTATGAAGAAATGGCTGCCGAGGCTGACCGCACCAGAAAATTGGATTTTGAAGAAATTCAAATTCCTATGGGTCCACGTTTGGGTGACATTGTTATTGAGGCTAAGAATATTCAAAAGGGTTTTGACGGCCGTTCACTAATGAAAGATCTTTCGTTCAGCCTTCCCAGAAATGGAATTGTTGGGGTGATTGGTCCAAACGGTGTTGGTAAGTCAACGCTTTTCAAAACCATTGTTGGCCTTGAAAAGTTAGATGGCGGAGACCTGAAAATTGGTGAGACCGTAAAGATTTCTTATGTGGACCAATCTAGAGGTGGCATTGATCCTGCTAAGTCACTTTGGGAAGTGGTCTCAGGTGGCCTTGATTACATCCAAGTTGGAAACCAAGAGATGCCTTCAAGAGCATATGTAGCTGCATTTGGTTTTAAAGGCCCTGACCAACAAAAGCCAGCGGGAGTTCTTTCTGGTGGTGAGCGAAACCGCTTGAATTTGGCTCTAACCCTAAAAGAGGGTGGCAACCTTTTGCTTCTTGATGAGCCAACTAACGACCTAGATGTAGAAACACTTGGTTCGCTTGAAAACGCCTTGCTTGAGTTTCCTGGTTGTGCAGTGGTTATTACGCACGACCGTTGGTTCTTGGACCGCGTGGCCTCACACATTCTTGCCTACGAGGGCAGCGACGATAACCCAGATAACTGGTACTGGTTTGAAGGAAACTTCGAAGCGTACGAAGAAAACAAAATTGCCAGACTTGGGCCAGATGCTGCCAAGCCGCACAGATCTACCTACCGTCGCCTAACCCGCGACTAGGACTAAATAAATAAACCCCACCAATCTGGTGGGGTTTATTTGTTAACTAGCCAACTAACTCTTTGATGGCCTCTTCGAATACTTCATGGTGCTTTTCAACATCAGCCAATGTTGTGGTTGGGCACATCAGCGCCATATTGTGAAAAGGCGTGAGCATAATTCCGCGATTAGCCAAATAAACGTGAAGGAAATCTTCTAGCTCTGCATCGGCAGCGTGGTAGGCATCGGTACCTGTTTTTGGGTATGGCTTGGCAAACCGGTATTCGGCTCGAGCGCCAAGCTGATTAATAGACCAAGGCAAGTCGTACTTAGAGAACAACTCGTTTACGCCATCGGTAAACACCGTTGCCAAATCAATCATGTATTTGAAGTTGTCTTCGGTTAGCACTTGTTCCAAAGTTGCCCGCATTGCAGCAACTTGAAGCGGATTGCCGGCCAGTGTGCCGCCAACGCCACCCATGTCGACTAGGTCTAAGTCTGTGCGGCTCAAGATCTTTTCTGCAAGGTGTTCGCTAAGCCCGTAGGTTCCGGTTGGAATTCCGCCGGCGATTGCTTTACCAATTACAAATAAGTCTGGTTCAAGATTGTCACGCTTTGTCATTCCACCGTAACCCGCAGAGAATGTGTGGGTTTCGTCGATGATTAATAGCGCATCATATTTACGGGTAAGTTCGCGAACGCCCGCTAGATATCCCGGCTCAGGAAGAACGATTCCAATATTGGTTAGCGCGGGCTCCATAAGTACGGCTGCAACATCGCCATTTTTTAGTTGACGTTCAAGTCCCGCTAAGTCGTTGAATTCTGCAACTCTGGAAGTCATGGTCACATCTACTGGCGAACCTACATTGCCTGGTCGGCTCATGCCTTCACCATCAGGACCAACCACAATCAGTGCCTCATCAACCGAACCGTGATAGCAGTAAGCATTGAAGAGAATTTTTGGTTTTCCGGTTATCGCGCGCACGAGGCGAATTGCCCAACGGTTAGCGTCTGTAGCTGTAAGTGAAAAACTCCACTTGGCCATTCCGAATCTTTCAGTCAGGTTTTTCGCAACCCATTCAGCATCTTCGGTGGGCAGCATTGTGGTGAGGCCACCCTGATTCTTGACCCGATTAACAATTGCTTCAACCACTGTGGGCGCAGAGTGACCTGCCATTGCGCCGGTGTCTCCAAGTGCAAAGTCAATGTATTCGTTGCCATCAATATCCCAGATGCGATTACCCACCGCTTTGTCCAGGTAAATAGGAAAACCGCCAGCCTTCTTGTTCATCCAAGTCATTGGCACTTTGCCAAATAGGTGGTCTGCTTTTTCGAAGGCGGCTTTTGACTTTGGGTTCCTAGCCTGGAAAGTCTGTTGCTCGCGCAGGTTTAGTGTTGCAAGCTTTTCTCTGTTTATCATTTCTCTATTTTGCCAATTCTGGAATGCGAACCATTCCCTCTTGAGCCACTGTTGCTAATAGTTCACCACGACTGCTGAATATTTTTCCGATTGCCAAACCTCTGCCGCCTTGAGCGCTGGGGGATTCTTGCACATAAAGCATCCATTGATCTGCGCGCGCTGGACGGTGAAACCACATTGCGTGGTCGAGGCTGGCTGATTTAAGTCCCGGGTGTGACCAAGCTATTCCATGCCTGCGATAGATGCTTTCAAGAATTGAGTAATCACTTGCATACGCCAAAGCAGCCGTGTGCAATTCCTGGTTATCGGGTAATTCACCAAGCGAGCGCAACCAGACCGCTTGATGCGCAACTGGTTCACCCTCTACTTTGAAGTAAATTGGCGAAGGCACGTGCCTCATGTCAAACGGCCTTGCCTTTGACCAGTACTGTGCAACCGGGTGCGGGTTATCTCCCATTAGATCAGCTGCGCTGGGCAACGATTCTGGATCTGGAATGTCACTTGGAAATTCGTCTTGGTGCTCAAGACCTGGATCAAGTACTTGATACGAGGCAATCATTGAAAAAATTGGTTCATTTTTCTGAAATGCCTGCACACGTCTTGTACTAAACGAGCGTCCGTCGCGAAGCCTGTCGACAGAAAAAGTGACCGGCAGATTTATGTCACCTGGTCTTAAGAAGTAGCCATGCATTGAATGAACAGATCTGTCATCAATAGTGCGCGATGCAGCCACCAGGCTCTGGGCTAATACTTGGCCACCAAAAACACGACCGTGGGGCATCCACTGACTCTGGCCCTCGAAAATATCCTCGCGAGAATTGGGGTTATGGATTTTGGCTAGGTCTAGGGTGCTAATCATCTCGGCCAGTGGGTTGGCGGGAATCTGAGGATTCACGATTTTGCTCAATTCTTTAGGGCAACATTGCCTATATCAGGCTAGTTTAGACAGGTCATGATTAACCCATTTGTTTTAGCCGATCAGCAAACCGCTGCCGATCTGCAGTCCTATTTACTTCGCGCTAAACGACTAGACCCAGACGGATTAGTGCGGTTGCGAGCTTTTGGTCAGGTTATGGCTGCCTATGTTGCCCCAATCTATTCTGGAAACCTCATGGACTCGGGGCCGACTGTCTTGGGCCTTAGGACTTGTGAGTTGGCTAGCTCAGCCGAAGTTGATGCGTTGGTTCCAATTGCCGCGGTTCAAGAGCGTCTTGCCAAATTAATGAACGAGCCAGAGGGAACAGAGCTCAAGATTCAACTTCTTGAAACCCAACGAGCGCCCTGGGCGGGCATTTCACCACCTAGACAAGGGTGGCAAGCTATGGGCACAATCAATGAAACTCGGCTCACTCAAATTGCACGAGATGGAATAGCCGAGGTGGCAGCATCACTTCCTGAATCTGTTGGCGGGCCTATAGCGGCAAGAATTCGCGGCGAAATTTGGGGCCGAGGAATTGATCTTGAGACGCTCGTGCCAACCGGTGCCGCCTTCGCAGCCGCAGGGCTTGGATTTCTTACCGAGAATGAAGAAGTTGGTTTGTATCACGCTGATGGCTGGGTGCGCCTAAGTAGCGAGCACGGCCACGTGCTGGCAAAGTCAGCGACAAAGTTTTAGTCTTCGAAAGTATTAAGCATGGCAGTCGCAGCGCGGTCTAGATAAGCCCAGAGTTCTGCTTCAAGCAAAGGTGGCAAATTAACGGAAACCACCGCTGCTCGCATGTGACTAAGCCAGTGTTCTCTTGCTTGAGGGTTAATTTTGAAAGGATTATGCCGCATTCTTAGGCGCGGGTGACCTCTTAGTTCTTGATAAGAACTGGGTCCACCCCAGTACTGTTCCAAAAAAAGCTGTAGGCGTTCTGCTGCCGGGCCTAAATCTTCTTCGGGATACATGGGTCGCAAAACTTCATCAGTTGCTACACCTTCATAAAATTTGTCAGCAATTTTTTTGAAGGTTTCTTTACCGCCAACTTTTTCATAGAAGTTGCCACCTACTGTTTCTCCGCTTAGGCCACGAATTCTGATGGGCTCAACGGTGGCAGCATCTTCAAAGCCATTACTCATTTTTTGCCTTTAGAGTCCGAATTCTTATGAGATGAATTACCAACGCGCAGAATTTCCCCGTTGCGCACATACCAGAGCGTTCCCTTTGCATCGCGCAGCTGGGTGACTCTTAGTCCAACGTTTTCAACAACACCGCTGGCCTCGCCAAGATCAACTTTGTCGCCAACGCCATACTGGTCTTCAAGAACAATGAATAAACCCGATAGTAAATCGCGAACCAGGTTTTGTGCTCCGAATCCAAGAGCGGCGCCAACTATTCCTGCTCCGGCGATAAGAGCACCAACGGCAACACCTAGTTCGCTTAGCAACATTGTGATAGCAATTGTGTAGACAGTCCAAGTGATTAGGTTGCTTAGAACTGAGCCCATTGTTCTGGCTCGCTGCACAAGTCTTGCTTGCGCAATAGCGCCGTTTGAATCTGACTTGTTTTTAGCTCCACTTACTATGCCTTTTACCACTCTGCGCACAGAGACAAGCAAAATTGAACGCAGAATTACCGCACCAATCACAATCAGAGAAATTCTGATCAATGTCGACCAATCCTGCCAAACCAGGGCAATCCAGTTTGAAATGGTTTCAAAAAAATTCACTTAGTTCTCCGAATCAAATTTTTGCGCTGCCAACGCGCGCTCAACATTTGCTCTTGCTTCAATCAAGATTCGGCGAAGAGCAGGAATGTTTTTAATCTCTGGTTTCTCAATCCAATCTGAGGTCTTTGTTCTTAGTAGCTCGCTTGCGAGTGCGTAAGGGTAGAGGTTCTCCATCAAGTACTCGGCAATCTTAAAAGTGTTTTCGTTCCAAATACGTACGGCATTCTCAAAATAGAGGTCAACGTAAGGTTCCAAAAGTTTGGCATCTGCTACTCGAACGAATCCAAGGCTGGCTGCATCAACCAAAATATTTGAAAGGTCATGTGTTTGGGTCAGGGTGTGCCAAGCTGCCTTTTTAGCTTCTGCAGTAGGCAGGGCCGCTCGCGCTCCAGCGGCCGCTTTTTGACCGTTAGAAGTATTGTCTTCAGCCAATGCGGTATCGATGTCTGTTTCGGATGCTCGGCCTCCAACTACTAGGCCGGCAAGTAGCTCCCAATTAAGGTCTGCATCAATCGTTAGTCCAGTTAGCTTTTCATTGCCATGTCTAATGTTCTCTAGAGCATCAAGCAGCTCTGGAGTGTTTGCGAATAGGGCAAAGAACTTAGTGAATTGAAGCTGAGCATCTGAGCCTGGCTTTGCACTACGTGCCAAGCTCAGCAAACCAGCCCCAATTAAGGAAATTGTTGATTTTCGATTCTCTTCAGATACATACAAATTGGCTGTGGTAACTAGTTGACGAAGCAAAGTCAGCATGGTTGTTGATTCTGTCTCGCTGGCAATGTTGTTTAGCACCAACTTTATAAAGTCCTGCGGGCTTGCCTCTGCGTCTCTGGTTGAGTCCCAGGCCGCGCCCCAAATCAGAGTTCTTGCCAGTGAGTCTTCAAAAGTTGAAAGATGCTGCAATGCAGTCTTCCATGAGATATCGTCGAGGCGAATTTTGGCGTAGGCAAGGTCGTCATCGTTCAAGAGAATCAAATCTGGTCTAGCCATACCAACGAATTCTTCAACATTCGTAGTGGCCCCATCAACATCAAGCTCTAACCTGTGAACCCGCTTCAGCTTGCCTTCTACCAAGTTGTAGAAGCCAATTGCCATTCGGTGTGGGCGAAGAGTGGGCTGTTCTGCAATTGCAGTTTGCGAAACGGCAAAAGATTCAATCAATCCCTGATCATTCGTTTTTATGATTGGGCGCAGAGTATTTACTCCTGCAGTCTCGAGCCACAGTTTCGACCAACTGCGTAGTTCGCGACCAGATTGGGTTTCAAGTTCAACCAAAAGATCAGTCAACTCTGTGTTCGAATAAGCGTGCTTTGCAAAGTAACTAGCAACACCAGCCATGAATTTTTCTTGACCAACCCAGGCCACAAGTTGCTTCAAAACTGATGCACCTTTTGCATATGTGATGCCATCGAAATTCACTTGAACATCTTCCAAGTCGTTAATCTCGGCCACGATTGGGTGAGTTGACGGCAATTGGTCCTGGCGGTAAGCCCAAGATTTTTCCAGAGCCGTGAAGGTAGTCCATGCACCGTGCCATTCTGTTGCTTCGGCCGTTGCCAAGGTAGATGCGTACTCGGCAAATGATTCGTTTAGCCAAAGATCGTTCCACCACTTCATGGTCACTAGGTCGCCAAACCACATGTGAGCAAGTTCATGAAGGATGGTCACTACGCGGCGTTCGCGAATTGCATCAGTTACCTGGCCGCGGAATACATAGCTCTCGGTAAAAGTGACGGCTCCAGCGTTTTCCATGGCTCCTGCGTTGAACTCAGGAACAAAAAGCTGGTCATACTTTTCAAATGGGTAGGGCTGATTGAATTGCTTTTCGTAGAATTCAAAACCCTGTCTTGTTTTTTCAAAAATGTAGTCGGCGTCCATGTACTGAGCCAATGATGCGCGACTAAATACTCCAAGTGGAATCACCTTGCCGCTTGAGCTGGTGAGTTCGCTTCGTGTTTCCACGTAAGGGCCCGCAATTAGTGCGGTTATGTAGCTAGAAATGATTGGAGTAGGGGCGAAATTCCAGGTTGATTTGTTATTTTCCGGCGCTGTAGGGGTTGGGGTTGTCTGATTTGATACAACCTTCCAGTGAGCAGGTGCCGTGACGTTGAACTGAAACTTAGCCTTTAGGTCTGGTTGTTCGAAAACCGCAAATACGCGACGTGAATCTGGAACTTCAAACTGTGTATATAGGTAGACCTCGTTATCAACTGGGTCTACGAATCGGTGCAGGCCTTCTCCGGTGTTCATGTAGTTTGCGGTTGCCTCAACCAACAGCTCGTTCTCGGCGGCCAGGTCGTTGAGTTGAATACGCACGCCATCAGAAACTTGCCTTGGATCAAGCTCTTTGCCATTTAGTACAACGCGATGAACGCTGTGGGTGATTGCATCAATAAAGGTATTTGCACCCAACTTATTTGAGCTGAATTTCACAATTGTGGTTGATTTAAAGTTTTTCTCATCAGCAGTGAGGTCTAGGTGAATTTCATAGCTTGAAACTTTGATTAACGATGCCCGTTCTTGAGCCTCTAAGCGTGTCAGGTTTGTTCCAGGCATTGTGTCTCCATACATCGGTGTAGTTGATGTTGCTAGCCTAATCGCTTCATTTCTAGGGGATAATCGGGATATGGGGAACTTTATGACTGCCGCGAATGCCTCGGTGACGCAAAGTTTGGCCTTAACGGAAATTGGTTTAGTTCTTCTTGGATTAGGTATCGCAGCCTTTATCGCAGTGCGAATCAAACTATCTGTGGTTCCTTTTTATCTGGCTATTGGGCTTGCTCTTGGTAAAGGTGGGCTTGTGCCTCTTGACCTAAGCGAATCTTTTCTAAACACCGGAGCACAGCTAGGGGCAATTCTTTTACTGCTAATGCTTGGGCTTGAGCATTCAGGTCCAAATCTTGCCTCTGCTTTCATGGAAAGAAAATCAATTGGTGCCATTGATTTTGCTCTGAACGCAATTCCAGGAGCGTTGATTGGCCTTATTTTGGGTTGGGGCATTTTGGGCGCTGTGGTCCTTGGCGGAATAACATATGTCAGTTCTTCGGGCATTGCCTCGCAAATGATGAAAGAAACTGGTTGGCAGCGATCCGAAGTATCTAGGCGAGTGACAACAGTTCTTGTGGTTGAAGATCTCACGCTGGCTCCTTACCTTCCTTTGCTTACGACCTTGGTAGCCGGAGCTGGGGCAATAGCCGGGTTCCTTTCAGTCACGGTTGCGATCTTGGTTACCGCCGTTGCTCTACTTATTTCTTTTCGAGGCGAAGACGCCCTAGGTAAAGCGCTAAACACTCAGGCCCAGGGTGGGCTACTTTTGACCGTATTTGGTGCGGCGCTTTTTGCAGCCGGATCAGCCGAGCTAATTGGTTTCTCTTCTGCGGTGGCAGCGTTCTTGGTTGGGTTAGCCCTGACCGGAGAGGTAGCTTATGCCGTAAGACTGAGGCTTTCTCCGCTTCGAGATTTATTCGCCGCTGTCTTTTTCTTATTTTTTGGATTAAGCGTTGCGCCTAGCGACATGCTGGCTGTTCTTCCGTTGGCGCTTTTGCTAACGGCACTTGGGGTTGCTGGCAAAATGTATGTGGGCTGGAACATCGCTAAAGACATGTCAGACGGTGCGGCTTGGAAGCGAGCCGGCGCGTTCTTGATTCCAAGGGGCGAGTTCTCAATTGTGATTGCCGGCTTGGCCGCCTCGACATCGTTCGGTGGGCAACTTCAAGCCCTTACCATCACCTATGTCTTGCTCACCTCGTTAGCCGCATCATTGGCCCTACGAACATTTAGGAGCGGCTTCGAAAAAGCTAGGGCAAAGAAGAAGCCCTAAACTTCAAGCATGCGCATTCACATAGCTACCGATCACGCTGGCCTAGAACTAAGTCACTTTCTAATTAGAGAGTTAACCAAGCAAGGTCATGAAGTGTTTGACCACGGCCCATCCTCATACGACCCGCTAGATGACTACCCAAGTTTTTGCATAAATGCAGCTTTGGCAGTTGTTGCCGATGAAAAAGCTGGAGAACAAGCTTTAGGAATTGTGCTTGGGGGATCAGGCAATGGAGAGCAGATTGCTGCAAATAAAGTCAAGGGAATTCGTGCCGCATTAGCTTGGAACGAATCAACGGCCAAGTTGGCCCGAGAGCATAACGATGCAAATGTGATTGCTGTTGGGGCAAGGCAGCACAGTCAAGAGCAAGTGCTACACATCATTGAGCTCTTCATCGCAGAGCCGTTTAGCAACGATGAGCGTCACACTCGTCGAATTGGCAAAATCGCAACTTACGAACAGACCGGCGAAATTCTTTAATTCTTTCAGAAAGCGATAGATGCCTGAGGGACATACCGTTCACCGAACGGCCAACCAGTTCAACAAACTATTTGCCGGCGAAAAAATTAGTATCACTTCGCCTCAAGGAAGATTCGCAGCAGCTTCAAAACTAATCTCTGGGCAAAAACTAATTAGAGCTAGGGCTATTGGAAAACAATTGTTCTTGAAATTTGAGAACGATTTAACGCTTCGAATTCATTTGGGAATATACGGTAAATGGAATTTCTCGACATTTGAAAATGAGCCCCCAACACCGGTTGGGCAGGTTAGAGCGCGTTTTGTAACCGCAAATATTTTCGCCGATCTACGCGGACC
>ERZ1034365.485-NODE-485-length-22110-cov-4.085417_pt1 | contig 22110 bp, 20 predicted proteins | sample MGYA00520615_ERZ1034365 | MGnify/ENA primary metagenome ERZ1034365 (study PRJEB33736, sample SAMEA104284505) | Azolla filiculoides | biome: Urban; feature: Water surface; material: Ditch water | place: Netherlands | collected 2015-10-28 | depth 0-0.1 m ...
TTTATTATTAAGGCTTTCCCCGGATCAATTTCTTGTACTTTTTCGAAAGGAACATTAAAAACAGTCTGAATCACCGGTCTTTCTGATGCTACAACCACAACTTCATCATCCTGATAAAAATAGGCTGGACGAATTCCGGCTGGGTCTCTAAATACAAATGAATCTCCGTGTCCCAAAAGTCCCGCCATTGCGTAACCTCCATCTAAATTTTTAGAAGAACGTCTCAAAATTTTAGCGATATCTAAACGTTCTGCAATTACAGGAGAAGCTTCTCTTTTAGACAAACCTTCAATCTTGCAATCTTGATACAATTGCATTACTTCTTTGTCAAGAAAATGCCCAATTTTTTCCATTACAGTAACGGTATCCGCCATTTCTTTTGGATGCTGTCCCAGTTCTACCAGATTTTCAAAAAGTTCTTTTACATTGGTCATATTGAAATTTCCGGCCAATATCAAATTTCTGTGCATCCAGTTGCTTTGGCGTAAAAAAGGATGAACACTTTCGATACTATTTTTTCCAAAAGTTCCGTAACGTACATGCCCCAAAAACAACTCTCCTACATAAGGAATATTCGCTTTTAGTTGTGGTATATCATCCGCATATTCGGGATGTGCCGTCATTTCCTCGTTGATTCTATCATTTATCTGAGCAAAAACATCTTGGATAGGCTGCGCGTGATTGGATCGCACACGACTTATGTATCGTTCTCCAGGTTCTACATCCATTTTTATGCTGGCAAAACCTGCACCGTCTTGTCCACGATTGTGTTGCTTTTCCATAAGGAGATACATTTTTTGTATTCCGTAGAAAGCAGTTCCATATTTTTCTTTATAGAATTCAAGCGGTTTAAGTAGTCTAATTAAGGCTATTCCACATTCGTGTTGTAAAGCGTCGCTCATTGTGTTGTTGTTTGTTGTATTATTATTTTAAGCAGTAATTTTGGACTAAATTTTTATCAAAAAAGCCCCGTTTCCGAGGCTTCCTGACATTATATTTCTATGTCAAACTGAGTCAAAGACTTAAATTGTTTCAACCTTGACTGTACTTCTTGTTGTTCTAAATCAATCATTCGTTCTGTTCCAAATTTCTCTACACAAAAAGAAGCTAAATTAGAACCATATATAATTGCATTTTTCATGTTCTCGAAAGAAACATTTTCGCTTTGTGTAATAAACCCTGCAAATCCACCTGCAAAAGTGTCTCCGGCTCCTGTTGGGTCAAAAACTTCCTCTAGTGGTAATGCTGGCGCAAAAAAGATTTGTTTATCATGAAACAATAATGCTCCATGTTCTCCTTTTTTAATTACTACATATTTAGGCCCCATTTCATGAATTATTGCCGCTGCCTTAACTAACGAATATTCTCCTGAAAGTTGTCGTGCTTCCTCATCATTAATCGTAATTACGTCTACACGTTTAATCACATCCAACAATTCCGGTAATGCACAGTCCATCCAAAAATTCATCGTATCAAGAACCACTAATTTTGGTTTACTATCCATTTGATCCAAAACACTGCTTTGTACTAATGGATGCAAGTTTCCTAACATAACTACATCAGCATCTTTGTAATTCTGAGGTACTTTTGGTTGAAAATCAGCCAAAACATTAAGTTCTGTTGCCAATGTATCTCTTGAATTCAGGTCATTATGATACAAACCGCTCCAAAAGAAAGTTTTCCCTCCTTTTACAACTTCAAGTCCTGAAATATCAATATTTCTTGCTGTTAATAAATCTAAATATTCTTGTGGAAAATCATCGCCTACTACAGAAACTATGGCAGATTGTAAATTAAAAAAAGAAGCTGAAAGTCCGATATACGTACCAGCACCACCTAAAATTTTATCTGTTTTACCAAAAGGGGTTTCAATTGCGTCGAAAGCTACGGTTCCAACAATCAATAATTTGTTCATTTTGTGAATTTCGAATTAAGGCGCAAAGATAGTTTATAAGTTACAAAATTGCAACGGGTTAGAATTGTAAAGTTTTCATAATTTACAATACTGAAAAACAAATGTTTAGAGCAGTTTTTTTTCTTCTTTTTCATAAAAGGAATCAATTGAAAGCTGCTTTTGAGCCGAAGCCATAACAGCGAGCTCATCGCATCTTTCGTTTTGAAGATGGTTATTATGTCCTTTTATCCATTTAAAATCTACTTTATGTTTTCTGTAGACTATTAAAAAACGTTTCCATAAATCCGGATTTTTTCTGTCGATAAATCCTTTTTTTTCCCATCCAAAAACCCATTTTTTTACGACAGAATCAACAACATACTTAGAATCTGAAACTACCAGAACTTTAGTATCTGAATTTTTAAGCTTTTCCAGACCTACAATTACGGCCAATAATTCCATCCTATTATTTGTCGTAAAACGAAAACCTTCATAAAATTCCTTCCGATACGGCTTTCCAACCCACTCCATAACTACTCCGTAGCCACCGGGACCGGGATTGCCTTTGGCCGCTCCATCGGTATAAATATGTACGTCGTGTTCCAAAATATGACTCTATAAGTTATTGGTAAGTAGTTTTTCTATAACCAAAGGAAAAAATTCCTGTTCCAATTCGTGGATTTTTTCAGCAACATGTTCCGAAGAATCTGTCGCTGCTAAAAGCACTTGTTTCTGAAAAATAATATTCCCTTCGTCATAATTTTCATTTACAAAATGAATTGTAATTCCGGTTTCTTTCTCTTTATTTTCAACAACTGCATGATGTATATGCATTCCATACATTCCTTTTCCACCATATTTTGGCAACAATGCTGGATGTATATTTATAATTTTATCAGGATAGGCTTCTACTATATTTTGAGGAAATTTCAATAAAAATCCGGCAAGAACAATTAAATCAGGCTGTATTGCATCAATTTTTTGTAAAACTTTACTTTCATTTAAATCCTGTTTTGAGAAAATCTCAACAGGAATTGAATTATTTTTTGCTCTTTCGATAACTTTTGCATTTGCATTATTAGTGAACACAGCAACAACGGCTGCTATCTTTGTTGTGGCAAAATACTTTATAATATTTTCAGCATTAGTACCCGATCCAGAAGCAAAAACGACTATTTTTTTCATAACCTAACCTAGTTTTATTATGCAAAAAAAGGGATAAAAAATGAAAATAAATAACATTCAGAAGCCTTTGTTAAAATAAATTTTATAATTTAGTTCACACATTTATTAACTAAATAGTTGTTTTAAAATAAAGTTTTTTATTTTTGCCAACAAATTAAATTCTAAAATTAAAGATTATGTCAGACATTGCATCAAGAGTAAAAGCGATTATCGTAGACAAATTAGGTGTTGACGAAAACGAAGTTGTAACAGAAGCAAGCTTCACTAATGATTTAGGAGCTGACTCATTAGACACTGTAGAGCTTATCATGGAATTCGAAAAAGAATTTGACATTCAGATTCCAGACGATCAAGCAGAAAACATTGCTACTGTAGGTCAAGCAATTTCTTACATCGAAGAAGCTAAGAAATAATAAATACACACCCGTTTGCAATTTTGTACACGGGTGTTATTATTTTCTAAAACTAAATTCACGATTGAAATTCAATCAAAAAAAAGATATTTATTGTAATACCCATGGCTCTTTTATAACAATATAGTAAAAAGAAGCGTGGGTTTTATTTGTTTAAAGATAACAAAAACACAGAAGTTATGGAATTAAGACGAGTTGTTGTAACAGGTTTAGGTGCGCTTACTCCTATTGGAAATAACATCCAAGAATTTTGGAATGGTCTAATTAACGGAGTTAGTGGAGCCGCACCGATAACTTATTTCGATGCTTCAAAATTCAAAACTCAGTTTGCTTGCGAATTGAAAAACTTTAATGTCGAAGAATTTATTGACAGAAAAGAAGCAAGAAAAATGGATCGTTACGCACAATATGCTATGGTTTCATCAGAAGAAGCAATGAAAGATGCTAATTTTGATTTGGATAAATTAGATAAAGATCGTGCAGGTGTAATTTGGGGATCTGGAATTGGCGGATTAGAAACTTTCCAAATTGAAGTTCTTAATTTTGCTGCCGGAGACGGAACACCAAAATTCAATCCTTTCTTTATCCCAAAAATGATTGGTGATATTGCTTGCGGACATATTTCAATAAAATATGGTTTTAGAGGCCCTAACTTCGGAACTGTTTCAGCTTGTGCTTCATCAACCAATGCTATTATAGACGCATTCAATTATATCCGATTAGGTCATGCCGATGTTATGGTAACAGGTGGTTCTGAAGCTGCCGTAACTATTGCCGGAATGGGCGGATTTAATGCGATGCATGCTTTATCTACCAGAAACGACGACCCGAAAACAGCCTCAAGACCAATGGACAAAGGCAGAGACGGATTTGTACTTGGAGAAGGAGCAGGAGCTTTAATTCTTGAAGAATACGAACACGCTATTGCTCGTGGCGCAAAAATTTATTGCGAAGTTGGTGGTGGCGGAATGTCAGCAGATGCTTATCATATTACAGCTCCGCATCCAGAAGGATTAGGCGCAAAAAATGTAATGTTAAATTGCTTGAGAGATGCAGGTTTAAAACCTACAGATGTTGATGGTGTAAACATGCACGGAACGTCAACTCCTCTGGGAGATTTAGCAGAATCTAAAGCTATTCAACATGTATTTGGAGAACACGCTTATACGATGAACTTGAATTCAACAAAATCAATGACAGGACATTTACTTGGTGCTGCTGGTGCTGTTGAAACAATATCCTCTATTCTTTCTTTGAAATACGGGATTGTTCCTCCAACAATAAATCATTTTACAGATGATGAAAACATTGATCCAAAATTAAACTTCACTTTTAATAAAGCTCAAAAAAGAGACATGAAAGTAGTGATGAGTAATACCTTTGGTTTTGGTGGTCACAATGCTTGTGTATTGGTAAAAAAATTAGACTTTTAAACACCTATGCGTTTAATCAAAAAAATATTTTCGAAATCCCGTTCTCTTGAAGACGGGATTTTTTTTGATGCTATTGAACGAATTCTTGGTTTCGCCCCTAAAACTATTGACTTATATAAAAAAGCATTCACACATCGTTCCTCAAATCGCATGGACGAAAAGGGAAATCCGATTAATTACGAACGTTTAGAATTTCTTGGAGACGCCATGCTAAGTTCCGTAATTGCCGCACATCTTTTTAGTAAAGCACCAGCAGGAGACGAAGGTTATCTGACAAAAATGCGCTCCAAAATAGTCAGCAGAGAACATTTAAACGAGTTAGGGAAAGATTTAAATCTGGTTCAATTTATAGAAAGCAAAGTGCCGTTACAGCATTTTGGAGAAAATATTCATGGAAACATTTTTGAATCATTGGTTGGCGCAATATATCTTGACAGAGGTTATGAATATTGCGAAAAATTCATCCAAAAAAGAGTTATTATTCCTTATGTAGATATTGCGCGTCTGGAAGGAAAAGTAATTAGTTATAAAAGTTTGGTCATCGAATGGTGCCAAAAAGAGAAAAGACTGTTTCATTATGACATTTTTGAAGACAACGGTATTGACGGAGAACGGTTGTTTGGAGTAAAACTCAGTATCGATGATAAAGTAATTGCAAGAGCAAGAGCAACTTCAAAAAAGAAGGCAGAAGAAAAGGCTTCGCAACGTGCTTATTTTGCATTTCAAGAAAAAATGGATAAGAAATAACATCGAATTCTTAAAACTATAACGTTTTCGTTCATAAATTAACAGAAACATCCCGTTTTAGAATATCGATGCTGAAATAGAAATACTATATTTACAACTTATTTTTTCATGAAATGGCAATTCATAAATTGGATCTTGGTGAATTTGACGAAATAGATTACTATCTTATTGCCATTCACACTTCATTAGAAGACTATAGATTGGCATATTTTATCAATCAAAAGCTTCCAATTAATTTGAGCAAAAATGAAAATGAAATTCAAATCAATATAAAAGAAGGAGAAACAAAATTTTCAAGATTTTATTATTATGACATAGACAAAGCACTTTCTTGGAATTTAATCCAAAATAAAAACGAAGTCATTCAACATAAAAAAGACAACAGTCAAAATCTGTTTTCTAACACAACGTTAGAAGTTTTAACAAAAGTACATCTACTTCCAGAATTTAAAAAAGTAGATTATTTTTTAAAAATTGATAACTGTGACGAAACTATAAGTGTTTCGGATGTAATGACATTATTAAATACCATCGACAATATATCAACAGTATATACGGTCGACACCAATAAAATCAAATCAAAAAATAATTTAATTTTTTAATACAAATGCTTACAAACAAGAAAACCAAAATTGTAGCCACTCTTGGGCCTGCATGTAGTACAAAAGAGATCATAAAGGACATGATCGACGCAGGTGTAAATGTGTTTAGAGTAAATTTTTCGCATGCCGATTATGAAGATGTTAAAAACAAAATTAGTATTATTCGTGGCCTAAACGAAGAGTTTGGCTATACGACCGCAATTCTTGGAGATTTACAAGGTCCAAAACTTCGAGTAGGTGTAATGGAAGATGGCGTAGTGGTAAATGACGGTGATTTAATCACATTTACAACTGCTGAAGATATTCTTGGAACAGCTAAAAAAGTGTTCATGAAATACAAAAACTTTCCAAATGATGTAAATCCAGGAGAGCGTATTTTACTTGATGACGGTAAACTTATTTTTGAAATTGTTGAAACCGATAAAAAATCAGAAGTTATAGCAAGAGTAATCCAAGGTGGTGAATTGAAATCTAAAAAAGGAGTTAACCTTCCTAACACTAAAATATCTTTACCTGCAATGACAGAAAAAGATATTGCAGATGCCATTTTTGCTATTGGTCAAAACTTAGACTGGATTGCCCTTTCTTTTGTAAAAACACCAAGAGACTTACAAGACTTACAAGAATTAATCGCTGAACACTCAGAATATAAAATTCCAATTATTGCAAAAATCGAAATGCCGGAAGCATTAGAGAATATTGACAAAATTGTAGCTTATTGTGATGCTTTAATGGTAGCTCGTGGAGATTTAGGAGTAGAATTACCTGCTCATGAAGTACCATTAGTTCAAAAAGAATTAATTCGCAGAGCAAAAACAGCCAGAATCCCAGTTATTGTTGCTACTCAAATGATGGAAACAATGATTACCAGCTTGACTCCAACACGTGCAGAAGTAAATGACGTAGCTAACTCAGTTATGGATGGTGCTGATGCAGTAATGCTTTCTGGAGAAACAGCAACAGGTAATTATCCGGTTCAAGTTATTCAAAAAATGACTCAAATCATTGAAGCAGTTGAAGATTCTCCGCTAATTCAAGTACCACAAAATACGCCACAAGTAAGAACAAACCGTTTTATCACTAAAACTATTTGTCATCATGCTGCAACAATGGCGAATGTTATCAAAGCCAAAGCAATTTGTACATTGACTAACAGTGGTTATACTGCATTTCAAATTTCAGCTTGGAGACCATCTGCTCATATTTTAGTTTTTACATCAAATAAAAGAATCCTTACTCAACTTAATTTATTATGGGGTGTAAAATCTTTCTATTATGAAAAATTAGTAAGTACTGATGATACAATTACTGATGTAAACGAAATTGCAAGACAAAAAGGATTCGTGAAAAAAGGAGATTTCCTTATCAACTTAGCCGCTATGCCTATCACAGATAAAGGAATGGTAAATACCTTAAGAGTTTCTGAAATAGAATAGTAATTTCTATATCCATTAAAAACTATCCGTCTCGTTTGTCAAAAATGAGACGGATTTTTTATTGAAGTAAACTATTTGATAAGTCTAAAAAAAGGAATCTAATCTTTTTTACAATTATTATTTTAAGGAAAATTAAACATCCTTCTAAAAAATAAAATTTATATTTGAGCAACAAAAAATCATATCCAATGAGTTTCAATTCAAATAATCCCTTTTTAAACAATAAAACATTCTCATCAACAGCAGTTTCAAAAAAAGATGAAGTTCATCAAGCTACTTTAATTGATTATAATCAGGAAATGACTTTGTCTGGGACAATCAATAAAAGTTTAATTTTATTTTTACTGCTTACTGCCTCAGCAACCATAATCTGGTGGATGGCTTTTAATGGTTCAAATCCAATTATTCCAGCAATTGGCGGAGCAATTATGGGATTAGTTTTGGTTTTGATTTCAGCTTTCAAACCACAATATTCTCCTTATTTAGCTCCAGGATACGCCTTATTTGAAGGTTTATTTATAGGCGGAATATCCGCTATTTTTGAAGCAAAATACCCTGGGATTGTATTGCAAGCAGTTGGAGCTACATTTGTAACTTTTGCCGTTTGTTTGGGGCTTTATAAATATAAAATTGTAAAAGTAACAGAACAGTTCAAATCTGTTGTAGTTGCAGCTACTTTGGCTATTGCCACCTATTATTTGATTTCTTGGTTATTCTCAATGTTTACAAGCTTTACACCTGTACATTATGGTAACTCCATGACAAGTATTGGCATCAGCGTATTTGTAATTGTAATTGCAGCTTTAAATCTGTTCTTAGATTTTGATCGAATAGAAAAAGGCAGCGAACAAAAAATGCCAAAATACATGGAATGGTATGGCGCTATGGGATTGATGATAACACTGGTTTGGTTGTACATCGAATTTTTAAGATTGCTTTCTAAATTATCAAGCAAAAACTAATACAAAATAATGAAGTTATACAAAACCCTTTCTCACGGAAGGGTTTTGTGCTTTAAGCGGCTTTCTCAAAAGCAATAAAATGAGACAATTTTCCTTTACTGTCAAAAATTGGGAAACCTTTTATGAGGCAAAGATACGTTTCACCATTCTTTTTATAATTCAAAACCGTTTTTTCAAATGGCACTTGTAACTCAATCGCATTCCGAATTTCTTTTGATACCGTCTGGCAAGTTGCTTCTCCGTGAAACATTTTTGGGCTGTTGCCTAAAATTTCTTCTTCACGGTAACCGTTCATTTTAATAATATTATTTGAAGCAAAAACAATTCGCAATTGCGTGTCAGTTACCACAATCACCTCTTCTTTTAATATTTCTTTAAAATCCCAATTATTTTGACTCCATCGCCCTAACGAGCTTATTCCGTTAAGCTTATTCAAGTCAATAAAGGTGTTTTTTAATTCACTTAAAAACCCATAATGAAAATCCCAAGAAAAGATAGGAGTTGTTTTTATATTTAAATCCTGGTGGTACTTTGCAGTAGCTTCGTCATATTGCTTGAAATGCCCCATATTGTTCCTATTTTTTTCAAATATAATTTTAATTAAAATACTACAATACGGAATGACGGGTTTTAACTCTTGTTGAAGGCATCGAAGTCGAATTTAAAAGTCAAATTTAAGCTGTACAACGACTGTTTTCTTTTGCTCTGTATTCAAATTGCTTAAAGAAATTCCAAGTAAACGAACCGAATCTTTCATACGTTCTTGATACAACAATTCTTTCACCGTTTCTAAAATTAACCCTTTATCTGCAATGAAATAAGGCAAGGTTTTACTACGCGTTTGCTGGGTGAAATCACTATATTTTATTTTTAAAGTAATCGTTTTTCCGGCTATATTGTGTTTTTTCAACCTTCGTATTAAAGCATTTGCAATATTATCCAATTGCTCCATCATGAAAATTTCAGAGGAAAGATTCACCTCAAAAGTATGTTCAGCAGCAACAGATTTTGTAATTCTATCCGACTTGACTTCACTGTTGTGAATGCCACGAACCACATTATAATAGAAATTGCCAGACTTCCCAAAATGCTTTTCCAGGAACTCTACCGATTTACTTTTTAACTCCAAACCAGTAAAAATTCCCAATTGATACATCTTCTCAGTAGTCACTTTACCAACGCCATAAAACTTCCTGATAGGCAATTCTTCTAAAAATGAAATAACTTCATCAGGATTAACCGTTTTTTGACCATTGGGTTTATTGTAATCACTGGCAATTTTGGCCACGAACTTATTGATAGAAATTCCTGCCGAAGCAGTCAAACCTACTTCATTAAAAATACGCAATCTGATTTCTTGTGCCAATAAACTAGCGCTTGGATTTCCTTTTTTATTAATAGTCACATCCAAATAAGCCTCATCAAGTGACAATGGCTCGACCAAATCTGTATATTCATAAAAAATCTTCTGAATCTTACTTGAAATTTCTTTATAACGGTCAAATCGAGGTCTGACAAAAATCAGTTCCGGACAATTTTTCTTAGCCATAACACCACTTATAGCACTTCGAACTCCAAATTTACGAGCTTCATAACTGGCTGCCGCAACAACACCCCTATTTTCTGAACCACCTACAGCAATCGGTTTTCCACGCAATTCAGGATTATCCATTTGCTCCACCGAAGCATAAAAGGCATCCATGTCAATGTGTATGATTTTTCTATTTGGAAATAATTCCTGCATGGGTATCCTTATATATGTCGTACTAATCTAATTATTTTTTAGATTCAGAACTCAAATAATTTTCAACAATAGCTGATTTATCTTTCTTCTCTGTTGGAAAAAAGAAACTGAAAGGTCTGGATTTAAAATGTTTCCAAATAGACACCGTAACAAACCGCAATTCAAATAATGAGATGGCTCTGGAACGAAAAGCTAAACCCAATGACAAACTGAAACTGACCATAAAATTGACCAACCCAATAACACCAATTCCGAAAATACCCCAAAAAAGCATCGAATCACTTACCACATAATTTGCTCCATATAACGCCAAGGCTAAATTTCCGCTGGCAAAAGTAATGTGTCGAATATCAAGATTCAAACCTAAAAACAGTCCTATTGAAGCTGTACTTCCCATAAAAACTCCAAACCAGAAATTAGATATAATTCCAGCCCATCTTTTTTCATATAATCTCGACAGTTTAAGCGTACGGACTTTCCCCAAACTTCTTTTCAGTAAAGGATGTTCAGCAATCCTGAAATAAATTTGATTGTGTTTATCTCTATTGGCTATACTTCCCGAAATAATTCCGGATAAAAATAAAAATACTCCGGCAATCGCAGCGTGAAAAATCGCAAGCGAATGAATTGGACTTATATCAATCAAAAGAGTTTGCCATTTAGTTGCGGCAATATTATAATCCAAAGTATAATCAATCAACCAAATTCCAAGTAAAGAAACCGGGAAAGCCATAATAACGTTTCCCACAAAAGCTATAAACTGAGAACGAAAAACCCGCGCAAAAAGAATGGCAAAAGCCTCGTATTTTTCAGAATTTTTTCCCTGCTTTGCAACGCCTTCTTCTAATGATTTAATCAAGGCAGATGCCGTCATGGCCGGCTGTTTTGTTGCCAATGTAAACCCTAGAATATAAATTGCAATGAATCCAAAAGCATAATTCATACTGTACAGAAAAGCATGTCCAAAAAAACTAGTGTCCACCTTAGACAACAACACTTTGATAACACACAATATTCCAACAATAAATCCTCCACCAAGTGCCGTTCGAAACATTTTAAAGTACTCTTTTCGATTTTCGGTAATGTACTGTTCCCCAGTTTTTGCGGTATGTTGTGTAATCTCATAAGAAAGTAACTGCGTACTTTCGGCTATAAATTTTCGAACATTATTTTTATAACAATTGTATTTGATTAGTCGAAGGCCCAATAAAATTCCATTCGTATTTTTATCACTTTCTTGTTCTACAATTAGTAACGGAAATAAATATTTCAACCGTTCTAATTGCTGACTTATTTTCAACAAATTTTGATTGACACGAAGTGAGATTCCATATTTAGAACTATTATGGAACGCTTTTTTGACAAATTCTTCACATTGTGCATGTAGAACCCACAATTGTGCATACGCCAAATTATCTTCTGAAATGTAATGTGCCTCAGCACTTCTGATAGTATCTTGAATCAGATACAATTCTTTTTCAAAAGCAGCAAAAGGACTTTCAAAATCATCGAATTCCGGCACCATTTTAATCACATCCGTTTCCATGGCACGACCACTAATTCGCTGCGTTATGAGCGCCATTGCAGTCAATAATTCAGATAAAACGGAATTGGATTCTAAACTTATGTAAATAGATTTAAATCCAAAAAGTACATATAATTCTTCTAATTGATTGAACGGTATTTTCTCAATCCAAACCGAATCATTAGACAAATAAAACACTTGATTAAGAATGAATTCTAAAGTGTTTTTTTGAGGTTGATTGGGTAAAATTTTAGCAAATAGCCTTTTTTTAACTTCAAAAATAAAATCAACATCCTGCAAAATTGCAGCATCAGAGAGTATTTTGTTAAACTTTTTATCTTTTAAAATTTCTCTAATATAAATAGAAAGCTGGTTTCGGCAAGAATGATTTTCTTTCAAAAAAGAAATGATTTCCTGTAAATCAACTTGCTCTAAATTTTTAAGTTTCAAAGGGCGAATCGTACGAATCAACTCAATTAACGGCTCTAAATCGTCACCCGTATCACGCCAAGATTCGTGTTCATCAAAATAGGCTGTAATAATTTCCGTGGTAGGTAATTTTGGTTTTGCTTTAGAAAATACTGTCATTATAAAAATCTATTTTTGTAAAAATACGATTTGACAAATCAATTTTTATTAACTTGTTCTTAAAATAAAAAACAAACGTAATGATTGAAATAGAACGAAAATTTCTGGTTAGCTCTGACGCTTTCAAAACAGAAGCTTTTAAAGAGAATACTATTGCACAAGGTTATTTAAATTCGGCGCCAGAACGTACTGTTCGAGTTCGAATAAAAGGCGATAAAGGATTTCTGACCATAAAAGGAATTTCTAATGCATCTGGCTTATCCCGATTTGAATGGGAAAAAGAAATCCCAGTTGAAGATGCTAAAAAATTATTATTGTTGTGCGAAAAAGGAGTTATAGACAAAACCCGATTTGAAGTCAAAGTTGGAAATCACATTTTTGAAGTAGATGAATTTCATGGAGAAAACAAAGGGCTAACTGTTGCCGAAGTAGAGCTCCAGTCTGAAACGGAAACATTCGAAAAACCCGATTGGTTAGGCGAAGAAGTGACTAATGACAATCGGTATTACAATGCTTATTTAAGCAATCATCCTTTTACAAGCTGGTGATTATTTTTCCAGAACTTCTATTGTTACTTTCATCTGACCGCTTCCTTTGTTCTGTGCTATTTCCATAAAAGCACGCTTGGTAAGATCTATTTCTCTTGATCTTACAAATGGCCCTCTGTCAATAACTTCAACAACTACGGATTTTCCGTTAGCCTCATTGGTAATTTTTACCTTTGTACCAAATGGGAATTTTTTATGCGCTGCAGTATATTTATTATTGTCAAATTTTCTTCCGCTTGTTGTTCTTTTGCCCGTAAATTTATCGGCATAATAAGAAGCATGCGCATTTTTTTTGTAGAATTTGTACTTTCCTTTTTCAACTATATTGGTATCCGAAACTATTTCTTGTTCCGCAAGTTCTGTTTTATTTTTCTTTATAGTATCTTTTGATACCGGTGCTTTTTGTTTAATAGCAACCGCACTTTGACTGCTGATTAAGCCTATTATAGCAAATAAAAAGAACAGGGTAATTAATTTTTTCATTTATACTTTTTTTAGTTCAGAACTATTTTTACAAAAACCATACCTAGAAAAAAAAAGTCCTTTTCAGGACTCCATTTTTAAAACCATAAAGACCAAGGAATTCTACTCAAAATCAAAACTAAACCAATACCGTAAAAAACAGCAATAGCTTTGAATTTAAACTCATTTGAAATGGCTTTTTTATGTTTAGACCATCCAATTGTAATAAATACAATTGCTATTATGTTTAGCAACGGATGTTCTAATGAAGTTAATCGTAAAGCGGCATCTTTCATTTGACCGAAAGCATCTAAACCTAGTGGAGATACAAAATATAAAATAAGGCCTACAAGAAGTTGTGTGTGTGTACCGATTAATGCAAACAAAGCTATTTTTCTGTCTTTTGATGTAAATTCTTTTTTAGAAGTCATTCCAATAATGGAATTAACAACTGCAATTACTAATACTAAAAGTGCTAAATAAGCCCAACCGGAGTGAAATTTCTGAATGAATTCGTACATATAATTTGTTTTTTGAAATTCAAATATAATAAAAAAAAAGGCATAAAAAAAACGGCATTACACCAAAAGTGAATGCCGTTTTCTTTATTATATAATTTTACTTAGAAGTTGTAACGTAGCGTAAAGTTCCAAGTTCTTCCAAAACCGAAGTATCCTTGATTGGCATCAGCTATACCTTTATAAGTTCTTCCTGCTGATTCATATGTTCCTGAACCTAATGTAGCAGAAGCTTTGATTGGCGTTCCTGATAATTCTGACAAATAAACCTCGTCAAAAATATTGTTCATTGTAAGTCTAAAACTAACTGTGTTTTGTTTATTTTTTCCAACAAACATTTTATATGTAGCTCCAGCATCAACTAAATCATATGTTGGTAGCATTAAATTTTCTTTAATAGCACCTGAATTAGCATACAGTTTGTCATAAGTTCTCCAATCTAAATCGAATGAAACGTTTTTAGACAAGAAATAATCAGCCCCTAATCCCCATGTAGTCTGAGCAGCATCACCCACTCTTCCTCCATCTACATCAACCAAAGATTCTTTTAACAAGTTTTGATTTTCATCAGTTTCTCTTGTAGTAGAATTTCCTTTATATTTCCAATCACCAATAGAGGCAAACCCTTTAAAATTCAACTCTTTAAATGGCTTGTATACAAAATCCAATTCAAGTCCTGTATGTAATTGCTGTACACCTAAGTTAGATTTATAGACTAAATCACCTTGTGCTAATACAGTTGTACCAACAGTTTCTGTCAAAGCAGTTACTACTCTTGAAGAAGAAACAACTCTGTCTTCCCATGAAGTTCTGTAAGCATTTAAACTTGCTGAAAAATTATTAATTTTAAAGTTATAACCTGCTTCTAAACCTAGAATTTTTTCATTTGATGTTAACGGATTAACTTCATTCGTAAAATTCAAATAAATATTATCGTGGTATGGTTGACGAGAATAATATCCTGCATTTACATATAACGAATTGCTTTCATTGATTTTAAAACTACCTCCTGTTTTCACATTATATCCCAAATTATTCACTTTTTCAGAATCTTTGAACTCTGGTAAATAATCATAGACATCGAATCTTTGGTGAGATTGGTTTGAGACAGATGCTTGTAAAAATGCAGACAAGTTATCTTTACTGTATTCTAATTGACCAAATAAACCTCCATAAGAAATCTTTTCACTATAATCGTAATCAATTTTTTGATTATTATCTATTTTATTAAAAAAAGCTCCCCATGGGTCTGTAGACATCGACTTATTTACAATTTGACTCACATTGCTTCCTTGAGTTAAATGATTCGCTCCTCTTAATTTTCTAACATCTGTAAAACTTGTCAGTCCTAAAAAATTATTTACTTGTCTGTAGTGAGTTCCTTTGTAAGTTCTTAAATCAATACCTGCATTAAAAGAAATATTTTCGTTTAATTTAGTCTTTAGATTCGACACCACACCATACCATGCATGGTTATTCATAGATGATCTGATCAAATAACTTTTTGCAAAAGTTTGATCTGCATCAGCTAATGCTGAGTTATTTGAATAGATTTGATCAAAATCAATATAAGTTGACTGACTTAATCCTGTATAAGGATTTACTTCAGATATACTTTTTTTACCACTTCCGTAGTTTCCTGTTCCTCCTCCTCGACCCCAAGAAGCATATACTACTGTAGATAAATCTGTTTTATCAGAAATTTTATAATCCCAGTTAAAATTAGCTACCGGTTTGTGGTAAAAGTTTGTTCTTTCTGATATGTATTGTCCATTCAAATAACCATAATTATTGTTATAGTTTCTTCCAAAACCTAAATAATCAGATATCTTTTTTGTGAAATTTTGATCATGCCATTGAGGAGCTCCTGTAAGCAAGAAGTTAAAACTATGTTTGTCATTCGCTTTGTATCCAAAAGAGATGAAATAGCTTTGACCTTGACCAAAAGTACCTTTATTATACCCGTCACCTTGCCAGTGAGATAATAAAACACTAACTCCAAACCCATTTTTCATAATCCCTGAGTTATAGGCAGCTGTAGTTTTTAGATAATCATTGTTTGCTGTAGATGTCGAAATAAAACCTCCTTCTTTTTTGTCAGTTGCCTTAGTAACAAAGTTTACTGTACCACCAACTGATGAAATGGCTAATTTAGAAGAACCCAAACCTCTTTGCACTTGAATAAAATTAGCAATATCAGACATTCCAGACCAGTTAGACCAGTACATTTTACCATCTTCCATTCCATTAATTGGTTGTCCATTTAATAAAAAAGCGGTATTATCTTGCTGGAATCCACGAACAGAAATTCGAGAATCTCCAAATCCTCCCGCTTGCCCCGCAACATAAACTGATGGCGTATTGACAAATGCTTGAGTAACATCCGCAGCACCTACTTTTGTTTGAATTTCAGCCGCTTTAATGGTAGAAACTGCTATAGGCGTTTTACGTTCTTTAGCTAAATCGATAAGTCCTCTTCCTACTACTACAATCTCCTCTAATTGATTAGAATCAGAAGTCAAAATGATTGTTCCTAAATTTGTTGTTCCTCCATTAGAAACACTAAATTTAACTGTTTTGGTTTCGAAACCTAAATAAGTAATAACTAATTCTCCAGAATTAGCAGTCGCATCAACAGAAAATTTTCCATCAATATCTGAAGAAGATCCAGTTGTAGTACCTTTAATAGCAACATTTGCTCCAGGTAAAGCACCTTGACCATCCGTAATAGTTCCTGTAACTTTTCCTTGAGAAAATACTGTTGAAACTACCAATAACATTAATCCAGTGAGTAACCAATTTTTCATTGTCTTCATTGTTGTTTAGTTTATTAATATTTGGCAAAATTATAACATTTTTAGGTTAAAAAGTTAATATAACGTTAAGAAAAGTACTTTTAAATTCATTTTTTTTACAAAAAAATGATTCTAACATCTATTTTGTTAAAAAAAAACAATATTAATTATTTCATCGCTATTTTATTATTTGATTACTAATTTTTCAGAACTAATCAACATAAAAAAATTAGTCCATATTCCTTTTACAGAATTACTTATCCATAAAAAAAGCCCTGATTTATAAAAATCAAGGCTTCTGAATATTCATTTTTAGCGCTATTAAAAACTATTTATTATCACTACTTTTTAATTCATTATAAAAATAAGTTTTTGAGTTTCTTTAAAGTAACTTTTACTTATTTGTCAAAAAATGATTTAACAAAAATGAAGTAGAACTATCGTGTTCTTTAATCGTTTTTGTATTGATTTCTTCCAAAATAGAATTTGCCAACTGTTTTCCTAACTCAACTCCCCATTGGTCAAAACTGAAAATATTCCAGATAATTCCTTGTACAAAAATTTTATGCTCATACATTGCAATTAACGAACCTAATGATTTTGGAGTCAATTTTTGGATTAAAATAGTATTAGTAGGCTTGTTTCCTGTAAAGACTTTAAAAGGCAAAAGCGCTTCTGCTGTATCTTTTGACAAACCTTGTTTATCGAATTCTGCCTGAACTTGTTCTTGAGTTTTTCCATGCATTAAAGCTTCTGTCTGCGCAAAAAAGTTAGACATCAGTTTGTCATGATGATTATCATCTCCGTACAATGGTTTTACAAATCCAATAAAATCAGTTGGAATCACTTTAGTTCCTTGATGAATCAATTGAAAAAAGGCGTGTTGTGCATTTGTTCCCGGCTCAACCCAAATAATAGTTCCGGTTTGATAATCAACGGGTTTTCCGTCACGACCAACACTTTTTCCATTACTTTCCATCGTACCTTGTTGCAAGTAAGGCGCTAATTTTTGCAAATATTGTGTGTAAGGAATCAGTGCTTCGCTTTCGGCACCAAAAAAGTTGTTGTACCAAACGCTTAATAATGCTAAAGTTACAGGGATATTTTTGTCAAAATCAGCTGTTTTAAAATGCTCATCCATTTCATTTGCACCATTCAATAATTCGTCAAAATTATCAAAACCTACTGCTAAACTTATCGAAAGTCCTACTGCGCTCCATAAAGAGAATCGTCCTCCAACCCAGTCCCACATTGGGAAAACATTGTCAGGATTAATTCCAAATTCAGTTACTTTTTGAAGATTTGTAGAAACCGCCACAAAATGCTTCGCTACATCAGACTGAGTTGCTGATTTTAAAAACCACTCTCTTATTGTTTCTGAATTCGTTAGTGTTTCCTGAGTTGTAAATGTTTTAGAAACAATAACAAAAAGCGTCGTTTCAGGGTTTAATTTTTTTATAATTTCGTTTACATGATCGCCATCAACATTCGAAACAAAATGAACATTTAAGTGATTTTTATAAAACTGTAACGCTTCAACAGCCATTACAGGTCCTAAATCTGAACCACCAATACCAATATTTACAATATCTGTAAATGGTTTACCGGTATAACCGGTTCTTAAACCAGAAGTGATTTCGTTTGTAAATGCTTTTATTTTACTTTTTACTTCGTAAATTTCAGGAACCACATTTATTCCTTCAACATTTATAACTGCAGATTCTTTGGCTCTTAATGCCGTATGAAGCACTGCTCTGTTTTCAGTTTGATTGATAATTCCTCCTTCAAAATATTCTGAAATAGCGCTTTTAAGCCCAACTTGATTGGCTAATTCGAGTAATAACGTTAACGTTTCCTCATTGATTCGGTTTTTTGAAAAATCAACTAAGAAATCATTCCATTTTAAATTGAATTTTTCTACTCGTGAAGCATCTGATTGAAACATTTCGTGCATCGATGCCGTTTGCATTTTTTCGTAATGCTTTTGAAGCTTATTCCAAGCTTCGGTACCTGTTGGGTTTGTTGTATTTAAAGCCATCTATATTTGATATTGTAGTATTATTTTATTTTTGTGCAAAAATACTGAAATTAGTTTAAATAGACAGGGAGTTTACACTTATATAACACTTAAAAAACTACAATTTTACCAATTGAAAGATTACGGCATCAGGAATTATATTATTACAAATTAGCAACACTGTCGAGCTCTCTTTTCAAAGGCTCAATATGTGTTAAAAATCGTTTTTTACTACTGCCATTCATCGGCTCACCATTTGGCAATTTAAGTTTAAGCGCATCGACCTGAACGCCATTTTTCCAAAAACGATAACATACGTGAGGTCCTGTAGCCAATCCTGTACTACCTACTTTACCTATAACTTGCCCTTGTGTTACGTGCTGGCCACGTCGAACTAAAATCCTGGACATGTGTAAATATTGAGTAGAATAGGTTCCGTTGTGTTTTACTTTTACAAAATTACCGTTTCCTGTCGTAAAGCCAGTTTGCTCTACGACTCCTGCAGCTGTGGTCGTAATAGGCGTTCCATAAGGCGCGGCATAATCAGTTCCTTTGTGGGCTTTCCAAGTTTGCTGTACCGGATGGAATCGATTTGAAGAAAATCGGGAAGATATTCTACTGAATTTAATGGGCGTTTTCAAAAAGAAATTCTTCAATGTTTTCCCGTCTTCATCATAATATTCTATTTTTTCCGACGAAGGATTCTGGGCAAAAGGAAAAGCATAAACAAACTTGCCTTTATATTCAAAAAAAGCAGCCTCAAGACTGTCAACACCATCATAAACAGTGTCATTTATATACCTTTCGGTAAAAGTAATAGCAAACCGATCTCCTTTTTTTAATTTAAAAAAATCTATAGACCAAGCATAAATTTTAGAAATTTTACTGGCCAAAGCACCTTCAACTCTCGCACTTTCTAAAGTTTCAGACAAAGATCCTTTTAATAATCCACCTATGGTTCTGCGTTTTATTTTTATTGGCAACGTTTTCTTATAAGCCGTAACTGTAGTATCTCTCAAATCAACCACATAGTAATTCAAAGCATTAGGCTGATAAATAAAAACCTGTAATTTATTTTTTTTGTCTTTAGATCGGAGTAAAACATAGGGTTTGTCAAATCGCATCATTCGCACATCAAAAGTATCTTTTACCTTTTCGATGATATCGTAGACTTTTTTATCTCCAATATTTTGCTTTTCGATAATGCTACCAAAAGTGTCTCCTTTTTTTATCGTGTCGTGAATTACATTATAATCGGCATAGGTAAATCCAAACTCAATCTTTTTGTAAACTGGTTTTGCGGCTGTATCCTCTAATGTTTCGTCGTTTTTAGAACAAGATAGTATAGAAAATAATACTATAATAAGTAAAAAGAAATGCTTCAATCTGTTTGTATTTTGAAATTTAAACTAATTTTCAGAGCCCCAATTTGCTAATTCATCAGCACTCCATAATTCTGGAAAAAATATTCTTCGTTGGTATTTTGGATGCATGTATTTTTTCCAATCGCTTCCTCCTGTGGCTTCTCCGTCCCCTTTTCCGCTTTGGTCAATGTATTTTTTGGCTGTATTAAGATGTTGCATTACCCATGTAATATTCACGGTATGATCATAATGACGCATGGCGGCAACTAATTCCTTGTTTTTTTGATCTTCAACAGGAAGTTGTTTGAATTTTTGCCAAATATTGATGGTGTTATATTCCTTCATATGTGTCAAGAAAATTCCTTTATATTTTCGTTCAAATTCTTCCAATAAAAAAGATTTCTTGCCCGTTTGATACTCTTTACCGGCAGCTTGCCAATACAAATGTTCAAAAGCAAATTCAAAAGGTGTATTTCGGTCAATCGACGCTCTAAATCTATAATCAATAAGATTAATCAAATCTGTTGAAGAAAACTCTATCAATCGGTATTGCGCACTTTGAAAACCACTGGCTGGCGTTAATGTATTTCTGAATTTCATGTATTGTTCCACTTCCATTCCTTCTTCCATGATTCCAAAAGAAGTAGTCAACATATCAAAATAACGACTGATGCGCATTAAACGTTCGGTAAAAAAATCAGTTTTAATATTTTCACAATATGAAATCTGATTCATCTCCCAAAGAATCATCTTAAAAATCAATTCATTGACTTGATGATACATAATAAAAACCATTTCATCAGGAAGTGTGGTTCTTTGTGTTTGAAGACTCAACAAAGCATCCGTTTGAATATAATCCCAATAGGTAATGGGTTTTGACCAAAGCAACCCTTCTAAATGAGTTTCTGTCTTTTGATGTATTGCTTGGTATTTTAAGTCAATTTCTTTCAAAATAGCTTCTGAATGATCCGTACTACTCATTATTGTTTTACTTTAAATGGATTTTTTAATCCTTTGAATGCTTCTAAATCAGCTTTGATAGATCCAACTGCCAGACTTGCTTTTATTCGAATAGGTAACTTATTGTCATCATCTGAAATCCAAACGGTTAAACTTTCCTGCTCCTTAAAAACACGTCCTGACTGTACCAAAGGCCTGAATATCATCGTAGAAACGACGCCAAATTTAGTTGTAATATCCTCACGACCAATGAACTTTAACTTAAACTTTGTAGTCTCATCATCAAAAAACATATCTATAGAAACGGATTCACCCGGTTTTATTTTGTCAATATTCGGATAATTACGCAAATAATAAAAGGTCGACATAATGTCTTGCGTATTTTTTGGAATCGAAAATGTATTTTCGGTTTTATGCTTATAATCTTTTACCAGAATTTTATTAGCTGCCGGAGTAAAAAAGCCTTCTTGATTTTTGGTATATCCGCCTTCGTTAATTTTTCGGACAAATTGATATGGATTTCCGGTTTCTCTGTCGATGTAGCTTTCATAAAGATCATCAACCTTGAAAAAAAATCGGGACATGCCTGTAGTGTAACCTTTCCCGACAACATGAAAGACTTTTTTGTTGTTTATTGATGCGTCTTTAACCTCCATAGTGGCATAACCCGCATTTACAAAACCATAATGAATTCGGAATTTGAACCATTCCCCGACCGCAAAAGCATCTTCTTTTTGAGAGTCGAAACTTACAGTCGCTATAAATATTAAAAGAAGTGCTATTTTTTTCATCATCTTATTGTACTATTTATTGACCACAAGTGCAAATTTTGTTCCAAATGTATTAAAACAAAAAAACTCAGTCAAATAATGACTGAGTTTTTATGCTATTAACTAACCAAAAAACTATAAATTATG
>ERZ1034365.486-NODE-486-length-22089-cov-3.650373_pt1 | contig 22089 bp, 16 predicted proteins | sample MGYA00520615_ERZ1034365 | MGnify/ENA primary metagenome ERZ1034365 (study PRJEB33736, sample SAMEA104284505) | Azolla filiculoides | biome: Urban; feature: Water surface; material: Ditch water | place: Netherlands | collected 2015-10-28 | depth 0-0.1 m ...
CGGGCGAGAAGGTGGACCCGGCGTCGCTGGCCATCCACGGCAAGCGCGGCAAGCAGCGCAGCGTGCACAACACCTATTTCACGCTGCCCGTCATCTTCGCGATGCTGAGCAACCACTACGGCTTTCTCTACACCCACCGCTACAACTGGGCCGTCCTGATCCTGATGATGCTGGCCGGTGCGCTGATCCGCCAGTTCTTCGTGCAGCGCCACGGCTGGCACCACGGCCGCGCCGCCAACCCGTGGCCGTTCGCGGCGGTGGGCGTGGTGGTGATCCTGGCGGTGATCGTCGGCCTGAAGGCGCTGGAGCCCGCCGTGCCTCCCGCAGCCGCCACCGCGGCCCCCACGGGGACTTCAAAATCAGTAGCAAACAATGACCCGTTGACGCTGGGAAGCGGCTCAAATAACTTCAAAACAGTGCAGGCCGTGCTGGAGCAGCGCTGTTTCATGTGCCACGGCGCCCAGGTGCAGATGAAAAACGTGCGCCTGGACACCCCCGAGGGCGTGAAAGCCCACGCCCAGATGCTCTACCAGCAGGTGGTAGTGCTCAGGCAGATGCCGATGAACAACGCCACCGGCCTGACCGAGGCAGAGCGCGCGCTAATCGGCGAGTGGTTCAAGGGCGGCGCGAAGGTCGATTAGCCCCCGCGCTGCCCTTTGCCCTTCGGGCTGCGGGTGCCCTTATTCCTTGGGCGCGCCAGACTGCCGCACGATTTGCTCGTAGCGCTTGATCTCCGACAGCGAGAAGCGGGCAAACGACTCGGCGCTGCCACCGCCGATTTCTGCGCCGATGGCCTGCAGCCGCGCGCGGATGTCCGGGTTCTGCAGCAGGGTGTTGAATTCCTTGTTCAGCCGCGCCACCACCTCGGGCGGGGCGCCAGCCGGCAGCATCAGACCGTACCAGGCCGAGGCGATCATGGGCGTTCCGGCCTCTTCAAAAGTGGGCACCTCGGGCAGTGCGGGAATGCGTGCTTTGGACGCCACGGCCAGCGCGCGCAGCGTGCCGCCCTTGATGCTGCCCAGCGAGCCGGTGTCGATCATCATGTCGATGTGGCCGGCCATCAGGTCGCTGGCGGCCGGGCCGCTGCCCTTGTAGGGTACGTGGGTGATGTCGATGGCCGCGCTGTTCTTGAACTGCGCGCCGGCCAGATGCTGCGACGAGCCAATGCCGGCCGAGCCGTAGGTGAACTTGCCCGGCGTCTGCTTCGCGGCACTGAGGATGTCCTTGAGGCTGCGCCACGGCGACTTGGCCGGCACCACCATCACGTTCGGAATGGAACACAGCAGCACCACCGGTGTGAAGTCTTTGGCGGGGTCGAAGCCCTGCTTCGCAAACAGATGCGGGCCGGCTGCGTTGGTCGAGCTGGTCGCCAGGATCATCGAATAGCCGTCCGCCTTGTCGCGCACAAAGGCCTGCGTGCCGATGTTGCCGCCGGCGCCGCCCTTGTTCTCCACCACCACGGGCACGCCCAGCGCCTGCGACAGCGGCTGGGCCAGGATGCGCGCGACCTGGTCGGTGGCGCCGCCGGCCGGCCAGGGCACGACGAAGCGGATCGGCTTGTCAGGGTAGCTCTGCGCCAGGGCGGGGCCGGCCAGGGCGGCCAGTGTGCCGGCCACCACGGCGGCGAGCCACTGGCGGCGCGCGGTGAGGGCGCGGGAGGATGATTTCTTCATGGGGTCTCCGGTGATTCTTTGAATGGGGTTCAGGTTCAGGGCGTCAGCGCGCAGCCGATGCGTTGCAGCGCCGCGTCCACCCAGGCGGTGTCGTGCGTGCCATTGGCAATGTCGGCCAGGGTCCTCTTCTCTGCTTCGCCCTTGGCCAGGGTCGCGGCCAGCACGGCGTCCACTTCGTCAAAGGGCACGCAGACCACGCCATCGGCGTCGCCCACGATCAGGTCGCCGGGGTGGATGACCATGCCGTCGATGGCAATCGGCACGTTGATCTCGCCAGGGCCGTCCTTGTAGGGGCCACGGTGCGTGATGCCGGCGGCGAACACCGGAAAGGCGCCTGCGCCGATCACGGCCGCGTCGCGGATCGCGCCGTTCATCACAAAGCCGGCAATGCCGCGGGCCACCGCGTAGCTCACCATGATTTCGCCGATCAGCGCATTGGTCAGGTCGCCGCCGCCATCCACCACGATCACGTCGCCGGGCTGGGCCAGGTCCAGCGCCTTGTGGATCAGCAGGTTGTCGCCCGGGCGGGTCTTGACTGTCAGTGCCACGCCGGCCAGCGCGCCGCCCTGGTGCATGGGCCGCAGGCGGGGGCCGGCGGCGGTCATGCGGTGCAGGCAGTCGCTGATGTTGGCAACGGGCAGTCCATGAAAACGGGCCACCAGGGCGGCATCGACCGACCGGGTTCTGGGAAGAATGCGCAATCCGCTCAAGAGGGTCTCCTTTTGGGTGTGATGAGGTCCGCTGCGCGGGGCGCGCAAGGGGCAGCGTGCATTCTCGGGGACGTCACTGATAATAAAAAGCGATATTTATTTATCTTGATTGATCTGTTTTATGAATGTTTTGGCGCCCCGGCCACCTGCGCCCCACACCGCAATCCGCCACAGCCCACCCCAACCCGCAGCCACACGATGATGACGTTCAAACAACTTGAGGCAATTTACTGGGTGGCCCGGCTGGGCGGTTTCTCGGCGGCGGCCGAGCGGCTGCACACCACGCAGTCGGCCATCTCCCGGCGCATCCAGGAGCTGGAGGCGGCGTTCGACACGCCCTTGTTCGACCGCTCGCAGCGCACGGCGCGCCTGACCGAAAAGGGCGAGGAAATGGTTCTGCTGGCCGGCCAGATGCTGGCCCAGCGCGACGCGGCCACCGAGGCCTTCAGCCGCCCCGGTGTGGTGCAGCGCCGCATCCGCATTGGCGTGACCGAACTGACCTCCATGACCTGGCTTCCCCGGCTGGTGCGCCTGATCCAGGCGCAGTACCCGAAGGTCGTGATCGAGCCCGATGTGGACCTGAGCCTGAGCCTGCGCGACAAGCTGCTGGCCAGCGAAGTGGACCTGATCGTGGTGCCCGACGCCTTCCAGGACAGCCGCTTCGTGGCGCAGCCGGTGGGGCGCGTGGCCAGCGCCTGGATGTGCAAGCCCGGCCTGATGGACGCCAGCCGCCCGGTGGCGCTGCCGGACCTGGCCGCGCAGCGCCTGCTGGTGCAGGGCGACCGCTCGGGCACGGGCGTCGTCTACGGCCGGTGGTTCCAGGCGCAGGGCATCACGCTGCGCGACACCCTGGTCAGCAACAACATGATCGCGCTGATCGGCATGGCGGTGGCCGGCCTGGGCGTGAGCTACCTGCCGTGGCGCTGCCTGTCACCGCTGATTGCCGACGGCTCGCTGGCGGTGCTGCGGGTGGCGCCCGAGTTGCCCGAGGTGACCTACATGGCCATGCACCGCGACGAGGCCGGCGGCTCGCTCGTTGCGGCGGTGGCCGCGCTGGCGCAGCAGTGCTGTGACTTCTCGCGCCTGTTCCAGACCGGGGAGGGGGATGCTTCGCACGCGCTGGCGGGCGGCAGCGCCCTGGCGGCTGCCATTCAGTTGTCCTGAATCCATAGCAAGGAATGACCATTCCGCGATGGGAATATGCCAAAAAACGGGTCAATCTCCCGGAATGTGCGGTCCGTGGAGCTTCACCGGCACGGCGGCGCGCTTGCGCATGCGGATGTTGAGCATTTCGACGCTCAGCGAGAACGCCATGGCGAAGTAGACAAAGCCCTTGGGCACGTGGTACTCAAAGCCTTCGGCGACCAGCACCACGCCGACCACGACCAGAAAGGACAGCGCCAGCATCTTGATGGTCGGGTGGTCCGACACGAAGCGGCCAATCGGCCCGGCGAACACCATCATCAGCCCGACCGATGCGATGACGGCGGCGATCATCACCCGCACGTCGTCCACCATGCCGACCGCCGTGATGATCGAGTCCAGCGAAAACACCAGGTCAATCACCATGATCTGCAGGATGACCGAGGTGAAGGTCGCCTTGACGGCGCTGGACGCCTGGTGTTCCTCGCCTTCCATCGACTGGTGGATTTCGGTGGTGCTCTTCCAGATCAGGAACAGGCCGCCCAGGATCAGAATCAGATCGCGCCCGGAGATATCCTTGCCCAGCACGCTGAACAGCGGCGTCACCAGCCCGACGATCCAGGCCAGCACCAGCAGCAGGCCGATGCGCATGAACATCGCCATGAACAGCCCGATGCGGCGCGCGAACTCGCGCTTTTCCTTCGGCAGCTTGTCCACCAGGATCGAGATGAAGATGATGTTGTCGATGCCCAGCACCAGCTCAAGCAGGGTCAGCGTGGCAAATGCAATCCACATCTGCGGGTTGGTCAGCAGTTCGGTCATGGGGGCCTTTGGGTCAGGGAAGCGACGATGGCTGCAACCGTCATAGGCGCAGCCGGGTGGTTGGGGATGGTAAGGGGCGGGACGCTTGCCCCTTCAAGCGACTGGGGTTTCGCTCGGTGGCGCGCTGCCGGACCCGCCGAATCCCCGCGCAGCCATACTGGGCCCTGCACAACACCGTACTTCAAGGAGTTTTATGGCCCGTCACCACACCGAACGCCACCGTACCGACCGCATTGGCTGGCTGCGCGCCGCCGTGCTGGGCGCCAACGACGGCATTGTTTCCACCGCCAGCCTGCTGGTGGGCGTGGCGGCAGCCAGCGCCAGCCACGGCAACATCCTGGTGACAGGGGTGGCCGGGCTGGTGGCCGGCGCCATGTCGATGGCTGCTGGCGAATACGTGTCGGTCCACTCCCAGGCCGACACCGAAGCCGCCGATCTGGCGCGTGAGCGCGCCGAGCTGAAGGCCGACCCCGCGGGTGAGTTGCGGGAGTTGACCGCGATTTACGTGTCCCGCGGGCTGGAGGCCACCCTGGCGCAACAGGTGGCCGTGCAACTGATGGCGCACGATCCGCTGGGCGCCCATGCGCGCGATGAGCTGGGCATTTCTTCCGCCTTCAGCGCCCGGCCGGTGCAGGCCGCCCTGGCGTCCGCCGCCAGTTTTGCCGTGGGTGCGGCGCTGCCGCTGGGCGTGGCCGCGCTGGTGCCCGGCCCCGGGCTGGCCGCCTGGGTCTCGGGCCTGTCGCTGGTCTTTCTGGCGGGGCTGGGGCTGGTGGCCGCGCGGGCCGGCGGCGCCAAGGTCTGGGCCAGCGCCTGGCGCGTCACCTTCTGGGGTGCGCTGGCCATGGCCATCACGGCCGGGGTCGGTGCGCTGTTCGGCGCGGTGGTCTAAGCCCTGCGTCCCGCCCCATGAGCGGGGGCCAGGGCGCGATGCCCTTGCCGCGCCGGCTTAGCGGGTGCTTGTGTCCAGCCACTTGCGCAGGCGTGCGGTGGCGGCGTTCAGGTCGGACTCGAACTCTTTCCAGCGGGTGGCACTGGCGCGCTGCATGTCGGCCAGCTTGCTTTCGGCGGCCTTCAGGTCCAGCTGCAGGCCGGCCACCTGCAGGTCGATCTGGGCCTTGGTCTCGGCGGTGCTCTGGGCGGCGCGGGCCTGCAGGTCCAGCAAGCGGGCATTGGCCCGGGCGATGTCCTGCTTGACGGTGGTGACAAACAGGTCACGCCGGGCGCTGTCCTTGACGTAGTTGAACTCCGGCATGGACGCCACCACGGCCTTGGTGGCGCCGGGCATCACGATCTTGCCGCCGCTCTCGCGGATCTGCGAGACGGGAATGGCCACGTTGTGCCGGCCCATGCCGATGAAGCCGCCGGCGCCCACGATCAGGTAGGAGACGCTGCGGTCGGGCGAGATGATCAGGTCCTCGACCTTGCCGATCTTCTCGCCGGTTTCGTTGACCACGGTCTTGCCCAGGATGCTCTTCTTGACGCTCCAGCCCAGGGCGACCTGGGTGGCTTCCGTCACGGAAATGCCCACGGTGGTGGAGCCCGCCACCTGGGCGCTGGCGGCGCCAATGGCGCCCAGGCTGCCGGCCAGCAGCATGGCGATCAGCAGGGATGTTTTCAGGGGAATGGGGTGCATGGCGTGCGTCTTTCAGTTGGGTTGTGATCCGGCGGTGCCCGCAGGCTTGCGGGCGGCTGGACTGTTTCCGGTTGTACCGGTGCAGGGGGCTCCGGGTCTGTGCGTCAGCCCACATGCGCAAGGGTTCAGGCCAGCCGGCGTCCCCGGTGCGTCCTGTGCGCTACGGGGCATCCAGCTGCCGGGCCACTTCGGCGCGCTTCATGGCCAGGTAGGGCGCGCGGTCCATCTCGTGCAGTTGGCGCGGGTACTTTTCGACCGCGGTGAACCAGCCCTGCAAACGCTGTTCCAGACGGGCTGCGGGCGCGGCCTGCCCGGAGGCCAGCCAGGTTTCGACGGCGAGGTAGTAGCGCATGGTGTTGCGTTCCACCATGCCCCGCATGCCGCCGATCAGGGCGGGCTGCCCATCGACGCCGGTGCCGGTCACGGTGAATCCGACCTTGTCACGGCCCACCGTCTGCAGATAGGCCTGCAGTGCCAGGCGCGCCACAATATTCGTCGTGTAGGCGTAGCTGAGGTGGAAGAACGTCTTGCTGCCCGGCAACGCCACCGCCGCGAGGCGGATGCGGTAGCCGCTGGTGCCCAGCAGCCCCTGTTCAGCCTGCAGTTCGATGTCAAGGAAGTCCGGCGACGCCGCCAGCACGCGGTAGGTGAAATCCAGCGCATCCGTGTCGGCCAGCGCCTGGGGCGTTTTCTTGCCCACATGCACCTGCAGCATGTGCGCGCCCGGGGCTTTCTCCACCGCCCGGCAGGACTTGGTGTTGATGTGCAGGATCATCACCTCGCACCAGTGGGCCGGGCTGTTCAGTCCCGCGCTGACCTGCTCGAACGGCGCGTCGATGACGGCATGGATCTCGCCCTGCATCCGCTGCCCGTTCTCCCTGGAGGCCAGCACCAGCGCGCGCCCGAAGACGTTCTGGCGCAGCTGCGGGCCCAGGCTGGCGTAGCGTTCGAGCAGCCCGGCGGCGGAGTCCGCAGCCCCTCCGGCCTGGCCGATCAGGCACAGACCGACAAGCAGCAGGGCGCGCACGGCGGCGCGCAGGGGGCGGGTGGGCAGATGGGACATGGGCAAGGAAGCGCTGCGTGCGCCGGGGGAAAAGCCATTTCAGCAGGGCGAAAGCACCCCGGTGCAGCGTAGCTGCGCCCGCGCCCCGCGGTCTGTGCGCCAGCGCGCGCAGGCACCGGTGGATCACTCCCATAGTCATAGCGGACTATGACCATTCCACGCTGGGGTAGTGCCTTTTTTCTTGAAAATCAGCCCGGAGTCCGCCCGGGCCGGCCTCAGCGCTGCGCCCAGCGCCCCAGCCAGATGGCCCCGCCGATCATGGCGGCGTAGACCGCGAAGCCTGCGGCAATCACGAGGAAGAAGCCGGTGGCCGGCACGTTGAACACGCGCACCGCCAGCCAGCCGCCGCCGGCTACCACCACCACGCGCGCCACGCTGCCGGCCAGCGGCCAGAACATGCGCCCGGCCCCCTGCGAGGCGAAGAACAGCGCCAGGCCCAGGCCGAACAGGCTGTAGCTGGCGCCCACGATCTGCAGGTAGTCGCCGCCAAAGGCGCGCACGGCGGGGTCGGCTGTGAAGTGGTTCATCCACAGCGCGGGTGCCAGCGCCGCCGTGGTGCCGATGGTGCCGGTGATCAGGGCCACGACGCTGGCGCCCGTCCAGGCCGCGCGCAGGGCGCGGTCGCGCTGGCCGGCGCCCATGTTGGTGGCCACCAGGGTGGTCAGCGCCGTGCCAAAGCCGAAGGCAATCGGCACCATGATGTATTCCAGCCGCGCGGCCACGCCGTAGCCGGCCAGTGCGGCCGTGCCATAGCTGCCGATCAGCGCGGTGGCGGCGGCGATCGAACCGTTGCTCAGCACCGGGCTCAGCGAGGCGGGCGCGCCCACGCGCAGGATGGTGCGCAGCAGTGCCGGTCGCAGGCCCCAGCCGGCGTGGCGCAGCTGGATCGGTCCTTTGCCGCGCAGCAGGTGCGCCGCCAGGATCAGGCCGGTCAGCAGGCTGGTGGCCAGCGTGCTGGTGGCCGCGCCCGCCACGCCCAGGCCCGGCACCGGCCCCCAGCCAAACACCAGCAGCGGGCACAGCACCAGGTGGATGGCGGCGGTCAGGGTGAGCATCAGCGAGGGCAGCACCATGTTGCCGGTGCCCCGCACCACCGCCGACAGGATGGTGGGCAGCCACACCAGCAGCGCGCCGCCAAACAGCACGTTGGAGTACGCCAGCGCCGCGTCCAGCGCCGCGCCGCGCCCGCCCATGGCGCCAAAGACATGGCGGCCAAAGCCCAGCAGGCCGCCGGTGAACAGCAGGGCCAGCACCAGCGCAATCAGCACCGCGTGCGGCACCAGCCGGTGCGCCTCGTCGCTGCGCCCGCCACCCAGGGCGCGCGCCACGGCAGACGCCACCGCGCCGCCCATGCCGCCATTGGACATCTGCTGCATCAGCATCGCCAGCGGAAACACCAGCGCCACGCCGGCCAGTGCGTCGGCGCCCAGGCGGCCCACGATGTAGCCGTCGTAGCCGATCACCACCGTGGTGGCGAACAGGCCGATGACGTTGGGGGTGGCCAGGCGCAGCAGCGTGGGCAGCAGCGGGGCGTGCAGCAGCTCGCGGGTGCGTCCGGCCATGGCAGCAGATGCCGCAGTGGACGGTGTGGGCGCGGCAGTCGTGCCGGCGGTGGGTGCGGCGCCGGTGCTCATGATGGCTGCGCCTGTCCGCCCAGCAGCGCCATGCAGTCGTCCAGCAGCGCGTGCAGGGCGACCACGCGCTCCGCGCCCAAAGTGGCGTTGACATTCAGCTGCGCAGCCTTCCAGTACGCCAGCGCCTCGGCCTGCTTGTCGCGCCCGGCCGGCGTGAGGGTGATGAGGCGGCTGCGCGCATCGGCGCCCGCAGCCTGCACCAGCCAGCCGGCGGCCAGCAGCGGCTGCAGGTTGCGCGTCAGCGTGGAGGCGTCCAGCCCCATGCGCCGCGCCAGCTCGCCCGGCGCAATCGGCCCCTGGTGCAGCACATGGTTCAGCAGCGAATACTGCGTGGTCTTGAGCCCCGCCTTGGCCAGTTCGACGTCGTAGTGCCGCGACAGCAGCCGGGCCATCTGGCGGGTCTTGAAGTTGGTGCAGCCCCGTGGGGCGACGGTGGTGGTGTGCATGGATAAATTGTAGCTGCAATGGTTGCAACTGCAAGTTTTTCCGTGTCACCACGCCCTTGCGTCGGCTCTTTCGGAGAACGCGGTCCGGGCCCCTGGTTTGGTGCGCCTCTTCAGGCCCAAAAGTCGTAAACGATGCCGTTGCCGGTCTGGCCCACGACGTTGGCCTGGTTCTCTGGCGACTCGGAGAAGTCCGCCAGGACTTTTTGCCAGGTCTTCTCCTGGTTGTTGGCAAGCTGGTCCATCCACCAAGCATAGCCGCCCGCATCCGGTGTGCGGTCCAGCACATTGGCGTAGAGCCCGGTGAGGAACTCGCCGTTGGTCGGCTGGGTGCCGTACAGGGTGCGGAACTCGTTCGAGTCGATAAAACGGGCCGATACTTCGATCAGGTCCATGCCGGCATCCATCTGCGCGATCCAGTAACCCAGTCCAACCGAGTCGGGCGTCCGGTCAAAGGCCGCCTTGTAAATGCGGTAGGCCTTGCCGGCCAGGCCGGTGCTGCCCACATCGAAAGCCACGGTCTTGTCGAGAAACTCCAGCCGCTCCACTGACTCCAGGCTGTCCTGTCCGTCGCGGTAAAGGACACGGTCCAGGACGGCGTAATGGCTGGCATCGGTTTGGGTGATGGTGTAGTCCGTCATCTGGCCCGCGTAGACCGCCGTGTCAATGCCTGCACCGCCCAGCAAGGTGTCGTTGCCTTCATAGCCCTCCAGGAAGTCGTTGCCAGACGTGCCGTTGAATGTATCGGCCTGGCTGAACAGGTCGCGCCAGTTTTCCGTCTGACCATAGGTCCAGTTGCCCAGAAGGGTGATGGAGTTGCCGCCCAGGCTGGCGTAATGCTTCACGTAATTGCCTGCCGCATTGGTTTCGCTGCGGAGGTACAAGCCGTTGGCAAGCGCGATTTCTTCCGTGGTGTTGAAGGCGTAGGTCGATCCGCTTTCGCTGATGCGCATGTCGCCCGATGCCGTGAATTGGTTGCCGTAGAGATTGAAGGCGATGCTGGAGACCCGGCCTGCGACACCGAGGACCCCGCCGCCGTGCAGATCCGTGTGCATGTCCAGGTTCAGATCGACGCCATTGACGATGATCCGGCTGATGAGAACATCTCTTTCGTACTGCGCCGTCTGAAAGTTCTGGCCGTACATGGCGAAGCTGCCACCGCCGTAGAGCCAGCCGGATACATAGTTGTTGGTGATGGTGTCGAACTCACCGTTGAGGGCATTCCCCAAAGACGCATAGACGTCATCCAGGTACCCGAGGCTGTTCGATGCGGACTCCCAATAGCCGCGCTTCCATGTGCTTGCCGAGATGTTGGCCATGATGGCTCCTGATAGATAGGTAAACAGCCTCAATTATTGCCACGACAGCCACCAGGGTCGCCACCGTTTGGGGCGCGTGGCCTGCGTAAGCCACCGCAAGACGGGCCTGCGGTCAATCCACAGCCCGGCCTTGCGAGCGTATCCAGGTATAGGTCAGGCCGATCCCGGCCGAGACGCCGCCCTGGCGTTGCAACAGCGGGCTGGCTGCATTGGCGGCGCCCGCCACCGTGTCGGCGTTCGCAAAGGCGAACAGGCGCAGGTCCGGCGACAGGTCCCGCGACAACCCGGCCGAGAGCCGCCACCGGATCAGCCCGCTGCGGGCCAGATAGGCCGGACGCGCTGGCGTCGCGTACGCGGGCGCCACGCCGTAAAAGGTGTCCGCCATCCGCTGGTTGCCCCACGCGGCGCTCAGGCTGGCGCTGGTGTTCCAGCCGCTTGCGGTGCGGCGCTCCAGGATCAGTTCGGGTTCGAAGACCATGCCCTTGTGCGCCAGCCCGTCGTTCAGGTCAAACACGCCGCGCAGGGGCAGTTCGGCGCGCAGGCGGCTGGTGCCCGGCCCGGTGCCCAGGTACCACTTCAGGCGCGGACCGAACTCGACCAGCGTGCCGAGGTCGGGCATGCCCTGGCGCGCCGCAATGCCGCTGGACCGGGTTCCGAAGGCGCCGGCAAAGCCGACATCCAGCTCAAATTCCGGCGTCTTGATGGCCCGGATGCCCGCGCCGCCCCGGTCCGCCCGCAGGTACTGGCCCCGGTAGATCAGGTAGGGCAGCGCCAGACCCCGTTGCACCTGCGCTGCTGCGCCGGGGTAGGCCTGTTGCGAGACCGCCAGGCCGACCGCGCCGACCTCCCACAGTGGCAGACCGGGCGCGTCCTGCGCCAGGGCGAAGGTGGGCATGGCCAGGGCGGCGAGTGTGCACAGCAAGGATCTCGATGGAATGAACAACATGGGGCTCCGGGCGGTTGACGGGACGGACCTTGGTACTTTACGGCGGAAATCCGGCGGGGGCTTGATTTCAAGCCGATTTGCGTCTACACCACGCCATTGGCGTCCCGTAGCGCACTACCATCAACGCCCCATGCATCCAGAACATCTGCAAACCTGTGTACGTTCCCGTGACCGCCTTGCGCGCCTAGGGGCGAAGGCCTCCACCGTTGCGGCCGTCCTTTTGGCCGGGGTGCTTTGGGGGCTGGGCCTTTGCGCGCACGCGCAAGAGCCCCCGGTGGACCCCGCCGCCGCACTGCAGTCCCAGCGGATCGCCTTGCAGTCGCAGTTGCGCGCCAGCGCCTTCGGCACGCCGCTGTTGCTGAGTTCGCGTGATGCAAGCAGTCAATTTGAAGGCGAAGTCCATGCGGAGATCGCGCACTCTTTTGCCGATGTCACTGCCGCCTTCAAATCGGCTGCAACCGTCTGTGAACTGCTTTTTCTGCACCTGAACGCGCGCGCATGCCATCCCGCCTCAACGGCGGAGGGCGAAGCCCTGACCCTGACCATCGGCCCCAAGCGCGCGCAGGACTCCGATCTGCGCCACCAACTGCGCTACGCGATGCGCGTCGAGGCCACGACGCCCGCGTATTTCCGCGTGACGCTGCACGCTGCACGCGGGCCGCTGGGAACGCGGGACTACCGCATCGTCTTCGAAGCCGTGCCGATCGATGCCCGCCACTGCTTTGTGCGCATGGGCTACGCCTACCGCACCGGGGCGCTGGCACGGATCGCCATGGACGCCTATCTGGCCACGGCCGGGCGCGCCAAGATCGGATTCACCGTGACCGGGCAGGACGAAGCCGGGCGGCCCGTGCTGGTGAACGGCGAGCGCGCTGCGCTGGAGCGCAATGTCATTCGCTATGTGCTGGCGCTGATGGCCTACAGCAGCGCGAAAACCGGCACGCCCCAGGAGCAGACGGAGGCGCGGCTGCGGACCTGGTTCGCGCTCACCGAGCGCTACGCGGCGCAACTGCATGAACTCCGGCTGGAAGAGTACTTGCAGGAAAAACACAACGACCTCGCCAGCAATGCCCTGGGGCCGTCCTGAGGCCGCATCCCGACATGGCCCCGCGCACACGGGGCCGGCCTCAGCGCTGGCCGATCCGGATGTCGCCAAACAGCCCGGGCAACTCGCGCGGCTGCGAGCGCCAGTACTGCTTCGGCACGGTCACAGTCGCGCCAAGTTTTGCTGCGGCATGCCACGGCCAGCGCGGGTTATACAGGATGCCGCGCGCCAGCGCCACCATGTCCGCCTGGCCCTGGGCCACGATGGCCTCGGCCTGCGCGGGCTCGGTGATCAGGCCCACCGCCATGGTCGGCAGCCCGGTGGCGCGACGGATGGCTTCGGCAAACGCCACCTGGTAGCCCGGCGCCAGCGGAATTTTCTGCAGCGGCGACACCCCGCCGCTGGAGACGTGCATGAAGCTGCAGCCGGCGTCCCGCAGGCGCTGGCTGAAGACGATGCTCTGGTCCAGGTCCCAGCCGCCCTCCACCCAGTCGGTGGCGGACAGGCGCACGCCCAGCGGAAATCCCTCCGGCAGCGCCGCGCGCACGGCCTTGAACACGTCCAGCGGAAAGCGCATGCGGTGCTCCAGCGCGCCGCCATAGGCGTCGGTGCGCTGGTTCGCCAGGGGCGACAGGAACTGGTGCAGCAGGTAGCCATGCGCGGCGTGCAGTTCGATCAGGTCCAGCCCGATCCTGTGCGCGCGTAGCGCTGCCTCCACAAAGGCCTGCAGGATGCGCTGCAGGCCGGCGGCGTCCAGCGCGTGCGGCGGCGGCTCGGTCGGGCCGTGGGCCAGGGCGGACGGGCCCTGCGGCGTCCAGCCGCCGTCTTTTGGTGCGATCAGCTGGCCGCCGTCCCACGGCGCGTGGCTGGACGCCTTGCGCCCGGCGTGCGAGAGCTGGATGCCGATGGGCATGGCGGAATGCTGGCGCACCGCCTGCAGCACGCGGCCCAGGGCGGCTTCGGTGGCGTCCGACCACAGGCCCAGGTCGCCCGGCGAGATGCGCCCGACCGGCTCTACCGCCGTCGCCTCCAGAATCAGCAGCCCCGCGCCCGACACGGCCATCTGGCCCAGGTGCATCAGGTGCCAGTCGGTGGCCTCGCCATCCACTGCGGAGTATTGGCACATGGGCGCAATGACGATGCGGTTGGGCAGCGTCAGGGCGCCAAGCTGAATGGGGGTGAATAAGTGGCTCATGGCGCTGGATTATCCGGGGTTGGCCACGGCCGGGTGCCGCCAGCGGCGGGTCATGCGCCCTGTGCGGCAGGGGTTCCCAGGCCGGACCTTCCAGCCAGGGCGATCATGTCAGGGATGCAGACATCAATAATCGGGCGGTCATCCCTCCAGCTGCAATGCCATGTCCCTGCCTGCCCCCATCTCCACTCTTCCCGCCCATGACCAGCTCGTCGCCGGCCTGGTGCGGCATCTGGCGGCCGCGTCACCTGGCGTGGTGCCACAGGTGGTCCAGACCCACATCTCGACCGTGATCCTGGCGGGCGAATCGGCCTACAAGCTCAAGAAACCGGTGTGCCTGCCGTTCCTGGACTTTTCCACGCTGGCGCAGCGGCGCTTTTTTTGTGAAGAGGAGTTGCGTATCAACCGGCGCACCGCACCACAGCTCTACCTGGACGTGTTGCCCGTGACGGGCACGGTGGAGGCGCCGGTGATCGGCGGGCCGGGTGCGCCGCTGGAATGGATGCTGCGCATGCGGCGGTTTGACGCTGCCGGCGAGTTCGGGGCGCTGGCGCGGGCCGGGCGGCTGCAGGCGACGCAGGTCGATGCGCTGGCCGCGCACTTGGCGGCGTTTCACCTGGGGCTGCCGCCGGTGGACAAGGTGCAAGCGCCCGATGCGACGCCAGCAGCTGAACGGCCGGAAGTGCGGCAAGCCCCGCGCAAGGAGGCCTGGTACTGGGCCGCTGCCAGCCTGGACGAGATCGCGGCCGACCCGCTGCGTCCTGCCACCTGCACGCAGGAGGCCGTGGCCGCCGTCCGCACCGCCCTGGGCGGGCAGTTCGCCCGGCTGGCCCCGCTGATGGCCCAGCGCCGGGCCGCTGGCTTTGTGCGCGAGTGCCATGGCGACCTGCACCTGGGCAACCTGGTGGATTGGCACGGCCAGGTGCTGGCTTTTGACGCCATCGAGTTCGACGCCACGCTGCGCCACATCGACATCGTCAACGACGTGGCCTTCACTTTCATGGACTTGCGCGCGGCCGGTCTGCCCGCGCTGGCGTGGCGCTGCATCAATGCCTGGGCCGAGCACACGGGCGACTACGAAGGCCTGGCCTTGCTGCGGACTTTTGCCGCGGGCCGCGCACTGGTGCGGGCCAAGGTGGCGCTGCTCAGCGGCGGGGACGTGGCTGGCTTTGCGCGTTACTGGACGCTGGCGGAGCGTCTGGTACTGCCGCCGCCTGTGCCGCGCCTCGTGCTGACGATGGGCCTGAGCGGGGCAGGAAAGTCCACGGTGGCGCAGGGCCTGGCCGAGGCGCTGGGGGCGGTGCGCGTGCGTTCGGACGTGGAACGCAAGCGCCTGCATGGTCTGGCGCCCACGGCGCGGCCGGGGCCCGGCGCGGATCTGTATGGCCATGCCGCCACGGTGCGCACCTACGCACGCCTGGGGGCGTTGGCGGAGGCGTTGCTGGCTGCCGGCCTGCCGGTCATCGTGGATGCCGCTTTCCTGCGGCAGGACGAGCGCGCCGCCCTGCGCCAGTTGGCGCTGCACCTGGGGGTGCCGTTCGCGCTGGTGCGCTGTGTGGCGTCGGACGCGGTGATGCAGGCGCGCATCCTGGCCCGCGCGCGGACCGGCACTGATCCGTCAGACGCCACACCCGACGTGCTGGCGCTGCAGCAGCGGGTACAGCAGGCGCTGCCACAAGACTGGAGCCCCTGGACGCATGAAGTGGTCAACGACGGCACCCTGGAGGCGCTCGGACAGCAGGTACGGGCGCTGGCGGCGGCCTGGGCGGAGCCGGGCGTCGTGCAGGCCGGTGTTGATGCATCAAAACAGGATAAACCCATCGTCGGAGGGTCTTGGGTTGCTATAGATTTGTAACTTTTGAGGCGTTCACGCCCGGACCTGTCAGGCCGTCACCGGAAGGTCTGCAGCGGCCGCTCGCCCCAGCCCTGCAGCGGGCCGAGCGGGTTGCGGTGCACCTCGTACGCGTTGATACGGGGCTGGCCGCCGAGCAGTTCATAGACCAGCCGGTCATCGACGAACACCAGCAGGCCTTCCACGCTCCAGCCGGTGGTGACGGTCTCCCGCTCAAAGTTCAGCGAATCACGCCAGAAGCCGCCGGTGCGCTGGCGGTCGAGTTTCCTGACGGAAATGGCGTAGCCATTGCACTGCTTGCCGGCGTGGAGGCAGTCGCGGATGCCGGGGTCCACGTCGTCGGGCTTGATCAGTGTGGCGGCGGCGAACTTCTGCAGCACGTCAGCGAAATGCAGCACGGTGACGCTGGCGTTGTGGTGCGGATCCAGCCCCTGCCGGTGCACATCCTGCCGCGTGGCCTGGTACGGAGTGATCGCGGCCAGTGACACCACTGCGTCGTTGTAACTTTTCCAGTCCGAGACCACTTCGGTGCGGGAGGTCGGCAGCAGCGTGGTGCAGCCGCCCAGGGCCAGCCCGCCGGCAAGCAGCACGGCCAGCCCGTATCCCGTGCCGGCCGCGCGCGGCACGGGGCGTGTGCACTGGGTGTTGGGCCTCTGCCAGGCTGGCGGGGCTGCCAGTGGGTGCATCTGGAGGGTGGTGGTTGGGTTCATGGCGCAAGTTCTCTGCAAGCGGACACCCGGTGCCAACCCGAGGGGCCGGACGTGGGCTGTCAGCGCACTGTAGGGGGGGGATGTGCCGGTCCTCTGTGCTGTAGCGCACACAGGGGCCGGTCGGTCAGGTCGCGCCGCCGCAAATTCCAGGGCGCGGTCCAGGGTGGCCATGAATACATCGATCCGGATCGGCTTGGTGACGTAGCCAAAGAAGCCCGCCGCCCCACCTTGCTCGATATCGCCGGGCATGGCGTTGGCACTGAGGGCCAGCACCGGGATGTGCCGGGTAGAAGGGTCTTCCTGCAGGCGTTGCATCGCCTGGAACCCGTTGATGCCGGGCAGCTGGATGTCCATCAGGACCACTGCGGGCTGGTGCGCCCGCGCGAGGGCGATGCCTTGCAGGGCGTCTTCTGCCGTCAGCAGGTGAAGATCGGGCCGGCGCGCGATGAGTTGCCCGATCAGTTCCAGATTGGAGGGGTTGTCGTCGATGCACAGCAGTGTGCGCAGTGCAGCACCCTGCGGCGACTTTTCCGGCGCCTGTGCCGACGCCTCGCCTGCCGTGCCGTGCGCGGGCTCCAGGGTGGCCAGATGGAGTTCAAACCAGAACACACTGCCCGCGCCGACCTCACTTTCCGCACCGATGCAGCCCTGCATCAGTTCGACCAGCCGCTTGCTGACCACCAGGCCAATGCCGGTGCCTTCCACGCTGCCGCCTTCCTGCCCCAGCCGGTTGAAGGGCTGGAACAGCTGGGCATATTTTTCGGGCGGCAATCCCGGGCCGGTGTCCCGCACACTGACGCGTACGCGCTGTGCCGTGGGCCTGCTGCAGGTCACTTCCACCGACCCGCCCACGCGGTTGTATTTGACGGCGTTGGACAACAGGTTGATCAGGATCTGCTTGAGCCGGGTCGCGTCGGCTTGCACAACGCACGGTGGGTCGGGTGCCTGGAACGTGATGGCGATGCCGCTGGTCTCGGCTTGCGGTGCGATCATGGTCTGGCATTCTTTCAGGATGCCGGACAGCGCGATGGGTTCCAGCGTCAGTGAAAGATTGCCGGATTCGACCATCTCCAGATCGAGGATTTCGTTGATGAGCGCCAGCAGATGCCAGCCCGCCTGAAGAATGAACTCGATCTGGTTGGTCTGGGTTGGCGTGGGCGGGGGGGTGCCTGATGCCATCAGCTGGGCAAAGCCCAGAATCGAGTGAAGCGGTGAGCGCAGCTCGTGGCTCATGCTGGAAAGAAAGTCTGACTTGGCGCGGTTGGCCTGGACCGCCACTTGCCGGGCACGCTCCAGTTCGGTGTTTCTCTCCTGAAGGAGCTGGTCCACGCGCTTGCGCTCGCTTACGTCACGGATGGCCACCTGGATGGCCGGGATGCCGTCATAGACGGTCTGGATGCTCTGGACCTCGGCATCGAACGCGCTCCCATCCAGCCGGAGCAGGACTTCCTCGATCATGGGGGTCGCCCCCTGCTGGGGTGTCAGTTTGCCCAGACGCTCCACGATGCGGCGGTGAAATGCAGGGTGCGCCCGGTCCAGAATCGGCGTCCCCACCAGGGCCGACAGCGACCGGGCGCCAAACATCTTGAGGGCGGCTGCGTTGGCGTAGATGATGTGCCCGTCACGGTGCGCGGCAATTGCCTCGGGCGACCATTCCACCAGCATGCGGTAACGGGCCTCGCTGGTCTGTATCGCCGCCGCCAGTGCCCTGGATTCCGTGATGTCGTTCAGCACCATGCGCGCCCGCGGCGCGCCTTCGCTGTCGTCCACCAGGGTGAACGACAGCCTGACCCAGAGCGGGATGCCGTCGGCGCGTGCCATCTGCAGCTCGCAGGTCTGCGGGGTGCCCGAGGCAAAAAGCCGCTTGCGGCAGTGGTCGTAGGTGTCCCGGTGGGCCCTGGCGATGAACCGGTCCACTGGCTGCCCGACGAGGGTGCCGCGTGTCACGCCCAGGAGCGTCACCGCGGTGAAGTTGGCCTCCAGCATCCGGCCTTGCGCACTGACGGTGCAATACCCCACTGGCGCGAGGTCGTACAGGTCGAAGTAGCGCGCCCGCGCGCTGTCGAGTTCCAGCTGGGTGCGCCGCAACTCCTCGTTCTGCATCTCCAGTTCGATCTGGTGCACACGCAGTGCATGGAGCAATTGCCGGGTCTCCTCCGGTGTGGAGGCCGTCAGCCGCTCGGGGGGCTCGGCTGCGGTGACGCGAGCAGCTTTCTCGGCCTCTCGGCGCAGGGCGGCGCCCGCGTCATGCGGGTGTTCCGGCAAGGGGTCAGGGTATGGGGTGGGCATCGGGGACTCCCTGGGGCAGATCCATGGCCGGGGCCCGTGGCCGCTCGGTGGTGGCAATGGCATAGACCGTGCCCACCTCGTTCACCAGAGCGGTCGCCGTGATGTGGACGTCCACGACCCGCCCGTCGCGGCAGAGGCGCTGTGTGCGGCAAGGCGCCAGCAAATGTGTCTGGCTGAGTTGCCGGGCCCGGGCCAGCGCGTCTTCCTGGAGCCCTGGGGGAATCCGGTCGCGCACGTTCATGGCCAGTGCCTCGGCCTCGCTCCAGCCGTAGATCCGGATGGCGCCAGGGTTCCAGGCCAGGATGCGGCCCTGCAGGTCCTGGACCGTGATGACGTCCTGCGCGTCGCGCACCACCACGGCCAGGCGCATGGATTCGTTGGCTTTGCGCAGGGCTTCGCGCGCCAGGACCACCTCGGTGATGTCGACGAAGGTCATCACCACGCCCTCGATCACGTTGTCCAGCGTGCGGTAGGGCAGGATGCGCAGGGTGTACCACTTGCCGTCGCGCGTCCGCACGTCCAGCTCCCGGGAGTTCAGGCTGTCCAGCACGCCCTGCACGTCGGGGATCAACTGGTCGTAGCCGACCAGGTTGGCCACGATGTGGCCCACCGGGCGCCCGATGTCGCTGGGGATGAGGTTGATGATCAGCGTGGCTGCCGGCGTGAAGCGCAGGATGCGCATTTGCATATCCAGAAACACGGTGCCGATGCCGGTGCCGGCCAGCAGGTTGTTCATGTCGTTGTTGGCCCGCGACAAATCCCCGACCTTGGTCTGCAACTCGGTGTTGACCGTGGCCAGCTCCTCGTTGATGGACTGCAGTTCCTCCTTGGAGGTTTCCATTTCCTCATTGGTGGACTGCAGCTCCTCGTTGACCGACTGCATCTCTTCGGTGAATGACTTGAGCTCTTCGTTGGAGGCTTCCAGTTCTTCATTGGCCGCCTGGAGCGTGCGCTCCTTGGCCTGCAGCTCTTCGTTGAGCGCCGCCAGTTGCGTGCTGACGTCCTTTTGATCGGGTGGTGTCTGCGCCAGGGGCAGGGTGGCCGGCCGGTGCCCTGTGGCCACAGGGCTGGTGGGGGCTTCGTGCAGCATGACCAGATACAGGGGGGATTCGGGACCGGCCGCCGGTCTGGCCATGACGGGAAAGACCGCGAGGTCCACCGCCGTGAAGTGGCCGTTGGTCTTGACCTGCAGGCCGTGCGCCTGCACTGGCGCCTGGCTGACGGCGGCCTTGTGCAGGGCGGTGGTCAGTTCGCGCCGCAGGCCTTCACGCGCCATCCTGAGGATGTTGCTCACGCCGGTTTCCCCCGGTGTGGGCTCCAGGAACATGCCGGTGCGCCCGTGCAGGTAGAGGATGTCGCCCTGTTGGTTGACCAGCGCGCCGGCCGGCGCGACCTTCTGCAGGATCGCCTGCTCGGTCAGCTCGCGCAGCGACAGTTTCGCGGGGCTGCCCGCCTTGCCATCGCCCGGCGGCCGCGCGACTTCCCGGCCGGTCGTGGGCGGCAGGAAGCGGCCCAGGGCCGCGCGCTTGACCCCCTGAAAATCGTCCTTGCGCTGGTACAGCTTGGACTTGCGGTCCACCACGGCAAACAGGTCGCCCAGTTCGCCCACCGTCTCCGAGGTGCCCAGAAACAGCAGGCCGCCCGGGTTCAGCGCGTAATGAAACAGCGCAAGGAGCTTTTTTTGCAGGTCCGCACCCATGTAGATGAGCAGGTTGCGACAGCTGATCAGGTCGAGTTTGGAGAAGGGCGGGTCCTTGATGGCGTTGTGCTCGGAGAAGACCAGCATGTCGCGCAGGCTTTTCTGGACCCGCCAGGCCGTGCCGTCGGCCTCGGCGGTGAAAAACCGCGCCAGCCGCTCCTGCGACACCTCGTCGACGATGCTGGCGGGGTAGACGCCTGTGCGGGCGGTGGCAATCGCGCGGCTGTCAATGTCGGTGGCAAAAACCTGCACCTTGTGGCTCTGCCTGCGCGCCTCCATGCCTTCCTGGAGCAGGATGGCGATCGAATAGGCCTCATCGCCAGTGGAGCAGGCCGTGCACCAGGCGCGGATCATGGACGCGGGGGGGCGGTCATCCAGCAATTGGGGGATGGCCTTCTCCTCCAGCGCCTTGAAGGCCTCCGGATCGCGAAAGAAGCTGGTCACGCCGATCAGCAGGTCGCGAAACAGCGCCTCGACCTCGGCCGGTGCCTGTTGCAGGTACTTGACGTAGGCGTCCATGCCGGTGATCTGGTGGACGGCCAAGCGTCGCTCGATCCGTCGGTGGATGGTGCTGGGCTTGTATTGCGAAAAATCATGGCCGGTCTGTGCGCGCAGCAGGACAAAGATCTTCTTCAGCGCGCTTTCGTTCTGTGGCGCCCCCGCGGCGATGGGCGGGGGCAGTGTGCCAAAGGCATGGGCCACGTAGGCCAGGAGTTGCACGGGCATGCGGCCCGGTGCAAGTTCGAAATCGACCAGGCCGGTGTGCAGTGCACTGCGTGGCATGCCGTCGAACTCACACGAGGACGGGTCTTGCGCTATGACCATGCCGCCTGCGCCCTTGATGGCACGCACGCCCAGGGTGCCGTCGCTGCCGGTGCCAGACAGCACGATGCCGATGGCGCGCTCGCGCTGGTCCTGGGCCAGGGAGCGAAACAGGTAGTCCACCGGCAGGCGGTGGCCGCGTGGCGCTACGGGCTCCAGCAGGTGCAGCGCACCGTTGAGAAACGCCATGTCGCGGTTGGGCGGGATGATGTAGACGCAGTTGGGCTGCACCACCATGCCGTCGGCGACCTCCACCACCGGCATGCGCGTGGTCCGCTGGATCAACTCGGTCAGCAGGCTTTCGTGGTCCGGCGCCAGGTGTTGCACCAGCACAAAGGCCATGCCGGGCTCCACGCCGGCGGGCATGCCGGAAAAAAAGGCCTCAAAAGCCGCCAGGCCACCGGCCGATGCCCCGAGGCCGACGATGGGGAAGCCGCCTGCCACCGGCGGTGCAGGCTCGGGCGGGGGCGGGGGCGCGGGCCGGGCGTCGCCCGGGGGCTGCGCTGCGTCGGTGGGGGGGGGGGGGGGGGGGGGGGGGGGGGGGGGGGGGGGGGGGGGGGGGGGGGGGGGGGGCCGGGGGCTGGTGTCATGGTGATCGGGTCGGGTTGCGGCCTCGAAGGCCCGGCGGGTGCGGTGGCGGCAGGCCGGCGCATTTTCGGAACCGGCTGGCGTGGTTTTGGTTGATTCAAAATTGATAGCGCACAAAGACCATTTCACGTTGGGAAATGGCCAAAAATATCGTGAAATGCTCCTGCAGCAGGCCAGAACCCGGTGATCCGGCTTCAATGAGCCCTTGTGTACGCAGACGCACAGATTAGGCGCCCTGCGCTTCCTAACATCAAGCCCGCAGGTCATGAACAGGCCTGTCAATGCAGTTAGTTTTCAAACGTCTTCAAGGAATCCATCATGAACAAGAATCAAGTCAATGGCGCGCTCAAGGATCTGGCCGGCAAAGTGCAGGAGGAAGCCGGGAAGCTGGTCGGCAGCCGCGCGCAGCAGGCCAAGGGGCTGCAAAAGCAGGTCGCAGGCAAAGCCGAAGAGCGCCTCGGTGATGCGAAGGAAGTCGTCCGCGAGGCCCGGGAAACCGTGAAGGC
>ERZ1034365.487-NODE-487-length-22087-cov-3.504180_pt1 | contig 22087 bp, 16 predicted proteins | sample MGYA00520615_ERZ1034365 | MGnify/ENA primary metagenome ERZ1034365 (study PRJEB33736, sample SAMEA104284505) | Azolla filiculoides | biome: Urban; feature: Water surface; material: Ditch water | place: Netherlands | collected 2015-10-28 | depth 0-0.1 m ...
CTTGCGGCCCCAGATTGCCCCGATCTATTTAGGCTAGGCATTACTTCCAGCTACGGTGATGGCGCAGAAGATAACTCGGCAGCCTACTATACCGTCGACATCATTAAAGATTTATCTACAACTGGAGCTGTTACGCGTGAGTTGATCCCATCGAATTTGCAAGATGTGGGCGATCGCTCATTGCTGGAAACGCTCGACGGGCCGAGTTGGTACACCCTAGAAGATCCTTCACAAATTGATGATTGGAATATCGATTTAGATTATTTTGTTGGATGGTGCAGAAACGCAGATCTCCCGATAATTCATGAAGAATGCTACATGGTCGGCGATGTGATGCCCCTGCTTGAGGACACTCAGCTCTACGCAACGTGGGTTGAAGCTCCTAAGCCCTCATCAATCCAGATTGGTGAATTTGAATTCTTCGCTGATGACTGGATTGAAGATATTGAAAATCAGACATACTATTTGACTCTCGAAACCGAAGATGAATTCGCGGCAGAAATTTCAATCAGCGCCGCGGGTGGCATAAGTTACAACGACGATGATTTCGACGTCGAGCGCATAGATGGCACCATAATTGAGGCAGAATTTGGTGAATATAGCTTTTCACCTAACTGCCCAGAGGAAGATTTGGGATGCTCTATCTACTCAATAACCGGTGCGATCGAATCCGGGGGAATGACGAGCGGTGAGTATCTCATCATGCTTCTGGTGACCAAAGATGCTGACGAAGCCTTTGATGTCGTATTCGATGCCACGCCAGGCAACCAACTGCCACTTCTCAATGAGCTCATAGCTCCACGGAATCTTTCTGTCGGATGGCATGCCGTACCACAGTTGAGCGGCGTGAGGCCATACTACGAAACCGATAACGAGTGGTCTCGTTCAGGCTCTAGCAGTCGGAGTCGGGAATTCTGGTGGAGCTTCTTCCCGGTTCTCAGCTACACGGAATTGAGCCTTGATATCTGGACTGGCCCAGAGGTTTTGAACTCAACCAGTCGTTCGGTGACAATTATTCGGGGTCAAACAAATGTTGTCACTCTCGCGACGGAGTGGATCAATGACTTCGAGTGGCGCCTAAGTGGAAGTAGTTACTTTTCGGTTTCGCCAGACGGAAACATCACAGTAGCCGCAAATGTTCCCCAAGGAAACTATTCACTTCAAGTACAGGGGGTTTCTTATATAGATGGACCACCGGTTCAAATCGAAGTTTCCATCGTCGAGTCATCTAGCCAGCAGTTTGTCCAAGAGCCCCAAATAGAAAATCCGTCAAATGGGGACCCTGAAAGGAACTCTTCAACCCCGGGCAGCAAGCAGCAACCTCCCGGCGTGGGATTCGTTGGGAAATCCAAGCTAGGAATTGGAGGAACAACAGTTTTTATCATTTCTGGTGGCTTGCCGGATGCTGTAGAAAAATTCACAACAAGGACTCCAAAGATTTGTTCTATTTCCAAGCTTGGACTAGTCACAGCTATTAGAAGTGGAGTATGTCTAGTCTCTGCATCACTTATCGCGATTAACCCTGTTTTCGCCCCGTCATACGTACCTGAAGTGAGAATCACCATCCTTCCTCAAGGATTAATCAACACATCGAGAGTTTCAGAGAGCAAAGGAAGACTGACTATAAACATTTCATTGCTCAAGGCTTATGCGGGTAAACAGGCAAAACTAGTCATGCATGTTAGGAAGGGCTCCAAATCTGTTCAGGTTCCAGTTCGCACAGTGCTGCTCAGTAGAACGGCTACTGCAAGCTTTGCCCCAGTACAAAAGTCACCAAATCAAACTAAATATCTAATTTACGTTGGTGGCAAGGCAGTTTACTCATTTATTTTGTGATTACATAAATGCATTAGTTTCAAATGTGTTAGAAGCTTGCAGGCTAGATTTTTACAAAGATTCGTTTGCAGAGCTATAACCAAGTGAGACTGTTCGAATCCCTCACTAGCCACAGACGAAAACCCGCCCAGCAGGGCGGGTTTTTGCGTTTAAACTAGCGGGTAGTCTGGAAGTGTAAGTAGCTATCTTGAGAATCGGAGTCCCAACGTCGTGAACGAATCAACCATTTACTACACCTACACCGATGAAGCCCCAGCTCTGGCTACAGCTTCGTTTTTGCCAATCGTGCAGGCTTATGCCGCAAAGGCAAATGTAAACATCGAATCTCGCGACATCTCGCTGGCTGGTCGCATTCTGGCCGTGTTCGCAGACAAATTGGGCGCCGCTCAGCAGGTTGCCGATTCGCTAACTGAACTGGGCAATCTTGCCAAGACCCCAGAGGCCAACATCATCAAGTTGCCAAACATCTCGGCATCTATCCCACAGTTAAAGGCAGCTATTGCCGAATTGCAGGCCCTGGGCTTTGATCTACCTGACTATCCAGATGATGCATCTAGCGATGCCGAGCGTGACGCTCGTGCGCGATACGACAAGGTAAAAGGCAGTGCCGTAAACCCAGTACTTCGCGAAGGTAACAGTGATCGCCGAGCACCGCTTTCTGTTAAGGCCTATGCCCGTAAGCACCCGCACGTGAACAAGCCGTTTGCTGCAGGGTCAAAGACTCGCGTTGCAACTATGGGTCAGAACGATTTCTTTGCAAACGAGAAATCAATTCTTTTGCCAGCTGACGACACTTTGACTATTCGCCACATTGCTGCTGATGGCACAGAGACTGCACTTAAGTCTGGTTTGAAAGTTCTTGCCAGTGAAATTGTTGACGCCACTTTCATGAGCGCATCTGCACTGGATGCATTCTTGGCCAAGACCGTAGAGCAGGCAAAGGCCGACAACGTGCTGTACTCACTGCACCTAAAAGCCACCATGATGAAAGTCAGCGACCCAATTCTTTTTGGACACGCAGTGAAGGTTTTCTTTGCCGATACTTTTGCAAAGCACGGAGCAGCGATTGAAGCTGCTGGCCTAAGTGCAAACGATGGTCTAGGTGCAATTCTTGATGGTCTTGCAAACGTAGAAGGCGGCGCTGCGATAATTGCCGACTTCAACCAGGCCCTAGCAAACGGCCCAAGCGTGAGCTATGTAAACAGTGACAAGGGCATCACCAACTTGCACGTGCCGTCAGACGTAATCGTTGATGCATCGATGCCTGCACTGATTCGCAACGGTGGCAAGCTTTGGAATGTTACTGGTGCAGAGCACGACACACTTGCTGTTATTCCAGACTCTTCATACGCGGGTATTTACCAAGCAACCATCGATGACGTAATTGCCAACGGACCACTTGACCCAGCCAAAATTGGTTCGGTGCCAAACGTTGGACTTATGGCCCAAGCGGCCGAAGAGTACGGCAGCCACGACAAGACATTTGAAATCAAAGCTGATGGTCGCGTTGAAGTTGTAAACGCAGCCGGTGAAGTTTTGATTTCTCACCAGGTTGGAAAGGGTGACATTTGGCGTGCCACTCAAACCAAAGATGTTGCGGTTCGCGACTGGGTAAAGCTTGCGGTAACTCGCGCTCGCGCAACCAATGACCCAGCAATTTTCTGGCTAGACAAGGCACGTTCACACGACGCCGCAATCATTGCCAAAGTAAATGAGTACCTTGGTGACCACGACATTAGCGGCCTAACCATTGACATCATGGCTCCTGCAGATGCAACCAAGTTTTCACTTGGTCGCATCCGTCAGGGTCTAGACACAATCTCAGTAACCGGAAACGTTTTGCGTGACTACAACACAGACCTGTTCCCAATTCTTGAAGTTGGAACCAGCGCCAAGATGCTTTCGATTGTTCCGTTGCTAAACGGCGGCGGGCTATTCGAGACCGGTGCCGGTGGTTCTGCTCCTAAGCACGTGCAGCAGTTCCTAGAAGACAACTACCTACGCTGGGATTCACTTGGCGAGTTCTTCGCTCTAGCGGCTTCACTTGAGCACCTGGCTACAACCACCAACAATCCAAAAGCCAAGGTTCTTGCCGACACTCTAGACAGAGCAACCGGAACGTTCCTTGAGCAAGACCGCTCACCTGGTCGAAAGATTGGCACTATCGACAACCGCGGTAGCCACTTCTACCTTGGTTTCTACTGGGCTCAAGAATTGGCGGCGCAAACTGCCGACCTTGAACTGGCTGCATCTTTCAAGCAATTGGCTGCAACTCTGGCCGAAGCCGAGACCAAGATAGTTGAAGAGCTAGTTGCTGTTCAGGGAAAGCCTGTTGAAGTTGGCGGTTACTACCGCCCAAACGTTGAAAAAGTTGATCAGGTCATGAGGCCTTCAGCCACCTTCAACGCAGCACTTGCTTCACTTTAAAACAAGGAGACATAGATGTCTGGTTTCATTAATTTCATAACTGGCCGTAAAACTGCATGGGTAACACTGTTACTTGGGCTAATTTTTGCAGGACTTGCATTTGGTCCGCTTAAGGCTGCAAGCACAGAAACCAACCCAGGTGTTGGGCTTCCTGCCGACACCGAATCGGTAATTGTTGACGAAAAGCTGGCTGACTTTCCCGGCGCAGATTCAACTGCAGCGGTAATTGTTTATGCATCTGATGCTGAGTTAACCGATGCCCAGGTTGAGTGGCTGCAGGGAGCATTTGACCCGCAGACCCAGATGCCAGCCGGCGGTGCTAATGAAAAGTTTGCCGAATATTCAAACGTTGAAGTAAATGGCGGCAAGTTTGTTCCACCAGCCACAATTTCTGAAGATCACACCACGGCCGTAATCACAGTGCCGATGGAAAAAACTGAAGCAACTGAAGAGATCACTTCTCGTGTTGAGGCACTTCGCGAAATTGCAAAAGAAGGTGCACCTGCAGGTCTTGATGTTTATGTAACCGGCCCTGAAGGATTCCAAGCAGATCTTGCCGGGGTATTTGCTGGCGCCGACTTCACGCTGCTACTTTCAACCGTTGTGGTTGTTGCAGTGCTGCTTCTTATCACCTACCGCTCGCCAACCCTTTGGCTTGTTCCGCTACTAGTTGTTGGAACCGCCGACGGAATGGCCGGCCAACTTGCCCGCCAAGTTGCCAATCTTTTTGGAATATACCCGGATGGTTCGGTTACCGGAATTTTGTCGGTATTGGTATTTGGTGCGGGCACTAACTACGCGCTGTTGCTAATTGCCCGATACCGCGAAGAGCTTTTGACATCTGAAGATCGTCACGTGGCAATGGCTAAGGCAGTTCGCGGCGCAGGCCCGGCAATTATTGCCTCTGGTTCAACTGTGACTCTTGCGCTTCTAACTTTGACTTTTGCAGACCTTGCCGGAAACCGTTCACTTGGAATTGTTTGTGCAACAGGAATTGTGATTGCAATGATTTCAGCCTTGGTTGTTTTGCCAGCGGCACTTGTTGTGTTTGGTCGCGGTTTGTTCTGGCCGTTCGTGCCAAAGTTTGGTGGCGTAAACAAGAGTGACAGCGGTCTTTGGGCAAAGCTTGGCCGCGGCGTAAGCAAGAAGCCTGTGGCTGTATCAATTCTTGGCGTGATTGTTCTAGGTGCACTTGCATCTGGTGTTGGTGGTATCCAGGTAGGGCTTGCCTCAACTGACCGATTCTTGAAAACTCCTGAGGCTGTTGTTGGTCAGCAAGTTTTGGCCGAGGCGTTTCCAGCCGGAAGTACCAGCCCAACAATTGTGATCACCAACGATGCGCAAATGAATGATGTGAAGCACGCAGCCGAAGCGGTTGATGGCGTTGCATCTGTTGTGGTTGGCAAGAGCAACGGTGGCATCACCAAACTAGAGGTTGTGCTTGATGGCGAGAGCCAATCAGACGAAGCCTATGAATCAATCAAGGCCCTGCGCACCGCTGTGCACGAGGTTGATGGTGCTGATGCAATGGTTGGTGGCCTTGATGCCCAGGCGCTTGATGTTAAAGATGCCTACGCTCATGACCAACTAATTGTGATTCCACTGATTCTGATTTTGGTATTCGTTGTGTTGGTGCTGTTACTGCGTGCACTGGTGGCACCAATTCTGTTGTTGGTTACCGTGGTTGCATCTTTCTTTGCATCAATGGGTGCCGGCTGGTGGATCTTCACCAACGTGCTTGGGTTCCCAGCGCTAGATCTAAGCGTGTTCCTTTACAGCTTCTTGTTCCTAGTTGCTCTGGGTGTTGACTACAACATCTTCTTGGTAACCCGTGCAAAAGAAGAAGCCGAGCACCTGGGCACCAAGCAGGGCATGATTAAGGCCTTGAGTTCAACCGGTGGCGTAATCACCAGCGCGGGTATTTTGCTTGCGGCTGTATTTGCCGTGTTGGGTGTTCTGCCGCTGGTAGCGCTAGCTCAGATCGGTGTGATTGTTTGTATTGGTGTGTTGCTAGATACGTTGCTGGTACGTACTGTGATTGTGCCGGCACTGGCATTCATGACCGGAAAGAAGTTCTGGCTTCCAAGCAAAAAGTTCGAAGCTTAGTAAATAAAAAACCCTCCCAACCGGGAGGGTTTTTTATTACAACTTCAACCACACTGTTTGATCAGCAACCAAGTCGTGGCCGCTGGTCATGCCGTGCAGGCTAGAAGCCACAACTTCACCGCGAGGAAGCGCGATTGGTTCGTGACCAAAATTGTGAACTACAAGAATTTCGCCGTTGCGGAACCCAAGTGAGTGCTCACCAATAAACTCCGGCGCCCAGTCAAATGAGCCCTCGCCCAGCTGTAGATCTTTGCGAACCTGAAGCGCGTGTTTATAGAGCTCAAGGGTTGAACCCTCAACCCCATCTTGCTGATCGCGCGAATATTCCGCGTAAATTTCTGGCTGCGGTAGCCAAGATTTACCGGTGGTGTTGAAACCGTTGGCTGCGCCAATACCTGATTCCCAAGGCAGCGGTACGCGGCAGCCGTCGCGGCCCACGCGCTCACCATTGGTGCGTGCATACGTTGGGTCTTGGCGATACTGCGGCTCAAGCGTGGTGTGCTCTGGTAGGCCAAGCTCCTCACCTTGGTAAAGGTACATAGAACCAGGCAGCGCCAAGGTAAACAGGGTTGCCGCACGTGCGCGGCGAAGCCCAAGTTCGCGATCTGGTTGCGGGTCGTTAGGGCCAATTCCATTAGAGGCGGTTGGTCGCCCGGTTAGGCCGCCCATGCGCGATGCGTGACGAATGATGTCGTGGTTTGAAAGTACCCAGGTAGATGGAGCACCAACTCCATCAAAGGCTGTGAAAGATTCGTTGATTGAGTTGAACAGAATCTCTGGCTTCCATTCGGAATCTAAGAATCGGAAATTAAAAGTTTGGTTGAACTCATCTGGGCGAACCCAAAGCGCCATAAACGAAAGCGGCAAAACATATGCCTCACCACACATTGCGCGATCGCCAGGGTAGCTATCCAGAATTGCACGCCATTTTCTAAAGATTGGGTGCACAGATTCTTGGAACCACATTGGTGGCGATGCTTCGCCTTCAATAAAACCTGCGCCCGCTCTTTCAACATCGGGGTGATCAGGCAGGCCCTCGGCCTTGCCCATGGCGTGTGGTTGGTCAACCCGGAACCCGTCTACACCGCGGTCTAACCAAAAACGCAAGATGTCTTCAAAAGCCTCTTCGACTTTTGGGTTTTCCCAATTTAGGTCTGGCTGCGATGAATCAAATAGGTGCACGTACCACTGGCCAGGTGTGCCATCGGCATTTGTGGTTCTTGTCCACGCGGGCCCACCAAACATAGATACCCAGTTGTTCGGCGGCAGTTCTCCGTTTTCACCCTTGCCATCTTTGAAGTGGTAGAACGCACGCTCCGGTGAACCGGGCGCAGCTTGTAGTGCGGCCTGAAACCATTCGTGCTGATCACTGGTGTGATTTGGCACAAGATCAACCAGCACACGAATACTTAATTCGTGCGCGCGCTTGACCATGGCATCAAAGTCTTCAAGGTTGCCAAATAGCGCATCAACGTCTTTGTAATCGCTAACGTCGTAGCCGGCATCTTTTTGTGGTGAGCGCATATAGGGCGAAAGCCAGATTGCATCAATGCCAAGCGAGGCAAGTGATTCAAGCCTTGAGGTGATGCCCGGTAGGTCACCCATGCCGTCACCGTTTGAGTCGGCGAATGAGCGCGGATAGATCTGGTAGATAACCGCAGAGCGCCACCACTGGCTGTTGTAATTAGCTAGGTGGCGGGCACCGGTGCTCACATCAATAGGCATGCCTATAACTTAATCCATGCAACTTGATCGTGCTCAAGCTGGCCCTCAAGTGTCAGGTCATGCTGAGTGGTGGCCAACAATTCTCCGGCTGGAACAATTACGGCATCTGGTCCAAAGTTAAAAAGCACCAGTACGCCATTATTTACGTAGGCAAGGGTGTTCTTGTCTTGAAACTCTGGGGCCCACCTAAACGCACCTGATCCAAGCGCGAATTGCTTGCGCTCTTTTAGAAGACGCTTGTACAGCTCAAGAGTTGAGCCAGCTACGCCCTCTTGCAGGTCACGTGAAAATACCCGATAGTTAGCCGGCTGCGGCAACCAAGATTCTCCGGTTGTGTTGAACCCATTAGCGGCACCAACCCCTGCTTCCCAAGGAAGCGGAACTCGGCAACCATCTCTACCTATGCGCTTGCCTTTGGTTCTGGCAAAGGTTGGGTCTTGGCGGTACTTGTCTTCAAGTTGCCATGCCTCAGGCAAACCAAGTTCTTCACCTTGATAGAGATATGAAGAGCCAGGCAGGCCCAGCATGAACGCTGTTGCTGCACGGGCGCGGCGAAGACCAAGGGCTTCATCAGGCATTGGGTCTGTTGGGTGAATTCCGTCACCTGGGCGCGGAGTGTTTTCTGGCGCAATTCCTAAGCGAGTAGCGTGACGAATGCCATCGTGGTTTGACATCACCCAAGTGCTTGATGCACCAACTTTGGCGTATTCAACTATTGAGTCAGTGATAATTTTTTTCAACGCTTCAGGCTCGTAGGCGCTGTGCATGTAATCAAAATTAAATGACTGGTGATATTCGTCTGGGCGCACCCACATTGCTAAACGCGGCAGCGGGCTCATTGATGCCTCTGCACACATTGCGCGATCATCGAATTCATCAATAACTCTGCGGAACCTGCGAATTGCATCGTGCACACCAGGTTGACCCCAATAAGGAACAGATTCTTCGGCTTCAGCCATGGTCAAGTTTTTTATAGAACGCTCACGCAGGTTTTCATCGTAGATAGTGGCGTCTGGCAGTCCTTCACGTTTCACCATTCCGTGTGCAACATCAACGCGGAATCCGTCTACGCCTTTACGTAACCAGAAGCGCAGAATCTCATCAAACTCATCGGCAACTTTTGGGTTCTGCCAATTTAAGTCTGGCTGCGATGAATCAAAAAGGTGCAGGTACCACTGACCCAAACTGCCGTCGGCTTCTGTAATGCGGCTCCAGGCTGGGCCACCAAAAATTGACTGCCAGTTATTTGGAGGTAGCTCACCGTTTTCACCCTTACCTTCTTTGAAGTGGTAGTAGTGGCGTTCTGCAGAGTGGGGTGCAGAGGTCAAGGCTTGCTGAAACCAAACATGCTGATCGCTGGTGTGATTAGGAACAATATCCACAATGATTCGAATGCCAAGAGATTTAGCTTTAGTAAGTAGCAAATCAAAATCTTCGTTGGTGCCAAATATCGGGTCTATCTGGCGGTAGTCGCTGATGTCGTAGCCAGCATCTTTTTGTGGGCTCTTAAAAAACGGGCTGAACCAAATGGCATCAATGCCAAGTGAGGCAAGCGAATCAAGGCGCGATGTAATGCCGGGTAGGTCGCCAAGGCCGTCACCGTTTCCGTCGGCAAATGAACGCGGGTAGATCTGATAAATGACGGCTGTGCGCCACCATTCGGCTGTTGGGTTTTGGCTGGTTAGAAATTCGCTTGGAATCGACATGGGCTCAAGCCTAAGTCAACTGAAAAACATCAAAATTCAACAAAAAAGTTCAAAAACCTTGTTAGCGATAACATCCGCACCGCCTAGCGGAATTCAAAATCGCAGTGATTGTCTGGCCAATTGACGTAACAAAAGCGTTATCGTTTTCGACCCTTCTCAGTTTGCGAAAGGGAATTTCCAGTAGTGGAATGAATCCACTTGCTCTATTTAGAGCATGTTTTCCATGGAGAATTTCGCACGAAAGGTGAAATTAGTGAAAATTTCAAAGCGCGGCATCGTCGCCGCAATCGCAACAGCTGGTCTGTTGTTCTCAGGAGTTGCAGCTCCTGCACAAGCTGCAGAAGACAAGACCGTAACTATTTGGTCGGGTGCCGAGACCATTGCTGGTAACCCAATCCACAAGACTTTGCAGGCATTTGCAAAGAAGAGTGGAATCAAAATCAACATCGTTCTAAAGCCAGGCGATGGCGTCTTGCGTCAAGCATTGATTTCATCTATTCCTACCGGTAAGGGCCCAGACCTTGCCATTGGTGCGCACGACTGGACTGGCCAGCTAGTAGCTGCGGGTCTATTGGCACCTGTGTCTCTAGGTGCTGAGGCGAAGAACTTCTCTTCATCTATTCAGTCTGGTTTCAAGGTAAACGGCAAGCTATACGGTGTGCCTACTTGGAGTGAGAACATTGCGATTCTTTACAACAAGAAGACCACCCCAGCTCCTACCTTCAAGACCATGCAGCAGATGATTGATTCAAAGGCTGGTTTTGCTACCACCTTTACCAAAGACGGTGGAGACCCTTACCACTTCTCAGCAATTGCTAGCTCATTTGGTCTTTCATTGTTCACTCGCACTGGTGGAGAGTGGACCAAGAACATGGGCTATGACGAAGGCAACTCAGCAGCCTACGTTGCATGGCTAAAGAAGAACGCAAGCAAGATCGTTCGATCTGTAAACGGTTGGGACGACCAGGCATGTAACATCCAGAAGGGTCACTACGTATTGACTGGCCCTTGGATGATCGGTCACGTTTCAGACAAGATCAGCGGATGTTCAGCTTCTCCAATCACCCGTGCTCAGCTTGGAGTTGCCAGCATTCCTTCAGCCGGTGGCGAGACTGTTCACCAGTTCTCTGGTGTTTACGGTGTCTGGAAGTCTGTAAAGGTTGCTAAGCAGTCAAACGCACTTTCAGTTGGTAAGGTTCTAGCTCACTTGGCATCGCCTACAGCTCAGCTAGCTTTCTACACCGATGCAAAGAACGTTCCTGCAAACCAGGTAGCGGTTTCAAAGGTATCTGACCCACTTCTAAAGGCATTTGGTGTTGCTGGTAAGAACGCTTACCCAATGCCTTCGTACTCATTCATGAGCACCGTTTGGGAAAAGGTTGGAAAGGCTGAAGCTGGCGTTATGTTCGACGGCAAGACTGCAGGCTGGTTCACATCAGTTATCAAGTCTGGCGAAGAAGCAATCGCCGGTAAGTAGTAAAAAGTAATTGGGTTCGGGGTGGAACAAATTGAAAAGTTTGTTCCACCCCGTACCCTTTCTTAGAAGTGTTTTAACAAAAGGGATTTTCAAATGGGTGAACTAGCTTTGAAGCCGAAGCAAAAAGTTCGAAAGAACAAAGACGCAATGTACTTGGGCGCCAAGCAAAGCGTGATATCCATAATCGTGAAGATTTTGCTTTTGGGCCTAGTGGACTCTCTGGCATTGTTCGTTGCGATGCTATTGATTGGTCAAGGCCAAATTGCTGCGACTGTAGTTCTTTCTCTCGTCACCCTAGCCATCAATTGGATCTACCTTCGCAAGGGTGGAATAGCTGCAAAATACCTTGCACCTGGCGTAATTTTTCTTTTGGTATTTCAGGTTTATGTTGTTTTCTTTAGCGGTTTTATTTCGTTCACCAATTACAGCTATAACAACAACGGTTCCATGGAAAACGCTTTGGATTCTATTCAGCAGGCAGCTGTGGTACCGGTCGAGGGCGGTCCAAGCTATGACTTGAAGGTTGTTCAAGATAAAGAAGATGGCAGTCTAGCCTTCTTAGCAACAGACTTTGCAAGTTCACAAGTGTTGTTAGGTGGAGTTGATTACGCGCAAGACCCATTGCGTGAAGTGACGGATGCTGATGGCTTGGTGATTGGCGTAGATGGTTTGGCTGCCGAAATAGCAGGTTACGAAGTTCTGTCACTTGATGAAGTATCTGAAAAGTCTGAAGAAATTCTGGCAATGAGAGTCCCAATTGCAGATCCAGCATTAAGCGACAAATTTTTAATTACAACTGACGGCATGACCGCAGAACAAAATCAGGTGGACGCTGTCTACGATGAAGAGACACAAACAATCACCAGGGTAAGCGACGGCGTGGAGTTTGAAGCCAACCAGCAAACAGGATTCTTTGAGTCAGCTGAAACTGGTGAAAAATTTGAAACAGGTTGGCGGGTCATGGTTGGTCTTGACAACTACTTCAACATCTTTGGAAATAAAGAGCTTCAGGGGCCGCTGCTCGGAATCCTGCTTTGGACCGTGCTTTTTGCCGGCGCATCAGTTATTGGCACCTTCGTAGTTGGCTTGGCGCTAGCGTTTCTCTTCAACTCTGAAAAATTGCGTGGAAAAAAGATTTACCGCGCCCTAATAATTTTGCCTTATGCATTCCCAGCGTTCCTCTCTGCTTACGTCTGGAAAGGCATGTTCCAAACAGAGAATGGCTTCATCAACCGCCAACTTCTTGGTCTTGGTGACAATGGAATTCCATGGCTGGAGCAAGAGGGCCCAGCCCGTTGGGCCGTTCTTATGGTTAACCTATGGCTAGGGTTCCCTTACATGTTCTTAATCTCAATGGGTGCCCTTCAGGCAATTCCTGGTGAGTTAACAGAGTCGGCCGTAATTGATGGTGCAACGCCTTGGCAGCAATTGCGAATGGTCAAGTTGCCGCTACTGCTAATTTCACTTGCGCCGCTACTCATTTCATCGTTTGCATTCAACTTCAATAACTTCACTTTGGTTTACCTAGTAACCGGTGGAGGCCCTGCGGGTGACCCAACCTTGCCTGTCGACGTTGGTGGAACGGATATTCTGATCACCTTTGTTTACAAACTTGCATTTAAGGGCGGCCAGGATTACGGTCTAGCTTCTGCATTCTCAGTGCTTATTTTCATTTTGATCGGAACAATTTCATATCTTGGTTTCAGACGCACCAAGGCTCTAGAGGAGATGGCATAAAAATGAGCGCAATAACTTCATCAGCTCCAACTGAGATTTCAAATCGCAAAAAGAAAACTTTTGCCAAATGGTTCCGTGAAGTGGGTTGGCGCCATGCTGTGGCGGTAGTGGTAATTATTTATGCCATCTTCCCGATTCTGTATATTCTTTCAACTTCGCTAAGCGACGATGGTTCCATTCAAAATGGAACCTTGTTTGGGGCGTTCAATGTTGGAAACTACGTAGACCTATTTACCTCTACTGAGTACCCGTTCCTAAATTGGGCTTGGAACACTATTTACATTTCCTCAGTTGTTGCAATCGGCAGCGTTTTTATGAGTGCCTGTGCTGCTTATGCTTTCAGCCGCCTGCGTTTTGCTGGTCGCAGAGTTGGGCTGCTCAGCTTGATTCTGATTCAGATGTTCCCGTCAATTCTTGGGCTTGTTGCAATCTTTGGAATGCTAAGCACAATCACCGATTACATTCCGGCAATCGGTCTGGGCACGCACGCGGGTTTGATTCTGATTTATCTTGGTGGATCGCTGGGGGCTGGCACATATTTGATGTACGGATTCTTCAATACTGTTCCAATTGAAATCGACGAAGCAGCACGCATGGATGGGGCATCACACGCACAGATTTTCTTTGGAATTATTCTGCGTTTGGTGGCGCCAATCTTGGCAGTGATGGCGCTTCTTTCTTTCATTGGCACTGCTAGTGATTACGTTCTGGCTTCTATCGTGTTAGAGAAGCCAGAGTCACTTACCCTAGCCGTAGGGCTTGGTGGCTTACTGGGCAATCCTTTCTCGAAAGACTGGGCAATGTTTTCGGCTGGGGCTGTGCTGTCGGCTACCCCAATAGTTGTACTGTTCATAATGCTGCAGAAGTACATCGTCTCTGGTCTTGTTGGTGGCGCAGTAAAGGGTTAATAACCTCGAAACCTTAGGTGGGTACATTCAGCTATGACTAAATTGCCAATGGCCCTGCGCCCACATCACGATGGCTCAGCTCTTTATGTGTTGAACCAAGCTCCAAAGTTGCTAGACAAAGTAAAGGTGCGCATTCGAGTGCACTCGGCAATTGGCAATGTGGTTGAGGTGCGGGTTCGTGCCAGCGAGAGCGGTGAGGCTTTTCCGTCGGCTGCAGCCAAAATTGTAGGCACAGAAGCAAAGTGGACCTGGTACGAAACCGTGGTGACTATGCACAACCCAAAGGTCAACTATCGCTGGATGCTAAAGCTAGATAGCGGGCAGATTCTGTGGCTTAACGCACTGGGCTTGCACCACCTTGAGCAACCAGATATCAACGACTTCAGAATCAACACTTTTTCTAGCGCACCGGCCTGGGGCCCAAAGACTGTGCTGTACGAAATTTTTCCTGACCGTTTCGCGCGCTCTGCCGAAGCAAACAAACACCAACTTCCAGAGTGGGCACTAAAGGCAGATTGGGCTGACACGGTTATTGGTAAAGGCCCTGGAACCTCTGAACAATTCTTTGGTGGAGATCTGTGGGGCGTAATTGAGCACCTTGATCACCTAGAAAAGCTTGGCGTCAACACTCTTTACCTAACCCCAATATTCCCAGCGCGTTCTAACCACCGATACGACGCATCTAGCTTTGATGTGGTTGACCCATTGCTTGGTGGCAATAAGGCTTACGCGGCTTTAATCGCAGAGGTGCACAAACGCGGCATCCGAATTATTGGTGACCTAACTTCAAATCACTCAGGTGATGCACATGAATGGTTTAAGAAGGCCTACAAAAACCCAAAGGCTCGCGAATCAGAGTTCTATTACTTCAGCGACGGCAACAAAAAATACGATTCGTGGTTTGGCGTGCCAAGCCTGCCGAAGTTTGACTGGAAGTCAAAAGAGTTGCGCAAGCGATTCATCGAGGGAAAATCATCGGTAGTTGCAAAGTGGCTAAAGGCCCCATTCAAGATTGACGGCTGGCGAATTGACGTTGCCAACATGACCGGCCGCATTCGCGACGAAGACATGTACGGCGAAGTTGCCAACATTGTGCGCAAGACCATGGTCTCTGTGAATCCAGACACAATCATGCTGGGCGAGTACACAGGCGATGCAGCCTACGAAGTGCAAGGAGACGGCTGGCAGGGCGCAATGACTTACGCAAACTTCACCCGCCCGCTGTTTCGTTGGTTGCAAAACCCAATGCCAGAATCTGAATTGCAAAATATCGGGTTTATTTCTACACCGGAGACCGGCAGTGATTTTGTAGAGAGTCACACCAAGTTTGCCGCAGGGTTTCCTTGGCACGTGCGCCTAAACAACATGAACACGCTTGACACCCATGACACTCCAAGGTTTAAGACCTTCACTTTGCCGGGTGCTCAAAAAGTGGCAGCTGCCGTGCAGTTTACGTTTCCGGGCATTCCCATGATTTGGGCCGGAGACGAATTTGGGCTTGATGGGTTCAACGGCGAAAACTCGCGCACGCCATTGCCTTGGAACAACGAACGCCCGAACGATGCATCTTTGATTGAGGTTTATTCCACACTTGCCAAGATTCGCCGCGAGAATATTGCACTGACCGAAGGTGGTTTGCGCTTCTTGTTGGCAACTAAGGAAGCCGTGGTTTACGTGCGTGAGCACAAGAAGCAAAGCATTTTGGTCAGCGTAAATAGAGGTCGTGAGGCTAAGTCAAAGCTGCCGCTAGATGCCATTTACGGTCTAGATCAGGCGCAAAACATTTATGGTGGTGGCCAGCTAAAGCTCAGCGGCAGCAAGGTGAAACTGCCTTCTAGCCCAATGTCTGTCAACGTTTGGCGTTTGCCAGCCGCTAAGTAAAGGTGATAAAGTCTTCTGGTGCCTGGCGCTAGTTGCCTTTGCACAACGCCCCGATAGCTCAGTGGTAGAGCACTTCCATGGTAAGGAAGGGGTCGCCAGTTCAATCCTGGCTCGGGGCTCGTTTCAAAAAACCAGTTGCCTTGCGGCAATGCCCGGCTGGGTAGCTCAGGTGGTTAGAGCACACGACTCATAATCGTGGGGTCGCGGGTTCGAGTCCCGCCTCAGCTACCAGATTCTTAGAACCTCCTAGACTCAAAGTCCTAGGGGGATTTTTTATGACCATTTTCAAAAGCCCAATTTTTTGGTTGGCGCTATTGGTTTGGGGAATAGCAAATTTTCTAGCCTTCACCGCTGTCTGGGCGGTCTCAGGTTTAGACGCAAGAACCTGGCCAGCGCTAACTTTGGACCCAGCGTGGACCGGACCAGTTTCCGAATCCAACCAGACTGGCTTTATCAGCATTTTCATTTCTACCTACGTTTTCTTAATTTTTTCGGGAAACTTGTGGGGCAGGGTTTTTGAGAGCGTTTTCGGAAAGAGCGGCTTCGCCAGAATTGCGCTCGTGGCAGGAATTCTCAGCACTGGAAGTCTCATTCTTTGGGCGGCACCTTGGCGAATAACAATGTGGCTCGAGGACATGGGTTACTACTTGGCCGAGCGAAACGCTTTTGACGTGCTGGTGAATTTTGTTCCACTCTTTGGTTGGATACTCGGCGGCCTAACATTCATCGTGTTTTCAATCTTGGCCGCCAACAATTTGGGCAAACGCTAGATACTCTTGACTTGTGGTAAATCCAAACGTTCAGGGCAAGAAGTATCCGGCTACAGATCCTTATCTGGTTGGCCGCGAGAAGATTCGCGAATTCGCCCACGCGGTTAAATCAACCAACGCAATGAACCTTGATGTGTTTGCTGCCCAGGCAGCCGGCTACACCGATGTGATTGCCCCACCAACCTTTGCGGTTGTGATTCAGGAACGCTCGCTGGCTACAGTGCTCGGCGACCCGGCAGCTGAGATTGACTTCTCTCGTGTTGTGCACGGAGACCAACGCTTCATTCACGCTCGCCCGATTGTTGCCGGCGATGAGCTGGTTAGTGAACTTGAGGTAGCAAGTGTTAAATCACTTGGCGCTCACTCAATGGTTACTTTCGAAACCAAAATTTTTGACTCAAGCAAAGAACTTGTTTGCACCGCTATTTCAACCTTGGTAGTAAGAGGTGATGAGTAATGTCTCACATAAACCTTGCGTCACTAGAAATCGGCCAAGTTGTTGGCAGCACAGAATTTTTACTCACCCGTGATTCGCTGGTTCGCTATGCCGGGGCATCGGGCGACTTTAATCAGATTCACTACCGCGACGATGTTGCCGCAGCAGTTGGTCTGCCGGGTGTACTTGCTCACGGAATGCTAACCATGGGTGCTGCCGTTCAGGTTGCAGTTGACTGGGTGGGCAACGCCGGTGCAGTTGTTGATTACCAGGTGCGTTTTACCAAGCCGGTTGTGGTTGACCCGGTTGACGGTGCCGTGCTTGTGGTTACCGGCAAGGTTGGCGAGATAGATGCCGAGAACAAAATTGTGCGCGTAGATCTTGAAGCAGTATTTGCAGACACCAAAGTGCTTGGCAAAGCGCAGGCAAGAGTTCAGCTCTGATGGCATCACCAAGTACCGTGCGCCCACTTGCCGAATTGACATCAATTCAAGTTGGTGGCACACCAGCAGAAATTTATGTTGCTAAAACCCGTGATGATCTGGTTGAGCACGTGCTGAATGTTTGGCGAAGTGGTGATGACTGGCTTGTTCTTGGCGGCGGTTCAAACATGGTTGTTGCCGATAACGTAGACGAACTTAGAGTGATCAAGGTTGAGAACCTTGGCATTGAGCCAGTGCGTAATAAAGATGAATCACGCGTAGTTGTTCGCGTGCAAGCCGGTGAAGACTGGGATGCGTTTGTTGCTCACACCGTGAAGGCTGGCCTTGCCGGAATTGAGGCGATGAGCGGCATTCCGGGCACCGTTGGGGCAGCGCCGGTGCAAAACATTGGTGCCTATGGGCAAGAACTTAGCGACAGCATGGTTCGCCTTGAGTTTGTTGATTACGAAACTCACGAGATTGCAATTCTTGAAGCCAAAGACCTGCAGTTTGGTTACCGCGACAGCGCAATCAAGCGCGGCCGCCCTGGGGTAATTACCTGGGTTGAATTTGAATTACAAAAACTTGATGGCCTAAGCCGCCCGCTTTACTCAACTCAGATTGCCGCAGATCTTGGTGTTGAAATGGGTGCGCAAGTGCCGCTTGAAGACGTGCGTCAAAGTGTTTTGAAACTGCGTGCTCGTAAGGGCATGGTGCTTGATGCAAAGGACCCAGACTCAGTTAGCTGCGGAAGTTTCTTTACCAACCCAATAGTCACCGATAAAGTTGCCCGCGCTCTGCCTGACGATGCACCAAAGTATGAATCAGAAGAAGACGAAGGCCTAACCGTAAAACTTTCGGCGGCATGGCTGATCGAAAACGCTGGAATCGAAAAAGGTTTTCAGATAGCCGGTTCTGGTGCGGCAATTTCTAGCAAGCACACCCTGGCAATTGTTAATAAGGGTGGCGCAACAGCTCAAGAAATATTGCAGCTGGCCGAATACGTGCAGGTTAGAGTTTCGAATAAGTTCGGCATCAACCTGCAGCCAGAGCCAAACCTTATCGGTTTCGCGAAACACTAAATCTTTTTGAAAAAGTTTTAGCTAAACAGTTTCTGCAGTCGCTGAATACCTTCAACCAACGGCGCATCACCAAGTGCGTAAGACAAGCGAACATATCCTGAAGGACCAAACGCTTCGCCCGGAACCAAAGCAACTTCGGCAGCATCAAGAATGTAGTCGCATAGTTCTAGCGAAGTGTTGATCTGCTTGCCGCCCCATTCGCGACCAAGCAATCCGGTTACATCAGAGTAAACATAGAAAGCACCCTGAGGCATTGGTGCAACCCAGCCAGGAATTTTGTTTAGTTCTGCAACGGCAACCTTGCGGCGGCGATCAAAAGCATCGCGCATTGCCAGCACCTCATCTTGCGGTCCAGTAAGAGCAGCAAGTGCTGCCTTCTGCGAAATGTTTGACACGTTTGAAGAAAGGTGTGACTGCAGATTGCCAGCAGCTTTCATGGCATCAAGTGGGCCGGCCATCCAGCCCAAGCGCCATCCGGTCATGGCATAGGTCTTGGCAACACCGTTCACCAAAATGGTGCGGTCAATTAGCTCAGGCACAGCCTGTGTGATTGAAACAGCCTTTAGGCCGTCATAGGTAAGGTTCTGATAAATCTCATCGGTGATTACCCACATGCCGTTTTCATAGGCCCAACGACCAATTGCCTCTGTCTCTTCTGGCGTGTAGACAGATCCGGTTGGGTTAGAAGGCGAAACGAAAAGCAAAACCTTTGATCGCGGGGTGCGGGCCGCCTCTAGCTGGGCCACGGTTACCTTGTAGTTTTGGTCGGCACCGGCAAATACCTCAACCGGCACACCACCGGCAAGGCGAATGGCCTCTGGGTAGGTTGTCCAGAACGGGGTAGGCATCAAAACCTCATCACCCGGGTCAACCAGGGTGGCAAATGCCTGATAAACGGCCTGCTTGCCACCATTGGTCACTACAACCTGGGCAGCTGTGATCTGGGTGCCGGAATCTGTCAAAGTCTTGGCCGCAATGGCCTCGCGAAGGTCTGGAAGACCAATGGCGGGGGTGTATCGGTGGTTTTTAGGGTCTAAAACGGCCTTTGAGGCCGCTTCAACGATGTGGGCCGGGGTAGCAAAGTCGGGCTCACCGGCTGCATAAGAGATGACTGGGCGGCCAGCTGCCTGCAGGGCCTTTGCCTTGGCGTCTACCTTTAGGGTTGCTGATTCGGCGATTGCGCCAATGCGCTTTGAAATGCGAGGGAATTCGGGCATGCCACAAGGTTACCAACCAGATTCCCCTTTGCAATACTGGGGCTCAGCGGGTATCCTTTAGGAAGTGAGTTTGACAACTCAGGAAGCCTAATCTGGCAAATTAATCAATTCTTAGATTTATCTAATTTTTTGACGCCCGGATGACTGCCGCTCGTGTTGTTGAATTTTCCCTCAAAGGGTGGTGGCTCAATTGGTAGAGCATCGGTCTCCAAAACCGAGGGTTGCAGGTTCGAGTCCTGTCCGCCCTGCAAGTAGTAACAACAACGAAGAAGGAATGAGCCATGGCTGAAGAGCTAGAGCAAGTCTCAGAAGACCTAGTCGAAAAGGCTAAGGCTGATAAGGCGTCAAGCCGTAACTTCATTGCACGCATCATCTTGTTCTTCAAGCAGGTTGTTAGTGAGCTAAAGAAAGTTACCAAGCCAACTTGGGCTGAACTTCGTAACTACACCGGCGTTGTATTGGCATTCGTTGTAGTAGTAATGGCAATCATTTCTTTGTTCGACTGGCTTTTCTACCAGGGTGTAGTTTTCGTCTTCACCCCAACTGCTTAATTTTTTCGATTCAATAAGTAAGGACACCTCAATTGAGTGAAACAGAACGCGACGAACTAGCGGCAGTAGCCGAGGTTCAAGACGTTGTTGCCGACGCAGTTATTGCAGAGGCTGATGCTGACCTTGCTGACCTAGCGCAAGATGCAGCAGCAGAACTTGAGCAAGACCTAGAGCTTGAAGAAGCAATCGTTGAAGCAAAAGAAGAAGCAGCTGCAATTGATGCAGAAGTTTCTGAAGGCGCATCTGACGACCCTTACCGCGAGTTCAAAGCTGAGCTTCGCCGCCAGCCTGGCAAGTGGTACGTAATTCACTCTTACGCAGGTTACGAAAAGCGCGTTAAGCAGAACATTGAAAACCGCAAGCTTGCAATCGAAGGTGGAGACGACATCTTCCAGATTGAAGTTCCAATGGAGGATTCAATCGAGATCAAGAACGGCCAGCGCAAGTTGGTTACCAAGGTTCGCATTCCTGGTTACGTTTTGATTCGCATGGAAATGAACGAAGAGTCATGGTCTCTAGTTCGCCACACACCAGCAGTTACTGGTTTCGTTGGCAACTCACAGAACCCAACCCCTCTTCGCGCAGACGAGGCATTCAACATGCTGAAGTCTCTATACGTACTTCCTGAAGAGGCTGCAGCAAAGGCTTCTGCAAAGGGTGGCGTTGCCGTCAAGGGCAAGGCAAAGGCTGTTCCAATCAACATTGATTTCAAGGTTGGCGAGAGCATCATGATCAAGGACGGATCATTCGCTGGTCTTCCTGGAACCATCTCAGAAATCAAGCCAGAAAGCGGCAAGCTTACTGTTCTTGTTTCTCTGTTCGAGCGCGAGACCCCTGTGGAACTTGGCTTCGAGCAGGTTGGCGCGCTGAACTAAATAGTTTTTAAAAAGTTTCCAAACAAACAAAAGGAAAAATCAAATGGCACCGAGCAAAAAGATCACCGGAATGATCAAGCTGCAGATCCAGGCAGGCGCTGCTAACCCAGCCCCACCTATTGGTCCTGCACTAGGTCAGCACGGTGTGAACATTATGGAGTTCTGCACCGCGTACAACAACGCAACCGCAGACCAGAAGGGCAACGTAATCCCAGTAGAAATTACTGTTTACGAAGACCGTTCATTCACATTCGTTCTAAAGACTCCACCAGCAGCTGAGCTAATCAAGAAGGCAGCTGGCGTAGCAAAGGGTTCAGCAACTCCTCACACCGTGAAGGTTGCAACCTTGTCAAAGGACGCTCTTTACAAGATTGCCGAGCAGAAGATGTCTGACCTGAACGCCAACGATGTTGACGCAGCAGCAAAGATCATCGCGGGTACCGCACGCTCAATGGGAATCACCACCGAGGCTTAATAAACCTCATCCACTAAGTCGTGGGAGTACCGTGCGCGGTACGTTGACCACAACTGTGACCAATTAGAAAAGGAACAACAGCATGGCAAAGCGCTCAAAGGCTTACATAGCAGCCGCCGCTCTTATTCAAGAAGGCAAGCTATACACTCCAGCTGAAGCAGTAGCGATTATTCGCGAGACTGGTTCAAAGAAGTTCGACTCAACCATCGAGGCTGCATTCAAGCTCGGTGTTGACCCTCGCAAGGCAGATCAGATGATCCGTGGAACTGTTTCACTTCCACACGGAACTGGTAAGACTGCTCGCGTTATCGTTTTCGCAACCGGTGCTGCAGCAGATGCAGCTAAGGCTGCAGGCGCTGACGAAGTTGGTGGAGACGAACTTATCGAAAAGGTAGCTGCAGGTTGGACAGACTTCGACTCAGCAGTATCAACCCCAGAACTAATGGGTAAGGTTGG